>OLRK01000245.1_pt1 | contig 67938 bp, 55 predicted proteins | sample 1672911 | NCBI WGS metagenome assembly OLRK01 (sample SAMEA3136736, study PRJEB25190) | human gut metagenome | biome: human gut; feature: human-associated habitat; material: faeces | place: Austria | collected 2013
TGTGAGTTAATTGGTCCATGCGCTTTAGCCTCCTCTAAAAAACTAATAGTTTTTTTCGTGTCATTTAGAGTGTGGCATAAAAAAACTAATTAGCCAAGGCGCAGGATTTGACGTTTACCTCCATCTTGATAACTACTATTTCTTTTAGCCGCTCTCAGTATCACCCTTTTCCATATATCTCAAACTTTCAATTCTTGTTTTGAAAACATGAACTTGTTAGCCTGCCTATATAAAAGAGTTGCACATTTATTACCATGTACAACTCCTTTACATTTTTCAAAAATGATATTTACTTTAAAGTCAATCTATCTTCCGATTTCTGCTAATCTATGTCCCAGTCATCCTCATGATGCTTTAATGCACCACTGGCGCTAAACACATAAAATAGAACTGAACCATCTTTTCGTATACGTCCTTCCATATAAATATATGGCATAACATAAATCATCGAATTACCAAAAGTTTCTTCTGATATTTTTTCAAGTTTCTCTGTCGTCTCCGCATCCAAAGGTTCCGACATCCATGAAAACTCTTGAACATTTCCTCTTTCGTCCTTATCCCAATCTGGATTATCCTTCAAATTCCATGTTTCAGAAATATACTCCCACAGTTTTTTTAAATCCGTTCCTTCTGAAAATTCCATGGTAACCATTTCCAAACCCATTGGATTTCCTTTTGGTGTTGACGTGGTCAAAAAATGAAGGCTAACCTCCGCTTCTCCTTCTCCAATCATCCATGTTCCAGGTAACTGGTATACTTCCAGTTGTTCTGAATTTTCTGATATAGTAGGAGATATATCTAAAAGGTTTATTCCTAATAATTTACCAGCCTCCTTAACGCTGCTACCAAAAAGAGATAAATCTTCTATTTGAGGAAATGTATTGGTTTTTTGTCCACATCCAGATAAAAGCAAAATCATACATAAAAGAATAATAATTCTATTAAAAATTTTTACCCTCATTTTACTTTCTTCTCCCCAATTTATTTTGCATACGGATCATCTGAAGGGACACCTACAATTACAGATAAAGACTTACCATTCGATAAAGAAACATCCGACTGTGCTACTAACCCTCCTGCAAGAGGCTCTGGACTTGAATGGTAGAAATTTGCGCTTCCGGGAATCGTAAAACTTTGATTTGATGCCGTGCTGGCGGTAAAAGGCACAGACTTAAATTCATTTCCACGCTGATGATTATACCGCGTGCTTCCATTTCCCGGATATACACTACCTGTCCTTAAAATAGTAGTGGTTACCTTATCAACCCTAAATAGTGGCATATCGAATACACTATCCAGCCTCATTGTTGTATAAAGTGAGCACACTAATGTTACTCCATAATTAGACACCTGCTTATCCTTATTTACCGGAGAATCTGCCCTCGCGATTTGAGCTGCAGACACATTTTTACCGGACTTATCAACCATGCCCAAACCTGTAACACAGTACTCTTTTTCAATCGTACCATCATCATATTCTGTAATACTTAATAACTGTTTCACAGTTATTTCTTCATTTTCGCTTTGATTTCTTACTTTAGGAGTTTTTTGATATTCTTCAATCCCCATCTGTAACAGCTGATTCACATCTGTAATTTCATCATACTCTACATGCCTTACAACTTTAGAGGGTTCTGCCGCATATACCGAAAAATCTACCTTGTTCAAAATCAATAATCCTAGAGCCAAACACCCCAAATACTTAATAATATTTTTCATAGAGACCTCCTTCATCACAATTCTTCTGTTTTCTAAGTACTACTAAAAAAAATTCGTTGTGCATCGGATTCGCCTCCCTTTTCAAAATACCTTAAATTCTATTTCAATTTCTATTATTCATAAATTTATTACAAATTCAACATGTTATGCACGAAACGACATTTTCCCCTCATTTTTGGTCAAATTTAATACGAATGAATTTAAAAAGTGCAGAAACCCTTTCAAGTTTCTGACACTCTGACAAAGCATCTCACTCCCTATCAATTACCATTCCATTACAAAAATATGCATATTCCAACAATCAATCCTAACATCTCTGATTTTGGATCATTTCATCCCACGCATTTCTTCTAATCGCTTTTGTCAGTTCCTGCCTGATTTCCTCATTCGGCACAAATGCCGCCTCTGCATCCTCGTCATAGCCCAGATACCCAAGGTGGATCAGATACGTAAGCACATCATCTCTGTTTGCAAAACTTACCATATCATTCTGAAAAGAAGATACATCAATCTCTGCCCGACTTCCTCCCAACATCTCAATAATTGCTGTTTTCAAACCTTCAAAGTCCATATTAAGCAAAGGCACGATTGCCTCATAGGTGCCGGTTTCTGACCAATAACTTTTAAATTTTCCTTTTGTTACAAGGTTTACTACTGCAATCGGATTATAAATATGGCATTCCCCCAAACAATACCCATCATACCATTTTTTTACCTGTTCAAAATCCATCCGGTATTTTTCACAAAGTGTCTTTACCTCATCTTCTGTAAAACCTACAAATGAAACCAGCCTGCCGGCATCCAGCATCGTAAATTCATCAAAATTATTTAACGCCGACTGGGTTTTGATTTTTTTAATCGGTAAGATTCCTGTCAAATACGCAAGCTGGATGTATTTTGTCGGTTCCGATCCTTTAAACATTCCCCTTAAAAAATTAATATAAGCTTTTTGGACTTTGCCATTTGCCGACTCATCCCGAATCAGAACATCCCATTCATCAATGATTACAACAAATTTCTGACCGTTTTCTTCCCTGAGCCGCGAAAGCGCATCCGGTACTGTATTTACCTCTTCCGGCAAAACATCCGGATAACTCTCCCGCAATTCGACAAGCACGCTGTCCGTAATAAAGTTTATGACCTCATCAACGCTGTCCACTGTTGCCAGAAACCACTGGATATCCAGATGAATCACATCATACCGGTTAAGATGTTCCAAAAAATCCGTACTTTTACCAATGTTTAATTTTTCAAACATTTCTCTAGAACTACAACCCCTGCTGTAATATGCCGTGAGCATGTCAGCCGTAATGGATTTTCCAAACCGTCTCGGACGGCTGTTGCAAATATACCCCTGCTTTGTCCCCATTACCCTGTTCGTATATTCTAACAGTCCTGTCTTATCAACATAAATTTCTGAATTTAACGCTACCTGAAACGCACTGTTATCCGGATTTAAGAATCTTCCCATCTGTTCAGCCCCTTCCTTACAGTTGTCATTCCTTCCCTTTCTATGCTCTCCCTGTTACCTGTAATTTTACCATCCACACTTGCAAATAGCAAGCTTACTCATACCCTTACCCGCAGCCCGTCCAGCCAGTCCGTATCAATCCCAACCAGATACCAGTCCGCTGCCTTTTCAATCCGGGTACGCACCCATCTTTTTCCTACCAGCACCTCCAGCCCTTCCCCGCAGTACAGGCCATGATAACATTCTTCCAAGCCGAAACGAATATTATAGCGCTCCTCTTCCCTGTCAAAATACAATGCTCCCTGTCTTTTCTCCATTCTGCTTTCCTCCGGTAAATCTCGATATTATACAAATCCTCCATATATGAAGTAAGTTCCTATTTCAGAAGACACATCCCTCTTCTCTCAAGTTGAATTTTCCCCCAAATTTTTCACGGGAATAAAAAGGGCAGGTACAAACAATCCGTTTATATCTGCCCTGCCGCTGCCTTTTCGACACCCGGGAATTTATTTATTTCTTAAATCTGAAACTGGTCTGTATCATAAAATCTTTCTTATCGTCCCTGAATATAGATACCATTACAATAAGTTAGATTCTAAAAAATTCAGGCTGCCTTTTCATCTGGCTCCAAAAGCCCCATTTCCTCAAATCTCTGATAGAGCCCCGCAAAATGCCCTTCCAGTTCCTTATTGAGCAGCCGGTACAGACTGCCAAAATTCTCCTTTCTCTGCTTTCTTCCTGTCTGTTCCCGTTCAAATGCCCGGATCCATGCCTCTGCCCGCGAAAACATGTGGAACATGTCCGCATCCGTTAAAAAGATTTCTGCAGCTCCATCCGAAACAAAACTATCCTTTTTACAGTATGTCCCCCCGTTGCTGTTTTTCCCTTTGATTCCAATCCCGTTCTGGATCTGGACTGACCACGGATATGCCCGCTTTTTTCCAGCGCTGTCTGTTTCATACCTGCTGACCATAAGCTTTGTCACATTGGCATACCCTTCTTTTTTTGCTTCCCCAAATATCTTCTGCCGGGACATGAAAAAAGTCTGCACACCGCTGAATATTCTGGAATACAGGTATAGTGCCTCATCCGGGCTGATGTTTGCATACACACTGACAGACTTCTGACCAGTTCCTGCAGAATAATCCACCATCTGAAGACGGATCAGGGAATATCCTTCCTCATCCTCTTCCCCGGATGCATGGATGTGTGCCGGATAAGAAGCTCCCGCCGGTTTCAAGCTGTCTACCAGCTCCAAAAGTGCCTTATCTGTCTTATATACTGCGATCTGACGCGAAGTGATCCTGCTGTAATCGGTTTTTCCACCATTCTTTTCCAAGCCTTTCACCTACTTTCCCATATACTGCCGGATGATCCCCGCCATTGCCGCAGGTATCCGTTCCGTATCCGATATGTTCAAAAATCCTTTTCCATAAATCCGTCTAATCAGTTCCCTGTCTTCCCCGATTGCCGCTGCCATCACATGGATTCCTCTGTGCTCCAGCTTTTCTCTTTCCCGTCTGGTATCCGCTATCCCTGCTTCCCCCCGATACCCCTCCGCAAGAGGAAGCCCATCCGAAATAACAAATAAAAGCTTCTGTCCCTCAGCTCTTTTTCCAAGCCGCATCCCTGCGTATGCCAAGGCAGCCCCGTCTCTATTGTTCCATCTGGAACGGATTCCCGTAAGGCGAAAACAGTCCTTTTGATCCCATGCGTCAAATTCTGCATAGGAATACAGCTCAACACTCTCTTTTTTCTCGCCAATTCCTGTGGAATGACCAAGAATCAGCACGGGAATCCCGAGCCTTTGGCAAAAGCGGTATATCACACAGGCGGTATATCGCGCACTGCCAATCCGGTTATGGATATCCATGGATGCGGACTCATCGATCAATACCCCCACCGCCGCGTCCTGGTTGCCCGGAATATTCCGGCTCCTAAAAATCCTGCCATCCCTGCGGTAAATCTGGCTCCCACAGACTTTTTTCCCCTGTACCATCCCTTTCTGAAATCTTTCCTGTTCCTCCAAATGCGGGGCAATCAACCGTACCATTTTTTCTGCAGCTGCATCCACCTTCTTTTTCATTACTTCATATCGTGCAATCTGTTCCAATGTTGGCTCTGGTCTTATGATCCGCAGCCTATACCCGTTATGGATTTCTCCCAGATCCATCTTATCTGCGTTCTCTTTTAGTTCCCGCTCAAGCATTTCCTGTTCCATTTTTGTCACAATTTTTCCGATTTCGTCGCTAATCTCCTTTACGCTATCCTCCGCGGCTGCCTTTTCCTGCTGTTCCTCGCCCAGAACGGCAGCCGCACGTCTTCTTTTTTCTTCCCCTTCCTTTGTATCTGTGGCTGCGGACTCTTTCCATTTCCCAGCTCCATCGCCGCCTTCATATTCAGGGGGAATTTGTTCTGTATCTTCTTTTCCGCTCTCTTCCTGTTCAAAAGCCTCCTTTACAAACTCCCACAGAATCAGAAGCAGCCTGTTTGCCGCCCGGAAGCGCACATCTTCGTCTGCCGGGATTACCACTTCATCCAGCGTCTCCTTGCACCGCTCCAGCATTTCCATATAAATTCCGCCTGCGCGCTCCCAGTCATTTACTTTTTTGCTCCTCAGATACTGCAGGAGGACATTTTTCATGATGGAAAGGCTGTCCATCCCGTATTCCTGCATCTGCCGGATGCTTTCTGCCTGTTCCATGTCCCATCTTCCAAGGAACCGGATGGCTTTTTGTACAATCCCGCCATATTCCGCACACTGCCTTGCTTCGATATACATATCTTCCAGAATGTTATGCAGATACAAAAGCGTTTCCCGGATCACTCTCAATTCCTTCTCCTTTTTCTGCTCCAGACATACCTGCAATTCCCCAAGTACCTGTTTTTCCTCTTCATTTTTTGGCTCTGGCAGTTCCGGATATAAGATTCCCTCCCGGATTCCGGAAGCATAAATCCTGCGCTTTTCAAAATTACTGAAATTGATGTGTCCGCATTCATGTGCTGCCACCCCGATCATGCCAAGCACTTTCTGCTCCCGGCTCCTCCGCCTGCGGCGGGTCGCGTAAGCGACATTCTTCCATTCCGCTGCAGTGCGATCCGCGTAGCGCGTTTATTATCGTATGGAAACGAAGTTTCCTATACGATAAAAAAAGGGCTGTCGCCCAGCAAAACTATTTGCTAATGCGACAGTCCTTTATTCATGACAATAGAATGCTCGCAGAGCGTGCATTCTATTGTTTTTCCCTTTGCGGTGCAAGTCTTATCAGAATGCGCCGTTATCAGCCAAGCTGAGCTGCAACCTCTGCTGCGAAGTCTTCTACCTTCTTCTCGATACCTTCACCGGTTTCGAAACGAACGAAGCCCTTTACAGTCAGGTTTGCATTGTTCTCTTTTGCTACCTGAGCCAAATACTGAGCAACGGTCTGCTTGCCGTCCTCTGCCTTTACGTATACCTGCTCTAACAGGCAAACTTCCTTCAGCTCTTTGTTCAGACGGCCACTTACTGCGCCCTCGATTACCTTTTCAGGCTTGCCAGCCATCTTAGGATCGTTCTGGATCTGAGCCATCAGGATCTCTTTCTCATGAGCCTTGTACTCTTCAGAAACGTCAGCAGTAGAAACATACTTCGGAGACAGTGCAGCGATCTGCATTGCTACGTTGGTCAGTGCTTCTTTTACCGCATCGTTCTTTACATCGGTGTCAGCTTCTACTAAAACGCCGATACGTCCGCCGCCATGTGTGTAGGAAACAACAAGGGGAGCGGTAACCTTCTGGAATCTTCTGATCTTTAAGTTCTCGCCGATTACTGCGATCTGCTCAACCAGAACTTCCTTTACAGTCTTGGAGGGTTCCTCATGCCATGCTTCATCCAGGAATGCTTCCAACTCTGTATTGTCAGAATTTACTGCCTGCTCAGCAACTGCAGCTACGAAGTTCTGGAACTTCTCGTTCTTTGCAACAAAGTCTGTCTCAGAGTTTACTTCTACGACAGCAGCGGTGCCTTCGTCTTTTACAGCGATGCGGCAGATACCTTCTGCAGCGATACGGCCAGCCTTCTTCTCAGCCTTTGCCTGTCCATTCTTTCTCAGGAATTCAACAGCAGCGTCCATGTCGCCTTCTGTTGCGGTCAGCGCCTTTTTGCAGTCCATCATACCAGCGCCGGTCATTTCTCTTAACTCTTTTACCATTGCAGCTGTAACAGCCATTTTACTTTCCTCCATATAAAATCAGTTTATTGGGTTCTATTGTCAAAAAGTATTTATGCCTCTTCTGCAGCAGCTACTTCTTCGATATCGGAAGCTTCGCCCTGTGCAGCTGCTTCTTCGGTATAAACTTCTTCGCCCTGATTTGCTTCGATAACAGCGTCTGCCATCTTGGAAGTGATCAGTTTAACGGCTCTGATTGCATCGTCGTTACCAGGAATGATGTAATCCAGCTCTTCGGGATCGCAGTTGGTGTCGCCGATACCGATCAGTGTGATACCCAGTGCATGAGCTTCCTGTACACAGATCTTTTCCTTCTTAGGGTCAACAACGAAGATTGCATCCGGGATTCTGGTCATGTTCTTGATACCGCCCAGGTTCTTCTCCAGCTTTTCCCATTCCTTCTTCAGCTGGATAACTTCTTTCTTAGGCAGAACATCGAAGGTACCGTCTTCGGACATGGTCTCGATTGCTTTCAGTCTCTCGATTCTGCTTCTGATGGTCTTGAAGTTGGTCAGCATGCCGCCCAGCCATCTCTCATTTACAAAATACATACCGCAGCGCTCAGCCTCGGTCTTAACAGCGTCCTGTGCCTGCTTCTTGGTGCCGACGAACAGGATGGTGCCGCCCTGTGCTGCGATCTCAAATACTGCCTTGTAAGCTTCGTCCACTTTGCCTACAGACTTCTGCAGGTCGATGATGTGGATACCGTTTCTCTCGGTGAAGATATAAGGAGCCATTTTAGGGTTCCATCTTCTGGTCTGATGTCCGAAATGAACACCTGCTTCAAGTAACTGTTTCATAGAAATAACGCTCATTGTTCTTACCTCCATTGGTTTTTTCCTCTGTGCCTTTTTAGAAACATCCTGTAAAGCTCAATTCACAGGATCCACCATTTCCACCCGCCAGCCATCCAAAGCGTTAAAGGACACCGGTGACGGAACCAGACACATGTTTTATGGTCACAACATTGTAATTTTATCATAAATGCTGATAACTTGCAAGACTATTATTTACTTCTTTTCCTTCATTTTGCGGATTTCCTCATAGGCAAATTCGTTGCAGACCTTGATATAAGTGCCTTTCATGCCGGAGGAACGGGATTCGATGATTCCCGCGCTCTCAAATTTGCGCAGCGCGTTGACGATAACGGAACGGGTAATGCCCGCCTGATCCGCAATTTTACTTGCGACCAGAATGCCTTCCGTCCCATGCAGCTCCTGAAAGATCAGGCTGATCGCTTCCAGTTCGGAATAGGATAAGGTTCCGAGTGCGGCGTGTACCACTGCGATTTTGCGGTCTTCCTCCGCACTCTCCTCGGTCACAGCCCGCAGCATTTCCAGTCCCACCACCGTGGAGCCGTATTCGCACAGAATGATATCGTCGATCGTATAGCTTTGCCCCCTGCGGTATAAAAACAGCGTGCCGAGGCGTTCCCCTGCGATCTCGATCGGTGTCACGATCGCGGAAAATTCCTCGTCCTCTTCGCCATCAAAGCCCAGCGTTGCAAGGCTTGCGTTTTCTTTGGTGGACAAAATTGAAAGCATTCTCTCATTCAGCAAAGGATCAAGAAAGCTTCCGACGTTACAGCCGGAAAGCTCCCGGATTGCACCGCCGTCCTTGCCGGAAATGCCCAGTACTTTTCCTTTTCGGCTGATCACCAGCACGTTTGACTGCAGCGCATCCTGCATCACCTTGCAGATATCGTTAAAAACAACTTTGCTGGAATGGCTGTTATGCAACAGCTTCCCGATCTTTCTTGTCTTATCCAGCAGCTGAATCCCGCTCATCTTTTCTGTTCCTCCACAAATTTATCCCTGGCCGTTTTCTTCTTTTTCCTTCTCTTTGACAAAACCGCAGCCCTCCTTCGAGCATACGAGTTTGTTGCCCTTTTCCAGAAGAATGGAGCCACAGACCGGGCACTTTTCATTGGAAGGCCTCTGCCATACCATGAAATCGCACTCCGGGTTGCCGATACAGCCATAGTATTTTCTGCCCTTCTGTGTCTTTTTCAGGACGATATCCTTGCCACACTTGGGGCATGCTACGCCGATTTTTTCGTAATAAGGTTTGGTATTGCGGCATTCCGGAAAGCCCGGACATGCCAGGAATCTGCCGTGAGGTCCGTATTTGATGACCATGCGCCGTCCGCACAGCTCGCAAACCTCATCTGATTCCTCGTCTCCCACCTTGACCTCTTCCAGTTCCTTCTCCGCGTTCTGCACAGCCTCCTCCAGATCGGGATAGAAATTGGAAACAATTGTCTTCCAGTCTACGGTTCCTTCGGAAACGCCATCCAAAAGTGCTTCCATATTCGCTGTAAAGTTGACGTCCACAATGGTCGGGAACGCCTCCTTCATCATCTTATTGACAACCTCTCCCAGCTCCGTCACATACAGGTTCTTGTTTTCTTTAATGACATAATGACGTGCAAGGATCGTCGTGATCGTCGGTGCATAGGTACTGGGACGACCGATACCCAGTTCTTCCAGCGTCCGGACAAGGGACGCTTCTGTATAATGTGCGGGAGGCTGGGTAAAATGCTGCTCCCCGTCAAATTCCTTTAAGGACAGCTTCGTATCCTTGTCGATGCTTTTTGCGAGGGTGCGGTTTTCTGCCTTATCCTCGTCGTCCATCGTGTATACACTCATGAAACCGTCAAAGATCACCTTACTGGCCGCAACCGTAAAACGATGTCCGTTGCCGTCAATCTTCACAGAGGTTGTCTCGTACTTGGCAGGCGTCATGCGGCTTGCCATAAAACGCTTCCAGATCAGCTGATAGAGACGAAATTGATCCCTGCTTAAGGATTCTTTGATTTCCAAAGGGGTCCGTGCAACATCCGTCGGACGGATCGCTTCGTGGGCATCCTGAATTTTCTGTCCGCCCTTTTTCACGGTGCCTTCTCCGGCATACTGTTCGCCGTATTTCTCAGTAATATAGCTGCGCGCCATGTTTTCCGCCTCTTCGGAAACACGCGTGGAATCGGTTCTTAAATAGGTGATGATACCGACTGTACCATTTCCCTTGATATCTACACCTTCATACAGCTGCTGCGCCAGACGCATGGTTTTCTGTGTGGAAAAATTCAGCACCTTACTGGCTTCCTGCTGCAGGGTAGAGGTGGTAAAGGGAAGCGGAGCCTTCTTGATGCGCTCGCCCTTTTTGACGTCGCTCACCTGAAACTCTGCCTTTTCGCAATCCTTTTTGACTGCTTCTACTTCCGCTGCGGTTTTTAAAATACGCTTGGTATCCTGCTCCCCGTAATATTTGGCTATCAGGGGTTTTCTTTCCCCTGGAATCTGGAATGCTGCATCAAGGGTCCAGTATTCCTCCGGAATAAACGCATTGATCTCTTCTTCGCGATCACAGATAATGCGCAGGGCAACAGACTGCACACGTCCGGCAGAAAGTCCCCGCTTCACCTTTGCCCACAGAAGCGGGGAGATCCGATAGCCAACCATACGGTCCAGCATCCGGCGCGCCTGCTGCGCATCCACTAAATTCATATCGATTTCTCTCGCATGCTTTAACGATTCCTTCACTGCTGTCTTCGTGATCTCGTTAAAGGTAATACGGTACACCTTTTTACCGGAGAGCTTAAGCGCTTCCATCAGATGCCAGGAAATCGCCTCTCCCTCCCGGTCCGGGTCGGTTGCGAGATAGATTTTTTCTGCTTTTTTGACCTCTTTGCGGAGGTTCGCCAGGATGTCACCCTTGCCGCGGATCGTGATATACTTCGGTTCGTAATCATGCTCCACATCAATGCCGAACTGGCTCTTGGGAAAGTCACGCACATGCCCGTTACTGGCTGCTACCTCATAGTTCGCCCCCAAGAACTTCTTGATCGTTTTGACTTTGGCCGGTGACTCCACGATCACTAAATATTTTGCCATATTTGATATCCCCAATTTTCATTACTGCTATTACGCACATTTTTGGTCCTGTGCAGTGATCGTGAACCACTATACACCATATCATCCGTCATTGCAAGCAAAAGTTTTCCTGTAATATCGCCCCATTACGCTTCCTGCAGCGCCCTCCAGCTCCAGAAAAACAAGCTCCTGCATCAGCATCTGCACATTTATGGATATCTTCTGTCTCACAAGGGTATCCGCAATTTCGTCCATGCTCTGCGGCATTGTATCCAGCGCCTGCCAGATCGTTTTGCGCAGAGGCGGCCAGGAGGATGAGGCGGTAGAGCTGAGAGCGTCTGTCACAGGGCACAGCATTTTGTCGGCAATCACACCGGCAGCCTTGGCAGCGTTCGGGCGTTCTGCCTGGGCTAAGGAAAACGTTTCGTCTCTACCTGCGTGCGGTACGCTGCCCTGCAGTTCCTGCAGCAGCTGTGCCACACTCACCGCGATGCCTGCGCCATTTCCGATCAATCGGTTGCAGCCACGACTACAGGTATCCGTAATGCGTCCCGGCACAGCAAACACATCCTTTCCCTGTTCCAGCGCCATATCCACGGTAATCAGCGTTCCGCTCTTTTCACGCGCTTCGATAACGAGCACGAGATCCGAAAGTGCGCTGATGATCCGGTTGCGGGGCGGAAACAGTCTCGAATGGGGCTGCGTCCCCGGCGGATATTCCGACAGGATACATCCGTTTTCCCACAGCTTTTCATACAGCGGCCTGTTCTCCTCCGGGTAGCAGATGTCCACACCGCAGCCCAGCACCGCAACCGAATATCCGCCTGCTGACAGCGCCGCCCGCTGCGCGATTCCATCCGCCCCCCGCGCCATGCCGCTGACAATTCCGATCCCCTCCTTCGCAAGTCCCCTGGCGAAATATTCCGCCATTTCTTTTCCATAGGAGGAACAGGCGCGCGCACCGACAATGGCTGTCATCTTTTTTTCCGGCTCCGGCAGCTTCCCGATCCTATACAGCACCAACGGTGGATCGGAAATTTCCTTCAACCGCTTTGGATACGCTTCTTCCCACAAAAAATCGAAGGAAATTCCTTTTTTCTTCCACTGCTCCGCCTGTCGCTTTGCCTGTTCCAGATTTTCGGGCGCATCCCAGTTTTTCAAAAGCGCCGCTTTTTTCTCCCCCAGCAGCTTCTGCAGACTTTCCGCCGACAGCTTTCGGATTTCGGAAACGTCTCCTGCCTTTTCCAGAAGCTTTCGAATGCTGACAGCGCCGATCCCTTCCACCCGGCACAGGGCAAGTGCCAGGATGCGCTCCTGCTCCATTTGACTTTTACAATTCTGTTGCTTTTCTATTCTATGCTCCCTTCTGCCCGCGGCGCTTCACTCCCGCAGCACATTCTGATTTCGGAAAAAGAGCGCCTGTCCCAGATGCTCTACACCAATCCGGTCTTTTCCTTCCAGATCTGCAATCGTCCGCGCCACACGGATAACGCGGTGGCATCCCCGCATGGAAAGCCCCGCCTGCTCGCTGGCCTGTTCCAGAAACTCCTGTTCCTCAAGTCCCAACGGACAGTATTTTAAAATTTCCCCCGGACTCAACCGACCGTTTTCCCGCATTGCTGCGCCACGGCATCGCATCTGCTGCCGCTTTCTTGCCTCCAGCACCTGTTCCCGCATCCATTTGCTTCCGTTTTTGTCGCTATCTATATAGGAAGCTTCTCTTTTTTCCCACAGCTTTCGAATCGGCGTCTGTTTGATCTGACAGCATAAATCCATCCGGTCGAGAAGCGGTCCCGAAAGTCTCGCCAAATACCGACGCACCTCCCAGTCCTGACATCTGCAGCGGTTTCTGTCCGGATAATAGCCGCAGGGGCAGGGGTTCGTCGCTCCTAACAGTATAAAATCCGCCGGATACACAAAGTTTCCCCGGCTCCGGGCAAGAAAAATCTTTCCCTCTTCCATCGGCTGCCGCAGGACGTCCAGCGTCTGTCGCTTAAATTCCGCCATTTCATCCAAAAACAACACGCCCCGGTGCGCCAACGTCACCATTCCCGGTTTTGGAACAGCGCCGCCTCCGGTCATCGCATAAACGGATGCCGTATGATGCGGGCTGACAAACGGTCGCTCCTGAATCAGCGTTCCATCCTCCAGCTGCCCTGCCGCGCTGTAGATTGCAGACACCTCCTGCTTTTCTTCCTCGCTCATGGGCGGCAGGATTCCCGGCAGACACCTTGCAAGCATCGTCTTTCCGGTGCCGGGCGGTCCTGCCAAAAGCAGATTATGGGCTCCGGCAGCTGCAATCATTGCAGCGCGCTTTGCTTCCTCCATTCCGCACAGCAATGCAAAGTCCGGCGTTTTCTTTTCTTTTTCCATCCTGCCTTTTGCCTGACTCTGCCATCTGTCTTCCGCGTCCCGCCGCATCCGTTCCTGTTCCTGCACCGACGCGTTTACATACTCCATTGCTTCTTCCAGGCTGCAAACGCCCATGACCGGCAGTTTTCCAACCGCAAGCCCTTCTCCCAGATTTTCAAACGGAATCAAATAGCTTCGAAAAGCGCTCTGATTTGCCGCATGCAGCATCGCCAGTACGCCCCGAACCTGCTTAATTCGCGCATCCAGCCCGACCTCGCCCACCGCCCAGAGCTCCCTCAACCGCTCCGGCGGCACTTTTCCCTGCGCCGCAAGGATGACGAGTGCGGTCGGCAAATCGAACGACGTCCCGGATTTCACAATTCCTGCCGGAGAATAATTTACCGTAATCTTTTCCGCCGGAAGCGCTGCGTTGATGTGATGCAGGGAAACGCGCAGACGTTCCCGCGCCTCCCGCACTTCACTGTCTAAAAGTCCTACCATATCAAAACAGGGCAGTCCTTTTGAAATATCGACTTCCACCTGCGCAACATAGCTCTGCAGGCCATAAAGTCCGCCTGCATTGATCTGACAATACATCTTTCCCCTTTCCGTCCTGGGAAATTCAGCCAACCAGAAAAAGGGCAGATTTTTCCTCTGCCCTCCAACTATCATAACTGTTTTAACCATACCGCATGCCACAGCATGCTGTCAACCGTTTTTTGTGCATTCAGACTCACTGCTTTTTGCACCGCTGCTTTTCAAAAATCAGCCTTTCATCCCCACGTCGCATCCCGTAAGCGTAAGAGCGCTCGTTTTTCAATCCGGCTGACATAGCTTCGGGAAATCCCCAGCCGTTTTCCCACCTCTTTCTGCGTAAGTTCCGTTCCTCCGGGCAGTCCGTACCGAAGATACAGCACCTCCTTTTCCCGTAGGCTGAGCACGCTTTCCATCAGCTCATAGAGCTTTTGGTTCAGCCGTTGTTTTTCCATCTCTTCCACAATGTCCGGCTGTTTTTGTTCCATCACGTCCAGGAGGTTGATCTCGTTGCCCTCCCGGTCCGTTCCGATCGGCTCATATAACGATACTTCCCGCGATGTCTTTTTTTTACTGCGCAGCATCATCAGAAGCTCGTTGTCGATGCATCGGGCAGCGTAGGCTGCCAGACGGCTGTTTTTCTGCGGGTCAAAGGTCTCCACCGCCTTGATCAGCCCGATTGTCCCGATTGAAATCAGGTCTTCCAGTTCTTCCTCGCTGCTGTATTTTTTTGCAATGTGCGCGACCAGCCTTAAATTGCGTTCAATCAGGAGCCGTTTCGCCTCGCTTTTTCTTCCGGCATCTTCTGCCTGCAATGCCTGTATGCAAAGGCTTTCCTCTTCCTTTGACAGAGGTTTCTGAAAGGTTTTCACTCCTAGCCCCCAGCCGTTGCCAACGCCCCGGCCTCCTGCAGTTTACTTTATTTTATGAAAACCCTTTTCGTCCCGTGCCTTTCCATCTGTCCCTATTTTTGAGCGGTGTGCTCGATTTTGGCGCACAGCAGCGGCTGTCTATCGACGCAGCTGTTTTTGACGCGCTGTATTCACGCGTCTTTGATCGGACAGTCTGCAAACAGCGCCGCCACTGCGGACTTGTATTCTGTCAGCTTCTGCGCCTTGCGGATTTTTTTGAGATATTTTTCGGAGCCTTCAAACAGCTGCCCCTGCCAGCTCCAGAGTTCCTTCATTTTAAATAGTACGTCCCGTTCCCCGGACAGCACCGCTGCGTAATCCTCCGCCAGCCGCCCATAAAAATCTCGGATATCCGATACTCGCTTCGCCGCGTCCTCCCAGACTGTGCTTTTGTTTTCCGGGCGCAGTTTCTTTGCAGCACTTTTTTCCGCCGGATCAGCACTTTTGGCGCGCAGCCGCATCACCAGCGCCGGATCGATCAGCATTCCCCTGCCGAACATCAGGTCATCCGCATCCGGATACTCCACCAAAAATCTCTCTGCATTGGAAACGCTGAATAAATCGCCGTTGTAACAGACCGGAATGGTCCGTCCCACAGTTTCTACATCTGCTGAAGCTGCACTCAGCCTTTCTTTCGCCCGCACATAGGCTTCCCGGTGCACGTTTCCTTTATAAAACTCTTTCAGCACGCGGGGATGCACGATCAGCTTCTGAATCGGATACTGGGAAAAAATATCTAGCAGGCGTTCAAATTCATCCGGGTTTTCCACGCCAATTCTCGTTTTGATCGAAATTTTCAGCGGGCTGTGTGCAAAAATTTCCTCCAGAAACGCATCCAGCGCGTCTGGATCGGCTAAAAACCCGGCGCCTTTTTTCTTCGCCGTCACGGTAGCGGACGGACAGCCAAGATTTAAGTTCACTTCTTCGTAGCCCTGTTCTTTGAGCATCCCGGCAACCTTGCAAAAGCCTTCCGCCTGATTCGTCAGGATCTGCGGAACAACCGCGATGTTCTGATTGTGCTCTGCTGCAATGTCGTTCCACTCCCGCGTCGTGAAGCTTTTCCCTTTTTTCGGCGTGATGAACGGTGTGTAATAGCGATCCATCGACGGAAAGCACGCATGATGCGCATTCCGATAAATATATCCTGTAATTCCCTCCAGCGGGGCAAATTCATACTGCATGCGATTCTCCCAATCTAATGATCCAGCAAAAACTCCGCCAGCGCATAGTTGCTGACGTCCACGCCATAATCCGTCAGGCGCAGATTTTTTTTCGATTCATCCAGACAAAGTAACTGTTCGGAAAACAGCTTATCCGCTGCGTCCTGATAAACGTCCCAGAAGCTTTTTCCAAACTGGTGTTCAAATGCTTGCAGTTCAATGCCTTTTGTCAGGCGCAGCCCCAGAAACATAAACTCTTCCATTCGTTCCGACACACGAAGCGTCTGCACCCCTTCCCGAAGGTTTGCAAAATCTCCCTGATTTTTACCGCATTCCAGATAGTCCGATAAGTCAGACGTCATCTTCCAGCGCATCGGGTCAATCAAAGACGACGCTCCAAGCCCGATCCCCAAATAATCCGTCCGGTTCCAGTAGCCGATGTTGTGGCGGCAGGCATACCCGTCCTTCGCATAATTCGAAATTTCATACCGATGGTAGCCATACTGTTCCAGAATTTCCCGCGTTCGGGCATACATCCGGCGTTCGTCCTCTTCCGACGGAAGCGGCAGCATTTCTTTCGGGCGCAGCGTCTGGTTTGCGTCCTCACCATACCAGTTCCAGAACGGCGTACCTTCTTCGATGATCAGACTGTAGGCCGACAGATGCTCCGGTCCAAGTTCTGCAGTTTTCACGAGTGTCTGCTCCCAGCTCTCCACCGTCTGTCCCGGCAGCGCAGACATCAAATCGACGTTGATGTTTTCAAACCCAGCCCTCCGCGCCTGCTTATAGTTTTGGACAAAGGTATCGAAATTGTGAATTCTGCCAAGCATGGCAAGCTCTTTGTCACACGCCGACTGCAGCCCCATGCTCAGCCGGTTGATTCCGGCACGCCGATATCCGGCGAGTTTTTCAAAATCCAGCGTGCCCGGGTTGCTTTCCAGCGTAATTTCTGCATCGTCCGCAACGCAAAAATGCGTCCGGATCGCGTCCATCAGCCGTTCCATATCCATGACGCGCAAAAGGGACGGCGTACCGCCGCCCCAGAAAATCGTAGTGACTCTGCGCTCTTGATAAAACTGACTCTCCTGCACGATCTGCGTGATAAGGGCATCGACGTAGGACTCCGGGACGTGCGCATCCGTAGCAGAAGCGCTCTGCTGTCCGCTCCCGGCATTCCGGATAATCTCTCGCCGCGCATCCATGCCGCGCACGTCTGCGTCACCCGGCGTGCCGACTGCCAGCGGTGCCGACAAAAAATCGCAGTAGCGACATTTTTGCCTGCAGAACGGAATGTGCAGATATAATTCCAGATCTTTTTTCGGTGTCATAGGCTCAGTTCTCATCCAGCTTTAAGACGCTCATGAAAGCCTTCTGCGGGATTTCCACGTTGCCGACCTGACGCATCCGCTTCTTGCCTTCCTTCTGCTTTTCCAGAAGCTTTTTCTTACGGCTGATATCGCCGCCATAGCATTTTGCAAGCACATCCTTGCGCATCGCCTTGACGGTTTCCCGGGCGATAATCTTGCCGCCGACTGCCGCCTGAATCGGAATTTCGAACAGATGGCGCGGGATTTCATCCTTTAACTTCTCGCACATTTTCCGACCACGCTCGTATGCGCTGTCCTTATGTACAATAAATGAAAGTGCATCCACTTCTTCCCGGTTAATCAAAATATCCAATTTTACAAGCTCTGACTGCTCATACCCCTTTAACTCATAGTCAAACGACGCATAACCCTTGGAACGGGACTTTAACGCATCGAAAAAGTCGTAAATGATTTCATTTAACGGCAGCTCGTATTTGAGCAATGCACGGGTTTCTTCCATATATTCCATGCCGAGATACTGACCTCGGCGCTCCTGGCACAGCTCCATAATGGAACCGATGTAGTCCGTCGTCACCATGATCTCTGCCGAAACCACAGGCTCTTCCATATATTCGATCATCGACGGGTCGGGCAGATTGGACGGATTGGTCAGCTCGATCACTTCCCCGTTGGTCTTATGTACCCGGTACACAACGCCCGGCGCCGTTGTCACCAGATCAAGGTTGTACTCTCTTTCCAGACGTTCCTGAATGATTTCCAGATGCAGCAGTCCCAGAAATCCGCAGCGGAATCCAAAGCCAAGGGCGATGGATGTCTCCGGCTCGTAAAATAAGGACGCATCATTTAACTGCAGCTTTTCCAGCGCATCCCGCAGATCAGGATACTTCGCACCGTCTGCCGGATACAATCCACAGTACACCATCGGATTGACCTTTTTATAACCGGGAAGCGGTTTTGCACACGGATTGGCTGCATCTGTAATCGTATCGCCGACGCGGGTATCCTTGACATTTTTGATCGAAGCCGTCAGATAGCCAACCATTCCTGCAGACAGCCCGTCCTCGCTGGGGATAAACTGACCTGCGCCAAAATAACCGACCTCCACAACATCAAACTCTGCACCTGTTGCCATCATACGGACTTTGGTACCTTTTTTTAACTGTCCTTCCATAATTCGGAAAAAGACAATCACGCCCTTGTAGGGATCGTAGAGGGAATCAAAAATCAGCGCCTGCAGCGGGTTTTCTAAGCTGCCGCCCGGCGCGGGAATTTTTTTCACAATCTGCTCCAGCACCTGTTCGATATTTAATCCGTTTTTAGCGGAAATCAAGGGTGCATCCTCCGCATCCAGACCGATCACATCCTCGATCTCTTCTTTTACGCGCTCAGGCTCTGCGCTCGGCAGGTCGATTTTGTTGATGACCGGGAATACCTCCAGATCATGATCCAGCGCAAGATACACATTCGCCAGCGTCTGCGCCTCGATGCCCTGTGCTGCGTCCACGACCAGAACTGCGCCGTCGCACGCTGCCAGTGCACGGCTGACCTCATAGTTAAAGTCCACGTGTCCGGGAGTGTCGATCAGGTTAAAAATATATTCTTCCCCATTCTCTGCACGGTAAATCGTCCGCACCGCCTGGGATTTGATCGTAATGCCGCGCTCCCGCTCCAGCTCCATGTTATCAAGCACCTGCTCCTGCATTTCTCTGCTCGTCAGAAGACCGGTCTTTTCGATAATTCGGTCTGCCAGCGTCGATTTGCCGTGATCGATATGCGCGATGATACAAAAATTTCTGATATTGCTCTGTTTTATTTTGGACATTCTTTCCTCACTCTGATTCCTGTCGTCAACCGCCGCATTTTAGAAAATGAAAACCGTTTGCTACGCCGACGCCATACTCGCCATTTTTCAATCTGATTGCATTTAAGTATATCAAACTCACAGGCTGTGGGCAAGGAATTTTCGAACACAAAAACAGCGCCCTCAGTCTGGTAAATGAAAGCGCTGTTTTTGTAACACTTATTCCCGACTGCGGCACTGTTTCGCCAGATAATGAATCACGTCCCGTCTCGTAATGATCCCAATAAAGACCTTTTCATCATCAATAACCGGCACGAAGTTCTGAGCGCTGACCTTTTCCAGCAGTCCTTCCATATCCACATTCACATGAACCGGCTTATTGTCCCGGGAACGGTTCACCTGCATGACAGGAATCTCTTCCATCTGATACAGGCTGGGAAAATTCAGTTCTTTTAATCCCCAGAGCACATCCCCGTCCGTCAGCGTGCCAAGATATTTGCCCTCCGTAGATAAAAGCGGAACTGCAGCATAACCGTGATGCTCCATCTTTTCAAGTGCCTGACGCAGTGTGTCAGTTTCCTCCACATAAGCGACTTCGCTCTTTGGTGTCAAAAAGAATAAAATATTCATCTGTAAATTCTGTCTACCTTTCGTATACGATTCTCTCCGCCTGCGCTGCCGCCTCTTCTTCCGAAATCAGGCAGCCGATAATTTTCAGTGCAAAATCGATCGCACAGCCCATGCCGCGTCCGGTGATCACATTGCCATCCACCTCTGCTGCGCCGTGCGTCACAAAGGCGCCGTCCAGCTCCTTTTCCATGGAAGGGAAGCTCGTCGCCTTTCTCCCCTTCAAATATCCGCGATGTCCGAAAATCTGCGGGGCCGCGCAGATCGCTGCAACCCATTTTCCAGCGCTATAAAAACGATCCAGCTGTTCCATTAATCCATCACAGGCTTCCAGATGCAGGGTTCCAGGCATTCCCCCCGGAAGCACCAGCAGATCGAACGCATCAAAATCTGTCTCAGAAAGCAGCTGATCCATCTGCACGGTAATCTGATGCGAACCGGTCACCGCCGCCGTCTCATCCACGGAAACCATTGTCACCTCGATGCCCGCCCGTCTGCAGAGATCCACCACTGTCAACGCTTCTATTTCTTCATAACCAGCCGAAAAAAATACACCAATTTTCGCCATCTGTATGTCCCCTTTCTTCTTAAGTTCATTTTCTGATGTCCGGCAGCCGCCTGCTTAAACGTCACCTTCCTCCGTTGAGCGCTTCCGCAGCCTGCCATTTGAACCATTCCTATCTTAGCAGAAATCTCTGTTCCATAAAAGGGAAAAAGTATGAATAATTTCTAAAGAATGTTAAAATTCAGGGTGCTTCCACAACAAAATTCACAAATCCTGCGTATCTGTGCTATACTAAGCCTATCGAGCATCTAAAATACACAAAGGAGTACCGCTATGCCCCCTATGGAAATCGAACGAAAATTCACAGTCAAAGCTCTGCCGGAAAATCTGGACAGCTATCCCTTCCACCTCATCGAGCAGGCTTATTTAAACACCGACCCCGTCCTGCGCATCCGCAGACAGGATGATGAATATTATCTGACCTACAAAGGAAAAGGACTGATGGCGCGGGAAGAATATAATCTTCCGCTCAATCAGTCCTCCTATGAGCATCTGCTTCCGAAAGCCGACGGCATCTGTATTTCCAAAAAACGATATCTGATCCCCTGGGATCCTTATACCATCGAGCTGGATGTTTTTGAGAAGTCTCTGGCGCCGCTTATCATCGCAGAAGTAGAATTTCCATCCATCGAGGAAGCAAACGCATTCACACCGCCGGACTGGTTCGACCAGGATGTGACGAAGGATCCGGCGTATCATAATTCGAATTTGATCTTGAAATAAGATCGTCGGATCGTCGCTATACTATTATAGGATCAGGCAAAGGATATAAGTGTTCACTGTCAACACAAATGAAATCCCGGAGAGCTGCAGCTCTCCGGGATTTCTTGTTTGTCAGGGCAGATCACCTGCAATAGGTCTCTGTCACGTCCTTCATATGTGCTGCCAGTGCATCCGTCAGCTGTCCGTCCGTCAGGCGCCATTTCCAGTTGTCTCCAAGGGTGGACGGGAAGTTCATGCGGGCTTCTCGTCCGAGTCCGAGCCAATCCTGCATCGGGATCACTGCGGTTCCTGCGGTTGAGGACATCGCTGTTGCGATCATCGCTTCTACCACATCTTTACCGCTTTTTACCTGCAGGTACTCACGAATGTATTTCTGCACCTTGCGGTTGTTTTCTTCGTACCAGCCGCGGGTCGTCTGATTGTCATGGGTTCCGGTGTAAACAATACAGTTCTTATCATAATTGTGCGGCAGGTATTCGCTGTCATAGCTGTCAAATGCGAACTGCAATACCTTCATACCCGGATATCCGCATTTTTTGATCATTTTGCGGACAGGAGGTGTAATCACACCCAGATCCTCTGCGATCATCTCTTTTTTGCCCAGCTTCATCTTCATCGCTGCAAACAGCTCGAAGTCAGGTCCCTTTTCCCAGTGACCATTGACTGCAGTTTCGTCTCCGTAAGGAATCGAGAAATATGCCTCAAAGCCACGGAAATGATCTACGCGGACGATATCGTAGAGGCGATAGCTGTAACCGATTCTTAAGATCCACCAGTCATAGCCGGTCTTTTTGTGATATTCCCAGTCATAAAGAGGATTGCCCCACAGCTGACCGGTGGCAGAAAAGGCATCCGGCGGAACCCCTGCAACTGCCTTGGGCACACAGCCCTCAGAAAGCTGGAACAGCTCCGGGTGAGACCAGGTATCTGCACTGTCAAGTGCAACGTAAATCGGGATATCTCCGATAATAGAGATCCCTTTTCCATTGGCATAGGCCTTGAGTGCCTGCCACTGTTTTGCAAATAAATACTGTAAAAACTGCCAGAAGCAGATTTCATCGGACAGCTCATGTCTGCAGCGTCTGATTGCTTCAGGCTCCCGCAGCTTTAAAGGTGCGTCCCATTCCAGGAAGCTTGCGCCGCCCTGACTGTCCTTGATCGCCATAAACAACGCATAATCAGAAAGCCACCAGTCATTTTCCTCACAGAATGCAATAAATTCAGCATTCTCTGCGATATGGCTGTTGTGGTATGCCTTGCGCAGCAGGGGAAAACGTCCCTGATACATTTTTTCATAATCCACATAGGACTTGCTGCCGCCCCAGTCTGTATTCTCACATTCTTCTTCTGTCAGCCATCCATTTTCGATCAGCTCTTCGAGATCGATCAGGTAGGGATTGCCCGCAAAGGTAGAAAATGCCTGATAGGGGGAATCCCCATATCCGGTGGGTCCCAAGGGCAGGATCTGCCACAGCTTCTGTCCCGCTTCCTTCAGAAAATCCACAAAAGCATAGGCTTCTTTGGAAAAGGTTCCGATGCCGAATCGGGATGGCAGGCTGGTAACAGGTAATAAAACACCGCTTCTTCTCATTCTTTTTCCCTCTCATCCTTTGAACGATATGTTTTGTCACGCCATGCAGGGCGAAAGATCAGCCCCCCCGTGCAAGCACAGTCGGTCTTCTGACTTTTCGCCCTTTTCATCATTTGAAATCTCCGATTTCTCATGTATGACAGGTCAAGAGGTCTTTCCCCCACCCAGGAGCAGGCCCCTGGGTGCTTAGACCTTTTCCCCTGGTATCCTTATTTTAATTTCCAAATATCGCGGTTGTATTCTGCGATAGTACGATCGGAAGAGAAGAATCCGGCTTTGGCGATATTTACCACCATCATGCGTTTCCACTTTTCCTGATCCTCGTAGTCTGCAAACATACGGTCTTTGGTTGCAATATAGTCTTCCAGATCCAGCAGGGTCATGAACCAGTCCTTATTCAGCAGCTCGTTGTAGAGGCGCTCCAGATTCTCCTTATGACCAACTGCCAGCGCCTGATCGCTTACGATGAAGTCCACTGCTGCTTTGATCACAGGGCTCTTCTCGTAGAAGCTTCTGGACACGTAGTCTGCCTTTGCATAGTGATCGATAACCTGCTCGCTGTTTTCGCCGAAGATATAGATGTTGTCCTCACCGACGAGGTCGTGGATTTCAACGTTTGCACCGTCAGCTGTGCCCAGTGTCACCGCACCGTTTAACATCATCTTCATGTTGCCGGTACCGGATGCTTCCTTGGAAGCCAGAGAGATCTGCTCGGAAATATCGCAGGCAGGGATCAGCTTTTCTGCATAGCTTACGTTATAGTTTTCTACCATAACAACCTTCATGTAGTCCTTTACATCCGGATCGTTATTGATGATCTGCTGCAGGACTAAGAGCAGATGGATGATATCCCGTGCAATGACATAAGCCGGAGCTGCCTTCGCGCCGAAAATAAAGGTCAGCGGACGGGCAGGCTTTTTACCGCCTTTGATCTCCAGGTATTTGTGGATGATATACAGTGCGTTCATCTGCTGTCTCTTGTACTCATGCAGACGCTTGATCTGAATATCGAAAATGGAGTCGGGATTTAATTCCTCGCCTTCGTGCTCTTTGATATGAGCAACAAGTGCTTCTTTCTTCTCTCTTTTGATCTTTACCAGATCGTTTAAGAATTCCTCGTCATCCTTAAATGCAAGCAGCTTTTCCAGCTCCATCGCATCCTTCTGGTAGCCGGTTCCGATCTTTTCGGTAATCAGGGCAGCCAGCTCACGGTTGCAGGAAAGCAGCCATCTGCGGAAGGTAATGCCGTTTGTCTTATTATTGAACTTTTCAGGATAAATCTCATAAAATGCATGCAGCTCGGTATCCTTTAAGATCTCGGTGTGGATCGCAGCAACGCCGTTTACGGAGAAGCCGTAGTGGATATCCATGTGAGCCATGTGCACGCGGTTCTGATCGTCGATGATCTGCACCTTCGGATCGCTGTATTTTGCAGCAACACGGGCGGACAGCTCCTTGATGATCGGAACGAGCTGAGGAACCACCTTTTCCAGATAGGACAGCGGCCATTTTTCCAGAGCCTCTGCCAGAATGGTGTGGTTGGTGTATGCGCAGGTCTTGCTGACAACCTCGATTGCCTCGTCCATTGTAAACGCTTTATCGTTTACCAGGATACGGATCAGCTCCGGAATAATCATGGACGGATGGGTATCGTTGATCTGGATGACTGCATAATCGTACATCTTTCTCAGATCGTACTGCTTTTCCTTCATCTCCATCAGGATCAGCTGTGCAGCGTTGCTGACCATGAAATACTGCTGATAAATACGAAGCAGGTTGCCGGCTTCATCGGAATCATCGGGATATAAGAACAGGGTCAGGTTCTTTTCGATGGCTTCCTTATCAAATGTGATACCTTCTTTTACGATGCTTTCATCTACGCTCTCGATGTCGAACAGGCGCAGCTTATTGACACCATTGTTGTAGCCGACTACGTCAATATCATACAGACGGGAGGTTACCTTTCTGTCACCGAAAAAGACATCAAAGGAAACATCGGTTTTATTCAGCCAGGAATCCTTCTCGATCCAGTCGTTCTTTTCTGCGGTCTGAAGGCGATCCTTAAATACCTGCTTGAACAGACCGAAGTGATAGTTTAAGCCGATGCCTTCGCCGGGAAGACCCAGGGTTGCAATGGAATCCATAAAGCAGGCAGCCAGACGTCCCAGACCACCGTTACCAAGAGACGGTTCCGGCTCGATCTCTTCGATTCTGGACAGCTCCTTGCCCTTGCTCTTTAATACACTTTCTACTTTTTCATAGATTCCCAGATTGATCAGATTGTTGGACAAAAGCTTACCGATCAGGAACTCGGCAGAAATATAGTAGATTTTCTTGTCACCGTCGTTGGGTACGGTTGCCTCTTCCAGTCCCTTTACCAGATACAGCAGTGCAACATAAACCTGCTCATCGCTTGCATCCTCCAGCTTTTTGCCGAAGAGCTTCTCAGACAGAGCTTCCAGCTCCCTGTCAATTCTCTGCTCCAGAATTTCTCTCCGGATCGTTTCTTCCTGTCTCATTCTTTCCTCCGTTTCTGCCGCCTGGCGGCAACTTTTGATTCATGACAATAGAATGCTCGCAGAGCGTGCATTCTATCGTTTACTCTACAATGTCCTGGTAGCGCATCCGCACCAGTTCATATCCTAGCACTACGTTTCTTCCCTCTTCCAGATGCAGCAGGCGGTCAACCTCTTCCACCGCAGCAGCCGACACGCCATAAAAATCCTGACGCACCGTATTCATCTGCTTGCCCGCATAGCTCATGAGCGGGATTCCGTCAAAGCCGCAAACCGGATGGAACACATCCAGCTCCATCAATGCCCGCATTGCGCCGATGGCCATCAGATCCGATGCACAAACAAACACATCCATTCTGTCTGCATAAGAGAAGGTCAGCTCCCTCGCTTTTTTCTCACTGAAATCTCCGTATTCGATGGTCAGCTCCAGCGCAAGCTCCTCTGCCAGCTTCTTCATCCCTGCAATCCGTTCTCCGGTTACAAAGGACTTTTTATCCCCTGCGATATAAAGGACCTTTGTACAGCTTTCATTGCCGAGGATCGTCTTTTTTGCGATTTCGTACTGGGCATTTTTCTGGTCAATCCAGACCGAAGACGTATTCCTGTCATGATAGGGTGCGTCAACCAGCACGATTTTAAACGCACCAGACGCAATCAGCTCTCTTAGAAATTCATCTTCCTCATTCATCCCATATGCGATAATTCCTTCGACGCTCTGAGCTTTTAAATAGCTGGTCAGCTCATCCAGTCCCATATCCGCTACCATGGAAAAAAACAGCGTCACCACATCAAGCTTTAATTCCTTTGCCCGGTGGATCGCGCCGGAAAGATACTGCAGGTTGATCTCATCCACGCAGCCAACTGTTTCCTCCAGCTTTAACAACAGGGCAACCCGCCCAAACTGTTTGGAGGAAAGTGCTGCTGCAACCGCATTGGGCGTATAGTTCAACGCTTCGATCGCCGCATTTACCTTGTCTTTCGTGCTTTCACTGACGCCTTCATAGCCGTTTAGCACCTTCGACACCGTGGAGATCGCCACGCCTGCCTGTCTCGCCACATCTTTTATGGATGCCAAGCTTTCTCCTCCTCTCTGTTGGAAAACGTTTTCTAAATACATCCCTATCATAGATCAGAAAACGTTTTCCGTCAATATCAATATTTTAAGAATCATGTCAATTTTTTGTATAAAAAGGCGGCAGGAGCTTTCGCTCCTGCACTCCTCGAGCGGGCATGTCCTGTGTTGTATCTTCCTCCTTGTTCTCTTTTCGTGCATCCTTATGCCTTATGGAATAGTCCGCCGTATGCCTGGCTGTAAGCTGCAACAAGTTCTTTTGCAAGAGAGTAGGAATTGATCAGCGGATGCAGCATCAGCGCCTGGACCGCTTTTTCCTCGGACTGTTCCTGTACCGCCTCTACGGTTTCCTTTTCGTACATCTTAATCAGACGCATCAGCAGATAGCAGTGCTCCGGAACTTCTTCCACCCTCACCGGATGAATCCCGGTTTCATCCACATGACAGGTAACTTCCACCACATCACGATCCTCAAGACCGGGGATGCTTCCCTGATTTTCCACGGAAAGCACCAGATCGCGTCCGTCCTTGCTCTGCAGCCCTTCGATGCAGTCAAGCATAACGCCTGCATATCCCATGCCATCAGGCACTTCCAGCTGCCCTTTTTCCAGAAGCGGGCGCTTTGCAAGACCGGATTCGATACTCATGTAGGAATTCTCACGAACCTGCATATAATACAGGAAAATCTGCAGTGCGCCTTCGAGATCGGCGTCCATATCCATCGCCTTTAACTCTTCCATCATCTGCTTGTTGACCTGTTCGATCGTCTGACCTCTGGTCGCGCCGGATTTTAAGATATTGGCGAGCGCTTTTTCCCGATGATAATAGTAGTAGAGATATTCATTCGGCAAAAATCCGATCATCCGCAGCAGATCGGGATCGAACATGGAAAATTCCTGAATGCTCTTTAAAAATGCGTCGTCCGCAAGGAGCCTGGGCAGAATCTCCTCATCCTTGATCTTCACGCTGCGAATCCAGGAAAGATGATTTAATCCGAAGAATTCCACATACAGGTCTTTTTCATCCACGCCGAGCTTTGCTGCCATACGGAATTTTGTGCTGCTGGGCGCATCGCAGATGCCGATCACCTTTGCATAGCCTGCGCTCTTTAACGCCTGTGTCACCAGACCGGACGGGTTCGTGAAATTGAAAATCCATGCGTTCGGTGCAATTTCATTAATCAGCCTGCAGTACTCCAGCAAAATCGGAATCGTGCGCACTGCCATCGAAAATCCACCGACACCGGTCGTTTCCTGTCCGATTACGCCTGCGTTTAATGCGATTGTTTCATCCATAACACGGGAATGGTCGCCGCCGACGCGCAGCGTTGTTACCACATAATCCGCGTCCTGCAATACCTTACGCACATCCGCAGATTCCGTTACAATCAGATCCTTGTGATTTCTGTTTACCACATGGCGGCACAGCTTTGTGATGATCTGCTGTTTCTCCTGATTGATGTCATAGAGCGCTACCTCGTCAATATGAAGTGCCTTGTATCTTGCCAGCAGGCCGTTGATAAAAATGACGGTTCTGACGCCTGCTCCCCCGATGACTGCGATTTTCATTTTGTTTCCTCCCCTTTCTTTTTTCCCATAAATTCCTTCAGTCCCTCTTTGTCCGGAAATCCGGTGTTGCCGCCGTACGCTGTCACATTTAACGCGCCGCAGGCATTGCCGCAGGCCAGACATTCTTCCAGACCTTTTCCGGTCAGAAATCCGTATACGAAGCCCGCATTAAACGAATCCCCTGCGCCAGTCGTATCCACAGCCTTTACCCGGTACGCCGGGAGAAAGACCTCTTTTCCGTTTTCGATTGCAAGAGAACCGCTGCTGCCAAGCTTGATGACCACCCTGTCGCAATCCTTCGCAAACTCCCGTGCCGCTTCCTGTGCGGTCTTCGTCCTGCCATAGTGAATCGCTTCCGTCTCATTCATGAACAGCACGTCGATATACGGAAACAGCTCCTTGATCTGAGGATTCCATTCCCCGGTTGGATCCCAGCCCAGATCGAACGAGACAGTCGCTTCTGTCTCTGCTTTGACGCGTTTTAATAAAGAAAGATACGCCGCGTGGTTTTTGCTTCCCTCATAGCCTGTCATATGGATATGCGAAGCGTTTTTCACGCCCTCGATATCCACCTTGTCGATGGAAATTCCCGCGTTCGTGCCGCGATACGTCAGAAACGACCGATCCTTTTCATTGGTAAAACTGATCGAAATACCGGTTTTTTCCGTCCTGCTCGTCCCAAGCAGACTGTCGTCGATATTTTTTGCGGCAAATTCTTTGCGGATCAGCTCCCCGTAACAGTCGTCCCCGACCTCTCCCTGAAATACCGGATGCAGACCGAGCTTTCCAATGCCGAGCGCAAACAGCGCCGCGCCGCCGCCTACATAGGTATCCATAACCGGCACTTCATCCTCCTGCCCGGGCTTTGGCAGACTGGAAACGCCCGGAACAACAAGGTCTATATTTACATCGCCGTAAACATAGACGTCCCATTTTTTCCCCTTCATAGTCCCCTCCATCTCTATTTTTCATTCTTTTTCAGCATACCATAAAGCACCGGAAAAATCAAAAGCATCTCAGGGCAGACAATCCCTTGACTTTTCCAAAAATTCTCTATACGCTAAAGAAAAGCCGGGTTCAAACTTCTGTCAAACCCGGACAGATTATTCAGAATTTCAAGGGGAGGTTTTATAAAAAAGAATATGGTACAGAATCCTTATCAGAACGCGCTTTTGCCGGCTCCGGTCGGCGGCGGTTATTCCGACCCGGACTACTGGATCTGGTGCGGCTCCGTCGTACAGGGGGAAGACGGAGCCTATCACATGTTTGCGTCCCGTTGGCCGAAAGATCTCGGCTTTGGTGCAAACTGGCTGTTTAACTGCGAAATCGTCCGGGCTTCCAGCAAAAATCCGGAAGGTCCCTATACCTTTCAGGAGGTCGTGCTCGGACGCCGGGGACGCACTTTTTTTGACGGCATGAACGTGCACAATCCGTACATCCGCAAATGGAACCAAACCTACTACCTTTATTATATGGGGACGACCTTCGGCGGTCCGATTCCCGGTCCCGGTGACGAGGTGGACAGCTCGCGTTTTACCGAGGTCTGGAACCGCAAACGAATCGGTCTTGCAACCGCACCGTCTGTTTTTGGTCCATGGACGCGGTGCGATGAGCCGCTGATTTCTCCCAGAGACTGCTCCCACTGGGATTGCACTGCAACGACCAATCCTGCCGTCGCGATCCAGCCCGACGGCACGACTTACATGCTCTACAAATCGCGTTCCTTCGCAGACGGTCCATTAAAAATCGGTGTCGCAAAAGCGCCCCGCCCGGATGGTCCCTTTGAACGGATTTTGGACGACCCGATCTTTAATTTCGAGGACCCGAACATCCATCTGGAAGATCCGTACCTGTGGTACGAGGACGGAAAATTCCGCCTGCTGATCAAAGACGACTTCAAAAACGGAGGTCCCGGCATCAGCGGCATCTGGGGTGCAGGCCTGTACGCTGAAAGCGCCGACTGCATTCACTGGGAATTCGCCGAAAATCCTGTCGTTTACTCCCGCCATGTTACCTGGTCCGATGGCAGACAGTCCGATCAGGCAAACTGCGAACGCCCTTACTTTTTGCTTGATGAAAATAACCATCCCACGCATCTGTTTCTGGCAACCGGGGAAGGTCCTGCACCCTACCAGTTTTCCAGAACCTGGAACATGGTGATTCCGCTGCGCTAAGCGCCGAGCTGACACGCTTCCGCATCTGTCTTGGAAGCGTCTGACTGCAACTATACATTTTGGAGAGGAACGTATGACAACCGATCAGAATTATCAACAAATTTACCGCGTCGGCGGCATGCTGGACGCAGGCTTTGTAGGACAGATCACCTACACCATCAGCCTCGATCAGGTCTATGACGAGCTGGACATTCATTTTCGCTTCGATAAACGGCTCTACAGCGAAAGCGACGTTACGCCAAAGCTCATCGACAAGCTTCAGACGCTCTGCACTGCAAAATATGACGCCCCGACCTATCCCGTCGAGGAGTTCAGGCAGACCATTCTGCACGAAATGAAAACAGAAATTCACACAATGGCGGAATTAAACGACAATTTCATCGGCTGCATCCACCGCCAGCTGACGGACCGCCACATGTTATACACAAAAGAATTCACAAGCGACGGCTGTCTGGCACAGGACACCTTTTCCGGCGTTTTAAAAGTGACCGTCCTTGTTTTCAACGTGCTGCTGGACAACACGCAGTACACGCTGACCGTTTCCGGACATCCGGTCGGACAGGGTGTAATCGCACCGAACTTTAATCTAATGGATACGTTAAAGACTGCAGCGGGAAATGCGGGGGCTTCGAATGCTGCCGGGAGCGCTGACAACTCGTGCGACGCTGAGAGTGCTCCTGCCTCCGCTGTTGCCACGGCTGGCAGTTCGGGCGTCTCCGGCGCTGGCTCTGCTGCCACGGCTGGCGATTCGAGCACCACTGGCAGTTCTTCTGCTGGTAATACCGTCACTGCATCCACCCGCTTCAAACGCCTTGAGCTGCACAACCACACGGTCGAATCCGACGGCAGCTTAACCTGTCAGGAGCTGACAGAATATCTGGCAGCCGACCATGTCGATGCCTTCGCCATCACCGACCACAACACCACCTCCGGTCAGAAAAAGATCGAACAGCTGCTGGAAGAAAAGCATTATCCGATCAGCCTGATCCGCGGCATGGAATATACGACTTATTTCGGTCATATTCTCTGCTTAAACCTCGCAAAATATGTTCCCTGGAACTCGATCGACCAGCACCGTCCCGAGCTGTTGTTCGAAGCTGCCCGCGAAAAAGGCGCGCTCGTCGGCATCGCGCATCCGTTTTCCTATGGCGATCCTTTTGCCCGCGGCTGCCGCTTTGAAATGACCATCTCGGACTACTCAAAGGTTGACTTTATCGAGATTTTCAACAATCCGGAACCGCTCCACGAAGTAAACGAACGCGGCACGAATCTCTGGATGTCCCTGATTTTTTCAGGCTATCAAATCACCGCAACCAGCGGCATGGACTTACACAACCGTGCGAAGCTGGCAGGCTGCTATGCAACCTACATCGAAGGCAAAAACGGCGGCAACATCGCTTCCGAGCTCGATACCGCCATTCACACGCACCGCACCTGGGTTTCCAAAGGCGCTCTGCTGCTGACGGAGGTTCTCCCGGAAACAAACGAACTGCTTCTGACGTTTACAGATGCCCACAAGACCGGATTTGCTGTTCCAAAAACAGCTCAGGCCGTTTTAAAAGGAAAAGACAAAACATTCACAACGAGCGTTTCGCTCGACAAACCGGTACGCGTTTCCCTCAACCAGCTCTCCGGAACCGACCCGATTATTCCGCTGCTGTACGAAGCTCCGGGAATCAACGGTGCGGCAACTGTATCCAACGCTGCGCATGTTGCTGCTTCGACATCTTGCGGCAGCGCTGCAGATACCAGCTCTGCTGCCGGGCAGCTGAAAGAAATCGACGCGCTTCCTGCAATCGAAGGACTGCTCTGCGTCAGCCCGGTTCTTTACAGGGATTGAGGTTCTTTGGAAAACAGCTTTTAAAACGCTGCCTTACGCTGCGACAGCGACATTTCAAAAACGCCCGCTTATTCTGTGAAAAACACAGCGTAAGCGGGCGCTCTCTATTTTCGTCTGATTTTCACCGGATCGGACGGTTTTAGGATCTGACATTTCGCCCCTCATTGCGCAGGTATGCATCGTATCGGCGGTCATGTATTTGAGCCATCGCTTATTTGCAGGCGCTGTCAATTACGAATTCCGTTCCAGAATTCTTTTATAGCTTCGATACATCAGATAAACCCCTGCCGTGCAGTCCAAAACAAGCATCACAATCCCAAAGCCTAACGAAATCAGGCAGCAGATCCCGGAAAGCATAAATGCAAACGCGCACTTTTGATACAGCATCCCCATTTCCAGATTGTAAGCCGTGACATCTTTTACCTTCGATTTTAACGTTTTATCTCCGCTCCAGAAAGTGATGGGCTCTTTGCTGTTTTTTTCAAAGATCCCGATAATCAAAAACGGAACCGCGCATAAAAGACACGATATCAGTCCGACGATTTTTTCTGCCATAATAATGCCTCCGATTATTTTGCATTTCTATCAAATTTTACTGCGCCCGGCTCTGCAAAATCCTTTTATCTTTTCCTCTCATTTCTATTTCTACGCACGCTTTTTGCGCATAACGAGTTTATGTCAAGTGCTACGCACGGAGCAATCCGGTATCAAAGGGGTCAAAATACTTTTTGACCCCAACAACATCTTTACTCCACTTCCACACAAACCGGATAATGATCGGACAGCCATACGTTGCCCTCTTTGTCTGTCCACTTCACAGGCTCGCCGGTCTTGATGTCGCCCTTCACCAGCAGAAAATCAATGCTGCAGGGATGATCTTCTTCCGTGAAGCCGTGATAGGTGATGCCGATCTGCTTGGTTACATTGGTGTATTCCGGATACTCTTTTAAAATTTCGAATTCCGGGTCCTGCGGCTCTGCATTGAAATCACCGGTGATCATCGTAGGTGCATCGGGATAAAGCTGCTCGGTTTTTAATTTTTCCAGAATCTGACGAAGCCCCAGGATTCTCGCCTGTGCGCCGATATGGTCCAGATGGGTGTTTACAATACGGAATACCTTGCCGGTTTCCAGATCCTCAAACAGCGCTTCGTTGCAGATTCTCGGGCAAATGCTCTGCTCTGCGTAGCGGGATGCAGGCACATAAGGCGTCTCAGACAGCCAGTAAGACTGCATCTCCATCAGGTTTAAGCGATCCTTGCGGTATGCGATGCTGACCTGCTCGTCTCTCAGCTCCGGGCTGCGTCCGCAGCCGATTACATAATACTCTGTCAGGTTTTCTTTCAGCCATTTTGCGATATGCGGCAGCACTTCCTGAAAGCAGATCATATCAGGTTTCTCCTGCGCGATTTTCTTTAAAATCAAATCCTTGCGGTATTCAAAATTGTTCTCCCCGTCCTGCCCAAAATCACAGCGGATATTAAATGTTACCAGTTTCATGATAACCCCTCCCTTTTCCCCTTTTTCAGGTATTATTTCATTGTCCTGATTATAGCCCTGTCCCTTCGGAAATACAATGCAGATAAAAGAACAAAAAATCTCCAAAAAATACATTTTCCCAATTGACACAACGCTTATCTTATGATAGACTTTTATTCGCTGTGAAACATATGATGGTTCACACTTCATAAGCTGCTGTGGCTCAGTCGGTAGAGCGTCGCATTGGTAGTGCGGAGGTCACGGGTCCGATTCCCGTCAGCAGCTTGATAAAGAAAATGCTGGAATCTTTTAAAATTAAGATTCCAGCATTTTTTATTTTTATTTGTTTGGGGTCGAGTAGGGGAAGCCTTTTTCAATTTCTTAAATTCTGAAAATAAAAAATGGAATAAACATTCAAAAACAGTATATTTTACATTTATAATTAAGATAAAACCATAATTCACATTAAATAATAAAAAATATTATAATTCAAGAAATAAATTGACATAATACCTTGAATCTATCTAAAAAAATAATTATAATTATAAAATAATCAAAATATTTATGATTGGAGGATGGGTATGAAGAAATTAAAAAAGGTATTTTGGGTAGCAGCAACAATATCTATGGCAATGACCAGTACATCATTTGCTGCTTGGAAAAATGGAACTGGAGAAAATCAAGACAAATGGTTGTATGATAACGGGAATGGAGCATACGTGCATAATAGCTGGCAATGGATTGATGGAAATAATGATGGAGTCGCTGAGTGCTATTATTTTGATGAAAATGGCTGGCTGTTAACAAATACGACAACACCAGATGGTTATACTGTGAATGAAGCTGGTGCATGGGTAATGAATGGAAGTATTCAAACAAGTAGTGTAAATGTATCAGCAGCTTCCATCAGTGAAAATGATTTTATTGTGTCAGGCAATAACTCCGTTACCCGCAATAATGCCGATTGCAGTATTATTACGAACTGGAAACGTACGGGATATGACACAGATCCAATGCCTTATCATGTGTTTGTAACGGGCGATTCTTTAACAACAGCGAGAGGTATCGCGTTAGGAGCGCAAAAAAAAGATGTTTTAGAAAAATATGGAAATATAGCGTCTCAGAGCTACAATACAGGTTCCGATAAATGGTTTCAGTTTATGATGGCGAGTGCAAATGCAGAAGCAAGTACAATTGCACAGGCGGTGTCTGTTTTGGATTATTTTACAAATCCGTACGGAATCAAATTTTATTTCAATGCAGAAGAGCAATTGATCGGCGTAGTTTACTATCGTGATGCAGTTACTGAAAATCATGAGATTTCTACAAATTATGCTGGAGGCTATGAATATTGTGGAGGAGCTTCTTACCTGTATGATGAGCAGGCAGGTGGATTTGAATTACATGCTGAAACAGAAGACTCTTCAGAAGACCAATGGTTTGATAAAATTTATCCAGCGGATGCTGTGAATCATGGTTCTTTTACAATCATTAGTGCAACAAGTGAAAAGTTTCTTTTTAGCGAATATGGAGAAACGTATCAGTTTATAAATCATAATGGCAAATGGTTTGCCGATCAAAATGCAGATAGTGTATTACAGGAAAATGAAAAACATGCAGAAAGTTATTTTGAACTTTTAGAAGATGGAAGAGTCTCTTTAAGTCTGGAAATGGACTTTGATTATCATGGAGAATCAGATAATCCGAATAGTTATTATGGGTGGCCGGATAAAGGACGTTTAAAAATTACAGCATTTTATTTAAAATCCAATTGATATAACAGAATACTATAAGAGAATTTGTCAGGGCTGGATTAGTGCATATTTCTAATTCAGCCCTGATTTGTGGAAGTCTTCTTCAATAATCCTTTAAGAATTCTAAAAATACACTTGCAGGACAGTGCAGAATCTTGTATGCTTACAATGAGTTAATGTATTTTATTATTATGGCTACACAGGAGGAAAGATCATGAAACAGGATATGATTGTTATTTTAGATCTGGGAAGTACAGAGAATACTGTACTGGCTAGAGAGATTCGTGCACTTGGCGTGTACAGTGAGATTTATCCCCATGATATCACTGTAGATGAGTTAAAAGCTCTGCCTAACGTAAAAGGTGTGGTTATTTACGGCGGTCCGAATCATATTGTTGATGGTGAGCGCATCGATGTAAATCCGGGAATTTACGAAGCGGGATTCCCTGTAATGTCCATTGCTCATGAATTGGCAAAATGCGAAGAAGCGTATAATACCTGGGAGGAAGCGCTGCCTCATCTGAAAACCTTTGTATTTGATACCTGCCACGCAGAAGCAAACTGGAATATGAAGAATTTTGTGGCAGATCAGATTGAACTGATTCGTCGCCAGGTTGGTGATAAGAAAGTACTTTTGGCTTTATCCGGTGGTGTAGACAGTTCCGTTGTGGCTGCTCTTTTAATTAAGGCAATCGGCAAACAGCTTGTTTGTGTTCATGTAAATCATGGCCTGATGAGAAAAGGTGAGTCTGAGAGTGTTATTGAAGTATTTAAGAATCAGATGGATGCAAATTTGATTTATGTAGATGCCACAGAGCGTTATCTGACCAAGTTAGACGGCGTAGCAGATCCGGAGCAGAAGAGAAAGATTATTGGCGCTGAATTTATTCGTATTTTTGAAGAAGAGGCAAGAAAGCTCGAAGGTATTGAATTTTTAGGCCAGGGAACGATTTATCCGGATATTGTAGAGAGTGGAACTAAAACTGCAAAAATGGTAAAATCTCATCATAACGTAGGCGGACTGCCGGAGGATCTGCAGTTTAAGCTGGTTGAGCCTCTGCGTCAGCTCTTTAAGGATGAGGTTCGTCAGTGCGGACTGGAGCTGGGACTGCCGGATGAGATGGTATTTCGTCAGCCGTTCCCGGGGCCGGGCCTTGGAGTTCGCTGTCTGGGAGCAATTACAAGAGAACGTCTGGAAGCAGTGCGCGAGGCTGACGCGATTCTGCGAGAGGAGTTTAAGATTGCAGGACTGGATAAAAAGGTATGGCAGTATTTCACGGTTGTTCCGGACTTTAAGTCTGTTGGTGTTCGCGACAATGCAAGATGCTTTGAATATCCTGTTATTATCCGTGCTGTGAATACGATTGATGCCATGAGCGCAAGCATTGAGCAGATCGATTGGCCAGTTCTGCTGAAGATTACAGATCGTATCTTGAAAGAGGTTAAGAATGTAAATCGTGTTTGTTACGATCTGAGCCCGAAGCCTACGGCTACGATTGAGTGGGAATAAATTAAAATAGGCTTTTGAGTCCCGAAAAACCTTGAAAACACAGGGTTTTTCGGGATTCTTGTTTTTTACTGGCTACAAAATGGCTACATCAGCCAAGTTTTTTGTAGCCGTCATTTTTTTCAGCCATCGCATCAAGCTGATCGGCTACTTCGGTCTGCTTGTTCGGATACAAGTGGCTGTAGGTGTCCATGGTGGTCTGTACCCTTTCGTGTCCCAAGCGTTCTGCAACCAGAAGCGGTGTGCAGCCCATATCAATCAGCAGACTGGCATGGGTATGACGCACATCGTGCACCCTGATTTTCTGCGTTCCGGAGTGGTCGCAGCCATACTTCATCTGCCTGCCGACCCAGCCTCTGTCGTAAGGAAAGATACGGTCTGTAGGCTGTACATCGTAGAGTTTTGACAGATAGTCTTTTAGGCAGGCTTCCAATACCTTTGGCATAACCACCTCACGGTAGCCGGCTTCTGTCTTAGGCGGATAGATGTAGTCCTTTCCGTTCAAACGCTGATAGTTCTTATTGACAGAAATAATGTGTCTGTCAAAGTTAATATCCTCCGGTGTCAGAGCCAGTAATTCGCCAACACGCAGTCCTGTATAATACATCACCATGAAAACGGTGTAGCCGACAGGTCTGCTCTCCATGGCTTCAATGAACACCTCGAATTCCTCGTTCGTCCAGAACAGCATTTCATCGGCGTTTTTCTTACCCATGGTTCCTGCCTTGTGACAGGGGTTCTCTCTCAATCCGTAGAACTTCACTGCAAAGTTGAAGGCTGCGGTGAGCTGGTTATTGATGGTTCGCAGATAGGTCGGTGAATAACCTCTGCCGTTGGGGCGACGGTAGTTAATCAGTTCGTTTTGCCAGTTGCGAATATCGGTCGGCTTGATGGCGTTAATCGGCATCTCACCGAAGTACGGGAGGACTTTCTTGTTGAACAGATAGTGCTTGTTGGCTAAAGTCGTTTCTCTGAGACGAGGATCTGCATCTTTCATATAGAGTGCAACGAAATCTTTGAACTTCATGCCAAGGCTGCCATCGGCCTGACTGATAAAATCCTGTTCCCATTGCAAGGCTTCTTTCTTGGTTTTGAAGCCTCTTTTCTTTTTGTGGATCTCCTTTCCTGTCCAATCCTTTACTCGGATTTGAGACATCCATTTTCCGGTGTTCTTATCTCTTGTTACTGACATTGTGTTCTCCTTTTCTATCCCAATGTCAGACCTTAATTATTTCTCAGAGCCAAACTCCTTTTCAAGATAAGCTCTGCGACGAGCCAAGCGCTCGTCCTCGTCAAGTTCTTCCGGTTCCACACATTCTACGGAAGCTCCAGCATAGTACGCAAGGGTCTGCTCTTGCCAGCTATGTAATGCAGCTGCAGAACAGTTGTAGCTGCGTACATCCTCACGCATATCTTCCCATTGTTCCAAGAACAAACACATATCTGCGTTATGGTCAGCATCCATTTCTTTTCCGTTAAAGCGGATAGAGCAGGTCCACTCGTTGCTGCAAGGGGGCTTTTTTACATCCACATCAAATTTAAGAGAGGATACCTTGTTCAGTTCAAATAGGAAGCTCATTATGTCAGCAAGACTTCTGATAGGCGCCGTATTGGTTTCGTAGCCAAGGATAAAGGTCGGCGTTGTATCCAGATGTTTTGCTATTTCGTTTACGACATCAATGGAAACCTCGATTTCTCCGGTTTCGTACTTCTGTACGGTACGCAGAGATTTCCCAATAAGGTTAGCCAGTTGAGTCTGATTCAGTCCTTTGCGTTTTCGCAGTGTTTTTATCCGCTGACCGATTGCGGAATAATCGAAATTATCCATAGTTGATTCACCTCGTATTTATCATATCACAAAGAAATACGAATTTCAAGTACATATTTTTATTCCACAAGTATTGACAAAAGCAGCTTTTATTCGTATAATGAAAGCGTATTAAAAGTGCGTATTTAGAAAATTCAAAAGAAATGAGTGAATAAAAAATGCGCAAATCATCTTTTGAACACAGGGGGTAACCATGAGAGCACAGTTTATCACAGCAGAAGAAGTTCAGCAGGTATTGGACATCAGTCGCAGCAAATCTTATCAAATCATCAGAGATTTGAATAAGGAGCTGAAAAGTATGGGCTATCATACCATTGCAGGCAAATGCCCAATCCAGTTCTTTAAGCAGAAGTTTTACGGTCTGGAAATTGGAGGTGACAACGCTTGATGCAGGAAAATGAAAAAACGACCGTCCCGATTCCATCTGTTGGCGCAGATGGGGAACAGTCGCTTTCCTATGTAACAAATGAAATTATAACAACTGGCAACGAAGAAATCAATCCCATAGATGAAAGTATGGAGGAGATGCTTCGTCAGATGCAGAGAATGTCCGACCCGTCCTATCTGGCTACCATGACTATGAGCCAGCTGTATGACACTGTATACGAAAGCAGATTGCCTGTTATCGACGGTCTGCTTTACCCAGGCACCTATCTGTTTGTAGGTGCTCCAAAAGTTGGTAAGTCATTCTTGATGGCACAGATTGCGTATCATATCAGCACAGGACTTCCGCTTTGGAATTATTCTGTCCATGGAGGCACTGTACTGTACCTTGCATTGGAAGATGACTACAGACGCTTGCAGGAGCGTTTGTATCGTATGTTTGGTGTAGAGGGTACAGATACCTTGCACTTCGCAACTTGTGCCAAACAGCTCGGTGCAGGGCTGTATGAACAGCTGGCTCGCTTTGTATCAGAGCACAGAGACACCCGACTGATTATCATTGATACTTTGCAGAAAATCAGAGAAGCCAGCGGAGACAGATACAGCTATGCAAGCGATTATGAAATTATTGGTCAGCTAAAACACTTTGCCGACCAGACTGGTATTGCGCTGCTGTTGGTACATCATACTCGAAAACAGCAGGCAGATGATAAGTTTGATATGATTTCCGGCACTAATGGATTGCTCGGCGCTGCCGACGGAGCTTTTGTTCTGCAAAAGGAAAAACGCACCGGAAATACTGCGGTACTGGAAGTGTCCGGCAGAGACCAGCCAGAGCAAAGACTGATTCTGAAAAAGGATATGGAACGTCTTATTTGGGAGTTGGAAAAAGCAGAAACAGAGCTGTGGCAGATTCCGCCAGATCCGATTCTGGAAAAGGTTGCAGCTTTGCTGTCGGAAGATATTTTAGAGTGGAGTGGAACACCAACAGAGCTTGCAGAAGCATTGAAGTTAGAGCTGAAGCCTAATCTTTTGACAAAACACCTGAATGTCAATGCAAGCAGATTGTTTCATGAGTGCCATACACAATATGAAAATATTCGCACTCACGCAGGAAGAAGGATCATCTTAAAGCGAGTTTCAGAGCAGCGTGACGATGTGTGACGGTTGTGACGATGATTTTGACAGTGGTGGCGGTATGTAAAACACCGTCACCATCGTCACAACCGACACGGACAGGAAAGGAATGGATTGAAAATGAAAAATGTGCAAATCCCTTATGATTTATTTGTTGCTTTGCTCCAATATCATCTGATGGTGGATGACGATTATGCAGATGAAATTAAGCATGGCTTGGAGCAGAAACTGGAAGCTATGGTGAGGCATGAATGGTACGCAAAGTACAAGACTGCTCCTACACCAGAAGAACGAGAAGAAGCCCGTCAGCGTTATCTGGATGAGAGTGGAGTTCCGCAGAGCTTCCGATGGACAACTTCTCCTTGGGAGAGATGACAGGAGCGTGTCACGCTCCTGTGAGTTGCAGACAAGAGAGTGATGATTGCAGCGATTTCACTGAAAGTGGGTGCGCCCCACTTGATGTTGCTGCGTTCATCACTTTTTTCTGTAAAGATAAAAATGAAAAATTTTGCTTCTTACAAAACGATTGAAAATCGTGTAGCCGGTATCGCAGATACCGTTCAAAGGGGATTGGGGATGCTTCCCCAACAAGCAATTTGCGAAGATTGACCCAGAGGGAAAATCGAGAAAATGAGTGAACCTGTACAGGTTTACACTGCTTGCCGATTTGCAACGAAAACATAACAGTCTTTTCCAAGTTTAATTTTTCTTTTTAATGACTCTGTTTGGGTGATTGAATAGTAAAACTTCATAATCGTATAGTTTTATTGATAAATAAAAAGATTTCTGGTATAATAATGACGAATTATAAACTTTAGTTGTTACATGGAAGGTGACAAATATGGCAGTAAGCTACAAGAAGCTATGGAAATTATTGATTGATTTGGATATGAAGAAAAAGGATTTACAGCAAGCTGCCGGGATTAGTCCAGCCTTAATTGCGAAGCTGGGACGAAACGAAAATGTGTCCACTGAGTCTTTGGTGAAAATTTGCACAGCATTGCATTGTGACATTGGGGATATTATGGAGATCGTTTTGGTTGAGGGAGGCGAGTCATGTGATTCACAATGAAAATTCCAGAGTGAAGATTCCGGCGTTGGTTCATTTAACCCGTTTGGGATACAAATATATAAAACAGAAGGATTGTTCTGGATCATATTGCCCTAAAACAAATATTTTCAAGGGAATTCTGCGTGACAGCATCAACCGCCTGAATGGTACGACATTGACTGAAGCTGATGTAGATTCGCTGGTTGAAGAGTTGGCAATTAAACTCAACACAGATGATTTGGGACGTGCGTTTTATAAAATTATTCTCAGCGGATTCAATGGTTTACGGCTGATTGATTTGGAAGATGAATCCCGAAATTCATATCATGTAGTAACAGAGCTAACATACCAAAATGGTGAAGATGAATTTCGCCCAGATATTACATTGTTGGTCAATGGTTTGCCGTTGTCATTTATTGAAGTGAAGAAACCAAACAACCGTGATGGCATCATTGCAGAGCATACTCGCATGAACAGGCGGTTTGCCAAAAAGGTATTTCGTCGGTTTGCCAACATCACACAGATCATGGTGTTCTCCAACAATATGGAGTACGATGACAACGATGTGGAGCCAATTGAAGGTGCGTTCTATGCGTCCAGTAGCTATGAAAAGTTGTTCTTTAACCGCTTCCGTGAAGAAGATCCTACCATACATAGTTCTGTTCGCCCTATTGACCCCAATATCGAAGAAACCATTTTGATGGACAACAACTTGGTTACAATCAAAGGAACAGAGGAATATGCCCTTAACATTGATGAACACACGCCCACCAATCGAATGCTGACTTCTTTGTTCACCCACTCCCGTTTCAATATGTTTTTGAAATATGGGTTTGCCTATGTGGAGCGAACAGACAAGAATGGGATCAAAACTCTGCAAAAACATATCATGCGCTATCCTCAGTTTTTTGCAACCTTGGCTATTGAGAAGAAACTGGATGCAGGTGTGAAGCATGGTATCATTTGGCATACACAAGGTAGCGGAAAAACTGCACTTGCCTTTCATAATGTCCGATACCTCCGTGATTATTTTCAGCGTCAGGGCAAGGTGGCAAAATTCTATTTTGTTGTTGACCGGCTTGATTTGCTTACACAAGCCAGTGAGGAATTTGCTGCTCGTGGTCTTCATGTTGAAAAAGTCAATTCAAAGGAAGATTTCATCAAAAATATTAAAACGATTGGAACCTCCGACAATTCTGGTGAGGACAGCATTACCGTTGTAAATATTCAGAAATTTACAGAGGAATCTGTTGCCAGAAAATCCGATTATGATGTAGATGTGCAGCGCATTTATTTTTTGGATGAAGCGCACCGAAGCTATAAGCCCAATGGTTCCTTCCTGGCAAACTTAATGGCTTCTGACCGTGATGCTGTGATGATTGCATTAACAGGTACGCCATTGATTGGTGACGGATATAACACGAAGGACGTATTGGGAGAGTACATTCACAAATATTATTACAATCGCTCCATTGCCGATGGCTACACTCTGAAATTGATTCGGGAAGGCATTAAAACGGAGTATCGAACCAAAATGCAAACTATTTTGGAGTCTCTGGAAACAGAGAAAGGCTCCCTATCCAAAAAGGATGTGTATGCACACCCAAAGTATGTATCGGCACTGGTGGAGTACATCGTGGAAGATTTCAAGCACGGCAGAATCGCATTGGGAGACAGTACGATTGGCGGTATGATTGTTTGTGATTCTTCTCCGCAAGCCGTTAAAATTGAGGAAGAACTGGATAAATACCCGGAGCTGACCCATGAGTTGATTCTCTGTGATGTGGAAGATAAAGAAACCCGCCGTGGTTATCAGGAGGACTTCAAAAAGGGCAAGATTGACCTGCTGGTGGTTTACAATATGCTGCTTACCGGCTTTGATGCTCCTCGACTGAAAAAGCAGTATCTCGGTCGTGTGATTAGAGAGCATAACCTACTGCAAACCCTCACTCGTGTCAATCGCCCCTATAAAACCTTCCGATATGGCTATGTGGTGGATTTTGCGGACATCCGCAACGAGTTTGATAAAACCAACAAGGCATACTTTGAAGAATTGCAGTCTGAGCTTGGCGGTGAATTTGAAAAATACCGGAATATTTTCAAGTCTCAAGAGGAGATTGAACAGGACTTAAAGAGCATACAGGACAAGCTGTTTCTATATGCAACAGAAAATGCAGAACTATTCTCTCAGCAGATCACCGCTCTGGACGATAAGGGCGAGTTGCTTTCTTTGCGACAGGCATTGGATACCTATAAGGAACTGCTCAATATTATGAAACTATTTGGCTACGATGAGCTTGCAAAAAAGTTTTCCATGGAGCGTCTTCATGCTATGCTTACCGAGGTCAATAATCGTATCAGCATTATCAACCTCAAGCAGAATATGCAGAAAAGCGAGGACATGACCGAGCTGCTTAATACCGCATTGGATCGGATTGAATTTCATTTCCGCAAGGTATCTGAGAGCGAAATGGTGATTGCCGACCAGTTCCAAGACATTTTAGAGAAAACCCGTCGTGAGCTGGAACGCTCCCTGGACCCCAAAGACCCAGAGTATGTTTCCTTGCTCGATGAACTCAAGCGGATTTTCAAAAAGAAAAACATAGAGGAATTGACTGCTGACGAAATGAAAGAGCATATTCAGGACTTGGAGCGGATTCGGAAAGCTGCTGCACAGCAGAACCTTCGGGATCAGATGCTATGCTCCAAGTATGGCAATGATGCAAAATATATGCGTACCCACAAACGATTGAAAGCAAGTCCACCACCCATTGGAGCAGATTCTGTGATTTTTGATGTTCTTATGGGAGTGAAAGCGGCAGTTGACCAAAAAGTATTGAAAAATCAACGGATGATGGACAACCATGCGTTTTTCTCTCAGGAGATCATGCCGTCCATTATCCAATCCTGTCGCAAGAGCGGCGTAAAACCCACTCTCGATCAGGTGAAGTTTATAGACCAATGTATTTCGATTGAATATTTTGCCGAAAGGAATTATACCGCATGATACAGATTGAATCGATTACCATAAAGACAAAACAGATGATTGATGATCTGAAAGCTATCTGTGCCAATTTTGGCTTGGGTGGCTCTCCGGGCGAATATAAAATCATCACGCAGGTGTTTCTGTACAAATACCTGAGCGACAAATTCGGATATGAAGCCAGCAAGGTGGAACCGTCTATTGCCCAGGCAGAAAATGTGGAAGCAGCACTCACTGCTATGCCAGACGAAGATTATGAGATGATGCTCATGATGCTGGGCGGCAATGTAGCAAAGCTGAAAAAGAATCACTATATTTCCTACCTGTTCAACCATCAAAACGACGACAGCATGAAGAAAGCAGATGGAACCCCGTATCCGTTCCATGAGCTTTTTGATGATACGCTGGTGGACATTGCAAACTATAACCTGGACATCTTTTCCGTCCAGACCGGAAGCGAGGAAAAAATCAAACTATTTGAGCCAATCTCCCAGTATGTCATTGAAACCGCAAAGAAATCACCCTTTTGCCGTGCCATCATTAATAAGCTGGTGGAGTTTAGCTTTGCAGAAGTTTTTGAGCAGAAATACGATTTCTTCTCGCAGATTTTCGAGTATCTGATCAAAGACTATAACAAGGATTTCGGTAAGTATGCGGAATATTACACCCCGCACACTATTGCGGACATTATTGCCCGTATCATGGTGCGTGGAGAAGTGACCAATGCTACCATCTATGACCCTGCGGCTGGTTCTGGTACGCTGGTATTGGCTCTGGCACACCAGATCGGTGAGGACAACTGCACCATTTATACCCAAGATATTTCTTCCAAGTCCAACGAGTTTCTGCGACTAAACCTGATTCTCAACAATCTGGTTCATTCTCTCAGCAATGTGGTACATGACGATACGCTGATTGCTCCCCGACACCTGAACCCTCAGAAGAATGGACTTGCCAAGTTCCAGTATATTGTCAGCAATCCTCCCTTCAACATGGACTTCAGCGACAACCGGGAAACCTTAGCTGGTGAGAAATACAGCAGTCGTTTCTTCGCTGGTGTACCCAATATCCCTGATAAAGATAAAAGCGGCATGGATATTTACCTTATGTTCTTGCAGCACATTATCTATTCGATGGATGATGATGGAAAAGCTACAATTGTTGTACCAACGGGATTTTTAACTGCGAGTAAACGCTCCAAATCTATAGCATACACCATTAGGGAGTATATTATAGGAAAGCGTATGCTGCGTGGCGTTGTGTCCATGCCCTCCAATATCTTCGCCACTACTGGTACTAATGTGTCTATTATCTTCCTGGATAAAGAAAATCGGGATGGACAGGTGATCCTGATGGACGCTTCCAAGCTGGGAACAAAAGAGAAAGTTGACGGTAAAAATCAGCGCACGGTGCTGAGCCAGGAGGAAATCAACAAAATTATTGATACCTTCAATGCAGGTGAAGCAGTCGATGATTTCTGCGTGGCAGTCAGCTACAAAGAGATTGAGGAAAAAAAGCTGTCCTTTTCTGCCGGTCAGTATTTTGAGGTCAAAATTGAGTATGTAGAGCTGACTCCTGAGGAATTTACAGAGAAGATGAACGGATTCACCACTCGACTGGACGAGCTGTTCGCAGAGAGTCGTCGGCTGGAGGATGAGATTAAGCAGCAGTTGGGGCGGGTGAAGTATGAATAAATGTAAACTTGGTGACTTGTTTTATATAAAACAAGGATATGCGTTTAAAAGTGAAAAATATGTTTCGCACAGCAACTATATATTGTGCACACTTGCAAATTTCAGCGAATCAAATAATTTCAAATTTTCTCCCGAAAAAGCCACATATTATCCTGATGAATTTTCTCATGAATTTATTCTTTGTGAAAATGATTTAATCATCCCTTTAACAGAGCAAGTGGTGGGGCTTTTTGGAAACACAGCATTTGTTCCCAAAACAGAGGGATTTCAATTTGTTCTTAATCAACGTGTAGGAAAAATAATTCCGTACGAAGAAAAAGCTGATAAACTTTTTTTACATTACCTATTGTCAACACAACTGGTTAGAGATCAAATTGAAGCAACTGCATCTGGAACTAAGCAACGGAATACATCTCCTGATAAAATTTATGATGTTACTGTTTGGGTTCCTAACATAGATCAACAGAGGATTATTGGAAGATATTTATATTCATTAGAGCAAAAATGCAATGTTAATAACAAAATATGTTCCGAGTTGGAAGCTATGGCAAAAACCCTCTATGATTACTGGTTTGTACAGTTTGATTTCCCCGATGAGAACGGCAAGCCTTACCGCACCTCCGGTGGTGAAATGGTCTGGAATGAGCAGCTCAAACGGGAGATTCCCAAGGGATGGAAGCCTGGAAAATTATGTGACATCGCTAATATTACTATGGGACAATCTCCGGCTGGGGAATCATACAATGATACTGGTGATGGTTTGATTTTTTATCAAGGTCGTACAGATTTTGGCTTGCGTTTTCCAACTCCCAGAATGTATACAACTGCTCCTACTCGGTTTGCGCAAAAGGGTGATATTCTTTTAAGTGTTCGTGCTCCAGTTGGGGATTTGAATTTTGCTATGGAAGATTGCTGTATTGGACGAGGTTTGGCTGCTCTGAATAGTAAACTGGGTTCTCAAATGTATTTGTTCTATACATTAGCTGGTTTTCAGCAAATATTTAAAGTGATGGATGGAAACGGGACAACCTTTGGGTCAATTACAAAGGATACGCTCTTTGATATGAGTGTTGTTATTCCTCCTGATGAAATATTGATGTGTTTCGAGAAACGAGTAAAACCGATTGAGTCAAAAATAGAAAAATGTGAAGAAGAAATCCGTGAACTAACAAAACTCCGTGATTGGCTCCTGCCCATGCTGATGAACGGACAGGCACGGGTGGAATGAAAGGAAATGTATATGGAAATGTTTGAAACTTTACTTATTGCGTGCGTACCTGCAATTATCAGTGGAATTATAAGTTTTATTTTGGCAAAAAGTCAGGCAAAATCTGAAAATGAAAAACTCCGATTATCAAATCAGCACGAAATTGATCGACTAATGGAACAACACAAAGTCGATATTGATGCTATTCGAGAACAGCATCGTTTAGAAATGCAGTCAAAGGAGCAAGAACATCAATATAAACTTGAAATTATGCAAAAAGAGCATGGCAATGAGCTCATCCGTCAGGAAAAAGAACAGGAAAATACCGCCAAATACAACGCTATGGGAAATGTTATGACTGGATTATTTAATGGAATGTTTGGCGGAATTATGAATTCGCCCGAAGTTCAGTCGGAAATGAGCAGGAAAATTCTTGAAGGCATGAACAATACTTCTGATTCACAAAAGTAGATAAAACTCCGTTACTGACTTCTGTCTATGTTGATAAATGGATAGTAACGAGTAGAATGAGGTGAAAAATGAGACGAAATTTTGCGCAAATTCTGAAGGATGCTAAGATTGACATTAAATCAGAATATCAGAAATTATATAGTATGCTTTATGATCGTAGTATCCAAGTGTCAAACACCAAACGGATATCTGCATACGACGAATTAAGTGATTATTTCCTGGGATTTTATTTTCGTGGAACCTGTTTATCTATAGAGGAGTTTAATGACATACATGGATTTCACTTTGAGAAAGATCCAGAACCTTTTCATATTGAAAATTTGATTCTGATATGTGAGTATATTGAAAATATGCTTATAGGGTATCAAAATGCACAGTGTACATCCGGGATTGGATATTTACCAATGCAACAACCAGCAATTAATGTACAGTTTTACCTTATGCAAATTTCTCAGGTTATCGAAAAAATAGGATATATGCCTTTAAATCAAGATGGTTTTGTAATATATGTTGAGAAATCGCCTGCGGCAATTTCAGTAGCAGAAAATGAGGAGATTCCGAAAGAAATATCTTATAAGCTGATTTCTTATAACCACCATAGTATGAAAGGAAATTTGCAGGAGAAGAAAAATATTATTCTAAAACTTGCAGAACTGTTGGAAGCAAAAAGGAGTGAATTAAGCATCGTTGATAAGGATTTTTCGAGTGATCTTTTTTATTTGTTTAACAATCTAAATCTCCGTCATAACAATATTGAACCTTCTATAAAAGGAAAGTTCAAACAAGCAGTTGCCGATATGTCTTCAGAAGAATTAGAGTACTGGTATGATGAAACATATCAGATGTGTCTCTTGGCTTTTTTACGGTTGGAACAGGCAGATCGAAAGATGGAATTTAATAAATTAAAAAGTATAATTGAATCAAAAAGATAAATACACAAAGAAAACTTTGAAAATTTTTTATTTTTATAGGCATAAAAAGTAATGTGGTATAGAGAGGTGAATTTAGAATTATCTGTCAAATAAGCCCATATGACTCATAGTTTTTTGATGGTCATATGGGCTGTTAGGTGGTACGGATATTATCTGGTGAAGATGAGTTCTTTATTAACGATTTCCTCTGCACGGTTGCGGATATTGTTCATGGCTCCGACCCATGACAGCTGATCCTGCGCTTTCAGATACTCGCTGATGCACTCTTTCTCTGCCAGTTGCGTTACAAGAAGGTCGAGCTTGTTTCGAGCCTGAGTATCAATGTCAGCAAGATAAGTATACAGCTTGCCACTGAGAATGAGGTCGTTGTAGAATATGGGACGATACTCTTTTAGGTATTGTTGGTGCTTTTTACCCCAGATACCGATGGGGTGATTTTCTTCTTCTGGTATGAACAGACATGGCAGATAATAATCTCCCAGCAGTTCATACCAAAGACCGTTGCTGTTATCGTAGATGTATTTTTCCATAGTGCTAACCTCCGTGTATTATTTGAAATAGATAGTTCCGAGTGGCTTTGAGGTGAATCGGTCAGCGGAGGTTAGGTTGTAGTCAGTGGCTACAAAATGGCTACAGAATTCGTAAAGACGCTACGGATAGCGTGAAATATGTGGAATGTGTGGACGAAAAGCGTACTTTTAGTGCATAAAATCACGAGAAATTAAGGTCTGGCGCTCGAGTGGGAATAAAACGAAAAATCCCAAAAAGCCAGTAATATCAAGGCTTTCCGGACTTCGTCCCCGTGTTCTGATAAGGTTTTGATAAGATTTCACTGAAGTGCAATTATTCTGTGCTTCAAGTGGTTTGTGAGTAAAGAATAATTTTTGTTCCTCACAAATACCCATATTAACAAGTAAGCCCGTACTGATGGGAGGTCAGTACGGGCTTTTTGTGTTTACGCGCCATGGGCGCGCTCTAATGGGTGCAAGTCGTGTGCTCTGCAAGCTGTTATCAGCTTACCAGTGAAAGTCTGGTCAAGGTAATCGCCGGTGAGCCTTGTAGCAAGCCTCTAATGCTTTTGGGTGACCGATTGTGTTGAAGCGAGGTATGCCTGTGAGAAACAGGTGGAAAATAGCAGTCCGTAACATAAAGTAAATCCTGTAGCATCGTTACGTTAGCCCTGTAAAGGGACAAGAGGGAGTCGAGTCACTGACTTTCTGACGAAGACCATGGAAGATGTGGGGATACTGGAGTACAGCATTGCGGAACCCTTCGGTGTAGAGGGAGCGGAATGTTATGAAAGTTGATAACGGAACAGGAGAGATCTCATACCATCATATAACCACAAGTATGTAACTGAGGATATAAGCACGCATGCGAAATTTCTTGGGAAGTGGTATGAGAAGTCGGAGGAGCCCATAGTATCTATGAACTATTGGTAAGAAAAACAATGGGAGAAAAGGGGCTCTGCTTTAATCAAGATTAACGGGAAGGGAAGATTTGCAGAATAAGAAATACAGACCTAAGCCGGCAAAAAGAGTATACATTCCAAAACTGGATGGGAAGCAAAGACCGTTGGGAATACCGATTATTAGAGACAGGATTGTGCAACAAGCCTGTAAGATAGTGATAGAACCCATCTTTGAAGCAAACTTTCTAGATAGTTCTTATGGATTTCGCCCCAAAAGAGATGCAAATCAGGCCACAGAAAAAGTGAAAAAAGAATTGTATAAAAACTGGTATGTAGTAGATGCAGACATACAGGGATACTTCGATAACATCAATCATGAAATACTACTGGGACTATTAAATCATTGCATCAATGATAGAAGAGTCATTAAGTTATGCAGACAGTGGTTACAAGCAGGAGTCATTGAAAATGGGAAACATTATCCAATGGAAAAAGGCTCACCGCAAGGAGGAGTCATTAGTCTGTTGTTAGCAAATATTTATCTTCATGTATTGGACTCCCACTGGGAAAATCATAAGGAACTGGGCATCATAGTCAGATATGCAGATGATGCAGTGATTGTGTGTAGAACGAGAAAGGATGCAGAATTCGCGTTTGAGCATCTGAAAAGAATAATGACTAAGTTGAAACTGACGTTGAATCCGCAGAAAACAAAGATTGTAAATATGAATAAAGAGAGCTTTGACTTTCTTGGATTCCGTTACCAGAAGTTTGGTAAAACCAAAAGTGGACGGAAGTTGCCTTATATGATGCCTAGTAAAAAGGCGATGAAAAAGGTAAAGGATGCAATCAGAGTAATTACTTGCAGAAAATCATCCTATGAGGGTCCGGAGCAAAAAGTGGAGAAATTAAATCCGCTCATAAGAAGATGGAGAAATTATTTTCAGCATGGTAACTCAACAAAACGGTTTAAACAGCTTGATGAATACGTGTGGATGAAGCTATGGAGATGGGGGTATTACAGGCGAAAACAGAAGAAATATAGAGAGCATGTGCTGTATGGATTTCGAAAGTGGTATGCAACTAGTGGAATAGAGTACCTTTATTATCCAAATACGAAAAGATATGTGGCAGTCTTTTGAATGCTGTGGGAAGAAGATTATCGGAAAGCCGTGTGAGGGAGAACCTCATGCACGGTTTGAGGTGGCAGGAGATGGAAACGGAAACTACCGCGCCATCGCTTGACCCTACCCTACTTTTACAACAATCCGATTTTGATAAAGTCCCATATCACACCTCAATGACGGACAATATATGATGGATATAGGGCAGGAATTTTTTGCAAATATCCTCTGTCTGCACTTTCATATATCCCGTTGTCGTTCCGTCGCTGCAACCATACCATTTTGCAGAAAACACCTCTTTGTCAAAAACAATCTGCACTTTGTTTCCTGTATTTAACAGGCTGCTAAAAACAGTTGTCGCACCGATTTTTGTATCCAACATACTTTTCATTTGCTCTATGGGGGCAAAGGAAACGCAGGCAATGCCTAACGCATTACTAAAATCCTTAGAACGAAACGGCTTATTGCCTACGGTAATAAACAAATAAAAATCTGTCTGCTGTCGATTGCAGAGGAACACGGTTTTTACCATGTTCATATTCAGCTTTTCATCAATGGCAACACAATCTTCCATTGTAATCGCTTCATCTGTGTCGACACGCTGAAAAGGAATTTGCAGTTCTTTTAACACTCCATAAACCTTTTTCTGAAGCTGTGTCTGAAAATGACAAGGTGCTTCTGTCTGAATTTCACTTACATAAAACATTGTTGTCACACTCCCGCTTGACTTTTTTGCGTATTCAGTTTACCATGTTTTCTTTGATTACAAAAGCGAATGTTTATCATATAAAGTATAAAAAAACAGATATATAGAATGAGGTGCTAACATGGACATGAATATTCAAAAATATATGGCATTTGTCAAAACTGTTGAGTATGGCAGTTTTACAAAAGCCGCAGAAATACTGAATTACTCTCAATCGGGCATTAGCCGTATGATAAATGACTTGGAAAAGGAATGGAAAGTGGTCCTGTTAGAAAGAGGAAAATCCGGCGTAAAACTGACAAGCGACGGAATGAAACTGCTCCCTTACGCAAAGAATGTCTGCATGGAATATGAAAAGCTGCAAATGGAAGTGGATGAGTTGAACGGGCTGTAATCGGGGCTTATCCGTATTGGTACATTTTCCAGTGTAGCGACACACTGGCTTCCAAATATCATCAAAGAATTAAAAAAAGCATATCCGGGCATTGATTATGAACTTCTTCTTGGAGATTATACGGAAATTGAAGAATGGATTTCAGAGGGACGTGTGGATTGCGGCTTCCTGCGATTACCAACCTGCTCTGACTTTGAAACCGTTTTTTAGAACAGGACAGGCTGCTTGCCATTTTGCCGGAAAATCATGCTTTGGTGCAGCTTGAAAAAGTTCCTATGGCGGCTCTTTGTGATGAACCATTTATGCTGTTGGAAAAGGGGGCAAAAACAGAGGTATCGGAAATATTTGAACGATGTAACCTGATACCAAAAGTGCATTTTACAACATGGGACGATTATGCGATTATGTCAATGGTGGAAAGTGGTCTTGGTATCAGCATTTTGCCGGAATTGATTTTGAAGCGTGTTCCATATCGGATTGTGGCAAAAGAATTAGATGTACCTGCATATCGAAAGATAGGAATTGCTTTGAGAAGTAAAAAAACAGCTTCACTTGCAGTCAAGCGTTTTTTAGAATATCTTCAATATTGTTAAAATCTTGTTACTAAAAATATATGAACAGCTCATTTATATTCAGCTAGATTTCTGGCTGCGTATAGATGTGCTATTTTTTGAACTGAATAATTTTTTGTGAAAAAATTTGGCATTTTAGGAAAAGGGTACTCTTTTCCTATGTTGATGATTTGTCAGAGGTTTCGGTGCCTGTAATGGATGAGCCGGTGGTTGAAGAGCCGAAGGTGGTAGAATATGAGCAGGAGGAATGTTCGGAAGAGAAGATGATATCCTATGAGGAATATAAGAGAATGACACCTCTGGAGAAAACGTAGATCTGTGGAGTTGCTCAGATTAGAAGTCGTCAGATGGTGCATAATATCGAGAAGTTTAAATTCATGGATATAGTACTGCGGATGTGGATGAGTTTATGGAAGAGAAAGAAAAATTTCATTAGGGAATGTGAGAGTTGGTTGTACATTCCAAGGCAGAGGAGGTTCTGGAAGAGACTAAGCGACTGGGACTACCTTTTGAGTACTGGATTATAACACAAAAGGTGGAGGCGTTGCAATTTCAGTTGGATAACAATGTTTATAATGCGAAGCTATATCTGGCGGTGTGGATATTTCGGATGAAGATAAGGTGTTTGCTTGAAAATGGTATAAAAGAATGATAAAATGGTAAGAAAATAAAACCAAAATATTTACAATAATAAGAGGATAATTATGAGTGAAATGTACAATTTTATCAATGAAAAAATGAAGGTATTATTGGTTATTAATGAGAATTCAATGGAAATAGATGGGGTTAAAGTATGTCCACTTAATCAGCAAGAGATTGCAAATCAAGTACCTTGTGGAAAGCCAAAAGTAAATCAGATAATTCGTGAACTGACAGATGAAGGCTATGTGGAAACTATGCGAACAAAGGGGAGGTATATACTTACCGAAAAGGCAGAAATATTAGTAAAAGGTTTACTTGATAATTAAATGGAGGCAGTTATGGAAAATGCTAATAAGAATGTGGAAGAATTATTTAATCCGAGTCTTTCGCAAGTATATAAGGATAAATTTCAAGAGCTTATATTCAGAATGGATAATGCTTATGCAAATTATAGAGTTAGGATATTAAAGGAAGAAATAGAAACACAGAAACTATCTGAGGAGAGCGATATTGAAGAGCTAAAATATATAGCTTCATTAAGGGTTTTGTTGGATTTGATTCAACAGGGCTGGGTTATGGATATAAGAGATGGAGCATTATATTTACTTTTTTCTTCTGAAAATAGTAATAATAAGAACTATATAAAATATCGTTTAAGTTTCGAAAGGAACGCTCAGTTTGAAGAAAAGTCAATTGTTCAATTTATAGAAAAAATGGAAAAAAAGAGGATCTTTGAAGGAAGGGAGGTATCTGTAAAATCATTAATTGGAGATCCGGCGGCTTTAATTTACAAAATTAATAATGGAGAAATTATTGTGAGACCTTATATTCAACAGGTTACAAACGATAAGGATATATACACGGGATATAAGTTGTCTGACATATGGAGGTATTTTAGATATACTTGGTCCATTCCATATAAGACAATGCCTGGTAGAAATATTTATTATCTTGTTAGAGATAAAGCACAAGAAAATCATCCGGTGATAGGTATTTTTGCATTAGGAAATTCCGTATTGAATCTTACAGTGCGAGATAATGATATAGGATGGACTGTTGATGCGGTAGATACTAATATGGCAAGAAAACAGGATATACAAAAATCAAATAAGCAAATCAGCCAGACTGAAGGGAAAGAGGTTTCTGCAAAAGTCGAACGATTTTTAGAGAGCGAAGAGCAATATATAAGAAGAACAGAAGAATATGCAAATAAATTGTTAATTCAATTGGAAACAAATATAAAGGATGCATTGAATGATATTTATGTAAAGGATTTGGGGTATCATAGGAATACAAAGCATCCTAATGAAGAGTATATTCAGCGGTTGAGGGAGCAGGCGGAAGAATTAAGAATTAAAAATTTGAATAATACTAAGAACGATAATGTTACGGATTGGGTTGCTGAGGCAGAAAGTGAATTGTTTAAAAAGAAAAGGTTGATTGAATTAGCTAAATTGTTGGAAACGAGGAATATTTTTCAAAAGTATCATGCTTCCACAGCAAGAGAGCAAATTGTGACAATGCTGAAAAAGGATGATGGTCGAAAGGCTATCGGTGCAGCTTTGATTGCGAATAGGAAAAATAAAATTGGTGCTAACATGATGGATATTATAGTTTGTGGTGCGATTCCACCATACAATGAATTACTTGGTGGAAAATTAGTAAGTATACTGGCATGTAGTCCGCAGGTTATAAGTGATTATACAAATAGATATAAAAAGCAGGTAAGTGAAATAGCTTCTAGAATGAAAGGAAAAAAGGTCATAAGGGATAGTAGATTAGCGTATATGGGGACAACTAGCTTATATGCTATAGGTAGTAGTCAATACAATAGAATAAAAGTTCCGATGGCGGAGGACTTTGAATTAATATATAAAAAGGTTGGGGTTACAGAAGGGTTCGGAACAGTTTATTTTTCTAAGCATACAACGGATTTATTATCAAGGATTTTAGAGATAATGGATGGTGGTAAAAAAATTAATCATATCTTTGGGGAAGGAACTAGTCCAAGATTTAGATTGATTAGCAGAGGTGTTGTCGCGCTTGGGCTAAAGGCAGACTCTTTTTTACAGCATTACTCACCTAGAATTGTATATAGTATGGAATTGGCTAAGAATTCGAAGGACTTCTTAAATGGTTATACATCAGATTTACAGTACGCATTTGATTTGGAGAACCCCGAAAGTATTATACAGGCTACAAAGGAAATGAGTGATTTTTGGTATAATCGTTGGTTGCTGAGTAGAATAAAAACTGTTGATATTGAAACACGCTTAAATGCTTTTAAGGTAGAAGAATTCATGTTAAGTAGGAGGTGTAAGCATGAATAAGTTGGATTTTGTTCGTAAGCTTTACAGAGGTAAAAATTGTTATTCTGATCCATTAACACCAGAAGAAATAGAGCTTATTCATATAAGGTCTACAACTGAAAATATAATTAGACAGATGCTTGAGGATAAAAAAATTATATTTTTGACAGGTAATCCCGGGGATGGAAAGACTTATATAATTAAAGCGTTGGATGCGGTGATTGATAAGGTAAATGCTTATGTTGAAACAGACTTAAGTAGCATAGAAGATTATTCTGATATAGTAGAAAATATTAAACAGTGTTACGAAAATGGTAGTGCTTGTATTATAGCAGCAAATGAATATCCGTTTATTAAGCTAGAAAAAGCTATGGGAGAAAAATATCCAGAAATATCAGAGCAAATACGTGCTGTAAAGAAGAATAGCATCGTATATGGAGTCCCATCCTTTGAATGTGGACGAATTGTAGTTATTGATCTCAATGATAGAAATTTGTTGGATAGAGAGAAGAAAACAATTCTTACGGTTATTGATAGGTTAGTAGGTTTGTTGGAGGATAGTAAGGGTATAAACCATATATTAGATGAAAATATACAAGCCTTGTCTAATGAACTTGTAAGAGAACAATTGTTAAAGATTTTCGAAATCATTTCGATTTGTGGTGAACATTTTGTAATGCGGGATATATTGGGGACTATTGCTTATGCAGTTTCGGCGTGTGTTGATGATGAAGAATATACGCATTATTATGATACATTATTTAGTGGAAGCAGTGAATTGAACAATTATTTAAAGCAGTTTGATCCTGTCTATTTAAGTGAACCTGATATAGATGAGCAAATATGGAATGGTGAGATAGAAGATGGATGGGTTTTGAATGTACCAAGTAAATGGCCTTTTGAGTATGATGATACAGAGGAGGCATTAACCGCATTTGCTTCAATAAAAAGAAAATTCTATTTTGAGAATATCTATTCGAAAAGAATGTCAGAATTACAGCCAGATGAATACGTTGATTGCTGTAAGGTGTTCCAGCAGATTGATTCACGGAAAAGTAAGGTTAGAGATATCATTGTACAGGCCATAAATAGAATGTATTTGAAGTCTGATGATGCAAAGCATCAATTACGCATTTGGAGTACTCATAGCTATGATTTGAGCAGAGAATCCTCAGCAGCAGTTTCTAGCAGATATATTCCGAATAGTGAACTGTTATTGGAATGTCCACATCCTTCAGATTGGCTTGCGGATATGGAATATACACCAACACATTTGATTTTGCGTCATCAGAGTTTTGATTCTCCGGTGTTGAAATTAGATGTAGATATGTTGAAAACGTTATTTATGGTTAGAAAGGGATATCCGGTAGGCTTGCTGTCTGATAAGTATGAGCAGATGATAAGTCAGTTCCTTGACGAAATGGCAGGAAAAAATGGAGCAACACGACCATATGATGAAGGAGAAATTATTATTGCTAATCGAAAAGAGGATTATAAAAAATCTCTTTTTATTCGTAATAATAAGTATAGTTTTACAGAAGGAGAAGATTTGTAATGGCGACAAAGAAGTTTTTGAAGGAACTTGGTACAGATATTGCAAATACAAAATTAGAGTTTTTGCCAACCTCAGACTCGACAAAGCCAATGCATATTGCAAATGGTTTTTTTAGAGCATGTACGGGTGAAGTGTGTAACGTGCAGGATATACATGAATGGGTCATAAGTGAGAGACGAACCGATGGTAAAGCAATTACCTCAGAGAATTTAAAAGAAAAGTATGTGGATATCTTGGAATATGGTACAGATGAGAACAGTGATAATATAAAAGAAATACGTTTTTTGTTTGAAAAGGTATTTAATCCAGATGCAACAGTTTATCCAAGCTATGCTAATTCAGTTTTAAATATTAGTTCACATTGGTTGATAAAGGACAGGATAGATTCAGAGGCGAAAATAGGTGATTTTATTTATAATATTTTAGCAGTGCCTAGGGATGGACAGGTGTCTAGAGTTATTGAATTAACACAGAAGGCATTAAAAAATGATAAGGATGATATCACAAAATTAATTAAGCCTATATTAGGTGCAAAAGTAATTCAGGGCGAACGACAAACAAAAACAGAAAAGGATTTTGTTGGGATTGATATGAACTTCTCAAAAGGCGTTATACGTGATGGATATGATGCAATTGCAGAGAATATGATTTTTATGGAGCAAGTAAATAATTCACTATTATTCCTTAAAAGAATAATTAATTATGCTACATTTGCAACAGTTTTTTATTTGATTGATGTGAATCATGCTATGTATAATGCTGTTCGAGTTCCACTACTGCTTGATTCAGGTATTGGCTTGTCTGCTATAGAGGCGGCAAGCGAGGAGTGTTATAAAAGCGGCAAGAAGGAAGTGGAAAACTTTTATATTAACTGCATAAAGGAAAGATTGAGCAGTGAGATTATAAATCATAACTCTGAGGAAGAGTGTATGAGTTATATTGAAAAATCTCCATTTGATGAAACTAATGAGAAGAAGGATGAAAGAGGATTAGTAAAAAGGTATTTTTCTGCATATGTGCAGAGTGGAGATTTACCGTTAGATGCATTGGCAAAGGCATTGCAAATGGCATTATATACTTTTACATATTCTAATAATACTCCTTCTGACTTTTGCAGAGTGTGTGGTGGTAGAAGCGGATTGGTCGGTCCTAAGGGTAATGCTGCAACAAAACGCCTGCTCATAGATAGATTTTTATTAGAAACAATTGCGTTATCAGTTGTGTCGCCACAAGAATTAGAAAATGGTATGGAGTTCAAGGAATTTGGTAAGCGGTTAAGGGAAAAATATAATATTATTATTGGTACAGATGTTGAATTAGAATATGAGCTGTTAGAAAATGCGAATATCGCACAGTTGGTGCCAGGAGACTTAAGGGGAGAGTTGGCTAATAATGCGAAGGGTATAGCAGATATGCTTAATTCCATGAATTTAGCAAAAAGATATGCAGATGGTGTTATTATTATAGGATGGAGGTTGCAGTGATGAATTTATTAACTAAAGTTATTGCAGAAACTATATCTAAGAAATGCAACGATGGAAGCTTTGGCGTTTCATTGATTAATATCCCTTCTGTCAATTATACAGATCTTGTGTCTAATATAAATTTAAGTAAGAAGGCTGAAATTTTCTTTTTGGGTTTTTATGAAAAAGAGATTGAGTCTATGGAATTGGTGGAAAGGGATGGTATAAGTTTTTCTTATACAGTCGAGGAGGCAGAAATATCCAGAAATACTGGTGATGAGAGTGTGTTTAGAATTCTTATTATAAAAAGGCAGGATATTGAGAAGCTTTCTTCATTGAGATGGTTTGAAGAAATTGATATGACAGGAACCTATAAGTCTATCTGTGATTATAGCATGAATCATATTAAAGACAAAAATTCTACAATCATAAATTTGATAAGAGCATTGAAAAGAAAAAGCATACAATCAGTGCTGAGTTTTGAAAATGTTTTAGCATATTTAGGAGATATTATGTCTGCGAGTAAAGAAGAGCTTCCGCAGGTAGTTCGTACAAACTTATATAAATTGGGTTTGTGCGCAGATAAGTCGTTTGCAATTGGCAATGTTGGTGTTGATGAATTTGTAAAAAGCATAAAGCGTAATGCAGCGACTGTTAAAAGAATTGGTGGATTAGAGCAAAAGGAGCGACAAGGTATTAATAACTATTATACTAAGCACCCTGAAAGTTCAGTTACGAAGTTGATTTTAAAGTATAGAGATATAAAGGATATCAATATACTGTGCAATATGGATATCGAAGAGGTTGAAGCATGCTTGAAGGCTGTGTCTGCATCAAAAAAGAAATCTACCAGCAGAAAGAAAGGCAGTGGTGGAAAAATATCTCAAACAACAGCAGCAGCGCAGTTGATTTTTGGTGGTAGTAAGGAAGAAATAGAAGAGGTAATATCAGAATTTGTAGAGAGGGTTAAAAATCAAGAGAATCCAGATAAACTAGAAATGCTCGAAGTAGAGGTGGGCGACAGTAAAATGCAGGTAAGTAGAGAGCCTGCTTCAAAAACTGTGGCAACAAAAATGTCATCAAAAAGAAACTATGGAGCTTGTATTTTTGCAGAGGTTGATAATGTAAGAGCAGCTATAGATGGCTATAATGATAAATATTATCATAAAGATTTTAACCAAGAGTTTGTTATGCAGATAAAGGATTGGTTAAAGACATCTTTACAATATATTCCGGATTTATCTATTGTTGAAGCTTTTGAAGAATATTTATTGTGTCGTGATGTTATATATGATGAATATACTCGAATGATAACCGATGAATACGGACAGATAAGAGATGAGATAGAAGGTTATTCTATTGCTGAACGTTTGCATGACATACCTATGCTACAGATAATTAGTAATATAAAAATCTTTTCGGATTATATTAATGCATATGAGAAGTTACTTGCTACAATTAATGTAGAATTTCCTAAAATAAGTACGATGATTGCACAAAGTGTAGCGAAAGATATTGTAAATTATATTATGGCTATGGATTATGTGTTTGTAATCGGAGAAAGTAAATTTCATGCTATTCCAACGCCGATGAATCCGATGTATTTATGGAAATATGTACGCTTGGCAGAGGAAATCATTGAGTCAAAGGGGATAGATGGAAGTGAGATTGCTTCAATTAATGAGGATGATAAGAGCTTCATAATACGAAAAGCAGAGGATATTCCGGAACCAGTGTCTATTGTTATGATTACTAAAATGCTTAGAGAAGAAGGTGCAGTATATCTTCCTATAGCGGGAAAACTTGGCAATTTACCTATATATTCAACTCAACCGCAGATTAATGAAGGTAATAGTGGAATTGAAGTTGTTAAACAAAGTGTTGTAAGGTATATATGCTTATATCCGCATGCAAGCATGATGCTAAGAATAACATTCGTGAATCCACCTTCTGTAGAAAATGTAATTGCAATGCTGAAAAAATTAGATGCGGAAAGAGATTTGAGTTCGTTTGGTGTGGATATATCAATATATAGGACAAAGGAAGCCCCTAGTCATTGGGTTGAAATAACGGACAAATCCTTACAAGAAGGGCTTTTAGGAAAAATCAAACATGGAAAGAATATGCACTTTTCCTTGAATATTAAAAATGAGACTATAGACTATGATAAACTGTTGTTGGAATTAGGTAAAAAGAAGCAGCATTTAATTGTAATTTTTGATCCTAACGAAAAGGAAATTCGCACAGCTAAGAGTGAAAGATATAATCACATTCATCCTTTGTGCGTGCCAATGGTTTATCAATATAATCCATTCAAGGACGAGGTGGATATTAGACCATCTAATGAGGGTGGTATTTTTTCGTATTATTCAAGTATACTGGAGAAGCTCAATGAGCATTCTTCAAGCTTTGCACATACGAGTATATTTAGTAGATCACCAATAAGAAAGGAAACCTATAATAGCTTACTTGAAAATACAGATTGGATGATTATTCTCGACCAAAATTTAAAAAGCTGGGACATTTCACTGCAATCAGAAAGTGAAAAGTTATTTTATAAGGAGGATGAATGCCGTTCAATAGGTATTTATTCAAAAAATAGCAGAAAGTTTTCTCTGGGATATAAAAAGACTATAGAGAGCTTGGGGAATTATATTGCGACTGAAAAAGGCTTGGAAAATATAATAAAAACAATTAGGTCGGTAAACGATGATGGCTTGCTTAGCATAGTTTCACATTCAACCAATAGGATATTTGACGATAATCATGGAAAAGGTAGCTTAGGTCTTGGTATAGCTGCGATATCTTATTTAAAAGGAAATAAGGACGCATTACTTGTAGGCTTAGATACACAGCTGGCTAGAGAGTGGCTTTCTGAAAGAGAGAAAGGTATTTTGCCAGATTTGATTGGAATTAATCTTCAGGGTGATGATATTCGAGTTGACCTTATCGAAGTAAAAACCGGAAATGGTGATTTTAGAATTTGTGATGAACAAATATCGGGGCATGCAGTAGAGCAGGTGTGCGTGTTAGATAACCTGATTAAGGAGATATTCGGAAGAAGTGAAAAGATAACAACAGTATCAAGACGAGAAATTTTACGTCATCACGTATTTGAAAGCTTGTATAATGCAGATCTTACTAATACTGAAAAGCATAATTTGACAGAAAAATTAAATCAATTGTTTGCTGGAGAATTAAATTTAAAAATTAAGAAAAACATAGTTTTTGTTGATTTTAATTCAGCGGATACAAAGAGTGAAATCTTTGAGGCTGGAGATTCATTAATTGGAAACAAGATTATATTTACTAAGATTGGCAGTAGCGATATTCAGAAAATATTATCTGGTATTTCGGTTGATGAAAATTTATTTTTACAAGCTGAACAAGCGAATGAAATATTTGTTAATAGCGAAAACGAGGGTAATGTTCCAGAGATAGACAATGATGTATCAGAGCCTATGTCAGAGGAAAATGATGAAAAAGCAGAAGATACTACTGATGCTACAAAGGTGGAGGCGGAACAGATAAAGGAGACGCATGAAGAAACAGAAAATGTAAATATAGTTCATACGCCGGAAAAAGAGCAGGAAGCATTATTTATAAAAGAAAAGTGCTATCGTCTTAATAAGGTGCTACGAGATTTTGGCATTAAAGCAGTACCTATAACTGAAGAAAATGTGTTAGTAGCAGCTCGTTTTGTAAGATTTAAAATTGAACTTTGTTCGGGAGAAACTATTAGAAACCTAGAAAAATATAAGCAGGATATATCTCGAGAAATAGAAGCCTTTGGAGAGATTATGATTGATAATATCAAGGGCACACGTTATGTGGGGATGGATGTTCCTTTTGAAAGAAATGGTAACACGCTTGAGTTATTGGAAAATTTGAGCTTGCTTAATAATTCTAGTGGTAGTCTTGATATATTAGCGGGACAAAAGCCGGATAGTAGTATAGACATTCTTGATGTGTCAAAGGCACCACATATTTTGATATCTGGTACAACTGGTTCAGGAAAAACAGTGTTTTTGTATTCTATGATTGTTAGCTTGATAAGTAAGCATTCGAAGAATAACTTGGAAATAGTGATTGTGGATCCCAAGCAAACAGATTTTCATTTTTTCAAAGGACTTCCACATTTACGAGGCAACAAAATTATTACTGATCCAGAAGAGGCACTTAAGATGCTGGATGAAATCAATAGTATCGAGAAGGAGCATAGAACACAGTTACTAATTGAGAGTAATAGCAGAGATATAGAATCATATAATGCTAAAAATTTATCTAATCCAATGAAAAGGTTGGTTGTTGTCATAGATGAATACGCAGATTTGGTTAAGGCTGCGGAAATGCTTGGTATTAGAAAGGATTTTGAAGCCAGATTATGTATGCTGGCTCAGCGAGTAAGAAATCTAGGAATTCATTTAATTATTGCAACTCAACGTCCGAGTGCATCTATTGTGACTACGGCATTGAAGGCCAATATTCCTGTAAGAATATCATTTAGGTTACCAGCACATCAGGATTCTATGACCATATTGGATAGAACAGGTGCAGAGGATTTATTGGGAAAAGGAGATATGCTTGCAATGACGGAGACTGATTATTATAGAATGCAAGGCTTTTATATTTCAGAGGAAGATTTGCAAGAATATTTGAGGAAATTTAAAGATGAGTAGTATATCATTAGAAAAATGTATTACTGGTCAATTTGTGAGGGAATTAAAAAACAGATTTCTCTGTGAGGTTGTTATTGCTGGTAAGGTGGAGGTGTGTTATATACCCTCCTCCTGTCATTTGAGTAATTTTTTGCAACTAGAGGGGAAAGAAGTACTGTTAATGCCAACGGTAGCAAAAAAATCTAAAACTGCTTTTGCTGTTGTGGCTGTAAAATTCAAGAGAAGTTATATAATATTAAATACTTCTTACGCAAACAGATTAGTAGAGTATGCGATACAGGGAAGAAAGCTATCATATCTGGGCAAAAGAAAAGCTTGCACGCGAGAAAAGAATGTAAATGAGTATAAATGTGACTTATATATTGCTGATACCAAGACTATTGTGGAAATAAAGAGCGTCATATCAGCAAGTGATATTGGGGTATTTCCTACAGTGTATTCAGAACGTTCGTTAAATCAACTAAGTAAGATAAAGGAATTATTACGGTTAGGATATAGAGTCGATTATATTATTGTTTCCTTAAATCCTTATGTTAAAGGTATAGAATTGTTAAAGGATACACAATTTTATGTAGAGTTTGAAGAATGTATTAATTTGGGAATGAGTGTGCATGCATTTAATTGTAAAATTCAAAATGATATGGTTCTGTTAGATAAAAAGTTGTTGATTGAGTAATGAGGTTGTTTTGTATCGTATTGGAGGAAAGGAAGGTGTGCTCATGGCTATACCAACAAACATAAAAACGTTACTATCCGGCGAAGTAGTTGAATGGGCAAGAATTGAATTTAAAGAAACATGGGATCCGGCAACTTCATTGAAATCTGTTTGCGCATTTGCCAATGACCTTGATAATTGGGGCGGTGGCTATATTGTAATAGGTGTGGAGGAAGAGGATGGACGTCCAGTGTATCCGCTAAAGGGCGTGCCGGTAGAAAAGCTTGATAATTATCAGAAAGAGATATTTAAGAAGTGTAAGCTTATAAGACCTGCATATATGCCGATTATCGGTAAGGAAACTTATCAAGGTAAGCACTTTATAGTGATTTGGTGTCCCGGTGGAGAGTCGCGTCCGTATTCGTCGCCGAAAACTATGAAAGTGGAGAATAAGGAACGAATTCATTATATCCGCAAGGCATCGAACACAGTGGAACCTACAGATGATGAGGAAAAGGATTTGTTTAACCTTGCAAACAGAATTCCCTTTGATGACCGTGTAAATCATAAGGCAGAGATATCTGATTTGAACATTACCCTTATTCAGAATTACCTGAAAGAGGTAAAAAGCTCTTTGTATGAGAAGGCGAAAACAGGGGATTTTATTGAGGTGTGCCAAGATATGAATATCGTCAGTACCCTGCCAGAATATATTAAGCCTAAAAATGTTGGGTTGATGTTTTTTAGCATGGAACCGGACAAGTTTTTTCCATATACTCAGATCGATGTGGTACAGTTCCCGAGCGGTCTTGGTGGAGATGATATTATTGAAAAAATCTTTAAGGGACCGATACAGCAGCAACTTAGGGATGCATTGCAGTATATTCATAATGTAGTTATTACTGAGAAGGTTACCAAATATCCTGATAGAGCGGAGTCAGACCGTTTCTTCAATTATCCATATGCAGCAATAGAAGAGGCATTATCAAATGCTGTTTATCATCGTGCCTATGATGAGCGTGAGCCGATCGAAGTTCGCGTTGAAAACGATAGAATTGAAATCGTAAGCTTTCCAGGACCGGATCGTTCGGTAACGATTGAGGGGTTAAGATGTTTTCGTGTATCAAACCGTCGTTACAGAAATCGTCGAATTGGAGATTTTTTAAAGGAGTTGCATCTTACAGAAGGTAGAAATACCGGATTTAAGAAAATTTTGGATGCTTTGGAGGCAAATGGCTCTCCAAAGCCTGAGTTTGAGACAGATGAGGATAGAAGTTATTTTATAACACGATTGTTTATACATGAGAAATTTGTAAATGATTCTGACGAAAAGCTAAAAAGGAGCCAAAAAGGAGCTGAAAAGGAGCCGAAAAAAGGGGATGAAAGAAAACAAGCAATTTTAGCAATGTTGGCAGAGAATCCAACGATTACTCAAACTCAGATTATGGAAGAAATGAATTTAACGAGGAAACAGGTACAAAGGGATATGAAAGAATTGCAGGAGGACGGGGTACTTGTAAGAGTGGGAACTAATAGAAGCGGATGCTGGGTGGTAAAAAGTTAACATTATTATGAAATTGAGGCGAATAAATGAAAATATTATATGAACTCGTATATTATTGTGAAGAACTCAAGCCGGTTGGCGCATTCATTACTTTTAAGTAGTGAATGGGGATGTGGAAAGACATATCTGATTGAGCATGATTTAAAAGATACGTTTAAAGATAAATTCTATATTCTTCGCGTATCTCTTTTTAAAATTACTTTAATAGAAGAAATGTATAATTTTATGAGAAAAATGGCTTGAGGATACTATAGAAGTAAAAATATAAGAAATGTAGTAGAAAAATTACAGAAGAGTGCAGAAATTGTTGCAAAATAGACGAGAAATCATCTATGGAGCAAGGGCTCCTCTTTTATGTCAAAAGTAACCGCCAAATTATAATGCGGTCAGATGCAAAATTACCCCAGCTCTTTGCGAGCTGTGAGCCTATGAAACTTTTTCTGTAAAATAACGACGATAAGGTCCTTCTATGATAAAATAAATATCATTAGGAGGGTCTTTTACTATGGCAAGACAAAAGAAACCGATTCACAGAGTTGAAATGACAGAAGAAAAACGAAATATTAGATAACGTATAATTAATTTCGCAAATTCAATTTCATAAAAATATTATCCGGCAGCTTCTAGAGGAATACGATATCGAGACAGCAGAGGATGATTATACCGGAGTACATTAAGCCACTGAACCGGTTTTTGGGAGCCACCATTCCGGAGAATGAGAGCCAGTCAAAATCAATGATTTTGTTTCAATAGATTACTTACCAGAACAATGCTTGTAAAGGCGGCTAACGCCCTGCTTAAGCAGCTCTGGCCTTGACAAACATCGTTCCAGTAAGTTCGGTGTAATCAAGCAAAATCAAAGTGGCTCTGTGCCACTGGAACTATGGCTCCAAATTTACCGGACAGGTGGCTCTGCCACATCGTAATAATCACAGAGGATATCCAGGATGCTCTTAAAGATCTCCTGGGTGACACTATCAAGGAAATGATGGAGGCTGAAATGGATGAGCACCTCGGATATGAAAAATCTGAGCGTTCTGATAATGATGATTATCGCAATGGGTATAAGCGCAAGCAGGTCAACAGTCGTTACGGTTCTATGGCAATCGAAGTACCGCAGGATCGGAAATCTACCTTTGAACCACAGGTCGTAAAAAAGATATTTCTGACATTGACCAGAAGATTATTTCCATGTATGCAAAAGGAATGACTACACGCCAAATCTCGAAAACAATAGAAGATATCTATGGATTCGAAACATCTGAGAGTTTTATTTCTGATGTGACTGATAAGAGACTTCCACAGATTGAAGACTGGCAGAATCGTCCATTGGACGAGGTATATCCAATCCTTTACATCGACGCCATTCACTATTCTGTACAGGATAATGGTGTGATCCGTAAACTTGCCGCTTATGTCATACTGGGCATTAACTCAGAAGGCAGGAAGGAAGTCCTGACGATTACAATTGGTGACAACGAAAGTGCGAAATACTGGCTTTCTGTCTTGAATGAACTGAAAAATCGCGGTGTTAAGGATAACCTGATTATTTGTGCAGATGGACTTACCGGCATCAAAGAAGCGATTTCTACGGCATTTCCCAAAACAGAATATCAGAGGTGCATAGTCCATCAGGTAAGAAACACCTTAAAATATGTCCCAGATAAAGACAGGAAAGCCTTTGCTGCTGATTTAAAAACAATTTATCAGGCTGCGGATGAACAGAAAGCTTTGGCAGCATTAGAGCGTGTAACTGAAAAATGGACACCTAAATATCCAAATTCCATGAAGCGTTGGAAAGATAACTGGGATGCGATTTCCCCGATTTTTAAGTTTTCGGCTGCTGTCCGAAAGGTCATTTACACGACAAATGCGATAGAATCACTGAATTCCACCTATTGGAAGCTGAATCGCAGAAGGAGTGTATTTCCAAGCGATACAGCCCTGCTAAAAGCGCTGTATCTGGCTACTTTTGAAGCCACAAAAAATGGACTACTACCATCCGGGACTGGGCGCAGGTCTATGGAGAACCGAGTATCATGTATGAAGGACGGCTTCCGGAATAAGGAAAAATAAGCGGAAAGACAGGCGACAAGCCACGACAAACGCATGAATGAATAAATTATGAACACCCTGTCCGGATTTTTTGATATAATCAAAGAAAAAAGGTGGGGTGTTCCTATGAAAGAGATTTTAGACTATGCAGGTACAGTGATGGACATAAGACAGGAGAAGAAAGTTCTGCATAAGATGGCGGATATTATCCTGCTTGTATTTTTTGCTACGCTTGCAAATGCCGATGATTGGGTAGAGATCGAGATGTTTGGAAAAGAACATGAAGCTTTTTTGCGAAATTATCTGGAACTTCAAAATGGCATCCCTTCCCATGATACACTCCAGAGAGTT
>OLRK01000247.1_pt1 | contig 67802 bp, 81 predicted proteins | sample 1672911 | NCBI WGS metagenome assembly OLRK01 (sample SAMEA3136736, study PRJEB25190) | human gut metagenome | biome: human gut; feature: human-associated habitat; material: faeces | place: Austria | collected 2013
ACAACAACACATACCCACAATTTTGTATTGTTTAGATTAAGGTGCGCGTCGTCTGCGCCTGATACAATACCGTTATCCAAACACCACTGAACAGGCTTATGCGCCCATTCGGGCATATTACTGTCAATGCAATCGTAAATCATTTCTGATTTATCTGCCTTTTTCTTGTCCAACTCATTAATTTTGCTAAGTAGTTCCTCATATTGTGTCATATTCAATTCCTCCTTGTTTGTTTTATCCTTTGTCACTTGTCCTGTAATTCCTTTAAAAATCGCCTTTGCAAACTCTGTCGCACCGATTTTCTTGTATTTATTTGCGTCCTCTGTATCTACAAAACACACTTCAACAAGCATAGCTTTCGCGTCACTGTGATGTACCACATACAGCTTAGAGCCGTCTTTAATACCTCTGTTTTTAAAACCCAATTCACTTATCGCCTTACAAGTATTTGTTGCCTCATCAAACTTTTTACCACCGTAAGTCCATACCTCTGTTCCTTGCCCACCGCCACTGTTAAAGTGAATTGATACAAACAAGTCAAGTGGCTGTGCATTTGCCATATCAACTATTTGTCTTAAATTTGAACTCACCGTCGGTGCATAGTCATTGGTGCAGTCATACACTGTATGTCCTGCACCTTTCAACAATTCTTCAAGTGCGTAGCCGACTTTTCGTGCCTCTACACTTTCGTCTATGTAGCCAACTGCACCGCAACCAACTTCACCGCTTACAGTGTGTCCGCAATTTATTCCAATTCGCATATTTCCTACACCTCTTTCAATTTAACGCCTTCTATTGCTCCTCTTGCGTACAACATTGCAAGATAAACTTTCATTGCCTCTAATTGCATATCATATATACTCCGTATACTTTCAGGGGAAGTTATCAAGCCTCGCTTATCCCATCTGTCAACCGTTGCTTTTAATCTTTTGTATCGCATTGACAGTTGATAATATTCATCTTGCAAATCTTTTTCATAATCTTTGCAAGTTTCTATCTGAATAGCCTCTTTCAAATCCATATTTATTCCCCTTTCTTCCCATCAAGTTCCGATGTCATTGTATCAAGCCATTTTTCAATACCGTTTCGTAATTTGCTCGGTATCGGCAGACCGCACAAGCACATATTTTTCAGTATTGAAATACTTTCGTACATTATGTACAGCAAGCAGAAAAACTCACATATGCCCACTTGCGTAATGCCTATATATTTAAGCACTTCTTCCGGCACAAACGGTAGCATATTAAAGCCTATCAACTTGTCCAAAATAGCCAAACCCACAACCGATATAATCATTGCAAATTTTCGTATTGCACCGTCAATGCCGAAACAGCTATTAAACTTTTTCTCTTTGATTGCCCTTAGTAACCCTAAAACCGTATCTAACATAACTGCAACAAATACAGTTTTTATGAATAGGTTACACGCCAATGTAACCCAAAATATATTGATTGTTTCCCAAATGTTCATTTATTTATCCTCCTTAAATAGCTGTTCTTTCTGTATTGGTAAAATCCATTAAAATTTTGATTGTACCATCTTCATATTCTGCACCTGTTACAACTTTCTTAGTTACAATACAAATAGCACTGTGTCCCCTTGCTAATCTGTGTGATAAAATGTATTTTGTTTCATCATTGTATTGCAAGCTCAAGTAATCTTGGGCAGTTTCGCCCGATGTATCGTTTTTTATAAGGAACGGCTCATTTATGTACAATCCTGTTTTCGGTTGAATCAAACTACCTGGATAATTCGGATTTTCGCTAAGTGATTTTTTCGCAAGTTTAATATCGTCCGAATTTACTAACCCTTGTATAAGTAAAGAGAAATTATCTAACATAGTGCTATTTGATGTATCGTATAATTTTTCTTGCACTTCTTGCGATAATTTTGCTGTTGTAACAGCCTCATCAACTATATGAGCAGTATGTACCGAGCCATTTGACAATGTACCTGTATCACCTTTTTCACCCTTATCGCCTTTTTCACCCTTTGCACCTGTATCACCTTTCAAGCCTTGCGGACCTTGTTCTCCTGAGTCGCCCTTAACACCTTGTATGCCTTGTGGTCCTCTTATCGTACCTTTGTATTGCCACTTTACGTCTTCACCGCTACCTGCTGTAGTAGACTGATAGATATAGCCATAATCGGTATTAAGGTACACATCACCCACTTTAACAAGAGGACAATCTGCATATGTATAGTTGATGTTTTCAGACGTACCGCTTAAAGCTGTGCCTGTATACCACAAGCTACCGTTCATATTTACATTGCCTTTGCCTGTGCCGATAAAAAACTCGTTTGTATCACTTGTGTATGCCGGCTCAGCGAACGACAATGTTGGTAGTAACTTTCTCAGTCCACGTCTAAATTGAATTTTATTAGCCATTTTTTAACCCTCCATAATTTCTTTTTTGTCTTGCTCTGTTATATCTCCCGACTTGACGAATATGTCAAGGTGTTTCTCTTTGTAAATACCCATTTGATAGTATTTACGTATCAATGTTTTATTCACCGTCAACACCTGCTTTCAATTCCGCAATCTGCAACATCAACATTGCGTTGATTTCGTCCTGTGACATTGTTTCGTCACCGTTCATAACAGACTGAACGTGCTGTTTTAATTCCGACATACTGTCAAATGTTTTTGACTGTATCTGCTTCAACTGTTCTGCCGTAGGCTGTTCAAACATAACGTCTGTATGTTGAATTTTTGCAATTTCTGTGTCCATATCGAAATTGTCGTCAGTTTCGGCGAATTTGTTATTTACAACATTGCGTTTTATACGCAATATATCCCTGTCGGTACGTATTCCGTACACTGTGCCATCAATTTCAACACCACGTTCATAAAAATACGCTGTTCCGTTTTTTACATAGAACTTATACATTATGCTTCACCTCCTGTTACATTGCCTTCGACCACGCAAGTATCTTCAAATGTGCCTAAAGATGTCGCATTTGTTAGATTATCTTTTACTACTGTATGGTCGTCGCCGTCGATTATCGCAAAATCAGAATTATCTTTAACTGGTGTTCCGGTTCTGAATATATTGTCTGAAATTACGTTCCGCTGTGCGCTCCATAGCAACGCACATTCTCCTGTAGCAGGTATGGAACCAACATAGAAATAATTACCGGAAATGACTGCATAACTACTGCATTCAATAATATTTATATATTCATTCTCTATACTAATTGATTTCATAACGTTACCGGATATAATTGTGTATGGGGTTGTAGACAAAAACGATGTTTTTGTGTTTTGTGCGACACCTGAAATATCATTTGCCACAAATTCGCCTGATATTTTTATACTGCAATCGTCAAACGATTTTATAATATTGCCAACTACACTACCGCTTAGAGTGATATTACAATTATCAAAGCCACCCATATAGTTGTTTTGAAATAACGACCTGTTTACAACTAACATATTTCCTAATGACTGTTTTTTCTGCGTTATATCATTAAATGTATTACCAACAATGATTGAATTTGCTCCGAATATTATTTCATTTGTTAGATTGTTTGCCGGAGCACCGTTAAATGACGATATGTCATTATACGCAAACAGTACTGTTCCAAATTGAAATGTAGGTGTTGAGAATTGATGTGTTCCGAATATGTCATAAAATATACAGTGCATTATTTTTGAATCTGATAATGCGTACAAAACAGTCGGATTTACAGTATCAGCGGTAACCGTGTCAGTATCTTCACAGAAATTCACATTTCTTAAGATTGCACCACCTGGCAAATGGAAAATGTACTGTTTTTCAGCAGGATTTGTGTTTTTGAACATAATTGTATCGCACATTGAACCGTCTAACGTCATCCCGCCTTTCAACGGAATTGCCACACCGTTATTAGTTCCCGTCATTCCGTAACCCGACTTCATATTTGCATTTGTGATAACGCACAATTCACCTACAGGATATATAATACTTTTATACGGTGCACTATCTATCGCTGCCTGTATTTTTAATTCGTCGTGGTCGCCGTCGCACACGACAAATATTTGGTTTTTGGTTTTCGCCGACGCACCTGCTGTAGGGATTGGTGTATTTTTATTTCCACCTACATATATTTCAGCCTCTGATTTGTCATCGCTATACGCAATAGCTATTTCACCTTCCGAAAGTGTTAATCTATTTATATTGCTTTTCAAACCGTGCTTTGCTATAAATCTTGTTGCCATTCTATCAATCCCCCTTTCCTTAATACGTTCCGCAATCAATGACCGATGTTACTTGTGCAGACAGTTCAAGTGGGTTAAAATCACCACAGTCAAAACTGTTTTCAGGTTCGCTGTCAAAGTTACCGCCGTCAAGCTCTGCTCCCGACTGTTCCATACCGAATATACCGCCGTCGTATGATGTAATACCGATTGCTGTGTACAGATTTTGAAGTTCGTTCGTATACGCATATACTATTTCTTCGACAAAAGCCTTAAAATCAATATAGTCAAAGTATTTATCAAGGTCTTTCACCTTGTCCCATATTGCTACTCTATCTTCTGTGATAGTATCAAGTACATTCTTGTTACTGTGCTTGTGAGCCAGTGTTTGCAGTGTATTCACCACATTTTCAAGCATTTCCCTTGCGTTTATTTCATCATCAAGTTTTGCGTTTGTATCGTCAATCTTGCCGTTTAACACGCTATCCATATCTTCAAGAGATTTTTGTATAATCTCAATTTCAGATTTGGTTATGTACTCTTTATCATTAACAAGTTGCGATACAAGTGTAGGAACACTTAAAGCAAGTCTTAAACTCTCTTTTGAAATATCTTTTTTGAGTGATATTCCTGCTATTTGAGTTATTTTCAGAACGTATTTATTAAGCAAGTCAGGTGTTTCAGAGCCGAAGTCTGTCTTTTGATAACATACATTACCCTTCATTTAACCACCCCCATTAATTTAAACGCACCCTTACACATAGATTACAAGGCTTTGTGTCCTTGTTTTCAAACTTCAACGCCGATACAGTCTTATTTACAACATAGTTTTCTTTGACTTCCGACCATAGTTCGGTCTTATGCGGTTTTCTTGACATAGTGGCATATAAAGCAACGTCGTCACCGTCACATTGCCACCCTATATCGTTCACACCTCTCTTATTTGCCGATACAACAGGCATTTTAAGATATATTATCTTTCCCGCTCCGACTGTATCTTCATATACATAATCGAAGCCGGTTGTCATTCGCTCGAATTCTTCCATTTCTTCTGCGTTTGTTGGTCTGTCATACATCATTATTTATCCCCCTTTTAAACTCAACGTGTGCCATACCGCTTGCATAGTCGATAGTAAAGCTGTGCAGGCTGTCCATAGGCAAATCAACAATTTTGTCAGTAGTACAGTCTTCGTTTTTATAGATAATTTTTATGTCCTTGAGATATTGTTCTTCAACAATCATTCTCTTCATAGTTTGGCATATCTCTATATCTATTGAGAATAGCCAAGCCGTTGGTTTTCCGTTTACAAACAACAGCGTTTCGTTTGGGTTTTTACACGCCATTGCGGCGTTGTCGCCTATTCCAAATAACATCATATATTTTCCTCCTTAACTTGCGCTTGACGGTAAGCCTACTACATTACAACTTGAAAAGTCCCAAGTACCCAATGGATAACATTTTTTTTGGTCGTAATTGTAACCAAACAAAGCCTTTCCCCAAGAATACATACGCATAACACCTTTGCCTGCTTCACTTAAATAAATTCCCCAAGCACAATCATTGCTTATTGCTGTTGCTCCTTCGCTTGCGTCTTTTTCAAATATACCTACATCGCCCAAACCGCTTGCTATTTTAAAGTATCGGTTTCTCACCAAGCCTCCGTAAAATTTCGCCGCCTCTATTTCACCGTTTGAATAGAGATTTCCATTGAGTTTAACGTTACCGTTTAAAATAAATCCGTCTGATGTTTGCGTAAATGCGGAATTAATACCGTTTTTTTCGTCATACTCTAACCAATCTTGTAAAATATCATTAAAATAATAATATTTACTGTTATACTTGTAGAGTTTTTCTTTATCCAACGTTTTATCGCTTGCGGACGGTTTTTCTTTTACTGTGACAGCCTCTGATGTATTCATTTTTTCGAATGCAAGTGATTCAATCTTTTCTGCTGTTTGATTGAACTGTGTTTCCACACCTTTCTTTAGCTTTGAAACCCTTGTAGATATTCCGTCGGCAGTCATAGTGAACGTTGAAGATAATGTTTCTACTGAATTATCCGTGTATTCTTGACTTGATACTACTGACATTTCAATAGCTTGTGCCGTTTGCGATACGGTTGAATATTGATTTAGACTGTTTTCTAAGTCCTCATACGATACTTTGCTTTCTATCTTTTCAGCCGTTACACTGAATTGAGTATCATAGCCGTTTAATTTTTTTCGCAAAGTGGTTGCGAGGTTGCTTTCGTCTATGTTGTCTAAAGCGTCCTCTAATGTCCTTTTCAGCTTAACGTAATTGTCGTTTAATTCCGATACCGTTTCTCTAAGCTGTTTGTAATTCATATTGTTAATATCATCTTGATGATACAAATAACTCACCTCCTGGAGTAATACCGAGTTCCATTTCATAGAAACGCACATAGCCGTGTCCCTCAAAATGTAACTTGTAGCCATAATTAGCGGTCATTCGTGGTTTTAAGCGTATTGCTTGCATACCTTTCCGACCGTTACTGTCATATAGCAACTGCGATGTTTCAGGATTAAATTTTTCATTGTCGTACAGTGCATACACCTTGAAACGCCCCTCAATATACGCAAGCATTTGAAATTTTGCTATATGTTTGATATTTACTGTCTGATATGTGCTTGATGATGATGATGATGTCAGTATGGTTGATAAATCTGTTTCACAGCTCCAATCATCCGTATATTTGTTCGTATCCATTTTGTATACAACACCGTCTTTGCATAACATATACATACCGTTTTTGTTATGTGCAAAGCCTAATACTTCACTTTTGATTGCTTGTTGCGACCATTGACCGACCATTGTGTCATACACAAACAGATACATTTCGCCTTGTCTGTCTGTACAATACAAGTAATAGTTTCTTCCGTCACTACCCGATACAGCACTTTTGAACTCGTCAATTCCAAGATTGTAGCCAATCTCACGCGGTTGTGAGCCTGTATACACTTTGATTTCATTATCTGACGCAAATATCAGTTTGCCGTTCACCTCTTGTATGCTCCTGTTGTCAATAGACCCCTCCGCATACACGTCAACCAATCTGAACGGATTTTTACTGTTGTATATTTCGTGCATAAAGTCACGTTTAAAGCAAACAACGTGGTTGTCATACACTGTTATACCTGTAAAGTTACCGCCTGCTTTTGTGTTGGTTTGTGAGGCACTGCTCCACGCATTGCTTTCGTTACTTTCAGCTACGGTGTCTAAGTTCCAATTCGTATAGTCGTTATAGCCTGAAACGTGTACTCTATCCTCATCAACTCCGAAAAGTCGTGATAAATGCACTACTGCATACTTTAGATTAGGGAACGACGGCGAAGCAGTTATTCCAAACCCACTTTTTCCGTCACCTATATCGCTACAAAATTGATAGGTTTTATTATTGTATGTGTTAAGCCAATAGCAACTCTTATTGCTCCCCTCAGGCGGTGCATAGTTTTCGGTAAATTCATAATACTTTGATACTTTCTTGCCGTTTTCAAGGTTTTTAATCAATTCGTATTTGTATTTATCGGCGCTATCCTTATCGGTGCTTTCGGTTCTTTTGTAATATGCTTTTGCCGTAACTTCTTTGTCGCTTATCTTTTCGTAATAATCGGTTATATTCGTACCGTATGCAATATCAGTTACTTCCTCATACTCATACGGTATTATCGTACCGTTATCATCAGCTTTTCTTACGTATAGTTTGGTTTGAACCGTACCTGTGCTATCAGAAACCTTTTCATAGTAATTACTTATGTCTGAATTATAATCAAGTTCTGCATATACTCTTGTATATGTGTAAGGGAATGACGTACCTGTACGTTCGTAAAAAGCTACATTAGTCATTTGTTTTAAAGGTGAAAATGCCCTTATATATAAGCCTGCTACACTATCATCATTCTTCAAATCAGTAACCGTTATGTAAGTGTATGGTGAACACGTTCCTTGTCGCTGATAGTACACAATTCCATCGTTCTCGTTATAACTACCCGACCATTGCTTTTGGTATCCGTCATAAAACCTCGCTTTTTTGCTACTGTCTTTGTTATATTCCGTCTTTTTGTAACCGTCATTATACGTTTGTTTACTTGACTTTCTGTAACCGTCATTGTAATACTCGTCTTTCGTCTGAGTATATCCGTCATTGTAGTATTTTTTTATTTCAACGTCCAAATTGCTTGTTTTAAAGTAGTTCACGCCACCTGTCAAAGTAAATCTGCCTATCGCCCCATTCCAAACATAGTAAGTTTTTTTGCCACTGCTTTCTTTTTGACAATACATAACATCAATATCGGCATTGCCGTCCTCAACTGCCTGTTTGTCAAATGTAGTAGGGTCTTTGTCTGTATCTACAATCTTCATAAACATAGATACTTTGTCAGGAAACAGTATCAATTTCTTTACATATGTGCCGCCAAGTACATCAACGGCATTTTCATATACATTGAATTGCACCATACTACGCTGTATCGCGTCAGTTTCTTCTGTCACACCCTTTTTTATTAGACCTGTATATACTTTTGTGATTTGTCCTTTACTGTTTTTCTTGTCGCTCAAAACGAGATAATCAAGTTTTAATTCTGTATCATCACGATAGATAACAACAAGGAAATCATCAAAACTGAATAGCGATATAGGGTGTTTGTATTCAAGTCCCATATCGGACAATATGTCTACCCTGCTTTGCGACGGTGTTAAATAAGGTGCCTCGGCTGTAGAAATGTTGCATTCCATAGACAAAGCACCTGTATCTATAACTTGCCGTCTGTTTAAACCGCTCCAATTCAGTTTGGAAAGGCTATATTGCTTTAGTGCCTGTGGTAATGGTACTTGTCCGAATTGTAATTCGTTTTGTTTCTTTGCCATATAACCTCTCCTTTACTGTCCGAATTGTTGGGCTTTATCAGATAGCCATTGTTTGAAATTTTCAAGTAAAATATTGTAATTGTTGAGCCAATTTGACGCAGAACCGTACTCATTTTCAAGCGAATACGCCTCGCCTCTCAACTTTGACTTTACCAATTCGATAAATTCTATCGGTATCATCACGTTACCGTCTTGTATTTCGTCATTTTCATTTACTTTTATCAATTTAGGCTTGATATGATAGATTAATTTAATAAAATTAGGTGTTTTTTGCATTTTAACAGCTAAATTATCACCTTTTTTATAAAAACAATCGGGAAATACGAAACCGCTCGTTATACTCGTCTTTATTAATTGTGTTGTATCTGCATACACCACATATATATCTTCAAACCGTATCGGTGCTTCATTATCCGAAACATCAAGGCTTGCAAGTTGTATAACGTCCTCTTGCGGTTCGGTAATTATCAAGTCGTTTTGTTCTTTTATAATCGCACTGTATAACAGCCATTGCAGGCTGTTCAGCCACGTTACATACGTCGAATTTGTGATAGGAAGTGCGACGTCCACTTCACTCTGTAATTCTGCTATTAACGCTTTTGCAGATATTCCACTGTCAAACACTTCTCTACCACCTCATTCGTCGTACACGTCTGTTATGTGCGTGATTTTTCCAATAATGCACATAGGCATTTCTTGATTTTCGTGTAAATTCTTGTTTGAATATACCTTGTTGGTCGTAACCGCAAAGGTATAAGATATTGTCCACGATTGCCGGAGTATAAAGCGGTAATACGACGTTTTCGTCCGATAAATCGTGTACCGGTGTAAAATGCACACCTTCTTTGAATAGTAAGTCGGGATATAATGCTTCAAGTTCTGCAACGGTGTCGTTAAAGAAATTAAAGAACCGTCGCTGTTCCAAAGGCACTTTTAGACTTACCTTTTCGTATATTTCTTTAAGTGTTACTTCTGCTTGTTCCAATTTATCACCGCATTTCAGAAAAAAATATTTCAGCAAGTACCTAAAATAACGGCAAAAATAACGGCAAGGCAACATATAATCACCTTGCCGTTAGAATTAAATACAGTTGTAAATTCTGATTAGACCGCCCGGATTTGAGCAGATAAGGTCACCGTAGTTTGCAAGCAACGCTCTGTAAACTGATGAATTTTCCTTTAGGTTGAAAATACCACCGCCCTGTAGGTCGGCAAACTTCCATTCCTGTGTATGTAGTTCAAGTGCTGATGTATCAACACCCCAAATTTCATCATCCGGCACGAACATTTCGTTGACAACATCAACCTGTCTGTTGCCGAAAGCAAACTGAATTGATTTGAAACCACCCTGTAGTGTGTTCTGTTCAACTCTGATATTGTTTACTCTTAGATATTCTGTGTAGTGGTCGTACGCTTCGTCACCACACAACAACATATCAACCTTTGAGTTCTTGTCCTTTTCGGCACGTCTTAGAGCCTTTGTGATAGTGCTGTCCTCAACATTATCATTTGCGTTAATAACAATAGGCTTGACAATCGGATTGTCCGCCTTGCTTACACCGTAAATTGTCGAAACTTCATCATCAAAGATAGCACCAAGACCTGTGATTTCACGATTAAATGAGTTCTGCACCGTCATAAAGCCGTCAACAAGTGCTGTTGTAGGTGCTTTGTCAAGGATAATCTCATAGTTACCGTTGCTGTTCTTTGTACGGTTAATTGCTACAATTCGTAGTTTTTTAGCAACCGCGTCGTTTGGTGTTGTAGCCGCAGTTGGATAAAAATCTACAATTAGACCTTCCTTGACATACTTGATGTCAGTTACTTCAACATTTTTTGTTGGTGTTGTCTGTTTAACAACCTTTGTCAATACACCTGTACCGTTACCAAATAGCGAACGTCCGACGTTCCATTTGGCTGTTTCGTACGCTCCCTTAACTTCTGTGTCAAGTGCATTTGCCATAGAGCCGTCCTTGCCTGTAAGCTGTACAGCTTTGATTGACAATTCAACGTTTGAGTACATATCTTTTGCGTATGTTCTGAAACGCTTGAACATAACGTTACCTGCTTCAGGTGTCGCAAGTCCTTCTTCGCCGTAGCCAAAACCACCCGATAGACCGATTGGAGCTGACGCAACAATCTCATTTGCTACCAATGGCTTTTTCTTGATTTTTGATAGCAACGGTGAAGGTTCAATGCCGAGCAAGTTATTCCATACCGGCAAATAATTAGATTTTAGAGCCTCTTCAATAGTTTTTAAGTTTTGTTCTCTTCCCATTTAAAAATTCTCCCTCTTTTGTAATGTGGGTACGTTATTTCCCTCTGAACATATCTCTTGTTCTTTGGGAAGCGTCGTCCCAAGTTGTTGGTTTTTCTTTTATTGTTAATGCCGCGTTTACAGCGCCGTTTGACGCTGACATTGCAGGCACTTGCTGACTTTGTTTAATGTCGTCCAATCTCTTTTTTTCAATCATTTGTTGAAATTCGGGATTGCTGTCGTAGTATTTCATTAATTCTTCTGCTGTTGGGTCTGACGGTGGCGGTGTATTCGCGGAATTTACGCCGTTTGCAATCATATACGCCGTCAAATACTTTTCGTCCATAGGTATATCGTCGTTGGCTAACCACTTGTTATGCTCAATGATGTAGTCTAGCTGTGGCAACATATCGTTAATACCTTTCAGTTCATCAACGCCGCTGAACGCCTCAAGCATTTCCCTTTTTTCTTTCTCACGCATACCGTCCTTTGCGTATTGCAAGGCGGGTTCAACGTCTTTTAGCACTTGCTGTGTGACGTATTTTTGCATTGCATTTGCATAATCCTGTTGCATTTTCTGAACAGTTGCATCGTCCTCGAACGCTAAACGGTTTACATCCAACATCGGCATTTGCATTGCGTCTTCTATAATCGCTTGCTCACGTTGCTGTGATTGCTGTGTTATAGTCTGTTGCAATTCGTTATTTGTCTGTCTTAGCTGTTCGTTTTCTTCCATTATGCGTTGATAATCTTGTTCACGTTGTGCCACCGCTTGTGCCGCCGCCTGTGCTACATTTGCCGCCTCATCAACCGCGTTATTATCCTGTGTCGGTTGTTCTTGTACTTGTGGTTCTTGCGCTTGTCCCTCCTGTTGCGGTTCTTGGGGGGTATCTTGTGGGGTATCTTGGGGGGTACTTTCTTCACCCAATACCTCTTGACCGTCAAACATATCTTCGGTCGCTTGCTTTGCGTCGTCGAAATTATCCATTATGTATAGTCCTCCTATCTTTGTCCTTGTTGTGCCAACATAGCTATTACATTCTGCTGTTGGTCTTGCGCCTGTGCCTGTTTATGTAGTCTGATATGGTCCTCTAATGCTTTTGCATATTCGGGCTTTTTCAGTTTTAACAGCTGAAAGTCCAACTGCAAGATATACCGCAGATGTTCGTCTATGTGTATATCGTGGTCGTCAAACTCTGATACTCTCGGTACTGCACCCTGCTCAAAAAATACATTTTCGCGTTGTGCCGCTTGAATTTGCAGTGCATTGATGTTCATTATTTCGGTGTAATTGCCTACTTTCATAAACTCCAACGCCCTCTGTTTTACGCGTTCAGGTATCTGACCGTTTGCGTCTGTAAACAGCCCCATTTTGTATGCGTCGAAGAAACGCTCCTTTTGCACCTCTTCCGACATCAACAGTTCATTTTCTGTGACGTATTCCACGTCATAGCTGTTAATATCGTCGCTATTCCAAATAATCGCATTACCGATACGATTTTTACCTGTGCAATTCAGCACACGTCGTGTATTTGCGTATTTTTTGTAGATTTCAAGCCACATTACCGCCAAATTTTTGATACTGTTTCGGATATGGTCGCCTGTCAGTGATAGACGTGTATTGTCTATGTCAACAAGGTTCTGTATAGCTGTACCTGACGTTACGCCTGCAGGCGTTGCACCGTTCATCATCAGCTGTGATACACCTGCTACATATTCCATATCACTTTTTAAGTTGTATCGTTCTGTCATAATCTCTGACGGTAAATTGCCATTCGGAATAGGTATCGGTGGGTTTGTTCCCTGTCTGTATACCAACATTGCACCCGGTGCCGCACCGTTTTGTTCAAATTCTTCGATGTCGATACTGCCTTCTTCAGCGTAGAAACCCTGTATTGCAATGCGTTTGATGTATTCGTGTATTCGGTTCAGACAACCGTTATATGCCCTCTGACGCGGTATCAAATCTTCGATTATTGATTTCCCAAAAAACTGTCCTGCCGATTCGCGACACATCATTTGCGTTAATGGTATGCGTGAATACGGTAGCGGACCGTAATAAACCAAATGTTCGTCACCGACAATGATTATCATTCTTCCACTCGGTCTGTGTTTTGTCGGACGTTCAAAGTATGTAATCACCTTTGCGGCGTTATCTACCGAACGTGTACCCAATGTTGTGACGGTATTCTCATAACCGAAACCACCTCCGGCAACAACCGGCGTCAGTTCAAACGTTTCAACCGTTGTACCCTCAACCTTGATACCGTATAGGTCGTATATTTCCTCTTTGGTCTTGACTTGCTCCAAAATGATTGAACGCTGTGCCTCTATGCCTTCTTTAAAAATACTTTCAGGAAACACCTCATACGGCGTTATCAGTCCGTACTCCAAATCACCTTGATAAAACGCTTGTTCAAACTTTTGCTCATTGCCTTCATCGTCAACCGTAATGACTTTTTCAGTAGCGTATTTCTCACCCTTGTCCTTATCCCACCACGATAGCCAAAAACAGTTACCGCACAATTCATTCCACTGTATCGCAGTGTTTTTCTTGGTGTCGAAATCGCTTGAAGTCTGCAAATACTGTAATATCGTAGTTGATGTTTCAGCCTTTGCGTAGTCCTCTAATTCGTTCGTGCGTGGATTGACTTTCATTCTGTAATTGATTTTCTTTAAGTTCGCAATTCGTGTATCAATCAGTGGTGCAATTTGATTAAACGTTTCGCGTTCCAACCAATCGTATACAGGCTCTAACTGCTCTATTTCGCGACTGTATGGGTTAAAATCGCAATACTGATTACCGACTAAAAAATTAGCATTTAGATGCCATTGTGTTTCCAATGCCGAACGTGCTGAACGGCGTTTCTCTAATTCTTCGTGAATATTTGCGATAATATCTTCTTTGTACAGCTGATTTCCGTCGTCGTCGGTGTCAATTACTCTGTCAACTTCTTCATCATCTGCACTTTCACTGTTAGGTGGTGAAAACATACTCTTTACGCTCACTTTTATGCCCTGCAATACAGGTGAATATCTCAAATTCATTATTCATCACCCACCTTTACGTCGTTCTTGCGCCACCTATTCAAAACGGCTTTATGCCTGCTGATAGGTTGCTTCGGCTCATCGGCTTTGATATTGTTGTATTCAGTCATATTTCTGCACATCAACCTGTTATACAGGTCTTTGCGTTCGATATGTTGTACTATCGTCATTCCTACTACGGTTAGTGTCTGAATAGCTATAACGCATAGCAGAAACCCTGTTACATTCATAGCCACTCCCCCTTAACTAACTTGCAAAATACTCTCAATCAATGTTTCTTTGTCGGCGTTTGCGTTGATACCCATTTCTTTGGCGATTTTCTTTAAATCGTTGTATTTAACACCGTCCAAATACTCCTTTGTGTACGGAATAGGGTATTCTTCTGTGTTGTTATCCTCTGTTTCAATTGTTTCTTCCGCGTTTTTAACTGTTTTCTCTATTCCACCGTGGAAAAATAGCGGTGGCGGTGGTACTGATACCGTCTTTTTCTCCGCTGACGGGTCGTATTCTGCAACAGCTTTAACCGCTTTCTTCAAACATTCTTCACAGATAATGACACTGTTACCGAATTCGTTTGTATTTGTCAGTGAATATGTATCGGTATTTTTGCACCCTCTGACTTCGCATTTTTTCTTTATCTTCTTGATTTTCATTAGAAATAGCTCCTCCTTTTTTGTGTTTTGCCCTTTATCGCTCGCTCTCTGTACTTCTGTATCGCCGTCTTTTCCTCTTTCGGAGGCTTTGACGGTGATGTAAATTGCAACACGAAATACCGCAATGCGTCAGGTAAATGTGTTATATCGTGCGGCTCTGTCGCACAATCCGTTGGGTGTTTCGTATCGCGTTGTAATGATGTTAAACAGTCGATTAATTCAATGCAGTTATCAAATATCATCAATCGACTACTGCCGTTTTTGACCTGTAATAAATCTTTGACTGCCAACCACCCTGCTTCACGGTTATTTGAACTTTTCAACAATGGCAAACCGCCCTCTCGGAACAAATCCGCTTTTGTCTTGCCACTTTCTTGCGTTCTGCCCCACATATCAGGTGGGGCGGCGGTGTATTCTATTCGTTCGTCAGTCGGTGTCAGATTGACTATTTCCCCCGCACCGGCTGAAATAACTTTGTTGCTTTCGGCATACTCACGGTAAACGTAGTAGTTACCGCGTTCATCAATAGCCACCCATACACATGCTAAACAGTCTAAACCGTAGTCCATTCCGCGATATTTACGCCAATGTTCAGGAATTTGAAACGGTTTAACAATATGTATTGACCTGTCAAATTCATCAAAATAGCGCCCTTCAAGCAAATCCCAACTGCCGTCGCGCCATGCTTCTCGCAGTCCGTCGGGCAGATTATTTAACATATCAACATAGCCTGTATCTGTTTCCAATAACACCGCATTATCAAACACCGTCGCAGGAATGAACATATAATCGTTAGGATTTTCTGCATTCCTGTATTTTCGTGATACAAACAGACGTTTTACCCATTCGTGACCGACACCGCCGGGGTTACACGTCAGATACATACGTTTCGGAAACGAATTAGCACCTCTGATACACGCCGTCAGTGTTGAATATTGATACTCGGTGAATTGCGTAGCCTCGTCCATAAATATCACGTCGTATTCAATACCCTGATACTGATTGACGTCACTCTCACTGTCGCAATACCCCATTTCCAACAATGAACCGTTATTGAAATAGAAACATTTTTCCTGTTTGCTATATCTCGCTATACCTTTCAATAGCGGCTCTAACTCGCGAACGTGATTACGCTCCAAGTCCCTGTATGTCCGTCGCAGGAATAACATTTTTATGCCTGCATATCTGATAGCCAATAGTACCGCTTTCATTCTGACCGCCCACGACTTTCCGCCGCCTCTTGCTCCGCCGTACATAATCATTCGGTTATGTGCGGTGAAAAACTGTTCCTGTTTCGGATTTGTGCGTGATAGGTCTAATTTCAGACTATTCTGCATATTTCATCACGTCCTGTGGCATTTTAATTTCAATAGTCGTGTTCTCGGTTGATTGACCTTGTGCCAATGCACGCTTATCATACAGAGTGCCGACTGCTGTGCTGATTTCGCTTAACTTGTGCAGTTCCAAAGCCTTTATTTTAGATATCAAGGCTTTTTTCTGCGGCACTGTCATATCTTCGTCGTTGGATACTTTATCTAATAGTCCCTCCAATTCTTGTTGGTACTTCAATGCCGTTTCCATACGCCTGTTAATCAGTTCCGCGCCGTTTTCAATAGCCTTACTCGCCGTTTCAATGAAACCCTCGCGGACTTCTCGCCGTTTTTCTGCATATTCGTCCATATCAGGCGGATGTCGTCGCCACCACGATTTTAACGTGTTTACGGGAATGCCCATTTTGCGTGATACTAATTCCCAATTTCCCAATACCGTGTATTCCGCAAATGCCTGCTCACGGTCGGCGTCTGTATATGTTCTCTGTTTTGCGATGGCTGACACCCCCTTTTCATCAATTTAATATTTCCGTCCCCACCGACAATCAGTGAAATATTAACCCACCGTCCTCACGACGGTTCTACCTACTATATGTAGTAAATCAAATCTATCCCCCACACTATTTTCCAATTTTAATATTTTTGCATTTTGTATATATTGCATAAATTATCATAGGAATATATGTACACTTTTCATAAACATATTTAACTTTAGCATAAAAGTATTGACTTTGGCATAAAAGTTTGCTATAATATAGTCAGAAAATAACAAAAGAGGTCAGCTGAAAGGCAAGAGAAAGGAAGATTAAAATGAAAGAGTATTTAGTTTGTAACATAGACGGAAGAGGTCAACTAAGAAAGGCAAGAAGATTGACTGATGAAGAGAAAAAGCAATATGTAAAAGAATTTAGAGATAGAGCTTTTATAGGTATCAGAGGTGAGAGTATAGATTTAAAATATCTTATGTTCGATGAAATTCTTGGATTTTTAAACAGAGAATCGGACGGACAATTTACCAGTTCATCAGGAAATGTTTATATCATAAATCAAGACGAATGGGACGAATTAGTCCAAATGAATAGTGAAAAAGAAAAAATAGCAAAAAGAAAAGAAATTGAAGAAAATATTGTCTCTTGGGAACAAATAGTTCAAAGATGTGAGGCTATAAAAGCTGCAGGAAATTTGTATAGCACAAAAGAAGAAGCACAAAAAGCAAAGAAAAAATATAATGATTTCTATAATGAAGGTGAAGACGGCTATGTTCCTCATTTTTGGACAGCAGAAGAATATGAGGATGCAAAAGCAAAATTGAAAGAATTACAGAGTGAGTTAAAAAAGTATATGTAAAAGTGCAATTCCGACGCATTTCGGTGCGTCGGTGCAATGCAGAGGTGCAATATGATAACAAGACAAGAAAGGAAGATTAAAATGAAAGAATATAGAGAACCTCTATCAATAGAGGTGGAAAAATATGAAAGAGTGTTTACCGAAAGCGGTAAGGCTCTTATAAAAGAAATCACATCAAAAACACCTTACACTGAAGCTCCAAGGTGTCCCGAGCCGAACGGAACTCTCCGTTTTGGTATACCTGAAACAGAGAGCGATAACACCTCATATTGGATTGAGGTAACAGGCTGGGAAGACGAAGTAATAGGTTATCGTTGCGGAAATGGTCAAGGTTGCTTTACAGTAGAGGACTTTAAAGCCAATACTGTAGAAGATTTTATCAATGATAAAATCAAATTTAATTAATAGGAGGAATGTAAAATGCAAAAAATCATTAGAGGAAAAAGGTATGATACCGACACTGCACAAAAGGTGTGCAGTTACGATAACGGCTTGCCGGAGAGCGACTTTGACGCCCTTTGCGAGCAACTATATATAAAGCGTACCGGAGAGTTTTTCTTGTATGGCTACGGCGGTGCAAGAACGGCTTATGCCGAAGCCGACGGTAATATGTGGACTTCGGGTGAGCGAATTGTTCCACTTTCGGAGGCTGACGCAAAAGCGTTCGTTGAAGAACACGGTACTCCCGAAGTGTACGAACAGTACTTCGGTGAAGTGTCAGAGGGTGATACCTACCGAACAACAATAACCCTTTCTGGAACAGCAAAAAAGAAACTTCAATCGCTCGCCCTCGAAAAGCGAGAGAACATTAGTCAAATTATCGAGAGGCTGATTGAAAACGCATAACAAAAAAGACGGTTGCCGTTTGGTAACCGTCTTTTTTAGGAATAAATGAAAAAATATAATATCTCTCAAGTGAGCATATATATTATATCACATTTTCTACCGCAAGTCAAAGTGAGTTAAGTTATACCTAAATCGTTTATAGAATTCGCGTTTTAGATTAAATAACCGTTTCGGGTGCAATCCGTATTGCATTTGTATGTAAACGTGATTGACGGAGCTGTCCGTCAGAAATTTATACAGTGCCTGATAGTCCTCTCCTGCGACCTCAAGACACATATTCAGCACTGCCTTATCTTGCTCCGGCAGTCGTTTAGCATTAACGCACAGAAAATATATTAATCCTTGCGTGTTATAGCTTATTCCTAATTTGTCTAACGTCCTTGAATATCGAAACTCCGTCAATCTCTCGTCCTCCTATTCTTTCGCTTTCAGATAATCTATCTGACCGTCACTGTAAAACACCATACCACAATCATTACGCAATACTTCTCTGATTTCCTTTATCTTGCCTTTCGGTATTTCTTTCATTACTTGTTTTGCCACTTTGCCGATAGCGTTCATTCTCTTTTTCTTCCACCCCATTTTAAAATACAACACATACAGTGTCACAGGTAATATTGCTTGCATTTTGCAGACTGCCATTTTTAGCTTGTCCTCTGCTGATGTATCTGTTTTAATTTTTAATGGGTCAAAGTCGCTCATCAATTCCACATAGTCGAATTGACATTCGTATTTCATTTCATCAATCAATTTTTCGGTATCACGTTTATTCTCTACGGTACTTTTGGAATAATAATTAACCGCATCAATGAATTGTGCTATTCGGATATAGTTGTAGCCGTATTTGATATGTAAATACCACGCCGCAAACATTATGGTGTATACTGTGCCATCGCTTATCGCCTCGTCCTCGACTAATTTGTATGACAGTAATGCTTTCTTTTTGTTGAACTTTTTGATACCGTGTTTCTTTGCTATTACTTCAAATCGCTTTAACAATTCCTTTTCTTGCTCTTGGCGTATTGCGTTTAACTCTTTTTCACGTTCGGCTCTGCGTTTCTGCTTTAATTTCTTCGCTACTTTATCTTTCACGCTCTACTCAACCTTTCTTATCCGGTACATATTCCGGACACTTTTCAATCCTATACGAATCATACGTCTTGCGTTGTACCTTTTCAGCAGTCCAACCCTCCACAGGCTGAAAGCAACTGCTCCACGAACAATCGCTGCAAGCTTTCTGACACGTCCAACATAATTGTTCTTTAGTCATTTTGCATCTCGTCTAATCTCTGAACATACTCGGTATAATACCATAGCAGTTCATCTCTGAATGCTTCAATAGCTTCTTCGGCTTTCTCCTCCGATGTAAAGTATATAGTATTTGGGCGTCGATAACGAATAGCATAAGTCACGAAAGGCTGATCATTAAAACAATCATAATCTATATAGTATTTCAAAATATTGTTATTTTTCCAATCAGATATAGAAATAGCCTTGTCATTTTGTGCCTGCCATTGTCTTAAACAACGAAACAGTTTATCTGCTCTTGCGTTGTTTTCAACAATGGTTTCATCATTATAGTAATTACCATTGTTGTAATATAGGTCATTTACCAGTGTTCCTCCGCCTCCTATCACTTCGTGTCCGTCATTGATTGTATCATCAACAAAATAGCTGTCGTCTTCATCAACTCTCTCATAGCCTGTTCGGCTTCGTTCCTCAACCAAACCTAATATTTTAGCCTGTTCCTCCGTCATTTCAACTTGGACGGTTTTACCATTCGCTTTTAATTCTACTTTCATTACTTTTCCTCCTTAATTTTATTTCACCTCAACGCTCACACCCTCGTGCGTGTGCCAATACAATTTGTAATGATATGGGTCTGTATGTGTCCCTGTTATATCCTCAACCGCATACATTGTGTATTCGTTTAAATACACATAGTTTTTCTTATACGAATTCTCACCCGTTTTAACAGTTATCACCAATTCGTTAGTTGTATTATTGGATATACTCATATATCCCTCCGCCTCAAGCACGATATTATCTGTTCGTGCATTGTAAACGGTGATTTTTCGTTCACATTCAAAATAATCTGCCTGTTTTGACATATTGTAGTTTACCATTTCCGCCTCCGAACACGCCGTCAGCATTACTGCTATGCAAAACATCATCAATATTCCAATTATTTTTATAAATCTTCTTTTCATTTACTTTTCCTCCGTTTATTTTCCTTGAAATTCCTTTAATCTGCCCTCTAAATATTCAATCTCATCTTTCCAATGCTTAATTAGCATTTCTTCGATTTGTTGCTTTGCGTCATCTATACTATCAGCCCACAATAGGTCATCGTCTACACTTAATTCTTCTGATATATAATAAAATGCTTTATCATCCATTTCATCTTGAACAAAACTCGCAATTACCTCATCATCATCTTCATAAAATGGGCTAAAACGAAGTTCGTGCCATTCTTCTCCAAATTCATTCTTTTTGACTTTCCATTCTTTCATTTATTATTCCTCCGTATAATCCTAACCTCATTTCCTATCTTAATTTGTTCGTAAAAGTCTATCATACCTATGTTTCCGGCTAAATCCAATGCTCCGAGCACTTTTGCATACCAAAACTCCGCCACATCACTGTTTATTGCTATTTTTATATTGTGCTTTGCATTTTCTATATAGTTATAAAACTCGTTTTTTAATTCTTCTTGTTTTCTTTTCTTAAACCTCTTTATCAAATTCATTGTTATTCCTCACTTTCTTTATCACAAAATCACTTCTTTGCTATCTTCCCATATCTCTGCCTTTTCAGCTACTAACGGAGCAAGTCCTGCGTCAGTTGACACCGTATATTCACCATATCCTTGTTCCATTAACTCTTTAAATTTTTCATAAAAATCTGCGACTGTCATTTTTTTATTCCTCAAACAATTCGGAATTATCATTCATATCGTGTATATTGCCTATAACACTGGCTGATTTCCCGTCACCGCACCAGTATAATAAATCTTCTCGTAGCGTCAATAACGGCTCATGTTGCCACTCTATGACAAAACCACAGTCATTACACGCACGTTGTCTGTCGTATGTATTTCTGTATTTAACTATTCCTAAACACGCTTTCTCCGTTGTGAAATGCGGTTCATATCGGAATATACTTCCCTCAAAAACTCGGTTTCCTTTTTTGTCGGTAACTCCTGTAAATTGTCCTACTGTTTCAGGTATAACCCTATGTGCCCAGTCAACATCATTTGATGAATTATCAATTATATACACTACTTCATCTTTGACATCATCAGCTTTTTGATGAAATATACCGCCCGTTATCCATTCTCCATTGTCTATACGTTTACCTCTGAATAGTATCTCTCGCATTATGTATCCTCCTAATACTTGCAATCAATTTCCAACTTGCTCGCCATTGCCACTCGAATAATTTTCAGCAATGTTTTATTTGTGTATTTCGGTAGCGACTTTTTGTTGTAGCCGCTACCCTTAAAACCTTTGTATTTTCCGCTCATTGAATCGCCCAACTCCAATCTAAATGTTGCCCGCATTCAACGCAATATTTATCGCCAAATAATATATCTGTACCATTGCCACAATTAGGACAAATGAGTTGATTGCCGTCGAATTCTATTTTTTGGGGAATTTGTTTTTTTAATGTTTTTTGTACAATAGCCAATGCCATATCTCGTTCGACAGTCATTTCGTCTTTTTGTATAGCATTTGTAATAACCTCTATTGCTTGTTCGTATGTCATTCCTCTTTTCATTGGCTCAACATTTTTATCTTCCTCCAACAGAGCCGTAAGCAACAGCAAATAATTTATACTATCGCCTATCTTTTCAGCCCACATTTCTTTTGATATTGCCTTGCCTTGCTCGTAATCATCAATCAAATCATACACGCTGACAGTATGCTTTGCCATCATACTGCCTAACGCTTTAACCGCTGTGCATTTCTGCAATTCACCTGCCACTTTGAAATTATGCAATCTATCATCGGTTGCATATTCTTCTGCTTTACTGCATAGAACGCTTTTACACGTTTCTATGCGGTTGTTTATAACTTCTTCAAATTGTTCAGTTCTCATATCGTCACCTCTTATTCGCACGGCTCGTACTTCGCGTGGAACACATCAGGCTTACACGGGTAATATTCCCCACGCAATCCCCTTATGATGTAATCGCCGACGCTTGCCTTCATATCGCCTTCTAATGTTGATATAAATATAACAGGCTCTAAGCCCTCTACACGGATAATATGTTTTTCTAATCCATTTGTAAATTTTATAATTTCATCAAGGTTATGCCCTTCCCATTGCACTGCCTCAATTTCACACGGTTTTGTTCTAAACTTCATTTTTGTTCCTCCATTAATTTTAACGTTCTTTTCAGTTTTTCGTCTGCAATTTTGTTTATTGTGTCATTGTCAATGTTAAATAAATATTGCAACTGTATCATCATTACAATTACATCCGATAATTCTTCCTCTATGCTGTCTTTAACTTCGTCCATTGTTTTTCTTACCGGTTGTCCGCTTTGTCTTATTCTCAAATACTTAGTCAATGCTTGCGTCAGTTCTGCCATTTCTTCAATCACCAATGGAATTTGTTTTCTTCCGTAATAATTTGCTATTCCCAACCAATCTTGCTTTTTGTATATTGGCATAACTGCGTTTTCTTCCAAATACTTTAGCGTGTGTAACCAATTCGCAAGCTGTTGGTGTTCTTCTACATACTCCAAACAATTTTTAGTTGCGACTTCTTCGCAATATTCTATTGCTTCATCGAGTGTCATAGTCTTTGATTTTATTTCTGTAGTTGAACGCATATTCCACGCTTCTCCGAGTTCATCATCTGACCTACTTTCATTAATAAAACCTACAGTCGCACCGCAATTTTGACACTCAACTTGAAATCGCATTTCATCATACACACCACCGTCAAGAAATGCTACTTCTGTGCTCCCACAGAATGGACACGGCTTTAATTCATTCCTCATTTTCTATTCCTCCAATTCGTCTATCTTCTCAAATATGTAATCTACTGCAGACTTCAAATCATTACCAACACTTTGAATGTTCTGTGGTGTCAGTTGTGAACCGACAAGCATTGTGTAACAAGTCTTTTCACTTGGTAATGCGATATTCACCGCTAAGCTACTTATCAATGCGACAATGAGTATTTTAAACCGCTTACTAAAGTATCGTTGTTCCTCTTCTTCGTTAAGATATTCATAAAGACTAACAACTACAATAAATCCCGCTACAAGCATAACTATAAACAATGCAGTTTTGAACTTGTCGCATAAATTAATTAAATAAATCAAACTCGGTCTAATTATCGGTGTATTCATTACTCATTTACTCCTTTGAATATTGGTTTATACTTTTCATCTGTCGGCGTGTTATACAATCCGCACGCCTCATATTTGCTACGCCAGTTTGTATTAGCCTCTCTCGTTATACCATACGCCTTGCATTTGCAGTGATGTTTTCCGTCAACTGCTATTGTTGTGAAGTTACAGCAATTACGGCATAAAACTCCTTCCATTTCGCCATATTCTCGGTACATAGCACCGATTTTAATTCTCTTTTTCTTCGCCATTTTCTTCCTCCTCAAAATCACTAACCACTTTTATAATTCTTATCATCACTTTCATAATAGTTTCATTTTCTATGTCATTACTGCTATATCCAGTATGCAGTAATGCGCTTGCTCTACCCATTTCATAGTAATGAACCATAAAATTCATGTTAAAAAACGAATTTTTTTCCGGAAATTGATTAAACATTCTTAATCTGATTTCTGCTTGCTCGAGCATTATATCTTGAACTGCCTCTTTTGCGTCTTTCAAGTTGCGAATTGAAGCAATGCAAAGGTCTATAAATTTTAATTTATTAAAATCTAAATTTTCTGTTTTTGCTTCGCCTAAATATTCTTTAAATGTCTTGCGAATAATATCATCGAAATCATACGGCAAACGCGTATTCATTTCTATTTCCACGCCCATTGGTAATTTAATAGTCATTGTCTTATTCCTCCATATCAACCCACGTTATCCCCACTGCATAAGCCGCCCAAATGTCGCTTTTGAAACCGTAAAACCAGTCAGGATTTTTCTTTGTTCCCTTGCCGTTCTTTAAATCGTGTTTTGCAAATCTGTCTATCAAAGCCCTGCGAATAGTTGCGTCGTTGGCTTTCATACTGTGACAGATGTTAATCTTTTCGTCTTTGCGTGTTATGTATTGAACGTCCTTTTGTAATTGCTTTGATTTTTCTGTAAATCTGCCTATCCACACACATGTTTCAAACACTTCACACCCAACCGGCATACCGTAACACGCCACCATTTCAATAACAACAACGTCCACTTGATATACTCTTATCAGACGTTCAAAACTGTCTAACAACTCATCATTATCGGTCTTTCCAAAGTCTTGTGGTTTCATTGTTTCTCCGTCAACAATGCACCAACCGCTTTGCATATTGCCGGGGTCTATAGAAAATACAATCATTACGTTTTCTCCCTCATTATTTTTTCAAGTTCGTCATAATCAAGGTTATCGTCTCTGTTAATACTAAGCTCATTTTCATTGCCTTTATACGCTCGCTTTGCACTTTGTACTTCCGCAAGCGTGGTACGTCCTGCGTTAAAGTGATTACGCAATATAGCCTCTATATACTTGTAATTACGTTTGTTGTTCTTTACAGCTTCGCTTATAGCATATTCAACGACATCTTCTGACATAGCATTAAGCCAATCATCTAAGCCTTGCAGTGTAATCGGTGTCAAAGGTGCTATATTGTTCTCATATAGCTTAACAATTCTTACAGGCAGACGTGGCAGTTCCCTTTCTTCTACTTTCTTTTCTTTTACTTTACTTTCTTCTACTTTCTTTTGTTCGGAAATGTTTACATTTTTGCTTGAAATGTTTACATTTTCATTTAAAATGCGTACATTCTTATAAATTTGGTCGACTTTAATTAAGAGGTACTCTTTTCTGACTTCAACTTCTTTACGGCGACTGACTGCCTCGAAGTATCTTTCTTGTATTCCTCTCGAAGTCAAGATTTGATACTTGTCATAAAGTTCACTGTCAAATATACCTCTTTTAATCGCGGCTCTCACTATTTCGGACACGGCATCACCACCCAAACCTACATTCTTTCCGAACAATAATGCAACGTCTTCTGTCCATTCACAATAGTAACCTTGCTGTCCGTATATCTTTTGGAACAACTTAACGACTATCGCAAACCCTTTCAGTCCAAATTCAGCCTCGATTAATTCAAATTTATCATCTAAATGTACGTTCAGCGGAAAGTAGTTAATTCCGTTGTTCATACACTACACCTCTTAAAACGGCAAATCTTCTTCATCACCGATTGTTGCAAAATCCTCACCGTATTGACTGTTTAAATTGTCTAAACCGCTGTCGGAAAAATCAGTATTTCCACCTGTACTGTTTTCAGATTTTGAACCGGTAAAGTATGCCTCATCTACAATAACTTCTGTCGCATACTGCTTTTTACCGTCATTACCGTCCCAACTTCTTGTTTGAATACTTCCGACTATGGCAATCATACTGCCCTTTTGGAAATATCGTGCGATAAATTCGCCTGTCTTACGCCACGCAATACAGTTGATAAAATCAGCCTGTTGTCCGCCGTCTTTTGCAAATCTGCGGTTTACGGCAATAGTAAATCTCGCGACTGAAAGATTGTTTGGTGTTTGTCTTATTTCAACGTCTTTTGTAAGACGTCCCATTAATATAACTTTATTCAACTCTTCCTTCCCCCTTAAATGCTCTCTTTAAAATCTCCTTTATATCTTTTTTTATGAGTTTTAATGATTTAATATTAAATCTTCCAATGACAATCGAATGTGTTACACAATTATTCCCTTTGCGTTGGTGCATTGAAATCAATGCACCGTCACATTCGGTTTCAATTACTTCGTTCGTGTATGTATCTTCTACTCTTATTTTTACCATTGCATTTCCTCCTGATTATTTCTTCAATCCAAGCACCTTGCACAAATATTCGTCAAGTTTTATTGATGTTAAATGATACTTGTTATTGAAGTCTGTTTTTCCTATTTTGTGTGCCTCCGTGTGGTGTAACCTACATAGCGGCTGAACTTCCTTGTCTAAGTGGTGTGTGGTTTTGCGATTTACACCGCTACCGACAGTATCGACGTGATGTATGTCGGCTTTCTTTCCGCACACCGCACAACGTCTTTTTGCACAACATAGATACAAATACCTGTCTATATCCTCTGTTATATTTAATAGACTGTCATTTGTCGGTATATCGTGATTTATGCATAGTTCAATGAGCCACGATATAAAATCTTTAGCGGTTGTCATATCTACGTCCGACAGACTGAATATATCAATATCCAAACACTCACAATAATTCAACGTAAGTTGCCTGCGAAGTGCTTCGTTATCACTCTTGTCTATTATGTACAGCAGTTTCATCAACCTCAATTCTTCTTGATACTCGCGCTTATTTGATATTCCGCTTATGTATGTACCTATATCGTTCACCAGTGCGAATATCTTACGTCTTTGTTTGTTCGATATACTCCGTCCGTCGTTCAAACGAATTTCACAATCTGTTATACACTTCTGTTCCAATGCGCTTGTATTGTCAAACGGTGCGACTATCGTAAGAAATTCGCCGTCATAGTCCTTGATTACACCCTGTATTTCCATTATTTCTATCCTCGTGTTGATGTAGATATACATATGAACCATTACGCCCGATGTTTTCGTAAATGAAATTATCACATTTTTGTTTGCTTAGATGTGTATGTAAAACACCACGCTCGTAAGCATACTGTCCTTGTCGCTCTTTCTCTCGTATTCGCTCTTGTATTTCTTCATCTATGTAATTTGCTTCTATCATATAAAGGTCGTAATTTTCAGCCTTTATGCCTTTCATACTGTTGGTGTCGGTTGCATATATCAGTCTCTCGTTGTTCATAAATATTCTATATCCGAAGTTTGGTACATCGTGATACAGCTTTATAGGTGATATTTGAAACAATCCATAATTGTATGTCTTGCCCGCCTCTACAACGTCTATATTGCTTTTATCGACACCACATTCAACCAAATCATTTAACAGGTGAACTCCCACCGCAAACCGTAATGTTGGGCGGTTATTCGCCAACGCTTTAATTGTTCGCCTGTTAAAATGGTCCGAATGGATATGTGTTAATAACACAATTTTTATATTCTTGTATACGTCCTTTAACGCTCTAAACGAAACGCCGCAATCTATGAGTATAACATCATTAATAACTACGGCGTTCCCCTTACTACCTGTGCTGATGATGTTGTATTCCATATCAATCAAAATCATCAAGTGACATAGGCTCGTCTGCTTCTTCTGTAGGAACATTTGGCTGTTGTTCCCCAAAATCATCAGGTTCTTGCTGTTCAACTTCCGTATACGTCGTATCAATTGTATCTATGTATTCTGTTTCGCCGTCCTCGTTGATTACTGCCATATCCTTTGAATAAACGTCTTGCATTTCAATGGACATAATGCCCCATTTGGAGATTAGCTGACGTAACATAGTTTTATATGCCATACCGTCAAAATCTTTTTCCCAAAATGTATAACCTTTTCTTGCTTTGTAACCTTGCGAATACTTCAATGCGTGTTGCTCCATTTTTGACTTAGACCAATAAATCGCTTTTTTAAAACCGTTCTGATACTCGAACATTGCATAATAGCCGATTGTTTCGGCTTGCTCTCTTTGTTCTTCGTCGTCAATTAACTGTACTTCTATTTCTTCTTCCAAAGGGTCAAACTTAACGAGTTCGCTTTTTTTGATAGCAAGTACATTTAGCTTTTTATAATATCCACTGCGTATCGCAAGCTGAATATATCCCTTATATCCAAGCTGAAATTGTGCCTTTTTACAATGATTTTTGTTATCATTAAATGGCACAAGGTAATATTGTCCAAGCTGTGGTGACGGAGATAAGTTAAGACTTTCACCGAGCAATGCCGCCGACACTATCGTTCCTGCCTCGCACTCTTGTAGTGCAGGATTGGCAGACACCGCCGAAATGATAGATGATGTAAAACGTCTTGCTCGGTTCGGGTCTTGCAATGTGTTATTTATAGCCCTCTGGAATTTATCCGTTGTAATCGCCGTACTGAATGACGGTTTTTGTCTTGCAATTTGATTATTCATAACGAATACCTTCTTTCTTCATAAATTCTTTTAATTGCTTTAACTGTTGTCGCGTGCCGTATGCCTTAAACTGTACCGCAAATATTTTTTCTTCTTGCGGCTTAATCTCTGTTTCTACCGGCTTGATTACTTCCGGTGGTGTGAGCGGCTTTTCTATTTGCTCATCAACCTTTTGTGAGGCAACTTCTTTTTGTATCTCTGCTCTTTTTCTTTCAATCTCTCTTTCTTTTTCCTCTTGTATAGCCTGCATACGAGCCTTGACGACTTGAACTGCTTCCGATACGTTGAGGCTTTTCTTGTACTCGACAAGTATAGCTTCTTTGTCCTCTTGTGTTTCAATCATTTTTAAATCGCAAGATACTCTGTCAATGGCATCTTTTACGGCGTTTTTTAATGATTTCATACTTGCCGACATTGTTATGTTAATACCGAGCTTGTCAAACGTAAGAAAATCAATATTTTTTGAGGCTACATACTCGTTAAAATATTCAACAACTTCTTGTTTCTTGATGTCTTTTATACCGTTTTCAACACTGTTTATTTTTGTTTTCAACTGTGCGTCTGTGTCTTTGTAAACACTCATACAGTTTTTAAACTTGTCCTGCACCGCCTGTATCGGTGCTATCGCTGTTTCCATAGCCTCTTTATAGCGTTTTTCAAGTTCCGTGCGTTCTTTTGTTAATGCACTTCTCATTGACTTTATTTGCTTGTAATTATCCTCCGTACACTCATATTGCAAGGCACTTTGTGTACGTTCCTGAATAATCTCTTGCAGTTTGTCCAACTGCTCCGATATAACCGGTAGTTGGTTCACTGTAATAAGTCCAAACTCACCCTCTGCATTTTCTAATATCTTAATATCTTCACTCATATATCTACCTCTCCTGTCCTCGCAAATTCCTCTATGCAGTTTTCGCAGACAACTATATCTGCGATTTCGTAGTATTTGTCGCCTACAAATATAGGCTCATTGCACTCGTCACAAGTACAGGCAACTACTTCCTCGCCACAACTGTCCTCACCGTAATTGCCTGTTATCTCTTTATCAACATCAATGTATCCGAACATTTGACATTTTCCTTTCTATGTGTTAAAATATCGATGTGTTATAATATATGCCGTTGAACGGTATTGCGGAGGAAAATTAAATTCCCCCGCTTTTTTATTATTCAATTATATGTACATTCGGTACCTCTTCAAGCAATTCTCTTAGCTTGTCCGCAACATTCTTTACTGCCTCGCGTTCCCAAGCTCCACCGTCTGCCTCAAACAGTGCCGCTCTTCCGTCTTTAAGTCTGATTAAGAAATCACTTTCCGGTTGTTCAACCTCTAAAAATGTTCTGTATGGTTTCAACGTAACAATCGGCTTAATTCTCTGTTCACCTATCAACTGAATACCACTCTTGACAGTTGCCGACTGCGTGATACCGTCGTCTTTTGTCTGTACACTCTGTTGGTCTGTTATGTTACCAAGCAACTGCACAAGATAATCTCTGTCCTCTGTCGGTGCAAAACGTGATTTTAGGCAGATAATCATATTTTCAATGCTTATATACTCGTTAAAATCGAAACCGATAAATTTTGCTTCGGCAGTAAAAGGTCTTTCACGTTGCATATCATCTCTGATTGCACCGAACACGTGTACTCGTTCTGCTGATGTTGCTCTGACGAACAGCGGAAGATTATACTCGCTCATCTCTTGTTTTATCATCTCTGCCAAACTGCTTAGACTTGAAAGGACTATTGTATCAGCAAGTTTGTTTTCAACCCTATATAAGTGCTCGTCCGAAAAAGTGCCTTGCACTGTTTCAATCACCTTTGGTCCTGTCATATCCTCGATTTTTTCAATAAACTCTCTATCAATCATTATCTTTATCCTCCTTTAAATTACATTGCTTTCTTAATCGCTATAATCTTTGGCTCGTCTTGCTCCGAGCCGTCTAATGCCATTTGCCCCGGTACTTGTGGCAACATTTCAACCAATGCTTTGCCCTCGTCCGATTCCGTCAAGTACAACGCACTTTCAATGTTGTTCGTTGGTGTCAATGTTGACTTAACCTGTGTTGACATTTTGATGTTCTGTCTTTCGCTGTCCGGCTTTAGTGATAACGTCAATGTTATCTTTCTTACTGCGTCCGCCTTGGTGTTTAGGTCGGCGATATTATCAACGACCTTGCTTAGCTCATAATCCAATCTTTCACCGATTGCGCCACGAGCGACCTCTAATAAATTTGCATTACCCACTTTTTATCATTCCTTTCTTGATTTTTTATTTTTTTGTGGTATAATATATGTAAAACATAGATTAATCTATGTAATTACCTTTGACCGTTTACGAGTGCCAGCTCTAACGGTCTTTTTCTTTTGCAACAATATTGATATACGGCTCACCATTATTCCACGAATGGCGTATTTCAAAATCAGCACTACCATTAATCAATATTTTTGTGTTACTGCCAAGTGCAGTTAATATCGCGATAAATTCTTCATTATTGTAGTTCTCTACTTCATTATTCATCTTCTTTCACCTCCATATTCTTTTTGACTAAATCTTTCAAATACTTCTTAACTAATCTGTAATATCTTCCTTTTACGTCTTCGGTCGAAATAGTATCCGTTGAAAATGTAAAGTTTTTGATTATATTGAACGGTTCAGTTTGATATATTTCTATACATATCATAGCTGTAAATGGATTTTCATCACCTATCATATGATACATAGCAATAGGTGCTTGCTTATGTCTTTCTGCAAATAAATTAATCTGCAAACACAAATCGTGCAATTCTGTTATTTGCTTTGCTGTCATTGTTTCTTTCCTCCGATAATCTTCACAACACTCATTTCAAGCGGGTGTTTTGACTTGATACGATTTGTTATCCCATATCCTTTTGCTATGTATGCCTTAACCGACTTGTTGTCATCGGCGTTTAAAACCACTACATCATCTCTGCCCGTCATTACTACATATTTGTTCATTTGAAAATATTCCTTTCACCGTTATTTTCTGCTTTGAGTGTCCCTTGCACTCTTTTGCAAATGCGTTAATCATCGGAAATACTTCTCTGTGAAAATATTCTTCCGTTTTCTCATTCTCTGTTTTTGGTTTTCTTTTTAACATTCTTCCTGTCCCTTTCTGCCAATTTCCAACTTATGATTAGTCCGATACCGAAACTAATCAGCGCAATTCCTATTGTGTTCATATGTTTTACCTCTCTTTCACTTGTGCCTGCAAGGTATTTAATTTTTATGACATCTCTCTTGCTAACTTAGCGACAGAGATATATCCTTTATTAAAACCAAATAGCTCTAATACTGTTTTTCTATTCAATCCGCAGAACGTCGCGACGTTTTTGACGTTCAACATTTCCTTGTCAGGATAAACCTCTTTAATTCGTTCGAGATTATCCCTGTATGATGGCTTCTCTAACGCCATTTTACTCACCTTCTTTCTATCAAGTTGCCTTTAGGAAACTAACTCTGCAAAAAAAATATTCATTATTTTTTCTTCATCTAATCCAAGAATAGATGCAATCTTTTGAATTTCTTCTTGTTTAAAGCTTGTTTCCCCTTTTAATCTGCTATATAGGCATTTTTTTGATACGCCTAACCTCTCTGCAAGTTGCGGTTTTGTTAAACCCTTTCTTGCAATTTCTGCATTTAAGTCGTCTATGTTCATTTAATCACCCCTTTCTTTGTTTCCTTTAGGATACTTTTATGATAACACATAATTCTTACCATATCAACCCCTTTAGGAAACTTTTTAAAACTTTTTTGAAAAAATAGTTGCTTTTTTGAAACTATTATGTTAATATGTACTTATAGAAAAGAGGTGTTTACATTGGATATAGGAACAATTATAAGAAATAGACGTTTAGAACTTAATTTAACTCTTGAGGAAATAGGAAATGCCGTTGGAGTCAGCAAAAGCACAGTTCAAAAATGGGAGAATGGTTTTATATCTAATATGAAAAGAGATAAAATCTCTGCATTAGCAAAGGTTTTAAATATTAATCCAGTTACTTTAATTACAGGTGAATATCCTGTTTCTCTACCCGACGGAGCAGTACCATACAATCCCGTGATGCACAGAATACCTATCTTAGGAGATATTGCGGCGGGTCTACCGATATTTTCGGAGGAAAATTACGAGGGATATACTTATACGGAATTAAATCACGGTGGTAAATATTTTGCTTTAAAAGTAAAGGGTGATAGTATGACTGCCGCAAATATTCCCGATGGGAGCCTTGTAACCGTTCGCGTACAGCCGACGGTTGAGAACGGTGAAATTGCCGCCGTCCGTGTTAATCACGATACATTTACAATAAAGCGCTTTAAGCAAGAAAAAAATATTGTAATGCTTATGCCACAATCATACAACCCTGAACATCAAACACAAATTTACGACTTAAAGCAAGATAGTATTGAAATAGTAGGAAAAGTTGTTGAATGTAAAGTCGGATTTTAATATTTGGAGAAAAAGGCGTTATGTTAAATATATTTTTAAAAATTTTTGTACCCTTATTATTCTACCCGACGATTTTGGGATACATATGGGTGGTTTATATTCTTTGGCAAAAATTCGGACCTAAAAAAGAAAAATTTTGGCGTGAAAGTGCTAATGGCAAAATTCTAAGAATGTTTTTTCTTGAGCACGAATTGCAGGACATTATTGAAAACCCTCTTTGTCGTGAAATAACTGAAGATGATAGAGAAAAAGCGAGAGAATTACTCTATATTGTTGAAAGCTTAAGCTTTAACTCAGAGTTTATATCTTTGGAACAGCAATCAAAATGTGATAAATTTAAACAAATAGAAACAAATACACTGAGATTTATAAGTTTTAATTATTAAGAAAAGTAATGCAACCTAAGAGGTTGTAAAGAAAAGCTCGTCGAACAGAGAGTTAGAGATTATTGTGAGGGGTAATTATATGAAAAAAATGAAAATAACTTTTGAAGAAGATAATAAGTCGAAAATCGAATATAAAAATTATCCTCGTATAGATGTTAATAGAGTGTGTTCCGAGAGTGAGGATACTATTGAGCAAATGCAAGTTGAACATATTAAAAAGATAAAAAAGAAAGTTCTATTACGCTATCTATTACCTACTGTTATTGTTTCTGTTTTGTTTATTGGCGGGTGTGCAACTTTATCTTTACACTTGAATTCACAAGTTACAAAAATATCTGCAAAGAATGAAGCAACTGCAAAAAGAGCCGAGAGTTTAGCAGAGGAAGTCCGTACATTAAGGCAAAGCGATAAAACAGATGTTGAAGATAGACTTCAAAATTTAATTGATGCAGCAAAAGATAGAGAAAATCACGAAAATAGCCAACAAAATAATGATTTTAATAACACGAGGCTTTGCGAAGTTCCCGACTGTAATTACAGAGCCAACAGAGGTAGTTACTATTGTTCTTTACACGAATGTTCGCAAGCTGGTTGTCATAATCCAAGAGCGAATGATTTATCTCAATATTGTGTTGACCATAAATGTATTATTACTAATTGTAACAGACAACGTAGTTCAGATGGTTTCTACTGTTCAACTCATTCAAAATAATAATATTAAAATTTAGGAGGAAGTTAAAATGTATGAAGAAGTTAAAGGCGTAAGAATACCTGTATTTGATAATATCAGGTGCATATCAAAAGAAGATTTTGAAAAATTACCTGATAAGCAATTTTATCAAGTGATGTCAGAAGAACCCGACGGCAAATTACTTGTCGGTCATTTTGCACCGAAAAAGAAATAAAAAATTCTCCGACCGCTACCAACAGTCGGAGAATAAGATATAGAGTGTATTGCATATGATACACATATTCGCAAAATTATTGTATCACATACACTCTATTTTTGCAATACTAATTTTAAAAAAAGGAGTGTATTAAAATGAAAAAGAGAAAAGACGGAAGATACTTAAAAGTCGTCACAATAAATGGTAAACGGTTATACTTTTATAGTAGCAAGACAACAGAACAGCAAGCTGAACGTGATATAAATCGTCAAATACTTTCTTACACAAAGCAAGAGGAAAAAGGCAAGCTATTTGGCGATGTAGCAGAAGAATGGGAAGAAGAACATTTCCCAAAGATTGAATATAACACCGCAAGACGCTACAAGGTTTTGTTGAATTATGCAATCGAAGAATTTGAAGGCGTTTATATCAAAGATATTCAGCCGATTGACGTTGAACAATATCTAAACTACTTTGTCAGTCGTAATTATTCCTCGAAGTCGATAAAAGATACTTTGTCTGTGTTAAGATTAGTATGTAAATACGCCTGCATTAAGGACTATATTACAGCTGACCCTACAAGATACATAACACCACCAAAAGGAAAAGCCTCCGTCAAACGTCAAGCATTAACCGAAGAAGAAGTTAAGATAGTAAAAAACAGTGTGAATACCGAGTACGGACTATTCCCTTTCTTTTTACTGTATACCGGATTAAGACGCGGTGAAGCGCTTGCATTGCAGTACAAGGATATTGACTTTAAAAGTAAAGAAATCAGTGTATATAAATCAATATACTACGAAAATAATAAGCCTCATACAAAAGGAACAAAAACCGAAAACGGTGTAAGAAAAGTTGTATTACTTGATGTACTTGCGGAAAATTTAAAAAAAGGCAAACCGAACGATTATGTATTTTCTATGGATAACGGTATAAGTCCTATGGGACGTTCTACTTTTGAAAGACATTGGAGAAAGTATAAAGAAGAAACAGGGCTTAACATAACGGCACATCAACTGCGCCATACATACGCTACAATATTGTTTGAGGCAGGAATAGACGTTAAAGACGCTCAACATTTATTAGGTCATAGTGATATATCTGTCACAACAAATATCTATACACATATTCGTGCAAACCATTTTGAAGAAACCGTAAAAAAATTAAACAGCTATAATTTTTAGTCAAGCATTAGTCACAATACTTATAAATGCGTGTATTGTGGGAAAGTTATGGGGTTCAAATCCCTCCTTCTCCGCCAAAATGTATAAACCGTATAAATGCTTGAATATCAAGTGTTTATACGGTTTTTATTAGTATTACAATAAATTCGGTATACTTATTTTAGAAAAACATTCAGATAGGGGGATTTTTATAGCGAACCCTGCTCCGTGAAGAGACCGATTATTCTTTTTTATTGTATATTTATCTATATATGATATTTTTAGGAATTTCTTTATTCAAATTATACTCTTCCGTAATCAATACTCTTGATAGATGATATGCTGACTTACAATCATTACACCATATTTCACCATATCCGACTCCTCCGACATTTCCTACAAAAGTATAATCTGTATTATTACTGCCGCAATGAGGGCATTTTCCGCTTGTTTTTGTTATTGCTATACTTTCTAAGTTTTTAATCCATTTCATGTCACAACACCCCCATAATATATAATACCATAATTTTATTGTATCACATTTTTATTTTTTTCAACTGTAAATTCGCTTTACAAATATAATCATATTGTTTATAATAGTATTATAAACAATACACAAAACACAGGAGCATATAATGAACAAAATTGAATTTACGCAATTCTTACAAAATACAAAAGACAACATACAAGAAAAACTCAATCCGAAAAAAATCGGTACAAAAATATCAGTGAGTTTAAAAAGTAAAAAAACACGCAAAAATCTAATAATCTATGCGTTTTTAACATTATTCTGCATAGCATTTCTGTTACTTCTGTCTGCGTCCACAAGTCCGCTATACAAGGACTTATGCGACGGTGATTCAAGCATTTTCATATTCTTCGGAAAAGCGATAACGCTCGGCAAGGACGCATACAGAGATTATTTTGACCACAAAGGTCCGATTTTGTTTTACATAAATGCATTGGGATATTTCCTGACAAAATCAAAAGTAGGCGTATTCATACTACAATGTATATCCCTTTCAATATCTTCGATATTTATGTACAAAACGGCACGTTTTTTCACAAAGCCGATACGCTCGGTAATTTGCGTTATAATCACCATTATTGCATTCGGTGCAACAATCAGTGACGGCAACTTAACGGAAGAATACTGTATTCTCTACTGTATGATACCGATTTACACCGCATTAAAATTCATCACAAAGCACCCAAAAGCACCTCACCCTCACAAAAATATGGTTATTTACGGAATATGTTTTGGAATTTGTGCATTTATCCGCGTAAACAACGGACTGATTATCTGCGGTATTGTATTCGTTACGATTATGACCGACTTTATAAACGAGCATATCAAAGAAATATTTAAAAATATACTGTATTTTATAGTCGGTGTATTGATAGTGGCAGTGCCTGTATGCCTTTTCTTCCTTATTAAAGGAACGCTGTCGGATATGTTGTTTTCTACTTTCGTATTCAACTTTCTATACGCGTCGGAAGGCTCGTCAGAAAAGACATCATCAGCTATATTACTGCTTCTGCAATGGGTTGCACCTGTCTTGATGATGATATTCATATCGTCATTTTTCGCAAAACGACTTGGTCCAAAGGTTGCGTCATTTATTACAACAATATCCATATTCGCACTGATACCTATATTACTCGGTTTCAGTTACACGCATTATTACACAACACTTATACCATTAATACCGATTTATTGCGCTGTATTCTTCTATATTACATCAAATAAAATAAACATTCTTGCAGTAATACTTTGCGTAATAATGGCATTTCCGTTGGCAAATTACATTGTTCAATCAGAGTCAAATATAGCGCATTACTCAAAGAAGTTGTATTCGCAAAATCACCCTGCCAAAACAAGCGACGTATATTCGGATATTTATTACAGTGCAAAACAGCTTAGCTCGCAAATTCCGGATGAAGACAAAGACAGCGTATACTGCTACGACATTTCGGCAACTTGGCTTTTGCAAGCCGACATTATGCCTTGCTTTAAGATATTTATTCTTCAAGAATGGTGGTCGGAAATGTATCCCGAGTTCGGCCGTCAAATTAATCAAATGATGCTTGAAAAACAACCTAAGTGGGTCGTTATACACAATATCGACATTGTAAACAGTAAGCAGTTTATGAATATAATCAACAATAATTACGAGCTTGTCGATGAATACAGTTATGACCGATTATACAAATTGAAAACTCAATAAAAAAATAGCGGTTGCAATTAGCAACAGCTATTTTCATGTTTATCTTTGTCATAGACAATGCAAAATGATTCTGTAGGATTTTTCACAGTCTTTTTAGCTTTTAAAGCCTTATCCAGCCCCACTCCCACAACTTCATTTGTTTTAAGCACATAAATTCCTGTTTTAACAATAATATGCGCACCGGGATATTTTTCATTGATCATTTTACTGAATTGTTTATTTAACGCTTCTATCTTATCAAAGCTTTCTGAATTTTTAAATCTGAACGCACTGTAAAAAATATCTGCACCGTCAACGTGAGTTACAATATTATAATCATTATCGCTTGGCAAAATACAGTTTACAAACTCCGTAAAAACCTTATCCCCCTCAATCTGACCGAACCGTTCGTTGAAATCAAGCATTCCCGAAAAATCAGTATGTAACAGAGCAACCTGTTCATCTTTTTCCTCCGCAACTTTTCTCAGTCTGCCTATCTGCTCATAAAACTTTGCAATACTATAACAACCCGTTTTACTGTCATAATCAATTATTTTTCTAAGCTTTTTTTCATTCTCCGTTTCCTTATCGCTTTGAGAAATGTACATTGTCATAAGCTTAGTTGCCATATTCAATTCAACACATTCTTCTACCTGCCAAGGATTTTCATATCCGAATCTCGTACAAACGAACATAAAGAACGAATCTCCCGTTGTAATATTTGCATTATATACCACTTCACCGTTCTTTTTATTCTTTTCAAATTCACGTTGAAACTTTAACGAAAATCTGTTTATTTTTTCATTTGCAAGAATAAATACAGGATATTTTTCAAATAATTCTTTGAAATGCTCAATGTCAGAGTGAGCATAATATCCTCTTTTTCCTGCATTATTCTGAAATTTTGGATCACTGCACCATTCATAACTTATTGTGATTAAATCTTCTTTAGCATTGACCTTCATTATCTGAAACCAGTCAATATCGAACTTTTCAGCCACATACCGAATAATCTTATACATTGCGTCATCGCTGTTTTTCGCACTTGAAGAAAGTTCAAGGAACACTTTCATCATATCGCGTGTCTTAAATAATTCCGTACTGTTTTCGGCGTCCTCAACTTCATAATCAATCGCATGGCTTGAATTGTCGTACACAATATTTTCATTGTATAACTCCCAATGAGCCTTACCATTCTTTTTTGTACTGTACAGTGCCTTATCTGCTTTTGAGAACAACGCTTTATAATTAGGCACTTCTTCAAATATTCTGCCGTCTGCCACTCCGACACTGCACGTTATTCTCTTATCGTCTGAAATATTAATCTTACATACATTGTCAACAACTCTGTCGGCATTCTCTGCTATTCTGTTACTTTTCAAAAACACGAAAAATTCATCACCGCCGTATCTTCCGACAATAGCGTCGTCATCGGTTGCCTTGTTCAGCATTTCCGCAACCATGGCAATAACGGTATCACCGTATAAATGTCCGTATGTGTCATTTATATTTTTAAAATCATCAATATCAATAACAAACAGTGCGTAATCTCTGCTTTTGGGATTGGATTTTATATACTCATTAATCCTCTCAACGCCTGCATTTCTGTTATAGACATGAAGTACCGGATCAATCTCGATTTTTTCTTTTAATTCTTTTTCATGATGTTTTTCGTCCTCGATATTCGTTATTGTTCCGAAAACTCTTTCAAGATTACCCTCTTCATCATGTTCAAAATTTCTGAAAATGCGGTGCCATTCATAATTCTTATCACCCGGCAACTTCATTCTGACGCTTATATTTTCTACTTTTTCATTGAATATGTTTTCTTTAAGATAACCGTAATCTCTTTTATCTACAAGCTCATAAACAGCATCTACAGTATTATTGGGGATAGACAGTTTTTTCAGTTCGGTTTGACCTTTCACCGGAATATATAAAGTCATATTATCGTCCGCTACGTTATGTTCAAAAACAATATTTTTTGAACTTTTAAGAGCAAACGTAAAACATCTTCTCTCATCTTTCATCCTGACAAAATTCGTATGCTGTTCCGTAACGTCCATAAGAATACCGAGAATATCATTTTCATTATATTTAGTCAAACGCATACAAATATAACGTATCGTTCCGTCCGAAACAATACATTTGTATACCACTTCATTTTTATCTTTCAAATCAGCTATAATATTTTTGTCTTCTTCGCAAATATTAAGACTTTCAAAATTTCCGTTCGCATAAGTCGAATAATAGTAATCATTCGCCGAAATAATTTTCAGCGTACTGTCATTTTGAAACGCAACAACGCCACACGGCATTATATTATAGCTTTCGTCCTCAAAATATTTTTTCAACATTACAACTGCCTCAACCTTTTTATAAATTATCGGTATAAATATTCTATCACAAAAAATGTATCAAGTAAATATTTTTCGACATATTTTATTATAAAAAAACAACCGTATTCATATAAGAATACGATTGTACGAGAGAGAGATTTATTTTACGGTTATATAATAACACAATAATTAAATTTATTCCATTGCATTTGTTGTCCAAAATATTGCAAATATTGTCCTGTTATGCTATAATAATTGTGTAGGAGGTGTATTTTATGGATGCAATTTCATATAAACAGAAAGAATATCTTTACAGTTATTTCCGTTCAAAGCCTCCGGAGCTTAACTTGCATCTTCATAAATATTATGAATTTCTGTATTTTATATCGGGTGATGCAACGTACATAGTCGAGGATAATCTATATAAAATTCACCCCGGCGATATTTTGCTTACAAGACCCGGAGAACTTCATACGATTTTCTTTCAGTCAGAAAAGCCGTATGAGCGTATTTTTATGCAGATACATCCCGACTTTATCTCCGAATTTGATTTGTTTGATAAAATAAATTCTTCACCTATGGGCGAAGATAACAGAATACCGTCAGACATTGTTCAGTCTTTCGGACTTTACGATTATTTTAAAAATGTTGAACATTACATTTTAAACAGAGTACCCGAAAGTGACGCTATGATAAAATCGTATTTTTTACAGTTCCTTGTCGCGGTAAATCATGCACTTGACAACACCGTTTTGCCGATAAAACCGACAAGCAATAACCGTATTGACGATATAATAGATTACCTTACCGATAATATTTCCGCAGATATAACACTGGATTTTTTAGCAGAGAAATTTTTTATTAATAAGTATTATATGTGCCATACATTTAAAAAACAGACCGGTATTACAATAAAAGAATTTATGAATACAAGAAAAATCACTAAGGCGAAACAAATGATTTCCGAAGGCGCGGATATTATGGGGCTTTGCTATGAATGTGGGTTTAATGATTATTCCACGTTTTATAAAGCGTTTAAAAAACTTACCGGTAAATCGCCGAAAGATTTTTTGACAGGTGATTGATTTTTGCCACTCCGTCACTTCGTGACGCCTCTCCTCAAGGAGAGGCTTTTCGGCTCCCCTTGAGGGGAGCTGTCGGCAACGCCGACTGTGGAGTGGCTTCTCGGGACTTCGTAGTGCCGTCCTCTACTGCCTTAATATCAAAAAAAAGGGCGACCAATGGTCGCCCCTACATACAATATTGTTTAACATAAGCGGTCATCTGCCATTCTTATTCGTACGGGCGGTCATTGGCCGCCCTTTCATTTTCACACAAAAAAACAGCGGTCTTTGACCGCTGTTTCATTACATCAATGACTCAACATATATTTGAAGTATTTCATCTTTTGACGGAACGAACATACTGTTTAGTGTACCGCCTGCATTTTGAGCAATTTCTGCATACAATTCAAGTTCTTCTTTTTCAAACTTTTCTTTATCACCCAAAATTTTCGCAAGAATATTTTTAAATTCTTCTGCACTGTCTAAATTCATACAAGACAATATTTCCTTAACTCTGTCCTTATCATTTCTTTCAATATACTTTGTAAACTCACCGAGCAACAATCCGTTTGCTCTGCCGTGGTCGATATTTTTGAAATATGTAAGCGAATATCCCATTGCGTGTACCGCCGTTGTTTTTGTTTGCGATATAACAACACCTCCAAGCATTGACGCATAAAGCAGTTTTTCTCTGTCGTCTTCCGTAAGTTCACCGCTAATCAAATCGTCAAATGTTGACGCAATAATTTTAACAGCCTCTTTAGCGATTACATCAGCCATTATATTCGCCCTCTTTGACATCATTCCTTCAACCGAATGTGAAAGTGAATCTATTGCGGTATTGACCGTAGTGGCAAGTCCGAGATTTTTTGTGTATTTTGCGTCAAGCAATGCGTATGTCGGGAAAAGGCATGGTGACGCAATACTCTTTTTTGTCTGTTTTTCGTGGTTTGTCAAAATCGCATACGGTGTAACCTCCGAACCGGTTCCGGCAGTTGTCGGAATATGTATCATAGGAAGTGCCTTATTGCCTATGTTGCCGTCAAACAAATTCTTTCTTTCAATGTCCGATACTGCCAGCAATGCAATAGCCTTTGCCGAGTCCATCGGCGAGCCGCCGCCTATGGCAATGACAAAATCAACTTCTTCCTCCATTGCCGTTTCCGCACCGTCATACACACACTCAACTGTCGGATTACTCATAACCTTATCGAATATGACATATTCAATATTATTCTTTTCAAGTGCATATTTGACATCGTCAAGTGCGCCGCTTAATTTTGCGGAATTTTTGCCTGTAACGATAAGTGCTTTCTTTCCTATTTTGAAAACGTCACTGTTTTCTCTGACACAATCCTTTCCCACAATAACCTTTGTAGGCATATAAAATCCCAAATTCATATTTTCACAACCTCACATTCTCAAGCAACAAAAGCAAGCTATTTTGTTGTATAGCTTGCTTTAATTCTTATTTCTTCAATTCTCTTATTTCTTCTCCAAGGAAGCAGAAACCAAAGTAACCCTTTGCCTGAATTTTATCAAGGAATTTAGACAATTTCTTTGGCTTTTCATAGATTACAACATCATAATCCTTACGCAGTTTTTCTGCCTCTTCTATTGCATTTACAACGTCTGCTTTATCGTGAAGCAAAGCAATTCTCTTTTTAGTATCGGGAATTGTATATCCAGCCTCTGTAAGAAGTGAGAAAATTCTTTCAAAACCAATTGAAAAACCTACCGCAGGAATATTTTCACCCGTAAATTTACCGATTAAGTTATCATAACGACCGCCGCCGGCAATAGAGCCTTTAAACTTATCGCTTACGATTTCAAAAACAGTACCTGTATAATATCCCTGACCTCTTACAAGCGAAATATCGAACTTAATCTTATACGCACCGTCCGAAAGTTTTTCAACGGCATTAATTATTGTTTCAATACTTTCGGCAGATTCTTCACCGCAAACATCTTTTACGCTTTCAACAGTAAGTGGTTTTGCGATGACTTCACCGAATTTTGCGATAGCACCGCCGTCAAAGCCTTTATCCGTAAGCTCAGCGATAACGCCCTCAGCACCGATTTTATCCATTTTATCAAATGTAATACACACGCTGTCAAGCTGACTTTCTTCAAAGCCTACACCTTTAAGCAATGCTCTTAAAATTCTTCTGTCATTAATTTTTACGGTAAAGTCCTTTATATCCAGCGACAAAAGTGCTTTTGCTGTTGTATGAATAAGCTCGATTTCAGAGCTTATAGAAGATGAGCCGATTATATCAATATCGCACTGCACAAACTCACGAAGTCTGCCCTTTTGCGGTCTTTCCGCTCTGTACACCTTATCAATCTGTATACACTTTGCAGGAAGAACAAGTTGTTCACGATTATTTGCATAATATCTTGAAAGCGGAAGTGTAAGGTCATATCTAAGTCCCATATCACAAAGCTTATTTGTATCACCGCTGTCCATTGCTTTCTTTAGCTTATCTCCACGCTTTAAAATTTTAAATATCAAATTAAGATTATCACCGCCGTCACTCTTATCAAGATTTTCAATATCTTCAACTGCAGGCGTCATAATACGTTCAAAGCCGGCATCCTGATATGTATTTAAAATTTGATTTTGAAGATAATCTCTAAGTCTGACTTCTTCAGGAAGATAATCATTTGTACCTTTTACTGTTGTGATTTTCATTTTCTATCTCCTTTTGCCATTTTTATCATAAGCTCATATATTTTTTCAAGTGCGTCTACTTTGGCAAGCGGTTTCAAATTTTCCGACATTTCTTTCAATCTCTCCTTATCGCTTACCATAGACATTATTTTATCGTATAATGCGTCAGACGTCAAATCTTTTTCTAAAATTAATTCTGCCGCATTCTTATTTTCAAATTCTCTTGCATTCTGCTCTTGGTGATTACGGACAACATTCGGTGACGGAATAAGTATTGACGGTTTACCGAGTGCAGCAATTTCGCTTACGGTTATCGCACCTGCTCTTGATACAACAACGTCTGCCGCCGCCATACACTCCGCCATATTGTCAATATATGACACAATCTTTATGTTATCCGAAAGAGTTATTCCGCTCTCCTTAATTTTATTCATTATTTTATCGTAATTTCTGTCACCGGTTCCGAACAGCAATTCGATTTTATTGTCCTTTGATATTCTGTCAAGCATACCGATTACCGTATCATTAATTCTGTCCGCACCCAAACTGCCGCCGAAAATAAGCACAAACGGCTTTTTTATACCGAGCTTTTCTCTTGACTTTTTGTAATCGGAATGAAGTATTTCACTTCTGATCGGATTGCCTGTTACAACACATTTTTCCTTATGCTGCATATGATTAATTGTTTCTTCAAAGCTGAGTGCAAGATATGTAACATAATTTGCACTGCCTTTTACCGTCATACCCGGATACACATTTTGCTCATGTATAAGCGACGGCACTTTCATTTTCTTTGACGCCATAGCAACAGGGCCGCTTACATATCCGCCTGTACAAACGATACAATCGGGTTTAAATTCCTTTATAATCTTATTGCACTTTCTTCTTGCGGAAATAAGTTTTTTTACCGTTTCAAAATTTCTGAAAATATGCTTTCTGTCAAAACCTTGTATTTCGATATATTCAATATCATATCCTGCTTTCGGTACAAGTTTTGTTTCAAGTCCCGATTTTGTACCGACAAACAAAGCCTTAAAATCCTTATCCTGTTTAGCTGCATAATCGGCGATTGAAATAGCCGGATTAATATGTCCGCCTGTTCCTCCGCCCGCAAATAATACTCTCATAAATCTTCCTCCACATTAATCTTTTACGGAATGTCTTGATATATTAAGCAATACTCCCATTTCACATAAAAGCGTTATTATCGCCGTACCACCGTAACTGAAAAACGGCAATGCGACACCTGTATTCGGTACGCTCGACGTTGCAACGGCGATATTAAGTATCGTCTGAATAGCAAGCTGAGCCGCAATACCCACCGCAACAAGTGAGCCGTATGTATCGGGTGCATTCATAGCAATTCTTATTACTCTTATAATAAGCGCCGCAAAAAGCAAAATTACAACAGCCGCACCGATAAGACCAAGTTCCTCACAAACAATCGCGAATATAAAGTCATTATACGGTTCAGGCAAATACGAATATTTCTGTACACTCTGTCCCAAGCCAAGTCCGAAAATACCGCCCGAGCCAATCGCATAAAGTCCTTGCACAACCTGATAACTTTCGTCACGAATATCCGCAAACGGATTCATAAAACTTGTTACGCGTGCCCATCTTACACCGCTGAGTGCGCGGACGCCGATTAAGCCGATTGGCAAAAGAATAAGTGCTCCGATAAGTACGGGTTTAATCGGTGTACCGCCTGCAATCATAACGCTTACACCGATACCGGCAATAACTATCGCACCGCTAAGGTGTGTTTCCATAAGCATAAGTCCGACAACTATAAGCATAACTCCTATATACGGCAAATTACCCTTAAGATGTTTCAAATTATATTTTCCCGAATCGACAAGTCGTGCAAAATACATCGCTATAACGGGTTTCATAAATTCCGACGGTTGAAGCTGAAGAAACGGAGTATTAAGCCATCTTCTCGAACCGTTCAATTTTACACCCAAACCCGGTATAAGAACGCAGACCAAAAGTATTGTACATACAATCATAAACTTCGGAACGGTATTTTTATATTTATTGTAATCAATCCTTGAAATAACCCACATTCCGATGAGTCCCAATATTGCACAAAGGAATTGTTTATTAAAGAAGTAGTACGAATTGTTATGTAAAGTATTTCCGGCAGGTGCAGACGCCGAGAGCAGCATTACCAAACCGAATGAAAGCAACAATATTACTATAAACAAAAATGTATAGTCTATCTCTCCCATTCGTGTAAGCTTAACCGGTTTTCCTATTTTAGCACGAGTTGTTCGTCTATTCTGTTTTATAGCTCTTTTAGGATATGCAGTCCCTGCCATATCTAAATCTCCTTCCGATTAATTCGTCTTAAATTGCAAAATATGCAACAGCACAAGTAATTACCGTTACCAATGTAAATACCGCAACGATTTTCTTTTCTTTCCAACCGCACATTTCAAAATGGTGGTGAATAGGGCTCATTTTGAATATTCTTCTTCCCTCACCGTATTTCTTCTTTGTATATTTGAAATATGCAGTCTGCATAATTACAGAAAGTGTTTCCATAAAGTATACAAAACCTATCAATATAAGGTGTATAGGCATTTTTAGGTCAATCGCCATAAGTGCAACCGACGCACCCAAGAAAAGTGAGCCTGTATCACCCATAAACACCTTTGCAGGATATTTATTATACCACAAAAATCCTATCAAACCGCCGATTAATGCCGCTGAAAATACAGTCACGCCATACTCTTTAAATACGATATATGACACAAGCATAAAGAATATTCCAACTATTGTCGTTATACTTGATGCCAAACCGTCAAGTCCGTCTGTAAGATTTACAGCATTTACAACACCTACGACAACGAACATTACGAACGGTATGTAAAGCCATATCGGCATTATCCATTCAATACTTGTAAACGGTATTTTAATCGCCGTATCAAGCTCGCCTATGAAGTAAAGCACTGCAATATAAATTGCCGCAAGCACAACTTGCATTATGAATTTCTGCGGTGCTGTAAGTCCGAGATTACGTTTTTTTACTACTTTAATGTAATCGTCCACAAAACCGATAACACCGAAACCGAGTGAAATTACAAACAATACAATACATCTTGCGTATGTCGTGTTAAAATTACCGTTCATTGCAAAAATGACGGTTGTTACAAGTATCGCAATCGCCATTGCAACTATGAACATAATACCGCCCATTGTCGGTGTACCCGATTTTTTCTGGTGCCACTTCGGACCTTCTTCTCTTATTTCCTGACCGAATTTAAGTTTTCTGAGCCATGGAATAAACACAGGTCCGAACACAAGCGTTACAACAAGTGCAACGACAAGTGTAAGCAATGATGACATTAACATTTCTTTTATCAATTCCATTTTTTAATCCTTTTCCTCTCGTTATTTATTTTTAATTGTGTTATATACTTCTTCAAAGTGCATTCCTCTTGACGCCTTTATAAGCACCGCGTCACCGCTCTTGATTTCATCTTTGACATAGTTGCACACTTCAAGAGTTTTATCAAATGACACTATATTTTCTACACCGTTATCCTTTGCACCTTGTGCAAGATATTTCATATTTTCACCGGCTGTTATAAGCAAGTCCACTCCGCTCTCCTTGACAGCCTTACCGAGATTGTAATGTGCGTCTTTTGCAAAATCGCCCATTTCAAGCACATCGCCCAAAATTGCGACTTTTCTGTTTTTATCTGTATCCGCAAGCACTCCGAGTGCCGCTTTAATCGAATCCGGTGACGCATTATAACAGTCATTGATTATTGTAATACCGTTATATTCTTCAACAGCCAATCTCATTTTTGTAAGTTCAAAACTGCGTATTCCCTCTGCAATCTTATCCATAGGCACATCAAATTCACGTCCTACGCATATTGCCGCAAGTGCATTGTACACATTATGTTTACCCGGAATATTTACTTCAATAGGATATTCACCGCCGTCAACAACTGCGGTGAATTTAATTCCGTTAAGTCCGTTATTTTCAATATCCTTTGCGTAAACATCATTTTCGGGATTTGTTATACCGTAATATACTACCTTGTATTCACCCATACCCTTTGTTTTTGAAAGGTAATCGTCATCACCGTTTACTATAAGTGTATTATCCTTTGTAAACAGCTTTGTCATTTCCATTTTCGCCTTGAAAATGCCTTCGCGTGAGCCGAGATTTTCAATATGCGACTGACCGATGTTTGTTATAACCGCAACATCAGGTCTGCCTATATCAGCAAGATGTTCTATTTCACCGAAATGGTTCATTCCCATTTCAAGAACAGCCGCCTCATGTTCTTTTTCAAGTCCGAAAATCGTAATAGGCAAACCTATTTCATTATTGAAGTTGCCCATTGTCTTAAGTGTATTATACTTCTGTGAAAGGACTGATGCAAGCATATCTTTAGTAGTAGTTTTTCCCACACTGCCCGTAACGGAAACAGTCGGAACATTATACTTTTGCTTGTAATACTTTGCAATGTCGCCGAATGCTTTTAATGTATCTTCAACCTTTACGATTGTCTTATCTACTAAAAGCTCGGTATCTCTCTGTGTCAAAACAGCCGAAGCACCAAGGTCGAAAGCCGCCTTTATAAATTCGTGACCGTCAAACTTTTCACCGACAAGCGGCACAAAAAGCACACCTGCCGTAACCTTTCTCGAATCACTGATTACATCGTTAAAAGTTTGGTGTATGTCACCGCTTAAAAGTGTTCCCCCAGTTGCTTTTAATACATCTTCAATCGTCATTGCCTGCATAATAAATTAAATCCTTTCTCTCTTTTTGTCCTATGCTCAAAAATAAGGGCGGTAGTTTTTCAGCCGCCCTTTTCAATTATTTATTAAGGTGTTTATATACAACAACACGTTCGTCAAAGTCGTGTTTCTCTTTACCAATTATCTGATATGTTTCCTGTCCCTTACCCGCAAGAATGATTACATCATCTTTCTTTGCGTGGTCAAGAGCATATGCGATAGCCTCTCGTCTGTCGACTATTACTTTATATTTTCCGTCTGTGCGTTTCATTCCGACTTCTATCTGTTCTATAATAGAAACAGGGTCTTCCGTACGCGGATTGTCTGACGTTATAATACTGTAATCCGAAAGTTTTCCGGCGATTTCACCCATAATCGGTCGCTTCGTATTATCTCTGTCACCGCCGCAGCCGAACAATGTTATAACCTCACCCTTTGCAAAATCTTTAACGGTTTTAATTATATTTTCAAGACCGTCCGGTGTATGTGCATAGTCGATTATAACCGTATAATCGGTATTTGTAGGAACAACCTCAACACGTCCGACAACTCCTGTTGCATTTTCAAGACCTTTGATAATGGTATCCATATCAATACCCATCTGCAATGCCGCACCCATGGCGCATATTGCATTATACACGCTGAACTTGCCCGGAATTACTATATGAACACGATATGTCTTACCGTTATATTCAACATCAAAATCAGCACCCGATGATGAAATTTCAATATTTTTTGCTTTAAGGTCGCAACCGTCCGAAAGACCGACTTTTAATATATCGCAGTCATTGTTTGCAACAATCTCCTTACCGCCGTCGTCGTCGAAATTAACAACACCCTTATCGCTGATTTTAAACAGCTTAGCCTTTGCATTTAAGTAATTTTCCATAGTCTTATGGAAATCAAGATGGTCACGCGTAAGATTTGTGAACACACCCACGTCAAAGTGACAACCGTGTACTCTTTCAAGTTCAAGTGCATGACTCGAAACTTCCATTACAACACATTCCGCATCACTGTCAACCATTTCCGCAAATAGCTGTTGAAGTTCAAGTGCGTTTGGTGTTGTAGGTGTTGTACTTTGCGTAACAAGCACCTTGTCGCCGATAATATTTTGATTTGTACCGATAACACCGATTCTCATACCGGCTGTTTCGATTATACTCTTTATTAAATATGTTATTGTAGTCTTACCGTTTGTGCCTGTGATACCGATAAGTTTGAATTTGCTTGACGGATTGCCGTAATACTTACAAGCCATTTCCGCAATTTCAACTCTCGAATTTTCAACATACCAAACAGGTACATCTACATCTATTTTATCTTCGGCAACGATTAGTGACGCACCGTTTTTAACTGCCATTTCTGCATATTTATGTCCGTCTGTTTCAAAGCCTTTGATACATACAAAAATGTTTCCCGGAAGTACGTTTCTTGAATCGTACGCTATTCCGGTTATATCTATATCTTCATGCTCATCAAGCCATTTACTGCCTAATAATTCACTTGCTAACATTTGATATTTCCCCCTGTCCTATTAGTCTGAAGTTACTTGGCGGAATTCCACGCCTATTACTGTCGCAGGTGTAACCTCATCGCCTGCCGCTATGCTCTGATTTACCGCATACGCACTCGACACTTCACTGTGTCCCGCACCGACAATCTCAAAGTTCAGTCCGCTCATTTCAAGAGTATATTTCGCATTATCCACGGACATTCCTTTAAGATTAGGTACTGTTACCGTATGTGTTTTGTCAATTTCTTCTGTATATAATATTACCGTTGAATCTTCGTTAAGCATTGTACCCGGTTTCGGAAGCTGGTCAACTACCGTATCACCGTCACCTCTCACTTGAACATTCAACTTTTTGTCAACAATGGCTTTCTTCGCCTCTGTCAAATCCATTGTTCTAACGTCAGGTATTTCCTGCTTAACGTCAGGTTCTTCATTTTCTGTGTACTGCTTTTCAACACCGAGATAGTTTAGTACATCTTCAATAACTTCACCTGCCAAAGGTGCGGCTATTGTACCGCCGTACTTGTTATCAACCTGCGGTTCGTCAAGCATTATAAGACACACTATTTCCGGATCGTTTGCAGGAGCAAAACCGATAAATGACGCAATACGTTTTTCTTCGTCACGGTTACCTTTTTCCGAAGTACCTGTTTTACCTCCGATACGGCAGCCTTTTACATACGCATTTTTACCTGTTGATGTCGGCAACGATACAACCGATTCAAGAATTTCTCTCATTTGCTGAGATGTTTCTTCCGAAATAACTCGGCTTATAACCTCCGGCTCATACGTTTTCAAAATTCCGTTTGAGTTTCTGATTTCCTTTACAATCTGCGGTTTCATTCTTTCACCGCCGTTGATAACCGCCGAAACGGCTGTTACAAGCTGTATCGGTGTTATTTGGAAACCTTGACCGAATGAACTTGTCGCAATATCGACTTCACTCATTTTATTATGGTAATAAATACTTGACGCCTCACCGACAAGTTCGACGTTTGTCTTTTCGGTAAGACCGAATGCAGTGAAATATTCCATAAATTTCTCATATCCAAGTCTTTCGCCCAATTCCATAAATACAGGGTTACAAGAGTTTCTTACACCCTCTACAAATGTTTGAGCGCCGTGACCGCTCTTGTTTGCACAACCGATTTTTCTGTCGGCAACAATCTTAAATCCCGGACAATAGAATGTTGAATTAAGGTCTACAACGTGTTCTTCCAAAGCCGCCGCCGCAGTAATAATCTTAAATGTCGAGCCCGGTTCATATGTATCCGAAATAACCTTGTTTCTCCACATTTTATTTCTTATTTTCGCAATGGCCTCGTCACTTAAATTATTCGGATCTTCTGTCGGTTTCGGTGTTGCATCGGGATCGTCACTTGTGTCATCTGATGTATCATATCCCAAATCTATCGCATATTTTTCAAACTGGTCAATATCATACGGATTATTTACGTCAAAATCAGGCTTAGTTGCCATTGCAAGTATTTCGCCCGTTTTCGGGTTCATAATAATACCTGCCGCACCCTCTTTAAGTTTGTTTTCCGTAACCGCCTCTTCAAGGTGCTTTTCAAGGAAATGCTGGATTGTTTCATCAATCGTAAGCACAACGTCATCACCGTTTTGAGAACTGTTCAAATACTCATTTTGTTGGTCTTTAAGTGTTGTACCCTTTGCCGACTGATTAGTTTCTATACTTCCGTTACGCCCCATAAGCTCATCGTCGAAAGTAAGTTCAATTCCCTGCAAACCGTTATTGTCATATCCCGTAAATCCCAAAATATGCGGTGCAACGTTGAACGGATAATATCTCTTTGAATCATTTTCAAAATATACCCCTTTAAATGCTTTTGCAATCGTTGCGTCAACATCTGAATCTCTTAATTTCTTTACCGCCTCGGTCTGTTCGTTCGTAAGACGTTTTTTTATAACTTGGTATCTTGAATTTTTTGTTATAATCTTAAGGATTTCGTTTTGATCCATATTCAAAACAGGAGCCAATCTTGCGGCGATTACTTCACTGTCACCGTCCGCCTCAATATCCTTAGGATTGCAAATAAGTGTATTTACCGTTGCACTTTCCGCAAGCACCTTACCGTTACGGTCGTAAATATCTCCTCTTGAGGCTGTAACAATACTGCTACCTTGCTGTTGTGCCTTTGCCTTGCTCGAAAGCTCGTCACCTCTGATTATCTGCCAATATGCCACTCGCAAAACAAGCAACGCAAGCAGTACAGCAACGATACACACCATAAATATCGTTTTCTTTTTAATTTCATTTAATGATGGTTTCATTAATTTATCAATTCCTTTTAATACTTTAATAAATGTACATTTTTCATAATTTTATAATTATAGAAGTCCATTTTTATTTTATGCTGAAAAATTGTACAATATTACCACCAATCTTTTTCAATACAGACACAATACCGTGTCCAAACCCCTCTACTTCACCGGCAGTTTTCTCTGTCATATCATCTTGCTTTACGTTTACATATATTGTCTGATACTTTTCAGGTCTTTGCATACCCAATCTTGTTGTTGCCTCTTTTTCAATTTCTGTAAGGTCAACACTCTGTTCAAGATCAAAAACCATCTGACTTGTTGCTGATTCAAGCGTTGTAAGCTGACTTTTAAGTGACGCAACCTGCTGGTTCATTTCATTCACAGCAACGAATTTTGAAATCATAAATCCTGCTGATACAGCCAAAAGCACTGTCACGCATATTCCACGAAAAATTGTTCTCTTATACTGCATTTGTTCATGATTCCTCTTGTTACTGACTGCTGTGGTATTAACTGTTTTCTCTTTTCTCTTTTGTGGTTTTCTCTTTTTTATCGGTTCATCATACTGTTCCGGCAATTTATATGCCAAATTTCCGTATTCCACAATAATTCTCTCCCTTAATTATCCTTTAGCCTATCCTATAATTTTTCGGCAATTCTCAATTTTGCACTTTTTGAACGTGAATTATGTTCAAGCTCTTCTTCCGACGGTAAAATCGGTTTCCTTGAAATAATTTTAATTTCCGGTTTCTTGCCGCATACGCATACCGGAAATTCTTTCGGACAAGTGCAACCCCTTGCCAAATCCTGAAATGTTTTTTTGACAATTCTGTCCTCAAGTGAATGGAACGTTATAATCGCCAATCTGCCGCCCGATTTTATGCTTGACACAAAGTCTTTAATAGCATTTTCCAATATTCCGAGTTCGTTATTGACTTCAATTCTTATCGCCTGGAACACTCTCTTTGCAGGATGTCCGCCTTCCATACGGGCTTTTTTCGGTATTGCCGCCTTTATGATTTCAACAAGTTCAAATGTTGTTTCAACAGGCTTTGTTTTACGTTTTTCACAAATAAATTCCGCAATACGCTTTGACCACTTTTCTTCGCCGTAGTCATAAAAAATACGCATCAATTCCTCACATGAATATGAATTTACAACGTCATATGCCGATTTCGGCGAAGACGTATTCATTCTCATGTCAAGAGCGGCATCGTGCATATAGCTGAAACCTCTTTCGGCATTATCGAGCTGATATGAACTAACGCCCAAATCAAGTACCGCACCGTCAATTTCATCAATATCAAGTTCTGATAAAATATCCTTAATCTCGCTGAAATTGCGATTTACGAACGTCACTCTGCCGTCAAATTCTTTAAGACGTTCCTTTGCCGCCGCAATAGCCTCTTTGTCTTGGTCTATACCGATAAGTCGGCACGAATCGTTTGTTGACAAAATACCGTGCGAATGTCCGCCGCCGCCGAGTGTGCCGTCTGCATATATACCGTTCGGTTTGATATTCAGCGCGTCAATGCTTTCCCCAAACAATACTGAAATATGTTTAAATTCCATTTTGATTCCCTTTCAATTATTTTTTTTGAACCGTCAACACTTTATCGACAACCTCAAATCAAATATTAAGTCCGTAATTTAATATTCCGTCCATCATAATATCGTCTGAAAGTTCATCTTGGTATCTATCCCATTCTTCACTGTCCCATATTTCAAGACGTGTGTTTGCACCTACAAGCACAACATCTTTTTTCAGGTTAGCATATTCCATCAGACGCTTTGCGATTGGCACTCTGCCTTGCTTGTCTATAACGGCTGAAGTAGCCTTACCGAAAAACAAACGTACAAAAGCCGCAGCATTTCTGTCTGTGGCAGTTGGGAGTTGATTAATCTTTTCAGAAATCTTATCCCATTCCTCTTGTGTGTATAATTGAAGGCATTTATCTGACATTGAACGTGTAACGTACACTGTTTCGGACATATTTTCTCTAACTTTGGCAGGCAAGATAATTCTTCCGCGCTCGTCAAGCTGACGCGGATATTCGTCAACAAAATTTACCATATTCAATGTCACCTGCCTTTTTATTGATTTATGGGTTACTCTCTCCAATTTGACCGTTTGTCACCCCAAACGCTCCAATCCGCTCCCATTAACTCCATTTTACCCTAAATCAATCAAAAGTGCAATAGGTTTTTTGTATTTTTTTCAGCTTGTACATCTCATTTTAACTCATTTTACTGTTTTGCTTGTAAAATTAAGCTAAATGGGATATAATTAGCTTAACTGCATTTTTAATCACATATATATTTGGTGTTGAGTTTACATAATTGCACACTATATATTGTGGTTGTTACTATTATATCACAAATATTTCAGTTTGTGAATAGAATTTTTAAAATTCATTTGCAGAATTGTTACAAAATAATTTCAAAGCAAAACATTATTTTTTGGAGGATATACATAATGGAAAAATCAGAAGAAAAAATCATAAATCAGCTTACGTCTGAATTTAACTTACGTTCCGAACAGGTTACAAACACCGTAAAACTGATTGATGACGGAAACACAATTCCTTTCATTGCCCGTTACAGAAAAGAGGCAACAGGCTCTCTAAGTGATGAAATATTACGGGATTTTTACGACAGGCTTTCATATTTACGTAACCTTGAAGATAAAAAAGAAGAAATATTGCGTTTGATTGACGAGCAAGAAAATTTGACCGTTGAAATCGCAAAATCAATCGAAAATGCCGTAACATTATCGGAACTTGAGGATATATACCGTCCGTTCAGACCAAAACGCCGCACAAGAGCGACTATCGCAAAAGAGAAAGGACTGGCACCGCTTGCCGAAATTATCATTGCACAAAATCCGAATGATAATATAGAAAGTATTTCGCTTGATTTTATCGACGCCGAAAAAGATGTTGAAAGCAGTGAAGATGCAATAGCTGGTGCTATGGATATAATCGCCGAAGAAATCAGTGATAACCCCGAATACAGAAAAGATATTCGTCAAAAAACAATCGACTTTGGTCTTTTGGTTTCAAAAGCGTCAACAGAAGACGACAGTGTATACCGTCTTTACTATGATTTTGCCGAACCAATAAAAAAACTTGCAAACCACAGATTGCTTGCGATAAATCGTGGCGAAAAAGAAGGATTTTTATCTGTAAAAATTGATATTGATGAAGAAAAAATCACAAACTATCTTTTCAGACGACTTACTCCAAAACACGAATCACCGTCTACAAAGTATGTCAAACTTGCCGCCGAGGACAGTTATAAACGACTCATCGCGCCGTCCATATCAACAGAAATACGCAATATGCTTACGGAAAATGCCGAGGAGGCATCAATAAAGGTATTCAATCAAAATCTTTCGGGACTTTTATTGCAACCGCCTATTAAGGATAAAATCGTTATGGGCTTTGACCCCGGTTACAGAACCGGGTGCAAAGTCGCGGTTGTGGACGAAACAGGCAAAGTCCTTGACACCAACGTTGTTTACTGCACATTACCTAACCACGACAAAGACAAGGCTAAGAAAATTCTTACGGATATGATTTTAAGAAACAACGTAAACTTAATTTCAATCGGTAACGGAACAGCCTCAAAGGAAAGCGAAATATTTATTTCCGACCTTTTAAAAGAAATTGACCGAGAAGTATTTTACATTATGACAAACGAAGCAGGTGCGTCGGTTTACAGTGCGTCAAAGCTTGCAACCGAAGAATTTCCGCAGTATGACGTTGCACTCAGAAGTGCCGTTTCAATAGCAAGACGTGTGCAAGACCCGCTTGCAGAGCTTGTAAAAATTGACCCTAAGTCAATCGGTGTCGGACAGTATCAGCACGATATGAACCAAAAGCGACTTGGTGAGGCACTCGGAGGAGTGGTTGAAAATTGTGTAAACAGTGTCGGTGTCGACCTTAACACCGCCTCTCCGTCACTGCTTGCATATGTTGCCGGAATTAACAAAACCGTTTCAAAAAACATAATCACATATCGTGAAGAAAACGGTAAATTCAATACAAGAAAAGAACTTTTGAAAGTGCCAAAACTCGGTGCAAAAGCATTTGAGCAGTGCGCAGGTTTCTTGCGTATAACAGACGGTGACAACGTCCTTGACAACACCTCAGTCCACCCTGAAAGCTACAAAGCCGCCGCGCAGCTGCTTAAACATATGGGATATACCGAACAAGATGTTCAAGACGGCACAGTTGCGGATTTAAAGCAACGTCTGTCGAAAGAAAATACACATAAATTAGCCGAAGAACTCGGAATAGGTGAAATCACTTTAAAAGACATTGCCGACAGTATTATAAAGAAAGGTCGCGACCCGCGCGAAGAATTGCCGCAGCCCGTTTTAAGAAGCGACATTCTCTCAATGGAGGACTTAAAACCGGATATGGTACTGACGGGAACGGTGAGAAACGTTATAGATTTCGGTGCATTTGTCGATATAGGTGTTCATCAAGACGGACTTGTACACATATCGCAAATATGTGACCGATACATCAAGCACCCAACCGACGCACTTTCAGTCGGTGACGTTGTGAAAGTTCGTGTACTTGAAGTTGACGTACCGAAAAAACGTATTTCACTTACTATGAAGGAGGTATGATTATGAACAACATTGCTTTTCCTAAACTCGGTATTTCTCTAAACATTTCACCTGTCGCATTTTCAATAGGTTCAAAGCCTATTTATTGGTATGCGCTTATCATTCTTTCGGGTTTTCTTTTAGGATTGTTTTTCGTTTATAAAACCTGCGAAAAGCGTGGTGTGAAAAAAGATAATGTATGGGATATCGCCTTGTTCGGACTTATTTTCGGAATAATCGGCGCAAGAATATATTATGTGCTTTTCGCACTCGATGAATTTGACTCGATAGCCGATATGTTTAAAGTCTGGAACGGCGGACTTGCTATTTACGGCGGTATTATCGGTGCGATAATCTCAACCGTTATATACTGCAAAGTTAAAAAGCTGAATATCGCCAAAGTCTTTGACGTATGTGCACCCGGTCTTTTTATCGGTCAAGCAATCGGACGTTTCGGAAACTTTGTAAACGTCGAAGTGTACGGCGGTGAAACAAACAGCCTTTTCGGTATGTCCATAAACGGTGCAACACCTGTTCACCCATTATTTTTATATGAATCGATATGGAATGTTATCGGACTTGTGATACTTCTTCTGATTCGTGACAAGAAAAAGAATGACGGACAGGTATTTTGTTTCTATATTTTCTGGTATTCATTCGGCAGACTGTTTCTTGAAGGTATGAGAAATCCGAATTATATATTATATGTAATTCCAAATGTTCTCGGCATTTCTCAGCTTGTTGCAATACTGTTTATGATTGCCGCTGTGTCAGCTTTTGTCGTTTTACAGGTTAAAGCGAAGAAAGATAATGAAATTTAAACGGTTGTGTCGTTTTCTGCAATACGAAAGTTGCTCCTTTTATACCACAATATATTGACAAGTTTTATCATATATTGTAAAATAAATACAACAAGCAGTGGTTTATATATAACCGTGTAATCGAAAGGAGCATACATAAATGAACAACATTAAACAACTGAAAACAGATTTTGATAATCTTATAATTGAAAAAAATTATTGTCTTTCCGACCCCGAAGTCGTATCAAAAGCAATAGAACTCGAAAACATACTGAATAACACATTAAAAAAATCGCAGACCTTATAGTCTGCGATTTTTGTTTTTAAATTTGTTATTGAGCATTTTCGCAAAGTGCTGTCATACTGCCAAGCGAATTCCACATAAATACTTTCAAATTATTTTCTTTGATACTGTTTTCAAAAACAATTTCACTGTTCAAATATTTGCCTTTTTCAACATTGGCAACAGGAACTGTCTTGATTTCAACAAGTTTACCGTCCTTGTCATACAATGCACCTATCAATGAAATGTCATCAACATCTTCATCAACAACCGCATATGTTACCGTAGCAGTCTTATCGTCTTTTCCGCTTACTTTCACTTCTGAAAATTCAAGCGGTTCTTCACCTTGAACAAATTGTGACACTTTAATTCTGTCGATACCGTTCGGAACAGCCCAGTTAGGTGCCGCACCGGCGCGAGTAAATCCGAATTTAACAGCATTTGCCGCGTTTTCTGTAGTATAATCGTCTACTTTTGTTCCGTCAAACCAAAGTGATGCTACACCTGTAGCAGTATTAACCGTCACTTTAACATTCTTAGTGTATGTTTGATTTGCACCGTTGAATATGCTGTCATTTGTGCCGTCACTGTCGCTGTCAAGCCATGTTGCTCCGCCGTCTGTGCTTAGGAACATCTTATAGCCGTTTGTCCAGCCAAGACGAATATTACCGATTTGAAGATATTCAAAGTTACCATCTCTGCCTACTGCACTTCCGAAATACCAATCAACATCATAAGTTACAATAGCATTATCTTTCACGGCAAAAGTCTTTTCTGCACTGTATTCAGCACCTGGCTTTTCAGGATTGTATAAAATACGGTTATTGTCACTGTCTAAAGTAAGTGTCGCCGTATCTGTGCCTGTCTGTGTCCAATCTGTTATATCACTGTCAGTAAACTTACTATCTCCGCCTTTGTTATACAATTCTTCTGTTACACCCGAAACAGTTGTTGACTTACTGTATACAAGATTTTCAATTTTCGGCGAAGCCGTTAAGGTAGCCGAATCACTGTCTTTTTGTGTATACAAACTTAATGTCTTGAATTTAGCACCCTTTAGCGCAAATGTTTTTTGTATTACGCCGTCATCATTTCCCCATGTTCCGTCTGTACCTGTAACCTTTACAGTACAGTTATCATTATCATAATCCAATGTGACTTTTACTTTCCAACGCTTTGAACTACCTTGAATATTGCCTACAACGTTACCGCTGTTTGACCAACCCGAACCTGATGCAGTTACAGCAGTTGCCGCAGAATCGACAGAAGTTTGCGCCATCAAATTTTGAGCCTTTGTAGTATACGGCTGATATACATTCACAATGTTGTTGCCCTCACTGTCAAGAAGTTTCATTCCCATTGTATATTCATGTCCTGTCCAGTTCCAATTTGAACCGTCAACCTTTACACCGCCTGTTGTAAGTCTGTATTCAAGCTCAACCTTACCGCTGTCATAAACTTCAAAATCTTTATGTGCCTCCGCACCGTCAGACGCACCCGTTTGAGAAATCACCGCACTGTTGGCACTTCCTGTAAAGGCAGTGTTTGCATCAGTATTTTCCGATACAAACTCATTGTTACCCGTTGCGTCAAATACATCTATCGGTTTAACTCTTACCACACACTTTGCGGTATATCCGCCGTCTGTTGTAGTCGCGGTTACAACCGTTCTACCGTAACTTTTACCCGTGATTGTACCGTTGTCCGAAACCGCTGCGATTTCAGGATTTTCCGATGTCCATTCTACAGACTTATCCGTAGCATCATCAGGCATTACCGTTGCGGTAATTTGTTTTTTGTAACCCATTCCCAAATCAATTAGTTTTTCCGAAATTCTTATGCCCGTAACTGCATTTTGCATAACAGTCACTTCACAAGTATCTGTAAAGTTGCCGTCTTTGGTTGTTGCCGTTATAGTTGCAGTTCCGGCTGAAATACCTTTCACAACACCGTTTGTAACAGTTGCCACGTTTGTATCGGACGAAGTCCAAGTTATACCCTTTCTTGTCGCATTTTCAGGTGTGATAATCGCATTGATTGTTTCTGTCTTGCCTTTTTCAACTTCTATTGACTTTTTCTCCAAAGTCATTCCCGTAACCGCTACTTGCTCCGGTGCCGAATATGTCACCTTTGTATAAGGTACTGCCGGTGCAAGATAGTTAAGTGTATTGCCGCTTTCGTCTGTTGCAAGTGCCACAGAACCTATATAATAGCTTGCGTGTGTCGGTTGGTTATATCCGACATTCTGCCACGCAACTGACAATCTGTATTGACAGTCGTGCATTAATGTTGTAATTCTGTAATCTGTAGGCATTGTAGAGGTATATATTCTCAAATATGCCTGATCCGTTGCCGAGCCTTTGTTTACCGGCATTATAATTTCTTCACGCCAGTCGCCCCAAATATCGGCAACAAGTGAAGGATTTCTCTTTGAGTAGTTGTTTGTAGAACCGCCTGTAAGTGTGTATCCGTCTGACGGACCGTAAAATCTCTTTGTTGTACCTGTTGCGGCATAATATTTTTGGATAATGTTTGCGTCAAGCAACTCACGGCTCAAATCGCCGTCCCAATATACAAGGAAATTATCAAAGGTACCGCTTCCCGCACCAGCCGGTTTTGCGGCAACATCATCACCGTTTAAGTCGTGAGCATTTGCAATTCCGCTGCTCCAACCTATCGCCAATGCATTTGAATGTTCCTTTGCGTAGCTATCATCAATGTTATCCATAACACCACGTCCGTTATCACTTGATGTAGTCAGTTTTCCGGAACTCCAAAAATGCTTTCCTGTGCTTGCGACTCTTAAATCTTCGGCATACTTTTTAAATTCCTCCTCTTTTACCGAAAATACTTCTTGAGTGCCGTCATTATTAAAGTCGCTCATATGCATTGCGTCACCGTGTCCAAGACCTGTATTTCCGAGAACTGTTTTACCGTCATCATCAAGTGCGGCACTTCCGTAAACAATTTCGTCCTTGCCGTCATTGTCAATATCGCCTACAGAAAGATTATGATTTCCTTGTCCGTACAGTGTCGTTGAACTTTCACTCTTCTTACCTTTATGCTCCCACTGCATTGTAAGTTCAGTACCGTCCCATGTATATGCACGAATTACAGAGTCGTGATAATAACCTCTGCACATAACGATACTCGGATGAATACCGTCAAGATAAGCCACTGCCGCAAGGTATCTTTCACTTCTGTTATACTTTGCCTTGCCATCGCCCCAATATTTATCTTCTGCCGCATCATACGGAATATAGTCCGTTGTATAAAGTGCGGCACCTGTTTCGCCGTCAAATATGGTTAAATACTGCGTAAACGGATTTTTACCCTTTAATCTTCCGCTTGTGCCTATATATGATTTTGTATTGTCGGTATTTCTGATTTCGTCAGTATCACCGACTTCCGTAACGTAATGACCTGTGCCGTCAACCGTACCGGGTGCTGTTTTCATTGCCACTTCTGACTTTCCGTCACCGTCAAAGTCATACACCAAGAATTGCGTATAGTGTGCACCTGATGTAACATTTTTACCCAAATCAATACGCCACATATAACCGTCATTGTTCGGATCAATCTTATATGCGTCAATATATGCATTACCTGTAAAATCCGCACCGGCACTGTCTTTTGAGTCTGTCGGGTCCCACTTTAATACAATTTCATAATCGCCGTCACCGTCAAGATCGCCGACAGACGCGTCATTCGCACCGCCTTCGTGACTTTTGTCAACATTGTAATAATTTGAAATCTTGCCGTCACCCATTCTTTCTACCGGATCAGGACGTGAAATAGGAATATCTACATATGTAAATGAATTTTTCTCACTGTTTCCATTTCCGACCTCATTTGACTTTGCACAGTTGTTGTTTGAAGTAGGTGTAACTTCAGTTTCCTTAGACGCGTCCTCACCCGCTTTTACAACCTTGTATTTATCCGATGCAGTACCCGATGTATCAATCCAGTTTGTAGCGTCATGTACACCTGTTGTATGTATTTTTGTACCGTTTTTATAAATATCGAATGCTTGATTTTCAAGACTTTCGTCACCAAGCAATCTCCAACTCAAATATACACCGTTAACTGCCTGACCTCGTGTATCTGCCGTTGTCTTAACAGCAATCAATCCACGATTAAGCTTTTCCATTTGACGTGCGTTTGTTTGATATTGCGGAGTTTTAACTTCCGCGGCGTTTGCCGGTAAGGCAAAACTGCTCATTGTGGCGGTCATTGCAACTGCAACCGCCGCACTTATCACTTTTCTGTTCATTATTAAATCTCTCCCTCAAAAATAATTATAATAATATTTTATAACTTTTTACGGAATTTCTCAATATAAAAAACAGTCATATTTTTTTTTAAGTCACAAATTTTCGTATCATTTTTTGTGCAATTTTACCTGTTTTCTATTTCAACACCTGTATAATAAGTTTTTAAAATTTCCTCATATGTCTTTCCCTGCCTTGCAAGGTAATCTGCACCATACTGGCTCATACCGACGCCGTGACCGAACCCTTTTACGCTCATTTTTATATTGCCGTTTTCTTGCGATATTTCAACATTTGCGGAACGCAGTGAAAATATATTTCTAAATTCTGTTCCTTTTATATTCACTCCGCCTACATCAAGTGTTACAATACCGCCTGCATTTGAGCGGTTAATGTTCGATACAAGTCCATTATTCCAATCCACACCATCAATTTTTTCTTCCGCAATATTTTTAAATTCCTGTTCACTCAATGTCAATTCACTGTGATACTTCGGTGATTCTTCATCTCCCGTACTTGCAACACTTTGCAAATACGGCACGTCCGCCCCCCAAACGTCAACTGCCGATTCCGTCATACCCGACGAAGTTGAATGAAATACCGCCGATATTATTTCATCGTTGTACGTCATTATCTGTCCTGTAGTTTCGTCAACCGCTGTGCTTATTTTGTTCCAATTTTCATCGGCACCGGCACCCCAGCTTTCTCTCCGCTTATCCTCCGAAATATACGCCTGACAGTGCGTTGAATCGGTGCATATCACCGCACCGTTGTGACTTTCGGCAATGTTGCCTTTGTCTTTTTCGGCAATATGTGAGTACAGATAAGTTCTTGCCGCAACGGCTTGTGCCTTTAATGCCTCTTCCTCAAAATCGGCAGGCATTTCCGCCGCCACTACGCATTTTAAATATTCATTAATATCCATATCTTTAACACAGTCTTCTTCCGACACATACACACTTACCGTTCCGCTCTCAATCGGACTTTGTCCTTCTCCACTGCCACCGATTAACCAAACTATCGCAAGCGGCAAAAGCAACGTAATAAAAATGATTATAACAACTACTAAAAGTATTTTTTTCACACCCAAATCCCCTTTTTAGTTTATGTATATGGAAGCAGGCACAAAAAAAGAACTTCCCGTTCGGGAAGTTCTTTTAAGTTGATTATTGTTCATTGATATGTGTATCGTTTGCCTGGTTAAATTCTGTACTTCCGCCTGCAATCTTTGACACACTGTCAAGAATATATGAACCAATCTTATCAGCAAGATACTGTTTATAGTGGTTGTGGTCACCATACCAGCTCTTTACAAGTTCAACTTGTGATGTAAAGCTTGTTCCGTTTTCAGCGTTATAAGCTGCAACATCTTCAGCTGTTAGACTATTAAAGTAATCTTCAAAATAGTAACCCAATTCAATAATGTTCAAATTATGTGATTGAGCAATCTTTCTCAAATCACCGTTATGAGCACCTGTACCACGATTTACTGTAAACTTACCTGTTGATGCATTATACGGATACTGTGAACTACTGAATCCAAGCGGTGTAGCTGTAACAATTACAGGAATAGCACCACGTTGAATAATACCTTCTACATAGTAGTTATTAAGCAATGTGTAGTATGATGCAGATTCACCTGCCTCTTTTGAGTTGATACCCATATTAACAGTTACATAGTCACCAGGGCAAACGCTCAACAGAACTGTCTCAACTCTGCCTTGGTTATAGAAGTTTACAGAATCACGTCCTGCCATACCGTTATTGCTGAATGATGAGAATGTATCAGGAACTGCTACACCATTACCTACACGGTTACCCCATGAAATGTTACCTGATGCATTATTATTTGTTGTTGAGTCACCGATAGCATATACTGCCGGTTTAGCAAGTGCTGCCTTAGCTGCAGCTTGTGTAATTGTCAAATCTGACAATGTTGAACCGCTTTCAAATGTAAGGTCAAGTACACCGTCGCAAACTGCTACATTAAATTGTGTACCTGTCTTTGTAATTCCTGTTGTTGCCGCAACTCCTTCAACTACTTCAGAAGTCATTGTTGCAGATGAAGTTGTAACCTTAACAACATAGTTACCGTTAGGAACTTTAGCCTTAAATCTGTATGCCGCAGTACCCTTTACATCTGATTCTTCACTTGTTACTACTGATGTATCATCAAAACCGTAACCAATTTTATCTGAATATGCGTCAGCTGCTGTTACCTTTGTAAAGCTGTCGTCTGACGGATCATTACTTCCGAATGCGAATGACAAACCGTGTACATTAACCTTAACTCTTGATGTCAAAGTTTCTTCACCTACAGTTGCAACCGCCTTAACATAAAGAACCTTTGATACTGCACCTGCCTGAACTGTCAAAACACCTGTTGTTGCATCGAATGTAATTCCCTTCGCATTTGTCACCGGTGCACCTGTAGCATCAACAAGTGATAGCGTTACGTTTGCACCCTCAACAGGTTGACCTGCCTTGTCTCTTACTTCTGCCGCGAAGTTACCTGTTACGGCATCAGAGCCCTCAAACGGAATTGTTATGCTTGAAGACGACTTTGTAAATGCGATTGCATTACCTGTTGTTGATAGAGAAATTTCTTTTTCAACTCTCTTTGAACCGTAAGTTGCAACTACTGTAACAGTTCCGGCAGCCGCCTCGTCTGTTACTGTCAAAGTTGCTGTCTGAGCATCCTTGCTTGCAATGCTTACACCTGTGTATTCATCAGCAAGTGACCAAGTAACGGCACCTGAGATATTATATCCGTCTGTATCCTTAACTATAGCAGTCAGTTCTGCTGTTGCACTGTTTGCACCTGTTTCAGGAACCTGGATAGTTTCTGCCTCAGTATTTACAGTCATTGTTGAGGCTGTAGGTGTGTAAATTTTGAAGCTTGCCAAATCTACAGGATATGTACCTTGGAAACAGAAATATTTCTGTGTTTCTGTATATGTAGAACTCATAGCTTCAGCTGTTGTTTCGCCTACAAGAGTACCTGCGTCATTATATACCTTAACCCAGTAAGTTCCTACGCTTTCATCTGCAGAAACAATTACTCTGTACCAATCTTCACTGTTGACACCTGAAATTGACTGAGTGCCAACCGTCAAAGCACCACTTCCGTATGATACTGTCCAGTTAGGATTATTAGTTGCATTATTCGGTGTATTACCGTAGTGACCGAATGCCATTGCACCGCCTGTAAATCTAACCTTCATATCAACGATATATTGTGACGCTTGTTCTGCAAGTTGATATACACCGACAGTTGAACCGCCGCCACCGTTTGATGCAAATTGAAGATACTTTGTATTATCTTCATCCTTCTTAAGTGTTAGAGTTCTTACACCGTTTGAACCGTATATTGACCAGCCGTTAAGAACAAGATCCTTTGAATTGATTGCATTTGATGTAGCTGTGTATCCTACAAGAGAATCGTCATATGAACTCATGTTTTCAGGATAACCGGCATCCGGAGCTATATTAGTTGAACCGCTCGCACCGATTACGGCAAACGGAGTAGATATTTCAAATGATTCATCAAGATATGTTACCTTTGCAGTAACCTTACCGAACCAGTTTGAAACACCGTTTCTTACATTAAAGTAAGCAGTGGTATTTCCGTTAGGGCTATCACCGTCAGTACCCTCACCTGTACCTTCTGCCTTTGTAAGTGAAATATAGCCGTCTTCTTTATCAAGACCTGTAACTGTCCATTCTACATTAAGACCTTCCTTGTTTGTTAGGTCGCCGCCATATATACCTGTTGCCTTAATTGCAATAGGCTTATGTACAGGCTCGCCTTCATTAGGCTGGTTAATTGTAGTATTAAGTTCAGAAGCAAATTCAACTTTTGATAGAGTTTCTTCTGCCTTTTGACCAAACTCATCATACTTATCTGTTGTACGAACAACAATGTTATCCAACTTCATAACACTCTGATAACGTCCTGACAAGAATAAGATACCTGTAATCTTATCATTAATGCCGTTTGTAGGAACAATCAACTTGTCTACAACCTTTTCACCACTCTTATCTGTGATATTGACAGTTGCCAAGCCTTCGTTCTTGTCAACCAATATTGTATAGTGGTACCAAGCTGCGTCTGTAAGAGTTACGGTTGCCGCATCAACGTCATTAATCTTACAGTTATTAGAATTACCTGTCATATTTATCTTGAAGATATAGTTTGAAGTCATACCTGTGTTTGCAGTCGGCATAGTTCCTGATGCTACAACAAATTGTACATCATCTTTGCTTGACTTAGTTAATGCAAGGTCAAATTCTACCGCATACTTATCTTGAGAAGACAAATCAACATCAAATGCAGATGTTGCACTTCTTGTATTCTTATCTGCGTCAGTGTACTGTGCATATTTAGTATTATCTGTACCCAAAGTAATACCGTCTGCATAGTTTGCTGATGCCCAAATATTCTTTAATGCAGCTGTATCTGCTACATCTTCATAGTCCTGAGTATATATCTCTGTATATTCTCTCGGTACTTCTGTCGGCTTAACTGTCGGTGTTGCAGTAGGCTCAGCCGTCGGTGTTGTTTCCGGCTGGCTTGTAGGTGCAGTCGGCTTTACAGTAGGTGCCGGATCAACAGTACCTTCAACACTTGTTGTTGCAAATAAAGGTGTCATTGTCTTTATATCATCCCAAACCATAATTTTAGCCGCTTTACCTTGTAAATCGTAAGCAACTTCACCACTACCGTTTTCAAGTGTAACATTTTCCTTTAGTTCTACGCCTGCTAAAGTTTTGTTATCGTAATACTTTGAAATTACGATTGTTACTTTGTCAGCTTTAGCATTTGTAATTTTGATTTTTTGGTCTTCGTAAACAACGCCTGTTGCCTCCGGATTTGCAGTTGTAACAGGTTTGTCTGTAGACTCAACTCCTGTTGTTGTGCTTGGTGAAACAGTCGCAGTAACTTCTTCACCGGAATTTTGTTCACACTCTGCACTTGCTGATAAAGGCAATGCAGTGAACGCACTTGCAATCATTGATACAGAAAGTATCGCAGACAGCAATTTTTTTCTTTTCTCCATTTTCTTTTCTCCTCTCTCTCTTAGCTTGATGATCGCTAATCATTAATAACATAATTATACTATAACAATTAAATTTTGTACAGTCCTTTTTTACAATTTCACTAAAATTTTTATCTGAAAAATATTTTCATAAAAAAATTTTTAAAAAAGTGTTGACAAATGTATGTGTATCTGATATAATCTATTATGTTGTTTGCAGATGTGGCGGAATTGGCAGACGCGCTAGACTTAGGATCT
>OLRK01000249.1_pt1 | contig 67639 bp, 52 predicted proteins | sample 1672911 | NCBI WGS metagenome assembly OLRK01 (sample SAMEA3136736, study PRJEB25190) | human gut metagenome | biome: human gut; feature: human-associated habitat; material: faeces | place: Austria | collected 2013
GTATAAGCAGTCAGTCGAAAGAGGAGTTCTGTGGACAGAACTGCGGAAACTCAAGTGGAATAATGATTGACACAGTAAACAGGATATGCTATATTGGAAACAGTTTCAGGACAGATTCCTGTTCTGTTTCTATCTTTCAGAATGTTTTATTCTATATTCAAAGTTTTATTTTCTTATATTTTCCAGAGAACAAGAAAAGAGTAAGGATATGAGGGCTGTTTTTTGTGTGCCGTTCTGTTTGTTTTGCTGTTTTTTATTTTATCATTCTTTGATTATTGTTATTTCTTATAGATTCTAAATTTTCATGAGTTCTGAATTTCGTGTAGTCTGCGTCTGATGCAATTTCTGATATATTCTGATTCATCTTAAAATTTCACAGGAAAGGAAATCGATATGGAAAAACGGAAAAAGAGACTATGGGGATACCACCAGGCTGTGATGGCTTATGAGATTATGCTCTGGCTGCTTACAACAGCGGCTGTTATCAGCACAGGAATTTTATTTATTCCGAAGCTGGCTGGTGTAAGGCCGTATGTGATTTTATCGTCTTCTATGGAGCCTGCTATCCGCACAGGGAGCCTGATCTTTGTGAATACCAGAGACAAAAAGGCAGAGGAAGGAGATATTGTGACCTTTCTGCTTGGAGAAAGTGGAAAGGAGGTTGTTGTAACTCATAGAATTCACTGCGTGACAGATCAGGGATATATAACCAAGGGAGATCACAATGATACTGTTGATCCGGCCCTTCTTACGAAAGAACGCATGATTGGAACCTGTATCGGAGCTTTGCCGGGGGCAGGTTATGTGGCTGCAGCTTTGAGGGGAAAGGGGGCTGCCTGGGCGGCAGCTGCACTTTTTGGCATGCATGTGTTTGGAATTATGCTGGATATGCCCGAAATCCGAAAGGATTAAAGATAAATGAAAAAGGAGAGACAGATGAAAGGGTTCGGGCTTTGATCTGTCGGAAAACAGTATGAAGAACAACAAAACAGAAACCGAAAGAGCAAACAGGAAAAAATCCGAAGCCGTTTCCGGCAAAACCAAAAAGCGGATGGCAGCTGCAGCTGCCTGCGGAATGCTTGCAGCAGTGGGAGCGGGGGCTTCGGCGGCCTATCTTACAGATGGGGAAAGTGTAACCAATACCTTTACTGTGGGAAAAGTGTCCATTGATTTGACAGAACCGGGGTATACACCGGAAAATGAGATTCCCCGCGTACCGAATCAGGAAATTCCCAAGGATCCGACAGTAGTTAATACGGGAAATAATGATGAGATTGTATTTGTCAGCTTTGATATTCCCATGAAAACTGTAAAAACGGCAGAGTATGACGGGACAGTTCAGAAAGAGGCTGTGAATCAGGAACTGTTCGATTTTCGTACAGAAAGCGGAACGTACTCCTCTGTCAACGATGGCTGGATCCTTTTGGGAACACCGGAAGAGATCGATGAGGATAACAATGGAGTTTCTGATTATAAAACCTATGTTTATGGATATCATCAGGTTGTGAAGGCAGCAGCGGAAGGAAAGGAGGCAGTAGGAATTCCAGGGGAAGATAACTATCAGGCAGCTGTGGAGGCTGCAGAAGCGACTCAGGTGCCGCCAATTTTTGACTATATTCGTCTGGCTAATCTGGTAGAGGGGCAGCTGGAGAAGGAAAAACTGAGGGTTCCTGTAAGGGCTTATGCTATTCAGGCAGATTTTCTTCAGAGCGCAGACAACAGCGAAGGAAATCACAATATTGAGACAGAGGGAATGATGGATGAGGCAACACTCTCTCAGATTTTTGCAGTGTTTAAAAACCAGAACCAGACAGAGGATCCCAAGACAGGAGCTTTGGCTCCCTGGAAGGGTATTCACGCAGAGGAGGGAAAACAGGCAGGAATGGGAAATGAACTGGATTTGATAGGAAATCCCAAACAGCAGTAAGGACAGGTATTTAAAAAGGGGCACAGAAAAGAAGCTGTGCCCCTGGATACCGGATCTGAAAATAGAAATAGTGAAGCAGAAGGGGGATAAAAGACCGGGAGGGAGCGGTGATGAATGAAAAAAAGCAGATTTGCGGCAGTATTTATTGTGCTGTGGCTGACATCAGGAAGCTCTGTGCTGGGGGCTGTGCGTCAGTTTTCAACAGAGGTGGATAATGAAGTTATGACAGGAGATATTTCTATTTCCATTCAGGAGTATCAGTGGAATGAAGAGGGAGAGCGGGTTCCCTATATAGACGGAAAGCGCGTAGTTCCCAATGAGAAGGCAGTAAAGATTGTAACGATTGTGAATGAGGCAGAGCCTGCATGGATTCGGGCAAAAGCAGAATTTTCAGGCTTTGCAGGCACTGCAGGAGGGGAAGCTGTGCTGGAGGGAATCCCGGACGGATGGATCAAATGCGGCGCATATTATTATTGGACTCGTCCGGCAGAAACGGGAGAGGAGCTTCTCTTTTTTGATCATGTCAGGATTCCTGGTGACTGGAGTGAAGAAGAGGGCGAGAAGAAATTTGCCATAGATGTGACTGCTCAAGCGATTCAGCAGGCGCATTTTATTCCGGATTTTCAATCAGAGGATCCCTGGTTTGGAATTCCTATAGAACAGTGTGTTCACAGTGAACATACCTGGCACCGGGATTGGGAGGATGTCAGGCTGGCCATTATTTTTGAAAATGGAGCAGATGGATTTTTTAAAACAGAACAGGACTTTTTCCAGGGATTTTCCACATGGATGCCAGGGGATACCAAGGCATCCTCCTTTCTTTTGGGAAACCGGTCAGGGAGACCAGTTGACATTTATTTTAAGACTCGGGTACCAGGGCAGGCAGAAGACAGCATAAAGCTGCTGGAAACCATGACTTTGACGATTGAGAAGGAAAATATGGTAATTTATGAAGGGCCGCTTCATGGAAAGGTGCTGGAGGAGGGCTTGCTGCTTGCTTCCCTTCAGGGAACGGGACAGGAGGAAACGATTGCTTTCCGCGTAGATATGCCGAAATGGCTTCAGAATCAGAGCGCTATGCAGAAGGCAAGAGTGCAATGGATTTTTTCAGCAGATTACATCAGCTCTTCCTCAGATCACGGAGGAGATGGAGGAGAAAACACGAAGGTGGAAGAGGGGGAGGATGCTTTTCAGGAAAAGGAGATTACATATGGCACGATTTCTGTAGGAAAACGGCTGAGGAGACAGTATTTGGCAGATGGTACGCTTGTGTCATTTATGAAGGGCTTGCTTCCAAAAACAGGGGACGGAAGCTGGCAGCAGGAGTTTTTTACAGCCGCTGTTCTGGCAGGAGCTGCTTTGCTGATTCTGACCTTAGTGGGAAAAAAGGCGGGAATGTGGGGAAAGGAGGAGTCTGATGATTCATAAAAGTGTGGGACAATGGGCGGCGGTCATAGGATTTCTGGCAGCAGCCGGAGTTTCTGCCGCATATCTGATTTATCAGAAATCCATTATCAACACAATTCAGGCAGGGGGAAATACGATTTCCATTACCGAGGACTTTGAGCCTCCGAAGAAACAGGAAGCTGGAGATAATATTTTCAAAAAAAGAGTTCAGATTGAAAATATGGATGAAACCGCTTGTTTTGTTCGGGTTTTTATGGAGTTTTCAGACTCAGGTACGAAGAAGCGCGCCCGCATCAGTCCTGATGGAAGAAGCTGGTATCCGGCTGTGGAGTATGGATCTTCTGGTTTTGAGAATTTTCCTCAAAACTGGTGTTATCTTTCTCTGGAAGAGGATCCGCTGCTGGGAGGCTTTTATTATTATACAGTTCCAGTGAATCCAGGAGAAAGGACTGTGCCTTTGGCAGAACAGATTCTGGTAAGTTATGAACAGGACAGCCAGATTCGGGATTTTGACATTCTGGTGACAGCAGATTCTATTCAGACCTGTATTTTTGAGGAACAGGAGGATGGGAGCTTTACGGCAGCAGATGTTTCACAACAGGATGAGGGATGGAAAATGGCATGGACGGAATATCTGGAGAGGAGATGAAGAACAGGTGAAGGATTGGTTAAAGAAAAGAAAGCGTGATATGCGCAGGGAATTTTCTGTTTTTCTGGTACTGGTTCTGGCATTGACAGGAATTCCTTTTCCTGTACGGGCAGGAAAAGGGCAGGACACAGCGTCAGACGGATGGAAGGTGGACTGCGCCTGGTCTGTTCTGTCTTATGACGACTTCTGGGAAGCAGAAACTGACAGTATGAAGCAGCCCAAAATGGTTGTAACATACCGTATAGATCATGCTCCCAGAGATTATGTTCCAGGAGAAATCCAGTTTATAATCCCGGGAATCGGAAATCTGAACCGCTCCTCTATTTTGAAGGCATCAAAGCTGGCCAGCGATGAGGAGGATTCGGAGTGGAGCTGCGACTGGGATCAGGAACAGGATCTTTATACATTTTCCAATCAATTTTCGGTGGAGAAGGGACAGTCACTTTCCGGCGGTTTTCAGCTGCTCTGGACCATTGAGTCCAGACTTTCTGAAAGCGGATATGTTCAGGAGAGAAAACCGGTGTTTCAAATTCAGGGGGAGGAAGCAAGGGAGCTGACGCCTCTCACCTACCGGTTTTCGTCCTGGAGGGACAGATACCGGATTTCACTGGAAAAGAAAAAGCTTCCTGCTGAAGACTATGAAACAGCGGATCAAAATTATATCTGGTATGAAATGGAAACCAGATTTGATAAAGATTGGCTGGCCAGAGGCCTGTCTAAATCCAGCTATTCTATCGCAGTGGAGCTTCCAGAGGGAAAGGATTATGGAAGTGTGCTGGTAAAGAAAGACGGAAAGCAGTTTCCATTGGAGCAGATTGAAACAGAATCCGGGGAGCGGGTATGGGGCTTTTATCCCTTTCAGAATAGGAAAGGGGATCTGGGCAGTGAATATGAAACTTTTTTTGACTGCTTTCAGATTGGATTTTTGAAGGAGCATTTTGCAGATGGGGAGGAAGCCTATCGTACAGTGACAGTGCGGGGACATCTGGACAGACTGTATCAGGATGAAGAACAGTGGATTACTGCTGCGGGAGAGCTGGAACAGGTAGAGGATGCAGTCAGCTTTACAGTAGCCGATTATTCTTTTGAGTATGCAGGATACCTGTACAAGCATAGGAAATGGTGCCCTTCTTATGAAAATTACCCTTACCACCATGGTGCGCCGGAAGATTATTCTTCCCGTATGAATGCTGTAAATATGTACAACGGAAAGCTGGTACAGTTTCGTTTGGAGACATCTGCAAACCGTGATTATGTTCAGAAAGCCTTCAGTGAGGAAGAAGATTTGAACAGAGGCATTCAGAAACTGCAGGCTGCAACTCCGTCAGAGCTGGAATATTCCGGCAACCCATGCATTGACACGACTTTGGAGGCTGCGGAAAATGGGATGGAGGACTGGAAGGATCTTCACTGGCGGGAACATGGTCTGGAAAGGGAGACTTCGGGAGACAGCAGAATATGGGAGGAATCCCTGACCTACAGCGAACGCCATCCGGAAAAGGCTACAGGCTCAGACTGGATTTTAGAAGAGGAGGAAGGACTGGCTGGGGCAGTGGCAGCGCTGGGAGGAATGTTTTTGAAGGCAGGAAAGTGGCTGATGCCGAAACAGAGGGCTGCGGCAGTTTCCGGAAATGAGGAGAACATAAAAACCGCAGAAGCCGAATCCAAAGAAGGAGAGAAAGCGACACCGGCCACCTCTTCTGATAGCATGCCTGCAGCCGGACGTCCCATACGCCCGGGAGGCAATCTGTCTGGAATGAGCCAGATTGGGCAGAATGGCAATTCGGAGGACTACAGTTTGATTGTAGGCGATGATAAGCTGGCGGTATTCCTGACAGACGGTACTGTGCGCTGTCTGGAGGATGATGAGTATGATATGGTTTATGCTGTTATAGCGAAAACTCCAGAGGCCTGTACATATGAAGTATATGGAGCTCCTGCCCAGGATACGCCGACAGAGGATTACCTGTGTCTGGGAGAGGGAACTACAGAAGAGAAAAGCACTGTGTTTCTTCCGAACGGTGTTAAGGCGGCGTTTGTCCGATTTAACGGCCTTCAGGGCAGCTTTGACAGTCTTGTACAGCTGGGGGTAAGGCTGCATCTGGACTGGAAGGAAGAGCAGGAAAAGGCGGCAGCAGGAGAGCCGGTTCCAGATCATGAAAACCATCTGATGAATTTTTCCTATGTTCGTTCTCTTTATGTAGATCAGGACGGATATGAGGTGAATGACTGTGCTGTGGATACAGACAGCTACACAGGAACCTATGGAAGAGAATTGGCAAAACGGGACAGGGCAGTATATGGGGAGTGTACACTGCGGGCTTATTCCAATGTGTGGCTGAGAAGCCCGGTTACCAACCTGGAATCAAAGACAGCAATGGGGGCTTTTGAGGGAAATCAGAAGAATGGATTTACCTCAAGGGTTCAAACCGGCGGAAAAATCAGAACAGACGATTCGGCAGCTCTGGAGCGTTTTTCCTTATATGTGGAGCTTCCAGAGGGACTGGTTTTGAATCTCAACCCAGACGCTGTTCGTGTGAAGGGGAAAGGAAAGTACCTGTCCGGGGAAGCGGTGTCAGAAGGGGATTTTCAGAATCATGTCAGCTATCAGGTGAGAAGTTACAACAAAAAAACTGTGCTGGCGGCAGATTTTGACTTTTCAGGGGCTCCGTTGGAAGGTTTAAAAGGAGTGGAGGCTGTTTTAGATTTTGAGGTGGGATTAAGCTACACAGATTTTATTTCCTTTGGAAATCAGTATCGGACAGTATCTTACCTGATGGTTCATGATGACGGACTGGATAAAATTGTAGGAACCTCTATTATGACGGATGTTTATGATATGGATGACAATGGTTCTGTTCTGGAACAGGCCGCCTATTCCAGTGATCGGGAGGTGGTTCTGGATTCTGCGACAGAGTGGCGGGAGTATGTATCAAAATATGTAAAATCAGATTATTCTGCGGGATATGGGACAGAAGCCGTTGTCCGTGCCGGAGACAGAAGCGCTCAGTTGGGATATTCTTATCGGCTGGATTTTGGACTGGGATCGAATCATGCAAAGAATATCGATTTTTTTGATTCCATTGAGCAGGGGGCGAGACTCGCTTCCCATAAGCCAGGACAGGAGGAACAGTGGATTCCCTCACAATGGCAGGGACGTTTCCTGTTTGTGGATACTTCTTATGCAGAAAGCATGAAGCTGATTCCCACTGTATATTACAGTACAGATGAAAAACAGGAGCTGCGTGCAGATGCAGATGGGTGGAGGAAGGAGCGGCCGAAGGATCCGGGAGATGTAAAAGCAGTATGGATCCATTTGGATACCTCACAGCTGGAGTATGGCCTTTTACAGACTCGTCAGATGACCTATGTCGAAATTCATATGGAAGCGCCTGAGGCGCAGGATTTGGCAGGAAAAACAGCAGTGAATCAGTATTTCGTAGAGTTCGATGCCTATGGAATCGGTTCTTCTGATACGATGGAGGCACGATACCGGCTTTCTTCTGCAGAAACCAGAGTCAGACTGCTTGATACAATAGGGAGCATAATTTTGCAGAAAACAGATGGAGAGCATAAAATTGGCGTGTATCAGGACGGTACAGCTCGATATGCACCTTTGACAGGGGCTTCCTTTCAGATTTATAATCCGGCAGGAGAGCCTATGTTTGGAAAAGATGGGATTCCGGTTAATGCACTGGGGCAGATCAGTCTTTCCAATCTTCCATTTGGAACATACCAGTGGGAGGAGCTGATTTCTCCCAGGGGCTACAAAAAAATAGAGGGCAGACATTCTTTTACGGTAGACGGAATTACAAAAATGATTTCCATTCCCAACGAGAGGCTTCGCGGACAGGTGATTTTAACCAAATATGATCGGGATGATATAAATGTCCGTCCTCTTGAGGGAGCTGAATTTGAGCTTTCTGATTTTCGCGGAGAGACCGTGTATTTGAGCGAGGATGGAAGCTATTCTGAGGATGGAACGGTTTCTGCAGCAGTTACAGGACCAGATGGAACTCTGAAAATTACCAATCTTCCATGGGGAAATTACAGTCTGACAGAGACAAAGGCGCCAGATGGATATGAGCGGATGGATACACCAATTACATTTTCGATTGGAAAGGAGCAGGTATCCGAAGAAGACGGTTCAGAGGAAAATGCAGAAATCACAGTACAGCTTAGGGCCTATAATGGACAGACACCGGCATCTCTGCGCTTGCGGAAGGTGGATGAAAAGACAGGGCAGGGATTAAAAAACGCAGTTTTCAGTCTGTATCGGAAGGCAAAGGAGGGAGAGAAGAAAGATGTTTTAATCCAAAGCGGCCTGAAAACCGATGGGACAGGAGAACTGCAGGCAGACGGTCTTTTGTACGGAACGTATTACTTTGTGGAAACGAAAAATCCTATGGGTTACGAACTGGAAAAGACCGATCCAGAGACGGCAAAAACCATTACCCTGGATCGAACAACAGCTGGTCAGGTTCTGGAGATTACCTGTACCAACCGGAGAATGAAAGGAAAGGCAGTTTTAACAAAAACAGATGAAACAGGACTTCCTGTGTCAGGGGCAGAATATATGCTGATGTACAGAGAATCGGAGCAGGAGGGTTACAGAAGGGTTGGCTCTGTATCTTCTTCTGATGAAAATGGAGAAATTCATGCATCTGAGCTGGAGTGGGGAGATTATTACTGGATAGAGACAAAGGCTCCCAGAGGCTTTGAACTGTCATCGGAAAGGATTGATTTTTGTGTTAACCAGGAAACCGTTCAGTCTGTTATTTACAGAAGAGCGGTGGATCAGAGAAAAAAGGGAAGGATCCGTCTGATTAAAATAGATAAAGAGGATCCGGAGAGGACTTTGCAGGGAGCAGAATATGAACTGTATAAGACAAATGGAATAAAATGCCGGCCAGGTATGGATTATGTACTTCCAGAAGGGGTGAACAAAATTGTAACTGGAAAGGATGGTACCATTCTTCTGACAGAGATACATCAGGGAGGTTACTATCTTCAGGAGACAAAGGCTCCGCAGGGGTATGGTCTTTCTGATGAAAAAATCAGATTTTCTATTACCAGAGAGAATGTGGATATCATTCAGGAGCTGACGGCGGAGGATCAGAGAAATCGGGCAGAGCTGAGAATCAACAAAAGGGTAAATACAGTATATGAGCCCTTTGGAAACCCTACGTTTATTTTTCGGATTGAAAAAAGGGATGGAGAAACAAACAGGGCAGTGGAAACATTGTATAAGACCATCACTCTTTCAAATGAAGAGCCTGTGGGAAGTGTACAGATATCAGCAGATCAGGGCTATATATACGAAATTACAGAATTAAATGCAGGAAGATATCGTCTGAGCCAGATTATTCCAGATACGGAGCAGGTATCTGTCTCGGGAAAAACTGCAAGGGCAGATTTGACTACAGCGGATTACGGAGAGGTCACTTTTGTAAATGAAATGAAGCAGTATGAAAAGCTGTCGCACACAGCCAATGTGGAAAATATTATCAAGTCAGGCGTAAAGCTTACGGGAATTCGGGCAGAATATCATGGGCCAGATCCCATTGATGAGAATACGGAGGGCTATGATGCAGAGAAAAGGCAATATCTTATCAAGGATACAGATCTGACAGTTACTGCTTTCTATGATGATGGAACAGAAAAAATACTTCCTCAGGGAAGCTGGATTCTTGACAATCCGCTGGCAGACGGAAGCTCTGACAGCTATACGGGGCTTGTACGGTATCGGGAAAACGGAACGGAGAAAACAGCATCCTTTACTATTGGAATACGGCTTCCAAAACCCTGGAAGAAGTATCAGGTTGTTATGGAACTGAATGGAGGAACTATTGTAAGGGATGGAGATGAGACGAATACGGCGGTAGAGAGATGGGAGCGCTTGGTAAGAGAAGGAAGTATTCTGCTAGAACCGGAAAACAAGCCGAAAAAATCAGGATTCCGGTTTGCCGGATGGTATCAGGATCAGGCGCTTCAGGAAAAATATGATTTTTCAGAGCCGGTTGAAAAGGATATTTGCATTTATGCAAAATGGGAAGAAGCCTATGATGTAAAATATGCAGTGTCGATTTATGCAATCAATGATAAGGATGCAGATGGAACGGTAATCCCCATAACCTTCGGACCAGCAGGAGGAGATTTACGCAGTTCTTATGTCAATCATATTCCGAAGAAAGGGGAATTGTGTATTCATGATCTGACCTGGAAGGAAATCATTGCTCAGGTAAGACAGGATCCTGCGGTTTTTTATACCTGTATGAAAAATGGCTGTACGCATTCAGTACTGATTCTTTTTACTGACGAGGACGGCAATGAAAGTCCCCTGAAAGGAGAAAGCAACAGCGGAAAAATGGATCAGGGAGATGGAGTGGGAAGTATGTTCTGGTCAATTGCCACTGGCTATAGACGATGGAATTACAAATATTCTGCTTATTTTGAAGAAAACTCTGATGAATACAAATACGGAACCAATAAGGGCGGATGGCCGGACAGCGCAATAAGAAATATGTTAAACGGAACAGTTACAGATAATATGGGAAATATTACGAATCAGAATCATGAGTTTGTACAGAAGCGGCTGCATGAATCAAACTGCCTGTTGTCATGCTTTCCAGAGGAACTTCAAAACGCCATTTGTCCTCGGGCAATAAAATCAGACACGGTTCATCATACGGGAATCCCGGAAAATGTGGCGGTTACGCGGGACAGACTGTGGCTTCCTGCATATAATGAATATTTTGCAGATGGTGAAAAGACGCCTTATTATCACAGACTGGAGGGCGAGCCGCTGGAGGGACAGCGTCTCCGAAAAGTTAATTATAATACAGAAAACGCATATCTCTATGATGAAAGAGGGGGAAATAATTATACCTGGTTCCGTTCGATATTTATGGGCAAGAACAAAGGCAGCTATGCTTTGACTCTGAGTAAGGGCGGCTGCATCGGCGCTGGAACAGGGAGTTCCTATGGGATTGCGCCCTGCTTCTCTATCCAATGAGAAATAGTAACAGCTCAGACTTGATTTTCATGCAAATCTATTGTAGCATAGAATTCATGTAAATGATTCAGGACGGCGGGAGAACGGGCGGAAAAATCCGTATCAAGCTTGCTTGTAAGCGGATTTTCCAGCCAGATCTCACATCGAAGGAAACTCCGATGATTTTTGTCTGTTGTAAGCGGACAAGAAGATGCATGGCTGAATGGTTACAATTGATTACCCTGTCGAAGCATAGCGAAATTAGTCGCTCGATTGTATTTGATTTTCAGTTTTTCCAGGGGTAAAATAAGAATCAGGTCGAAAGGAGAGTTTTATCATGGCGGAAGCGGACATCAGCTTCGTTCATTTAGGAATTACCATTGAAAACTTGAAAAATCAGATTTCTGTATTTGGTTTTTCAATTGCGTACTATGGGATTATTATTGGAATCGGTATGCTGACCGGTATCTGGGTGGCCCAGAATGACGCAAAAAGAAGAGGGCAGGATCCAGATATTTATTTGGACTTTGCACTTTATGGTATTATTTTTGCCATTATTGGGGCAAGATTGTACTATGTGATTTTTGAGTGGGATATGTATAAAGATAATTTGCTTCAGATATTCAATCTGAGAGCTGGAGGGCTGGCGATTTATGGAGGCGTTATTGGCGCGGTTCTTACTTTAATTGTATTTACCCGCAAAAGAAAGGTGTCTTTTTTTTCCATGGCCGACAGTGGTGTTCTGGGATTGATAACCGGACAGATTATTGGAAGATGGGGGAACTTTTTTAACTGCGAAGCATTTGGCGGATACACAGACAGTCTGCTTGCAATGCGGATCAAACGCTCTCTTGTCAACGAAAACATGCTGAATGGGGATGTGCTGAATCATCTGATTGTGGAAAACGGCGTGGAATATATACAGGTGCATCCTACATTTCTCTACGAATCCCTGTGGAACCTGGGTTTGCTGATGTTTATGCTCTGGTACAGAAAAAGGAAGAAGTTTGATGGAGAAATGCTTTGGATTTATCTGGCGGGCTATGGCCTGGGAAGATTTTGGATCGAGGGTTTGCGCACCGATCAGCTGATTTTGTTTGGAACAGGAATTGCTGTTTCACAGGGGCTGTCTTTGATACTGGTTCTGGCTTCAGTTGGGGTTTTGATTTATCATTACCGCAGACTGTTTAAGAGACAGAAGGAGAAAACAAGTGATGGGGATATCCAAGGAAGAACTGGTTCAAAAGATTGAGGCGGCCAGAAAAAAACTGAACAGAAGCATAGAAAACGGTGAGGAGTACAAAACTGTATATCAGTACAGTGTTGAATTGGATCATCTGATAGAGGCCTATCTGTTGGCGGAATACTGACAGAAAGCTTTATGGGGATGACTGTAATCGCCATATCTTACAGACCTTTTAAGGGCGGCTGCAATATCTTGCGGCCGTCTTAATTTTTTGTGAAATTTCCTTGCTATTTTCCTGTTAATGTAATAAAATAAACATACGAGTGGTAGAAAGTGGAGTAAAGTGGTAGATAAGGGTACGACAGTGGTGTAACAGGGTAACAGGTGATTCGTATGTTCATGGGCGAGTATAATCATACAGTGGACGCGAAGGGAAGAGTCATTGTTCCTTCCAAATTCAGAGAACAGCTGGGCGAAGAGTTCGTTGTGACAAAGGGACTTGACGGCTGTTTATTTGTCTATGAAAATACAGAGTGGAAAGCTCTGGAAGAAAAGCTTCACGCCCTGCCTTTGACCAATGCGAATGCCCGCAAGTTCTCGCGCTTTTTCCTGGCAGGAGCTACCACCTGTGAAGTAGACAAGCAGGGACGGATTCTTCTGCCGGCTGTATTAAGAGACTTTGCCGGAATCGACAAGGATGCGGTTTTAGTAGGTGTGGGAAGCAGAATTGAGATATGGAGCAAGGACAACTGGAATCAGTCCAATACCTATGATGATATGGAGGAAATCGCAGAAAATATGGAGGGTCTTGGAATTTAATATGGCATTTGAACACAAATCCGTTTTATTAGAAGAAACCGTAGACAGTCTGAATATAAAACCAGACGGGATCTATGTGGATGGAACCTTAGGCGGGGGAGGACATGCCTTTGAGGTATGCAGCCGTCTGGGAGAAAAGGGCCGTCTGATTGGAATTGATCAGGATGCAGACGCCATTCGCGCTGCATCAGAACGTCTGTCTGTATTTGGTGACAGAGTTACGGTAGTAAGGAACAATTACGTAAATATTGCCGAGGTGCTGGCTTCTCTGGGAATTGAGAAGGTAGACGGTATCTATCTGGATCTGGGGGTATCCTCCTATCAGCTGGATACGGCAGAGAGGGGCTTTACCTACCGGGAAGAGGATGCACCGCTGGATATGCGTATGGATCAGCGGGGAAGCGAGACAGCGGCAGATATTGTAAATACCTACAGCGAATCGGAACTGTATCGGATCATTCGGGATTACGGCGAGGATCGGTTTGCAAAGAATATAGCCAAGCATATTGTGAAAAGAAGGCAGGAAAAACCCTTTGAGACAGCTGGTGAGCTGGCGGAAACCATCCGGGCAGCGATTCCGGCCAGAGTAAGGGCAACAGGCGGTCATCCGGCAAAAAGAACGTTTCAGGCAATCAGGATTGAGTTAAATCATGAGCTGGATGTACTGGAAAATTCCATTGACAGGATGATTGATTTTTTGAATCCGGGAGGAAGACTGAGCATCATTACCTTCCATTCCCTGGAGGATCGGATTGTAAAAAACAGATTCCGGATCAATGAAAATCCCTGTACCTGTCCTCCGGAATTTCCTGTATGCATGTGCGGGAAAAAAAGTAAGGGCAGAGTGATTACAAGAAAGCCCATTGTACCGACAGAAAAGGAACTGGAAGAGAACAAACGGTCAAAAAGTTCTAAGCTCCGGGTTTTTGAGCGGAGCTGAAAGCAGAGGCCGGGTGATGGAACAAAGCAAAGGAGTTTCTTTATTTCATAGGAAAGTGCGTCCTATGAAATAAAAAATGCTCTGCAGGATCGCACCGCGGCGGAAAGGAAAATGTCGCTTACGCGACCCGCCGCAGGCGTAGAAGCTCGCGGGCGAGCTTCTTTTTCAAAAAATAGTTTTGGAATAGGAATTTCAGGGAGGAAATGGACATGGCTGCAGGATACCGTGGAAGAAGCGGACAGGAATATATATATGGAAACACGGTGCGGGCTGCAGAGCCGGCAGAGGCGGATTACCGCCGGAGACAGAAAAAAGCTGCCGAGCTGGAGCGCCAGACAGCCAGATACCAGCGGATGAACCGCCGGGTGAGAAGAAATCAGGAGAAGGCCCTGCAGATGGATCTGCCCTATGTGGTAATGCTTACCATCGCGGCTTTCTGTGCACTTACTATCTGTGTGAATTATCTTCATGTGCAGTCCTCCATTATGGGAAGAATTCATCATATTGAAGAACTGGAGCGGGAGATTGAGCAGCTGAGATCCAATAATGATGCATTGCAGACAAGAATCAATACAGAAATTGATCTGGATCACGTTTATAAGGTTGCCACAGAGGAGTTGGGAATGGTCTATGCCAATAAGGACCAGGTAATTCTCTATGACAAAACGGAAAGCGAGTATGTGAGACAGTATGAGGACATCCCAGAAAACTAATCCCGATAGGAAGCGGAAGAAAAAAAGGGAGTCTGTGAAACGACAGGTTTTCGTAAAATATATGCAGGAAAGGCTGGCGATCGCAGTAATTGCGATTACGCTGGCTTTGTTTGCTTTAATTTATGTGCTTTATAATATTGTGGAAAATAACAGAGACAGTTACAATCAGATTGTGCTGACGCAGCAGGATTATGACAGCAGACCTCTGGCATACCGCCGGGGGGACATTGTGGATCGGAATGGAACTTATCTGGCAACAACAGAAAAGGTTTATAATCTGATTCTGGATCCCAGACAGATTATGTCGGATCAGGAGGATTATCTGGAAGCTTCTATCACAGCGCTGTCAACCGTTCTGGGGTACGATGCCGGAGAGCTGCGGACGCTGATTACCGGCAATCCGGATACTGCCTATGTGCGGTATGCAAGGCAGCTTTCTTATGATCAGAAGGAGGCATTTCTAACATACCAGAAGGAGACGAACGAGGCTAATTCTAAAGCAGATTCCAAGGCCCGGGTAAAGGGGGTCTGGTTTGAGGAGGAGTATAAACGGGTTTATCCCTACAATTCTCTGGCCAGCAGTGTGATTGGATTTGCCACCAGCGACGGCGGAGGAGGAAATGGAGGAATTGAGCAGTCCTACAACAGTTCTCTGATTGGAACGAATGGAAGAGAGTACGGATATCTAAATGATGACTCCAATCTGGAGCGGGTGATTAAGCCGGCTGTCAACGGGAATACGGTAGTGTCTACGCTGGATGTGAATGTACAGAATGCTGTGGAAAAGCGGATCCAGGAGTGGATGACAGAAACGGGATCCGATCATGTGGGGGTTATAGTTATGAATCCCAATAATGGGGAGATTCTCGCCATGGCAGGAGAAAGTCCCTTTGATTTGAACAATCCCAGAGAAGTATCCAGCCGGTATACAGATGCAGAAATCCGTCAGCTGGGTGTGAAAGAGGCAGTTGGAGATTATAAGAGAAAACACAGAAATACCGATCAGGCAACGATTACAGAGGATCAGGTTCCAGCTCACTATACGGAGGAGGAAATCCGCTCCCTGGGTCTTCAGGTGGCCTGGAATCAGGAGTGGAGAAATTTCTGCGTCAGCGATACCTTTGAGCCGGGTTCTCCTTCTAAAATTTTTACGGTAGCCGCAGCGCTGGAGGAGGGAATTGTTACGCCCAATGACAGTTTTTACTGCGACGGATATCAGGAGGTAGGAGGATTTCCGATAAAGTGTACTGCTTATATTAAGGGAGGCCATCAGAATGTGAATCTTGCAGAATCTCTGATGGTATCCTGCAACGATGCCATGATGCAGATTGCGGCAAAAACAGGTACGCCTTTATTTACAAAATATCAGAGACTGTTTGGATTTGGAACAAAAAGCGGAATTGATCTTCCCGGTGAGCCGGATACCTCCGGCCTGCTTTATACGGCAGATACGATGAAGCCGGTGGATTTGGCAACCAGCTCCTTTGGACAGACCTATAACTGTACTATGGTGCAGATGGCAGCGGCATTCAGCTCTGTGATCAACGGTGGCTCCTATTATGAGCCACATGTGGTTCGCCAGATTGTAAATGAGCAGGGAGCGGTTGTTAAAAAAATTGAGCCGAAGCTGGTAAGGGAAACGGTTTCCGAGTCTACCAGCAGTTTTATCCGGGATGCTCTTTACCGGACGGTTGCAGAGGGAACCGGTAAGGCGGCAGCAGTTCCAGGATACAAAATCGGCGGTAAGACAGGAACAGCAGAGAAGCTTCCTCGTTCTGCGCGCAATTATCTGCTGTCCTTCTGTGGTTTTGCGCCTACAGATGATCCCCAGGTGCTGGTGTATGTGGTGGTAGACGTTCCCCACGTGGAGGATCAGCCTCATAGTACCTATGCAAGTATGATTTTCCAGAAAATTATGAGCGATATTCTTCCATATTTGAATATTTTCCCGGATACAGATATCCAGGTAGATCAGGAGGCGGCAGAGAAGCTTCCAGAGTCTGAGGGAATTACAGATATGACCGGCACAGAAACACAAGAGGAGCCGGAAGAATCCAAGGTATATGATACAGAGGAATATGTAGATCCGGGAATGGATCTGGGGCTTCCAGATGCAGAGGCGTCTGAGGGAGATGGAGGAGCCGCTTCTGAATCCGGAGGGGAAGGTTCCGGAACTCAGTCAGGCAGCGGCGAAAAGCCTGCAGGATCGGAAGCTGAGAGCAGCAGCGGGGAAGGCAGCACTCCGGCTGAAACCAGTTCTCAAGGCACTTAACAGGAGACAGCCGGAAAAGAGGCTGTTCTAAAGCACGTTTCCCTTCATATAGTGATAACAAGGATTCTGTCGGGAGCGGGCCATGAGTTCCAATCACACACAACATCGAAAAAGAACAGCCGTTCTGTTTTTCCTGCTGTGCCTATGTATGGCAGGATTAGCAGGGCGGCTTGTGTATCTTATGGTATACCGCTCAGATTATTACAGCAGGATGGCAGAGGAGCTTCACCAGAGAGAACGGAGCATCAAGGCGGCCAGAGGAAGAATCATTGATGCTACAGGGAATGTAATTGCAACGAACAGGACGGTCTGTACCATTTCCGTGATATACAATCAGGTGGAGGATCGGGAGCAGGTGATCCGGATGCTCAGTGAAGAACTGGGGATGGATGAAGGAAAAGTGAGAAAACGTGTGGAAAAACGCAGCTCGAGAGAAATCATTTCCACAAATGTAGATAAGGAAATCGGAGATCGGATCCGAAATTTTCATCTGGCCGGAGTTAAGGTAGACGAGGACTACCGGAGATATTATCCCTATGACAGCCTTGCCTCCAGAGTTCTGGGCTTTACAGGAGGAGATAATCAGGGAATTATCGGTCTGGAGGTGGTTTATGAGGAATGGCTGAAGGGAATGAACGGCATGATTCTGACTCAGGCAGATGCAGCGGGAGTGGAGATTGAGAATGCTTTTGAGGATCGGATTGAGCCGGTGCCAGGACACGATTTGTATATCAGCCTTGATATGAATATTCAGCAGTATGCCCAGCAGGCGGCTTATGAAACGATGGAGCGCAAGGGGGCAAAGCAGGTTTCCGTTATTGTGATGAATCCGCAGAACGGAGAGCTTATGGCTATGGTAAATGCTCCGGAGTTTCATCTGAACGACCCCTTTACTCTGACAGAGCCCTATACCGGAGAAGGAGAAAATAAGCAGGAGCTTTTAAACAGGATGTGGAGGAATCCGGCAATTAATGACACCTATGAGCCAGGTTCAACCTTTAAAATTATTACTGCGGCAGCTGGTCTGGAGGCAGGCGCAGTGCGGCTGGAGGATCGTTTTTCCTGTCCCGGCTTCCGGATTGTGGAGGATCGAAAAATCCGCTGCCACAAAATAGGGGGGCATGGAGGAGAAACCTTTCTGCAGGGAGTGATGAATTCCTGCAATCCAGTATTTATTGATGTAGGGCAGAGACTGGGGGTTGAGAAGTATTATTATTATTTTGAGCAGTTCGGGTTAAAGGAGAAGACCGGGATTGACCTTCCGGGAGAGGCCGGAACCATTATGCACAAAAAAGAAAATATGGGACTGGTAGAGCTGGCTACAGTGTCCTTTGGCCAGTCCTTTCAGATTACGCCGATTCAGCTGATTACTACGGCTGCTTCGATTATAAACGGAGGAAACCGGGTGACGCCTCATTTTGCAGTCCGGGCAGTCAGCAAAGATCAAACATCAGTTCACCGCTTTTCCTGGCCGGTAAAGGAGCATATTGTTTCAGAAGAAACCAGCGCTTCCATGCGGTATATTCTGGAGCAGGTGGTAGCAGAGGGAAGCGGAAAAAAGGCTGCGGTAGAGGGATACCGGATTGGCGGGAAAACCGCTACGTCAGAGAAGCTTCCCAGAAGTCTGAAAAAGTATATTTCTTCTTTTATTGGATTTGCCCCGGCAGATGATCCCAGGGTAATTGCTCTGATTACCATTGACGAACCTCAGGGAGTTTACTATGGCGGAACCATTGCAGCGCCAGTGATTGCAGATCTTTTCAAGAATATTCTTCCGTATCTGGGAATCCCGGAAGCAGTGGAAGAAACTGTCTGGTCAATGGGAATCAGTAGTTGATTATTCCCATAAAAAGACGTATACTACTTAGTATGTCAGCCACAAATGAATACATAACCAATTAGGAGTGCATCATGATTAATGAAACCATACTAGCGATTATTATAGCCTTTGCCATCAGCGCCCTGCTTTGTCCGGTGGTGATTCCCTTTCTTCACAAGCTGAAATTTGGACAGCAGGTGCGGGACGATGGTCCTCAGGCCCATTTGAAAAAGCAGGGAACCCCTACCATGGGCGGTCTGGTGATTTTGACCAGTATTGTAATTACCTCTCTGTTTTATATCAGAGATTATCCAAAGATTATTCCGGTTTTGTTTGTAACCGTCGGCTTCGGTATTGTCGGCTTTCTGGATGATTATATTAAGATTGTCATGAAGCGTTCAGAGGGGCTGAATCCTCTTCAGAAGCTGATCGGACAGTTTATTATTACCGGGATTTTTGCCTGGTATCTGCTTCATTCCGGACAGGTGGATACGACTATGCTGATTCCCTTTACCGGTGGATTTGACGATGGTATTTTTATCAGTCTCGGAATTTTATTTGTGCCGTTTCTGTTTTTTGTCGTGCTGGGAACAGACAATGGAGTAAACTTCACTGACGGTCTTGACGGCCTGTGTACCAGTGTAACGATTCTGGTGGCAACCTTTATGACCATTGTAGCTCTGGGAGAAAACAGCGGAATCAGTCCCATTACCGGGGCTGTTGTAGGAAGTCTTCTGGGATTTCTCCTGTTTAATGTCTATCCTGCCAGAGTTTTTATGGGAGATACCGGCTCTCTGGCTCTGGGCGGCTTTGTGGCGTCCAGCGCATTTATGATGCAGATGCCGTTCTTTATTCCCATTATCGGGCTGATTTATCTGGTTGAGGTACTGTCTGTGATTATGCAGGTATCTTATTTTAAGGCAACACATGGAAAAAGGATTTTTAAAATGGCTCCGATTCATCACCATTTTGAATTGTGCGGATGGTCGGAAACCAGAGTAGTGGCAGTATTTTCCATAACCACCGCCATTCTTTGTCTGGTGGCTTATCTGGGATTGTGATAAAAGGAGGAAAGGTACATGAGCAGTCAGAAGGTATTAGTAGCAGGTTCCGGAAAAAGCGGTATCGCTGCAGCAAGGCTGATGCTGCAGATGGGCGGCGATGTGGTCCTGTATGACGGAAATGATAAACTGGATGCAGAAGAACTGAAGGAAAAGTTTGAGGAAAAGGACCGGGAGCGTCTGACTATTGTGCTGGGAGAACTGACACGGACAGATCTGCTGGGAGTGGAGCTTTCTGTAATCAGCCCTGGAATTCCTCTGGATGCGCCCTTTGTTCCGGTACTGGATGAGGCAAAGATCCCTATCTGGAGCGAGATTCAGCTGGCCTATCATGTGGCTAAGGGCAAGCTGATTGCAATTACCGGAACCAATGGCAAGACCACGACCACAGCTCTTGTGGGAGAGATTATGAAGGCCCATTTTGAAGAGGTCTATGTGGTGGGCAATATTGGAATTCCTTATACAGAGACAGCACTGGAGACGACAGATGAGGCGGTGACAGTGGCTGAGGTCTCCAGCTTCCAGCTGGAAACCATTATGGATTTCCGCCCGGATGTGAGTGCGATTTTAAATATTACTCCGGATCACTTAAACCGTCACGGAACCATGGAAAACTATATTGACATTAAGGAGCGGATCTGTGCAAATCAGACAGAGGACGACTGGGTTGTACTTAATTACGACGATCCGGTTCTGCGGGAGTTTGGAGAGAAGGAGGACTTAAAGCCCGGAGTGGTATTTTTCTCCAGCACCCAGGAGTTAAAGGACGGTCTGTTTTTGGATCAGGATGAGATCATTCTGGCAAAGGGCGGCAAGAGAGAGTCTGTAGTCAATGTTCATGATCTGAAGCTTCTGGGTAAACATAACTATGAAAATGTGATGGCAGCTGTAGCTATGAGTCTGAAGATGAACGTTCCTCTGGATACCATTCGGAAGGTGATTAAGGAGTTTAAGGCTGTGGAGCACAGGATTGAATTTGTTCTGGAGCGATGCGGTGTGAAGTATTATAATGATTCCAAGGGAACCAATCCAGATGCAGCCATTCAGGCTATCCGCGCTATGCCGGGGCCGACGGTGCTGATTGCTGGCGGCTATGATAAGCAGAGCGAGTATGATGAGTGGATTGAGTCCTTTGGAGATAAGGTAAAATATCTGGTTCTGATTGGTCAGACCAGGGATAAGATTGCCGAGTGCGCCAGACGCCATGGCTTTACGGAGATTATGTACGCAGAGGATATGCCGGAGGCTGTCCGGGTCTGTGCGGCATATGCCAATGCCGGGGAGAATGTGCTTCTGTCTCCGGCCTGCGCCAGCTGGGGAATGTTTGACAACTATGAGCAGCGGGGCGAGATATTTAAGGAGTGTGTAAGAAATCTGTAGGAGGAGCCTATGGCAAAAAAGAAAAAGAACAGGCGTTTTTATGATTACAGCCTGCTGTTTACCATTATTTTTATTATGGCCTTTGGGCTGGTGATGATTTACAGCGCCAGCTCCTATATGGCCCAGCTGAAATATGGAGATGCGGCTTATTTTATGATGCGCCAGTTGAAAATCGGAGTGGCCGGTCTGGTGGTAGCTCTGGTGATCTCAAAAATGGATTATCACTGGTATGCCAGGTTTGCCCTCTTTGCCTATGCGCTTTCGTATGTTTTGATGATCGTGGTATCTCTGTTTGGAAAAGTGGTAAACGGAAAAAGGCGCTGGCTTCAGCTGGGGCCTGTCAGCTTTCAGCCTACAGAGTTTGTTAAAATCGCACTGATTGTTCTTCTGGCGTCAGTGATTACCCAGATGGGAAGGAAGGTCAATTCCTGGAAGGCTATGGCTGTGGTTATGGGACTTGCCATTCCGATTGCGGGAATCGTGGCAGCCAATAACTTAAGCTCGGGAATTATTATTGTGGGAATTGCCTTTGTCATGCTGTTTGTTGCCTGCAAAAAAAGCTGGCCCTTTTATCTGTGTGGGATTGGAGCAGTCAGCTCCATCTTTCTGGCAGGCCCTCTTGCCTCCTTTCTGGAGGCAACCCAGATTTTAAAGCCCTACCAGCTGGAGCGTATTCACGTATGGCTGGAGCCGGAGGCATACAAGCTGGATGGCGGATTTCAGGTGCTTCAGGGACTTTACGCTATTGGCTCCGGCGGTCTGGTGGGAAAAGGGCTGGGAGAAAGCATCCAGAAGATGGGATTTGTGCCAGAGGCGCAGAACGATATGATTTTCTCCATTATCTGCGAGGAGCTGGGGCTGTTTGGAGCGGTATCGGTGATTTTGATTTTTTTGTTTATGATTTACCGGTTTATGGTAATTGCTTTTAATGCCCCGGATCTGTTCGGTGCGCTGATTGTCGTAGGTGTTATGGCCCATGTGGCGATTCAGGTTATTTTAAATATTGCGGTTGTAACCAATACCATTCCCAATACGGGAATTACCCTTCCCTTTATCAGCTATGGAGGAACGTCGGTTCTGTTTTTGATGATGGAGATGGGAATGGTTCTAAGTGTATCAAATCAGATTAAAATGGAAAAATAAACCTTTTTGAGGAACCTTTTTAGGAGCAGAGTACATAGGATGGAATAGAGACGGATAGAGCGGGAGGGAATAGGCTTGTCTGTGATTCATATCCAGGGACTTGGCGGCCTGAAGGGAGCCATAGAAATTCAGGGTTCAAAAAATGCGGTGCTGCCTGTAATGGCAGCATCTTTACTTCACAGAGGGATTACGGTTCTTAGAAATGTACCTAAGATACAGGATGTGTATTCCATGATGGAGATTCTGGAGTATCTGGGCTGTGAGCTGAAGCTGGAGGGACATAGTCTTACCATTGATACAGGAAAGGCATCTGGAATGCCCATACCGGTGGAAATGGCAGGGAAAATGCGTTCCTCCATTATGCTTTTGGGGCCGATGCTGGGGCGGTTTCGGGAGGCAGTGACCAGCATGCCAGGGGGATGCTGTCTGGGAAAACGCCCGGTCAATCTTCATCTGGAGGGACTGCGGAAGCTGGGAGCTGATATCCGGGAGGAAGGAATTCAGATTGCCGCTTCAGCAGTATCTCTGGAAGGAAGTGATGTTCACCTGGATTATCCAAGCGTGGGAGCAACGGAGAATCTTATTATGGCTGCTGCAGCAGCCAGAGGAGTTACGGCTCTGACAGGGGCGGCCAGAGAGCCGGAAATAGAGGTTCTCTGTGATTTCCTTAAAGTAGCAGGAGCGAGGATAGAGGGGGCAGGAACAGAAACGATAGTGATATATGGGGGAAGTTCTCTCCATGATGTGGAATTTGCCATTCCGGGAGATCGGATTGTGGCAGGTACTTATCTGGGCGCAGTGATGACTGCAGGAGGGAAGGTACTCCTTTCTGGGGCTCCTCAGGAACATATGGAATCAAATTTAAAGCTGGCATCCCGGATGGGAGCAGAGATTTCCTGCAGTTCGGAGGGAATCCTTGTGGAAATGAACCGGCGCCCGATTCCTGTTTCCTTTGCTACAGGTCCGTATCCGGCCTTTTCTACGGATCTCCAGCCGGTGATGATGGCAGCGGCTGCTGTTGCAGGGGGGAAAAGCCATATCAGGGAGACTGTATTTGAAAACCGTTTTTCCTGTGCAAAGGAATTGCGGAAACTGGGGGCCCATATTATAATAGAGGGAAGAAATGCGCAGATAGAAGGCCGGTTTCCTTTAAGTGGAGGCCGGGTCTATGCAGCAGATCTCAGAGGCGGAGCGGCTTTGGTGACGGCGGCTCTTGCTTCCTGGCAGCCGGTAACGGTGGATGACCGCTGTGGCCACATCCAAAGAGGCTATGAGGATATCTGTCGGGATCTGCAGGGAGCAGGCGCAAGAATTATGGAAACAGAGGACTAACAAACGGGCTCAGAGCATATTCTGCGCTATAAGAACGATGACAGGGGAACCGGCGGAAGATGGAATATGGATGGACAGAAAAGAAAAAAACAGGGATTGCTGCAGCAGTGATTGTTCTGCTGCTGATTTTGATCGGCCTTTTTTCTCTGCAGATTAAAACGGTGACGGTTACGGGAAATGTGCGGTATACTCAGGAGCAGATTACGGAAATGCTGTTTCCGGATAAGGTAAGCCGCAATCTGGTGGTCTGCTACCTGAAGGATCATTTCCAGGATCATGTGGAGATTCCTTTTGTACAGGATTATAAGATTGAATTTCAGGGCCTGAACAAGGTAGAAATCATTGTTTATGAAAAAAGTGTAGTGGGATATGTTTCCTATATGAGCAGCTGCATGTATTTTGATAAGGACGGTATTGTTGTGGAGAGTACCAGCAAAACCCTTCCTGGAATCCCTCAGATTACGGGGCTGAAATTTGGCCATATTGTACTGTATCAGAAGCTTCCGGTAGAAAATGCCGCGGTATTTCAGGAAATTTTAAATCTGACCCAGATCCTTTCGATTTATCAGCTGGAGGTAAACCGGATTCAGTACAACAGCTTTGGAGAGGCAGCCCTTTATATGGGAGATTTGGAAGTAATTCTTGGGAACAATGTTGGAATGAACGGAAAGATTGCCGAGCTTAGCGATATGCTTCCCAAGCTGGAAGGAAGAAAGGGGACTCTGTATCTGGATACCTATGACGAGACGGCAACCAATGCCATGTATGCCTTTAAGCCACGGCAGTAAAGGAGACAGGTCAGGCAGAAGGATTCTGTTCGTGAGAAAAAACAAAGGAAACGGCAAAAATCCGGTGAAAATCTACAAATTAGAGGTTGATATTTTTTAGGAAATCAAATATAGTATTAGGTAGGCTAGTTTTACAAAAAATATTACAAAATTGTTACAATATAAGACGCGAAAAAGAGGTTAAGGAGGAGAAAGTCTTGTTAGAGATAAAGATAAATGAGGCGGAGAATTCTGCTAAGATCGTAGTGATTGGTGTTGGTGGTGCAGGAAATAATGCGGTAAACCGCATGGTTGATGAAAATATTGCAGGTGTGGAATTTATCGGCATCAATACGGATAAGCAGGCGCTTCAGTTCTGCAAGGCTCCTACCGCGATGCAGATCGGCGAGAAGCTGACCAAGGGACTGGGCGCAGGTGCAAAGCCTGAGGTAGGTCAGAAGGCAGCAGAGGAAAGCTCCGAAGAGCTGGCACAGGCTATCAAGGGTGCAGATATGGTATTTGTTACCTGCGGTATGGGCGGCGGTACCGGTACCGGCGCAGCTCCCGTGATTGCAAAGATTGCCAAGGATATGGGAATTCTGACTGTAGGCGTTGTGACCAAGCCCTTCCGTTTTGAGGCAAAGACCCGTATGACCAATGCGTTAAACGGAATCGAGCATTTAAAAGAGAGTGTAGACACCCTGATTGTAATCCCCAATGACAAGCTTCTGGAGATCGTAGATCGCCGTACCACTATGCCGGATGCATTAAAGAAGGCAGATGAGGTTCTGCAGCAGGCTGTTCAGGGTATTACAGACCTGATTAACGTACCTGGCCTGATTAACCTGGACTTCGCAGACGTACAGACTGTTATGACAGACAAGGGTATTGCACACATCGGTATTGGACATGCCAAGGGAGATGACAAGGCTGTAGAGGCAGTGAAGCAGGCAGTTGCTTCTCCGCTGTTAGAGACAACTATCGAGGGCGCTACCCATGTAATTATCAATATTTCCGGTGATATCAGCCTGATCGAGGCCAATGAGGCAGCAAGCTACGTTCAGGAGCTGGCAGGTGATGATGCCAATATTATTTTTGGTGCTATGTATGATGAGAATGCTCAGGACGAGGCTACCATTACTGTAATTGCAACTGGTCTGGATGATCAGAACAATGCGGCTCCCTTAAACAAGACCATGTCTGGTCTTGGCAGCTTTAAGCCGAAGATGCCCGCAGGCATGAATCTGAATCCGGCTGGTATGAATCTGAACCGGACTGCCGCAGCTGCAGAAGCCAGCGCAACGGCTCCCAGAACTTCTGCTCCTCAGCAGACATCTGCACCGGCTGCATCTGTACAGAAGCAGGTACAGCAGCAGGCTGCTCCGACTCAGCCCACCTTCCGTCCTCTGAACCGGGAAACTCAGATTAACATTCCGGATTTCCTGAAGAATAAGAGATAAGAAGTGAAAATGAACCTTGTCCCCAGCGGCAGGGAAGGAAATAAGAAAGATTTAAGACAGAAAATTCTAAAAACAGGATTTTCTGTCTTTTTTTGTCGTACAAAAAAGTGGGATACCCTCCTCTGTTTTGACAAAATATTTACAGGACAGCAGGTATAATAGAGACTGTAAATCAGAGTGCAGGGGGTGGGAGCCGGATGTGACTGCAGTATTGTATCTGGATGTGTATTTTGCTGTGAATTTTTTTATGGACTTTCTGCTGCTTCTGCTGGTCAGAAAGCTTCTTGGAATTTGCGCGGAAAACAGGAAAATGGCTCCAGGACGGACTTTGCGGCTGGCAGCAGCAGCCGGTGTGGGAGCGTTCTGGGCCTGTGCAGAGGCAGTAATCCGGCTTCCCGGAGAGCCGTGCCTTTGGGCAGCAGCAGCTTCCTGGACAGGGGCAGGCCTTGTGATGACAGCTCTTGCATTTGGAAGGCAGAGTCCCGGAGAAGGGCTTCGCTGTCTGGCCGCTTTGTGGATGAGCGGAGCCGCTGCAGGAGGCGCGCTTGAGGCAGTCAGAGAGGCTGCGGGAAAAGCTGGAATTTCTGGCCAGTTTCCTCTGGAAGGAGTGATTCTGGGAGGGCTGGGGATTTTTTTCTGCGGAAGGGCAGGGGCCGGATATCTGCAGCAGAGATTTCGGATGCAGAATCGAATCTGTCAGGCGGTGATTCATTATCACGGAAAAACAAAGATTTTGCCGGCGCTGTGGGATACAGGAAATACTCTTTATGAGCCCTACGGCCATCAGCCGGTTCATGTGATGAGTCCGGAAGCCGGAAAGGAGCTGTTTGAAACCCTTTCCCGGGTGATTTACATTCCCTTTCGTTCTGTGGGAACCAGCTATGGTCTGATTCCAGGAATTCAGGCAGATGAAATGGAAATATGGCAGAACGGAAAGCTGGTAAAAACCTGCATCAGGCCATGGATTGCAGTCAGCAGGGAGCCGCTTTCATCCCGTCATCAGTATGAAATGCTTCTGCACGGAGAGCAGTAAAGGAAAAACAGACTTGGAGGACAGTGATCATGATAGTAAAGGTTTCCATACCCAACCGGTTTCAGTTTAAGGCAGTTCCGTCATTTAAAACGGTGCTTCTGCAGAAACAGGGGGAGGTTCATTATATTGGAGGGGCAGACATTCTTCCGCCGCCGCTGGAAAGCAAAAAAGAGGCAGAAACGATCGCACTTCTGGGAACTGAGGATGCGAAAGCGGCCCGCTCGCTTTTGATTGAGCATAATTTAAGACTGGTGGTATACATAGCAAAAAAATTTGACAATACCTGTGTGGGGGTGGAGGACCTGATTTCCATTGGAACCATTGGACTGATTAAGGCAATCAACACCTTTAATCCAGAGAAAAACATCAAGCTGGCTACCTATGCGTCACGGTGCATTGAAAATGAAATTCTGATGTATCTGAGGCGGAATAATAAAACAAGAATGGAGGTTTCCATTGATGAACCGCTGAATGTGGACTGGGACGGCAATGAGCTGCTGCTTTCTGATATATTGGGAACGGATGAGGATGTTATTTACCGGGATCTGGAGGATGAAACAGAAAAACAGCTGCTTTTGTCAGCGATCAGCCGCCTGACTCCAAGAGAGCAGCAGATTGTGGAGCTGCGCTATGGGCTGCAAAATGAGGAAGGAACAGAGATGACCCAGAAAGAGGTAGCGGATCTGATGGGGATTTCCCAGTCCTATATTTCAAGGCTGGAGAAGAAAATTATGAAGCGCCTGAAGAAGGAAATTGTCCGGTTTGAATAAGCTTGTCTCATGGCTGATTCAGTTGCTGCTTCTGGTTCTGCTTCAAATCCGCTATCCGGCGGCAGTCAGGACGGAGACCGGGGCTGTGAGGGAACAGGATCCCGCTTATAAGATATATCAAAGATACAGGTATGCGTATGATACATACGGATACCTGTTTTTGTCTGAAAATACAGGGGAGGACAGTCAGGGAAGACGAGATGGGGAGCAGTCCTTTCAGGAGGGGAAGGGTTCCCTGGAGCAGGAGGAGGCGCTGCAGGAGGGGGAGGAAAAGAAAGATGGTTTTCAGGAAGAGAGCGTTTGGCCGAAGGAAGGGGAAGAAGCGGCTCAGATTACCCTGGCCCAGCTTCAGGATTATGATTTTCTTATGAAGCATTTTTACAGCGTCCATGCTTCCACAACAGCAGGCCGGGATCTGATGAAGGCAGATATGCTTTTGGGAACCGGCATGAAGCTGGAGCAGAATCCCCAGGTTCCGCAGATTTTGATTTATCACACCCATTCCCAGGAAACCTATGCAGATTACGGCCCGGAAAATCCGGAAGCTACCATAGTTTCCTGCGGCGAGTATCTTGCAGAACTGCTTAGAGACAGGGGCTGGAATGTGATCCACGACACAGGCACCTATGATATTCAGGGAGGAAAGCTGGATCGGAACAGAGCCTATAATTACGCTTTGGATGGGATTACAGGTATACTGCAGGAGAATCCGGAAATTCAGGTGATTCTGGATCTTCATCGGGACGGAGTAAAGGAGGGAACCAGGCTGGTCAGTCAGGTAAACGGGAAAGAGACTGCAAAGATTATGTTTTTTCATGGGATGAGCCGGACTCCTGAGGGGGAGATTGCCTATCTTCCCAACCCTTATCTGAAGGAAAATCTGGCCTTTGCCTTTCAGATGCAGTTTGCGGCTGAGGGGCTGTATCCGGGGTATACAAGAAAAATCTATCTAAAGGGATTGCGCTACAATCTGCATCTTCGCGGCAGATCAGCCCTGATTGAGGTGGGAGCTCAGACCAATACCCTTCAGGAAGCTATGAATGCCATGGAGCCTTTGGCGGAACTTTTAGATAGGGTGTTGCAAGGAAATTGAAAAAATGGTATGATAATTTCAATTTGAAAACAGGCTGTTTCTTTGAAAAACAGCCGGATAACCAGCATTTGCATAGGAGAGAATACGATATATGGCAGTAATGGACCAAAGTAAAATTCGCAATTTCTGTATTATAGCCCACATTGACCACGGCAAATCTACTCTGGCAGACCGGATTATTGAGCAGACCGGACTGCTGACCAGCAGGGAAATGCAGGCGCAGATTCTTGATAACATGGATCTGGAGCGGGAAAGAGGCATTACCATCAAGTCTCAGGCAGTCCGGATTGTGTACCGGGCAGAGGATGGAGAGGAGTATATTTTCAACCTGATTGACACTCCCGGACATGTGGACTTTAACTATGAGGTTTCCCGAAGTCTGGCCGCCTGTGACGGAGCCATTCTGGTGGTGGATGCGGCTCAGGGAATTGAGGCCCAGACTCTGGCCAATGTTTATCTGGCGCTGGATCACGATCTGGATGTGTTTCCGGTGATTAATAAAATCGATCTGCCCAGTGCGCGCCCGGACTGGGTTGCCAATGAAATTGAAGATGTAATCGGCATAGAGGCCCACGATGCGCCGAGAATTTCTGCAAAAACAGGACTGAATATTAAGGATGTTCTGGAGGCGATTGTTCAGAAGATACCAGCGCCTACCGGTGATCCAGATGCGCCGCTTCAGGCCCTGATTTTTGACTCTCTTTATGATTCTTACAAGGGTGTAATTGTATTCTGCCGGATCAAAGAGGGAACGGTGAAGAAGGGAACCAGAATCCGCATGATGGCAACAGGAGCGGAAGCAGATGTAGTAGAGGTTGGATATTTTGGAGCGGGACAGTTTATTCCCTGCGAAGAGCTGAGCGCCGGAATGGTAGGCTATGTAACTGCCAGCATTAAAAACGTAAAGGATACCCGGGTTGGTGATACGATTACGGATGCGGCCCGTCCCTGCGACAGCCCTCTGCCTGGCTATAAAAAAGTTACCTCTATGGTGTACTGCGGACTTTATCCGGCAGACGGTGCAAAATACAATGATCTGCGGGATGCTCTGGAAAAGCTTCAGTTAAACGATGCTTCCCTGTTCTTTGAGCCGGAGACCTCTGTTGCCCTGGGATTTGGCTTTCGCTGCGGATTTTTAGGTCTTCTTCATCTGGAGATTATCCAGGAGCGTCTGGAGAGAGAATACAACCTGGATCTGGTAACGACTGCCCCTGGCGTTGTTTACAAGGTTCACAAGAAAAACGGAGAGGTAATCGCCCTGACGAATCCTTCCAATCTTCCGGATCCGACAGAGATTGAATATATGGAAGAGCCGATTGTCAACGCGGAAATTATGGTGACAACGGAGTTTGTAGGCGCGATTATGACGCTGTGTCAGGAGCGGCGCGGCGTGTATCTGGGAATGGAGTATATTGAGGAGACAAGAGCTCTGTTAAAATATGAGCTGCCTCTGAATGAGATCATTTACGATTTCTTTGATGCGCTGAAATCCCGTTCCAGAGGCTATGCATCCTTTGATTATGATATGAAGGGCTATGAGCCGTCTGAGCTGGTGAAGCTGGATATTCTGATCAACAAGGAAGAGGTGGATGCCCTGTCCTTTATTGTTCATGCAGATTCTGCCTATGAGCGGGGAAGGAAAATGTGTGAAAAGCTGAAGGAGGAGATTCCGCGCCATTTGTTTGAGATCCCCATTCAGGCAGCGGTAGGCGGCAAGATCATTGCCAGAGAAACAGTAAAGGCTGTGCGCAAGGACGTTTTGGCCAAGTGCTACGGAGGCGATATCAGCCGAAAGAAGAAGCTGTTGGAGAAACAAAAGGAAGGAAAGAAACGGATGCGTCAGGTGGGCAACGTAGAGATCCCGCAGAAGGCATTTATGAGTGTTTTGAAACTGGATAATGAATAAAAAGAAGCTGGAGCTGTATCTCCATATTCCTTTCTGTGTCCGTAAGTGCGCTTATTGTGACTTTTTGTCTTTTGCTGCGCCGGAACGGATGTATCGGGAATATGTGGATAAGCTGATTGAAGAAATATACGGTCAGAGCGAAAATTTTCGGGAATATCAGGTAGTTTCTATCTTTGTGGGAGGAGGAACCCCCTCCCTGCTTCCGGCATCGCTTATGGAAGAGCTGTTTGCAGTTCTTCACCAGTGCTTTGATATTGAGGCAGATGCGGAAATTACCATAGAGGCAAATCCCGGCACACTGACTATGGAAAAGCTGGAGCTTTACCGGCAGAGCGGTATCAACCGGCTGAGTCTGGGACTTCAGTCGGCAGATGATCAGGAACTGAATTATCTGGGAAGAATCCACACTTATGAGGATTTTCTGAAAAGCTATCAGAGAGCGAGACAGGCTGGATTTACAAATATTAATGTAGATTTGATGTCAGCTCTTCCGGGACAGGATCTCCATTCCTGGAAAACTACGCTGAGAAAGGTTTTGATGCTGAAGCCGGAGCATATTTCCGCCTACAGCCTGATTATTGAAGAAGGAACGCCTTTTTACAGCAGATATGGAGAAGGAAAAAATTCCTGTTCCTGCAGTCAGTGGGATTCCCAGACAATCTGGACCGGACGGGGATTAAAGGGCAGTCCCATGAGTCTGTGGGCGCTTCCGGATTTGCCGGATGAGGAAATGGATCGGGAAATGTACCATATAACGAAGGAGCTGATGGCAGCCCACGGATATCACCGCTATGAGATTTCCAATTATGCCCGTTCTGGATGTGAGTGCCTCCACAACAAGGGGTACTGGACTGGAACGGAGTATTTGGGACTGGGACTGGGAGCCTCCTCTTATACTTTTTTTCACCGGTATCACAATACAGACGATATGGAGGAATATCTTTCTCTGGATTTGTCGGAGGCCGGGGCTGCTGTCCGTGATATTCAGGAAATCAGTCTGGAGGAGCGGATGGAGGAATTTATGTTTTTGGGACTGCGCATGATGGAAGGTGTGTCCGGAACAGATTTTTTCTCCCGCTTTGGTCAGAACATGTGGAATGTTTATGGGATTGTGATTGAAAGGCTGGAGCAGCAGGGCCTTTTGGAGGTGGAGATGCCCGTGATTCGGCTGACTGAGCAGGGAATTGATGTCAGCAATCGGGTGCTCAGTCAGTTTTTGCTGGATTAAATAGCAGGTAAAGGATATCTGGTAAACGCCCGTCGGGGCGGAGGAGCTCGCGGGCGAGCTTCTTTTTTAATGTACTTGAAATAAGATTGCTGTTTCTGTGGCTTTTAAAAGTTTCTTTTAATGTCATTAACTGATTGTCATTGATTTTGCAGCGTTCCTGTCAAAAATGCGTTCTGCGCTTTATGAAATGTGAAGCTTTCGGTAAAGTCGTTTTACCATAACCATAGCTGCAGCAGCCAGAACCATCTCTGCAATCAGCTGCGCGTAGGCCAGACCATACATGGGGAACAGCCAGTCTAAAAGAAACAGAGCAGGAACCTCCAAAATCAGCTTGCGAAGAATGGAAAAGAACAGGGGAATCCGTCCGTTTCCAAGGGATTGGAAAATGCTGACTGTGAGAAAATCCATTCGAAGAAAAGGAAGAATCAGACACAGTCCTCTGAGAAAGCTGGTTCCATACTGGATGATGGTTGGATTGTCCATAAACAGCCGAATCAGGTTTCCGGAAAAAATAAAATACAGGGCAGTAATTCCTATCATAATAGGAACCAGGGCACGGAAGGCGAAATCGATGGAGTCCTTCATCCGGGAATAGAGCTTTCCGGAATAGGTGTAGCTGATAATCGGCATACAGCCCTGAGAGAAGCCAAAGGCCATCTGCATGGGAACCTGATTGATTTTCTGGGCAATGCCCATAGCTGCCACAGCATCTGGACCATAAACGGCAGTCAGGTTGTTTAAAAGGGTCATACTGGTGACGTTCAGAAGATTCTGAATCGCAGAGGGAATGCCTACCTGGCATACGCCCAAAACCAGATTCTTCTCCAGGGAAAAATTCCGGGGAGAAATCCGGATGCAGCTGTTTGCCCGTTTTTTATACAGGAGAATAAAAAAGTAGATGCAGGCCGCACAGTTGGATAAAAATGTGGCAAGTCCAGCTCCGGAGGCGCCCATGTTCAGTCCCTGGGGAAGGATAAAAATAGGGTCCAGAATGATGTTGAGAATGCATCCGCTCATGGTTCCGATGCTGGCATGGAGAGAGGCTCCCTCTGAACGTACCATATAGGCCAGTACAACATTCAGAATCGACGGGGCAGCGCCCCAGAGCACGGTCCAGTATAAATAAGCTTCTGTAGCAGCCCAGGTTGCATCGTTTGCTCCCAGCAGTCCAAGAAGAGGCTGCTGAAACAGCAGGCACAGAAGAGAAAACATCAGTCCGGAGCACAGAGCGCCGTAAAAGCCGAAGGAAGAGATCCGTCTGGCAAAGTCTTCCTGCTTTCTTCCAAGAGCGCGGCTGATCATACTGGAGCAGCCGACGCCAAACAGATTGTTGACTGCATTAAAACCCAGGGTCACAGGGGAAACAAGAGTAACTGCAGCTGTCTCTATGGGATTATTTAACAGTCCTACGAAATAGGTGTCGGACAGATTGTAGATCACCATAACCAGAGAACTGATGACAGATGGAATGGAGAGCTGAAGGACTGCCTGATAAACAGGGATTTCTTCAAATAATTCTGTTTTGGAAACAGAGGATGACTTTCGGAAATTCATGTATATTCCTCCCGATATTACGAAATGCTTTAAAATCTACAGATATCAGTATACTATATTTCGAGAAAATTTTCAGCAGTTCTTATTTTACATTTTTACAATTCGATAAAGACTTTCTGAGAGAGATTTTGTATAATGAAAATATAGTGGAGGACAGAGGATGAAAAATCGAATTTTAGTGATTGAGGATGATAAAGATATTTCGGATTTGATTTGTATGAATCTGGATGCGGCAGGATATGAATCAAAAGCTGTGTATGATGGGGAAACGGTAATGCATATTCTCGACGGAGGTTGGGATTTGGCAATTTTGGATCTGATGCTGCCTGGTCGGGACGGAATGTCTTTGATCAGACCTTTAAAGGAAAACGGGATCCCCTCCATTTGCCTGACAGCAAAAGGCGATGTGGTTAGTAAAGTCCAAGGACTGAAGCTTGGGGCAGAGGATTATATGGTAAAGCCCTTTGAGGTTTTAGAACTGCTGGTTCGCATGGAAAAGGTTTTGGAACGTACAGGAAAGATGAAGAGGCAGATGGAATTTGGAAGCATGACAGTGGATCTGATTACACATCGTGTTTATGAAAATGGGAAAGAGATACATCTTCGTCCCATGGAGTTTCAATTGCTGACGGTTTTTCTAAAGAATAGAAATGTGGTGCTCCGCAGAGAAAAACTGCTGGATATGGTATGGGGAACAGATTTTCTAGGAGAAACCAGAACCGTGGATGTTCATGTGGCAAAGCTTCGAAAAAAACTGGTTTCTTGTCAGGCAATCGTAACAGTTCCGAAAGGTGGGTATCTGTTTGAGGACAATAGTTTATGAAAATTCGCAGGAAAATAATTTTTATGGAAATGGCTGTTCTTGTGATATCATTTCTGATTTGCGGTTTTTTTTCTGTGAATCAGTATATGACGGTAAGCATTCAGCGCCTAGCAGAAAATGAGCTGGAAAAGCTGGAGGTTTCCCAGTGGGCTTTGAAACAGGTGGGAACCAGGGAAGACCTGGAGAAAATGGGCGTACTGGCAAGAGATTCCTATTTAAAATTTCAGTTTAAGCGTTGTTACAAGGAAGGATATGCACTGATGAACCAGAAGATATGTCTGAGCAATCTAACTGGATATGAAATCCTTGATGTTTCTGCATTGAATGGAGAATATACGGTGCAGCAGCTGGGGGAAAATTATCTTCTTCTCGTATATCAGAAGCTGGAGTATCCGGAGAAATTTTGGGTTATGGCTGTGAAGGACATTACAGATGCGTGGACAGATGCCAGAAAGCAGATTCTGGTTTTTATTTCTGTATTTTTGTGTACCTTTGGAGTGGCTGTGACAGTGTCAGTATATCTCACAGGAAGAATGTTGTCAGTGTTTCATAAATTAAAAATGCAGGCAGAAGCCATAAGCTGTGGAGATTTTTCTGTAAAAGCAGAGGTGAAAACCAGGGATGAGCTGGCAGAATTAGCAGAAAGTATTAATCGGATGTCCATTAAAATACAGCAGCAAATTGAGGATCTTCAGCTTCTTTCTGGAGCTATGGCACATGAAATGAAAACTCCGGTTACCAGTATTATGGGATATGCGGATACGCTTCTTCATGTACGGTTAAGCCGGGAAAAGCAGGAACAGGCTCTTCAGGCAATTTTCCGTTCTGCAGATCGGTTGAATAGGCTGTCAGGAAAGCTGATGCAGCTGATCGGTCTTTATGAAAATCAGGAGCTGGAGTTGGAATGTTTGTGTATGGGGGAAATTCTTGATACCTGTTGTATACGAATGAAAGATTTGATTTCAGAGAAACCTCCGAAGATTTCTATGATTTTGAATATTCAGGAGGATTTTTGTGTGACAGGAGATCGTCTGCTTCTGGAAGCCTTGTTTGAAAATCTATTATCGAACAGTAAAAAGGCTCTTGATGCGGGTGGAATTATTAGAATTAACTGTTTGAAAAACGTCGTAGAGGTGGAAGATAACGGTTGCGGAATTTCAGAAAAGGATCTTCCTCACGTATGCAAACCGTTTTATATGTCAGATAAGGCAAGAAGCAGAAAAAAACAGGGATGTGGTTTGGGGCTGGCACTGGCAGAACGTATTGTAATGCTTCATGCAGCGCAGATGACAATAGAAAGCCAGCTTGGGAAAGGAACAAGAATACGAATAACATGGAAAAGCAATGAAGAAGATGCATAGGAATTACATAGGAAATAGATTTACAAAATGATTACAGTACGGTGAAGTTTTATCAAAAGTATTCTGTTAGAATCAAGATACGAAAAGGAGAAGAAAGGAGCTTTCGCCGTAATGAAAAAAAGGAAAAATGAATCCAGGGTATGGAGAAAAACAGGAATGTGGGCGGCTTTTTTTGTTGCAGCAGTATGTGTACAAACAGGCTGTGTCCCTATGCTGGAATCTCCGGTCATCGGAGAAACTAGGAAAGAAGCTGTGGAAACTGACGGCTCAGAACATTCGGATTTGAGGAATACAGAGGAGAATATCTGGCTGCAGGTACAGGTACCAGAGCGTTATCAAGTTAGACTTCAGGAAGAAAATCTGAACTTTAAAGCAGATGCTCCGGTGGAAATCCCGTTGGTGAATCGGATACCCAGAATGGAAATTCAAAGCGGTTATTATGAGGAAGAAGACTTTGAGAAAATTTTGGAAACAATGAAAAAGACTTTGGGGGTGAATTTTTGGAAAGAGGAAGAACAGGCACAACTAAATCTAATAAGCGCAGTTGAGAATGAGAGCCTGGAAAATACAACGATTCAGGCAGAGGCAGACAGTTACTTGTTTTCTGCCGCAAGGGAACAGCAGGGGGAATATCTGCATCTGGATAGTGAGGAGGATATGAAAAACTATGCATCGGATAATGGAATCTATCTTCTCACTTTGGGAAAGGGGAGAAAGAGTGACAGAACGCCGATGGTTTGGCTGAAGAATAAACAGGAATCCACAGGTTTTTTGGCAGCTGAACCAGAAAAAAAGGAGGACGGCCAAACTTTTTCAGAAAATGAGCAGGAATTACTGGAGAAGGAACTGCAAAAAAAGGCAAGACAGGTTTTAGAGGAGATAGGAATTTCGGATGTTTTTTTTGTTTCCGGTAAATGGAGAACTGTTCTTTCCAGTGAAAACGCAAAATGGGAGGATACGGGAAAACATGCATGGTGTATGCGATTTGTAAGAACGATAGAAGGGATTCCCGTTATTAATAAAACAGCGCCGTCAGGAAGAATGATGGAAAGTATGGCGCCGGCTCAATACATAGATGTGACGTATAAAGAAGATGGAACGATTTTGGAATTGAAGGACATTAATAAAGAGCAGATTATCGAGACTTCTGACCAGACGGATTTTCTGCTCCCATTCGAGGCAGTAACTCAGATTTTAGAGCAGCAGCTGCGGTATGAACAGGCAGGAAAGAATCAACCAGTTTTTGTGACAAAAGTACTCTTCGGATATCAGTTATGTTATGATGAATGGGATGCAGAAAGCTTAGATCGGGGAAATGGGGAGGGAAGACTGATTCCCGTATGGGCATTTTATGAAGAAAATGGAAGTGTGATGCTTACAATTAATGCAGAGGATGGAACTATATATGCAAAAGAATAAAGGAGGAGCCTATGGATTTTTTAACACTTGCAAAGGAACGGTATTCCTGCAGAAAGTTTTCTGGAAAAGAGGTAGAGCAGGAGAAGCTGGAAAAAATTATGGAGGCCGGGATTGCCGCGCCTACGGCAGTCAATAAGCAGCCCTACAAAATATGGCTGATGCAGTCTGAAAAGGCCCGGAAAGCAATCTATGAGGTGACCCGCTTTACATTTGATGCAGATATATTTTTTGTAGTGGGATATCTGGAGGAAGAGGCATGGGTAAGGAAGTATGACGGCAGAAATTTTGCAGATGTGGATGCCAGCATTGTGGCCACGCAGATGATGCTGGAAATTCAGGATCTGGGTTTGGGCACTACCTGGGTGGGGCACTTTGACGCTCCCCGCCTGAAAAATCTGTATCCGGAGATGGAACCCTATGGTTTGATTGCCATATTCCCTGTGGGATACCCGGCAGAAGATGCAGAGCCGGCAGTCCATCATGGAATCCGAAAGGATAAAGCAGAGGCAGTGAAGATTTTGTAGAAAAAAGCGCCGCTGAACCAGAAGCAAAACTTATGGTTCAGCGGCGTTTTGAGGTTCAGCGGGAAAAGCGGCTAACCGGGATTTGACTGAAGCTGATTTCAAAAAGTAGTTATTCGTAACTGTTCAGCCTTGCATCTTCTTGCCCGCTTACAGCGGCCAAGAAGCTTTAGGCGTCCGCCTTATGTGGATTCAGTCAGGAAAACTCTTATGAAAGCAAACTTTCAACGAGTTTTCCTGACTGAATCCCCGCAAGGCTGAACTGTTATATTTATTCCTCTCCGCGGAACAGGATTTCAATATAGGCCAGAATCAGAGGAGCTACGCCCTTGGCCTCGTTTTTCACAATCGGCTCCCGCATATAATAGTCAAAGGTGCCTTCTCTCATTTCTTTATTGCCAAGGCCGGCAACCAGACAGATGCCGTCTAACTGCAGTTCTCCGTTTTCTTCAGAAAGATAGGTGCTGCAGATGCCGTCAAAGGCCTTTCGTCCATACTGGAAGTAGCTTTCCTCCAGAAAGCCCAGGCGAACGCTTTTCATAATCGCATAGGCGAAAATTGCAGAACCGGAGGTTTCCAGATAGTTGGGGCGGATGCCGCCGCGGTTGACAACCTGATACCACATACCGGTTTTCTCATCCTGATAAGGAAGCATGGAATCAATCAGTTCCTTATAAATCCGGTTTAATTCCTTTTTCTCAGCGCCTAAGGTCTCTTCCGGCATAACCTCCATGGTATCAATCAGCGCCATGGCGTACCAGCCCAGGGCACGAAGCCAGAAATTGTCGGACAGGCCGGTTACCTTGTCGCACCAGAAGCTTTCGCGGGAATCGTCGTAGGCATGGTAGTAAAGACCATTGCGCAGATCCCGCATGAGGCTGTAGACATTCAGAAACTGCTGGAAGCTGTCCAGACAGTTTTTTCCCTCATTATAAGTAAGCTCATACTGCATATAGAAGGGCTGGGCCATGTAAAGGCCGTCCAGCCAGATCTGATTGGGATAAATCGCCTTATGCCAGAAATTGCCGGTAGAAGTACGGGGCTGTGTCTTTAACTGGCTGTATACTGTATCAATCGCTTTTCTGTACTTTTCTTTTCCGGTCAGCTTATACAGGTCAAACAGAGTTTTTCCGGCATTCACATGATCCAGATTGTGTTCATTTGGATCGTAGGATTTGATAGAGCCGTCCTCACTTACAAAATAATCAATAAAATTGTCGGCAAAGGTCAGATATTCTTCTTTTTTTGTAATATGGTACAGTTCCAGGATGGCCTTAATCATACAGCCGTCCATGTAATTCCAGGTAGACTCCTTTCCTTCTTTGATTTTTTCAATATTCCAGACAGGCATCTGGGGACTGCTTTTTTCCAGCAGCTGTTCAATGTAGCGGTCAAGAATTTTCACAGTTTTACTCCTTTAGTTGTAAGTTTTTAATTGATTGATTCTGAATTCAAACGTTTGCAAGCTATCATTATCTTATCATAAAACAAGATAGAAAAGAATTGGAGAAAATGCATAAAAAAGCGCTTACAATATTGAGCATAATGTCTATCGACACGAGAAAGAAACCATGTTAAAATGAAAACATCAACAAAAGGAATGCATGGATGCCTAAGGGACTTGAATTGTAATTGCTTACAAATGGCAGAAATGCATAAATTTTCAGATTATTTTGCAAACCTTTGCAACTCATCAGGAGGAGGAAAAAGGGGTGCGGAAGAAAAAGAATATATCATAAAGAAAGGGAGAAAACATTTATGAGAAAGAGCATGAAACAGGCAACAGCATTGACACTGGCAGCAGTTACAGCACTGTCTCTGACCGCATGCGGAGGCGGAAAGGCAGATGCACCGGCAGCAACCCAGGCAGCAGGAGAGAGCAAGGCTGAAGGCGGCGCAGCCGCAGACGGCGAGCAGGTAGAACTGACCTTTTCCTGGTGGGGCGGTGACAGCCGTCATGAGGCTACTGAGAAGGCAATCGAAGCATTTATGGCAAAGTACCCCAACATCACCGTAACTCCTGAATACGGCGCATGGAGCGGCTGGGAAGAGAAGCAGTCCTTAAATATTCTGGGTGGAAATGCTGCTGACGTAATGCAGATCAACTGGAACTGGATTGAAGCTTATTCCAACAACGGAGCAAACTTTGCAGACCTGAGCCAGTACGGAGATGTTCTGGATCTGACCCAGTTCCCGGAAGCTGCTCTGGAGCAGTGTAAGGCAGACGGCAAGCTGATGGCAGTGCCGGTAGCTATGACAGGACGTGTGTTCTACTGGAACAAGACCACTTTCGATGAGGTTGGATGCGCAATCCCTACCGATACTCAGTCTCTGCTGGATGCAGGTGCTGCATTTAAGGCATTCAATGAGGATTATTATCCCCTGGCTCTGGGCGAGTACGACCGTATGATTTTCCTGGTTTACTATCTGGAGTCCAAGTACAACAAGCCGTGGGTTCAGGACAATGAGATTCAGTACACTGCAGAAGAGATTCAGGATGGTATGGACTTCATCTGCCAGCTGGAAGAGGCTCATGTAATCCCGACTATCGCTACTATTCAGGGCGATATGGCTGACTCTCTGGATAAGAATGCAAAATGGATTGACGGTAAGTATGCAGGTATCTTCGAGTGGGATTCCTCTGCAAACAAGTTCCAGAAGGCAGTAGAAGAGTCTACCAACAAGCCGGGTCAGGAATTTGTAATTGGTGATTTCGTAAAGCTGGGCGATTACAATGGAGGCTTTACCAAGATTTCCATGGGTCTGGCAGTATCCGCAACCTCTGCACATCCGAAGGAAGCAGCAATGCTGATCAACTTCCTGTTAAACGAGGCTGAGGGCGTTGAGATTTCCGGTACCGAGCGCGGTATTCCCTGTTCTGCAGCAGGTCTTGCTCTGCTGAATGAAAAGGGTCTGGGCGATGCTCTTGTAAAGGAAGCAAATGCAAAGGTTATGAGCTACAGCGAGTTCCCGCTGGATCCGAAGTTTGAGCACAACGATCTGAAGGCAAATCCGGACGGTGTATACTACAAGGTATTCGGTAAGTTAAGCGCAGGCGATATTGACAGCGCAAAGGCTGCTCAGGATCTGATGGACGGCGTAAACGAGTGCATGGGCAACTAAGAAACAAACGTAATTAGAAACATGATCAAAAAACAGCATCGTAGTTGACATCTTGGCAGAACATAAAGGGGCCGCTGAAAAAGCTTTCAGCGGCCCATATAAGGGGAATGAGTTTTTATGATAGAGAAAGCAAAGTACCCGGACATCGTGGCAGAATTCCGCAGCTTAGGGGAGTTAAGCCCGGAACAGATGGTCTGCCTTGCAGACACCATCGCTCAGGTGTCCGAGGAAATATTTGAACATTATAAGGCCCTTTGTGATTTGCTTAAGGGGCAGCTTCAGCGAGTCAGAAGAATCTGCAGAGAGGAAGGCTGCAAAAAGGCTTTTCCGCAGGAGGCAGACAGACAGCTTTTAGCCAGAGCGCTGGAGAGCGCATGCAGGCAGAAGGTGGTGCTGGCTGAGAAGTATGAGGAGCTGGCAAAAGAATTAGTACAATAACGAGGAGGCAGCGTATGCAGAAAAAAAGCTTCAGCAGGTTTTTGACAGACAACATCGGCTTTTTATTTATTGTGCCGTGGCTGATCGGATTCCTGGTATTTAAGGTATATCCATTTGCATCTTCTCTGTATTACAGTTTTACAAACTACGATTTGTTTACTGGAATTACAAAGACAGGACTGATGAACTATCAGAAAATCTTTACGGATGAGGATATTGTCCGTGCCTTTGCAGTAACATTTAAATACGCAATTTTCGATGTGCCGCTGAAGCTGGCATTTGCATTGTTTATTGCTTATATCCTGAACTTTAAGTTAAAGGGAGTAAACTTTTTCCGTACTGCTTACTACATTCCCTCTATCCTGGGCGGTTCCATCGCCATTGCGATTCTGTGGAGAGCAGTATTTAATACAGACGGTCTGATCAATACCGTAATTGGAATGTTCGGCATGGAGCCGATTAACTGGATGGCAGGCGCCAACAGTGCTCTGTTTGTAATTATTCTGCTTCGTGTATGGCAGTTTGGTTCTGCCATGGTTATTTTCCTGGCTGCATTAAAGGGTGTTTCTCAGGATCTGTATGAGGCAGCTTCCATTGACGGAGCAGGCAAGTGGACTCAGTTTTTCAAGATTACCGTTCCGATTATCACACCGGTTATCTTCTATAACCTGATTACTCAGCTGTGTCAGGCATTCCAGGAGTTCAACGCACCATATCTGGTAACAAAGGGCGGCCCCAACGGAGCAACCACTCTGATTTCCATGCTGATTTACAACAATGCATTCCTTCGTCATAAAATGGGTATGGCAAGCGCCCAGGCATGGGTTCTGTTTGTTATCGTTATGACCTTTACTGCAGTTGCATTTATCAGCCAGAAAAAATGGGTTTACTATTCAGATGAGGATGGGAGGTAGAAAACATGACAAGAGAGCAGAGAGCAAAAGTCAGCGCATTCCTGCGTTATACCGTACTGATCGTTGTTGGTATTATCATGGTTTATCCTCTGATTTGGATGGTAGGCGCTACCTTCAAGACCAACTCCGAGATTTTCACCAGCGCCTGGTTCTGGCCTAAGAATCCGGTGTTTGACGGATATGACAATGCATTTAAGAGCTACGGCGGTAAGATTGACCTGCTGAAATCCATGATCAATACTTACAAGATTGTTATTCCGAAGGTTATTTTTACCGTTGTTTCTGCAACTATTACTGCTTACGGCTTTGCGCGGTTTGAGTTTAAGGGAAAAGGAATTCTGTTCTCCCTGATGATTTCCACCCTGTTCCTGCCGCAGGTAGTGCTGAATGCTCCGCAGTACATTATGTACAATGGATGGGGCTGGACTGATTCCTACCTTCCGCTGGTAATTCCGTCTCTGTTTGCAGCTGATACCTATTTCGTATTTATGCTGGTACAGTTCCTGCGCGGTATTCCCAGAGAGCTGGAGGAGGCAGCCAAAATCGATGGATGTAACTCCATTAAAACCCTGTGGTATGTGATTGTTCCCATGCTGAAGCCGTCACTGGTTTCCTGTGCTCTGTTCCAGTTTATGTGGACATCCAACGACTTCCAGGGACCGTTGATTTACATTTCCAACATGACAAAGTACACCCACTCTATTTACCTGCGTATGTCTATGGACGGTGATACAGGATTCCAGTGGAACCGTATTCTTGCCATGTCTCTGATTACAATTATTCCGTCTCTGATTGTGTTCTTCTGCGCACAGAACTCTTTCATCGACGGTATTGCAGCAGGCGGCGTAAAGGGTTAAATAAGTACCTTGTGAATTACAAAGAGGGGATCTCATTTTGGGGTTCCCTTTTGTGATTGAAAAAACGATGAAAAAGAGGAAAACAGAATGAAAATCAGTTGTATTTTTCAGACAGCCAGAAACGCTGTCCTGGAGCTTGAGAATAACGGAATTTTTGAACTGGAGGAAGGCTGGGAGATTCTGGTAAACGGAGCGTTTTATGGAGAAACAAAGCGGGTTATTACAAGCGTATACGGATTAAAGCCAGATACAGATTACGAGATTACTGTCAGAAAGGGAGAGGAAAGCGCATCTGTAAGGCTTCACACAGACCATGAATTTGTAACCCTGAATGTGCGGGATTTTGGTGCAAAGGGCGATGGCGTACAGAACGATACTCTGTTTATTCAAGCGGCGATTATGGCCTGTCCAAAGGAAGGACGCGTTCTGATTCCGGAGGGAACCTATAAAATTACCAGTCTGTTTTTAAAGGATGATCTGAAAATAGAGCTGGCAAAAGGCGCTGTGCTTTCGGCTGAGACGGATCGGAGCCATTTTCCTGTACTCCCCGGCCTGATTCAGAGCTATGATGAGGAGTCAGAGTACAATCTGGGAACCTGGGAAGGCAATCCGCTGTCTATGTTTTCTGCGATTATCACTGGAATAAATGTAAAGCATGTGGTATTCTATGGGGAAGGCGTGATTGAGGGAAATGCCAACGGGGACCCGGACAACTGGTGGTATGATGCGAAGGTAAAGCGGGGGGCATGGCGGCCCAGAATGATTTTCCTCAACCATTGTGAGGACATTGTTTTTCAGGGAATCCGGGTACAGAACAGTCCCAGCTGGAATATTCATCCCTATTTTTCGGAGCATCTCAGATTCCTTGATATGACTGTTTTAAATCCTAAGGATTCCCCCAATACAGATGGACTGGATCCGGAATCCTGCCGGGATGTAGAGATTGCAGGCGTATATTTTTCTCTGGGAGACGACTGTATTGCCGTTAAATCCGGAAAAATATATATGGGTTCCAAGCACAAACAGCCTTGTGAGGATATTACTATCCGGCAGTGCTGTATGAGGGATGGACATGGTTCTATTACGATTGGAAGTGAGATGGCAGGCGGAGTCAGGAATTTAACAGTTCGCGACTGCCTGTTTCTGCACACGGATCGGGGACTGCGGATTAAGACAAGAAGAGGAAGAGGAAAAGACGCTGTTATTGACGGAGTTCTGTTTGAAAATATCCGAATGGATCATGTAATGACACCTTTTGTAATTAACTGCTTCTATTTCTGTGATCCGGACGGTCATACGGAATATGTTCAGAGCAGAGAACCATATCCGGCCGATGAGAGAACGCCGGAGATCCGGACAATGGTATTCCACAATATTCAGGCGGAAAACTGCCATGTGGCAGCAGTTTATATGTATGGTCTTCCGGAAAAGAAGATTCAGAAGGTGATTATGGAGCATATCCGTGTTACTTATGCAGAGAATGCGGCTGCTGGGGTGCCGGCTATGCTGGACGGTCAGGGAGAATGCAGAAAAATGGGCATTTTCGTAAAAAATGTGTCCCACCTTGTGCTTCGGGATGTGGTTTTAGAGGGGCAGGAGGGAGAGGCCATGATTCTGGACGGTATTGATCGGCTGGAGGGCGCTCTTCGATAAGAGAGGAAGAAAAAGCGGCAGGTGGTTATAGGAAAACGGAACATCTGCAAAAGGTATCAGAGGCAAGGAGATGAGAGCAAATGGCAGTAACAATTAAGGATGTGGCAAAAAAGGCCGGGGTGTCCTATTCTACAGTGTCCAGAGCTTTGAATGGAATCGGAAGCGAAAACACAGAAAAAAGAAAGCGGATTTTGGAGATTGCAGATGAAATGGGATATGTGCCCAACCAGGCGGCAATTAACCTGAAGCTTTCCCGCTCCTATGTGATTGGCCTGTATTTTTCGACAATCAGTAAAATGTCTTCGCCTTTTGTTCTTCATGATGTATTGACCGGGGTTTACAGTGTTGTGGGAAGCAAATACAATGTGGTGGTAAAAGGTATTGATATGCATGAACCGGGCACCTTAAATCCCAGTTATTTTGATGGCATTATTGTACTGAGCCAGCGCTCGGAGGATCAGGCATTTATTGATGAGGTTCTGGGGAAGAAGATCCCTATGGTGACGATTTGCAGAACGGTGTATGCCGATGCGCCCAATGTGACTACAGATGAGGCAGGGGCCATGGAAAAGGCTATGGATTATCTGCTTGAAAACGGACATAGAAAAATATGCGTGATCGAAGGAGGGCCGAATCTGGATTCCACCAGACTTCGTCACAAGGGCTGGAGGGCCTCGGTGCGAAAGCATGGATTGGATCCGGATGAGATTCCCATTGTAGGAGGAACCTACCGGTACGCCAGCGGCTATCAGGGCGCTAAGCTGCTGTTGCAGCACAAGCCTACGGCAATTCTCTGTTTTAATGATGAAATGGCCTTTGGAGCGAGAGAAGCCATTGCAGAGGCGGGGCTGAAGGTTCCGGATGACGTTTCTCTGGTTGGCTTTGATAACTGGGATCTGTCTGGGTACAACAGTATGAAGCTGACAACGGTGGAGCGGAATATGGGTGAGATTGCCAAGGAGGGAACCAGAGTTCTTCTGCGGCGTCTGGAGGATGGTATTGTGGACAACAGCCGTATTTATCTGGAAAACAAGCTGATTATCCGAAGTACCGTGAAGGATATCCGTGGGGACCGGGCAGAGGAAGACAGAGAATCTTAAGAGTTCTTTCAGTTGTTCTTTTTCAGTGGTTTTGCTATACTATGCTATATATGGAAATTTTTAACTGTTCAGGACGGGGTATCTTCTTGTCCGCCGTCCTGAATAGCTATGCATATTTTTAGAAAAGCAGAATCAGGAGAGGCTTTATGAGGGAGAAGAAAACGAAAGAAAACAAGAGACAACTATGGAAAAGAATGTGCAGCCTGCTTGTAGCCTGCGCTCTGATTGTGATGAGCGGGCCGCAGCAGGCTGCGGCTGCTCCCACAGCCGGGGATACAGGCGCGCAGCCGGGGGCATCGGTGATTCGATCCGATGAGCTGAGAGGAGTCTGGGTGTCCTATCTGGACTGGGAACAGCTTCCTGCCGAACGGGGATCCTACCAGCTTGCTGTGGATAAGATTCTGAACCGGTGCACAGAATTAAAAATGAACGCGGTATTTGTTCATGTACGTCCAGATGCAGATGCCATGTATCCGTCTCAGTATTTTCCCTGGTCCCGTTTTGTAACAGGAACTCAGGGGCAGGATCCGGGCTATGATCCTCTGGCATATTTTGTCCGTGCTGCCCATGAGCGGGGACTTCAGTTTCACGCCTGGATCAATCCGTTTCGTGTTACAGGTTATCACAACACCTGGGAACAGGTGTCGGAGAACAGTCCTGTCAAGCAGTGGTTAAGTGACGGGGATCCTTCCAATGATCGCTGGGTGCTGAAACAGAACGGCGCATATTATCTGAACCCGGCAGTGGAAGAGGTGAGAGCGCTGATTGTAAACGGAGTGCGGGAGATTGTCCAGAAGTATACAGTAGATGGAATTCATTTTGATGATTATTTTTATCCGGATGTAGATGATGAGGATTCCAGCCGCTGGTTTGATAAGCCGGAATACGAGGCGTCAGGAAGCACTCTGTCGATTGCGGATTGGCGAAGGGAGAATGTCAACAAGCTGATTCGCAGTGTCTACAGCACAGTCAAGGAAACAAGGCCGTCAGCCCAGTTCGGAATCAGCCCGGAGGGATATCTGGCTCATCTGCGCAGTGATACCAGACTGTTTACAGATGTAGACGCATGGATGTCTGAGGAAGGGTATATTGACTACATTATGCCGCAGATTTACTGGGGCTTTGAGCATAAAACCTCCAGCGGAAGTCCTGCTCCCTTTGCATTTGAAAACAATCTGAAATCCTGGCTGGAGATGAAAAAGAAGGGGAAGGCAAAGCTGTATCTGGGGCTTGCCATGTATAAGACCGGCTCGAACTCCAGCGACAATAATGAGGTGCCGGAATGGCTCAGATATGATGATATTATGAAGCGCCAGGTGCTGGCAGGAAGAGCCTCAGGACAGGTATCCGGCTTCTGCTTTTATGCCTACAGCTCCTTCCAGGAGGAGGCATGTCAGAAGGAAGTAGAGAATCTGCTCCAGGTATTCCGCTGAAAATAAAATGAAACAGGAAGGAAAAGAAAATGAGCACAATGAAAAGACTGGAAGAGTATGTTGTCAGTATCCCGGATTTTCCGGAGCCGGGGATTATTTTTCGTGATGTTACCAGCATTCTTCAGGATGCAGACGGACTTCACATGGCGATTGACAAGCTGAGAGAGATGGTAAAGGATCTGGATTTTGACGTAGTGGTAGGTCCGGAATCCAGAGGATTTATTTTTGGAGTGCCGGTTGCCTATGCAGAGCATAAAAGCTTTGTTCCGGTACGGAAAAAAGGAAAGCTTCCACGAGAAACCATTTCTGCAAAGTACGATTTGGAGTATGGTTCTGCGGAGATTGAGATTCATAAGGATGCGATTAAACCAGGACAGAAGGTTGTGATTGTAGATGATCTGATTGCCACAGGAGGAACTGTGGAGGCAATTATTGATTTGATAGAGCAGCTGGGCGGCGTGGTTGTGAAGGTATGCTTTGTTATGGAACTGGCAGGATTGCAGGGACGAAAGAATCTGTCTGGATATGATGTGGATTCCGCTATTATTTATGAGGGAAAATAAAGTAAGAGATTCCTGTTTTTGAAGCAGGAATCTTTTTCTTATGTCATAGGACGGCAATTTCCTATGACATAAAAATGCTTCGCATAACAGAAACAAAATGCAAGGTTGACATGATAAGTGAAAAACATTAATATGATAGTCTGCCTGCTGATAAAAGAAAATAGGGAGACAGAAGGATGACAGATAAAATAAGACAGGAAAAATCAGAGGAAGGAATTCTTTATGGAATCGGCGTAGGACCAGGAGATCCGGAGTTAATGACCATAAAGGCACTTCGTATTTTAAAAGAATGTGATGTGGTGTTTACACCAGGAAAAAGCAGAATGGAAAGTACAGCATATGGGATTGCCGTTCAGGCTTTGCCGGAGCTGGAGGAGAAGGACTGTGTCTGTGTGGAGATCCCCATGGTACATGACAGAAAACAGCTGAAGCAGGCGTATGACCAGGCAGCGGATCTTGTGGAAGAGAGGCTTTGCCGGGGGCAGAAGGCAGCCTTTCTGAATCTGGGAGATGTGACTCTGTATGCCACATATCTCCATGTTCACCGCCGGATACAGAAGCGGGGATTTCAGGCAGAGCTGATTAACGGAATTCCATCCTTTTGTGCTGCAGCTGCGGCTTTTGGAACAGGACTGGCAGAGGGACATGAGCAGTTTCATATTCTGGCAAAGCCGGGGCAGGTAGAAGCAGGTCTGGCCCTTTCCGGAACCAAGGTGATTATGAAAAGCAGCAGGCAGAGCAGCCAGTTTCGGCAGCAGCTGGAGACAGCAGAACAGGAGGGACAGGAGGTTTTTCTGGCAGAAAACTGCGGAATGCCTGGACAGCGGCTGCAGAAAGGAGCCGGGGCTGTGACAGGACAGGAAGGATACTATTCCCTGATTCTTGTAAAGGAAAAAAAGAAGCTGCAGGAAAACAGGGCGGAAAGAAATGAGGTACAGACAGATGAAGCATGAGCTTTATGTAATCGGAATGGGACCGGGACGGGAAGAAAAGATGACGTTAGAGGCGTTGCAGGCGCTGGAGGCCTGTGATACGATTGTAGGCTATACGGTTTATGTGGATCTTCTGAAAACGCGGTTTCCGGATAAGGAGTACATGACAACGCCTATGCGTCAGGAGACCAGGCGGTGCCGGATGGCCTTTGAGGAGGCACAGAAGGGGAAGCGGGTAGCTATGGTCTGCAGCGGAGATGCAGGCGTCTACGGGATGTCCGGTCTGATGCTGGAGCTGGGAAGGGAATACCCGGACTGCCAGGTAACGGTTATCAGCGGAGTGACCGCTGCCCTGGCCGGAGCAGCCCTGCTGGGAGCGCCGCTCATGCATGATTTTGCTGTCATCAGTCTGAGTGATCTGCTGACGCCCTGGGAGAAGATTGAGAAGCGTCTTCGGGCAGCTGCAGCGGCGGACTTTGTGATTTGCCTTTACAATCCCTCCAGTAAAAAGCGTTCTGATTATCTGAAACGGGCCTGCCAGATCATTTTTGAAGAAGCAGGGCAGGAGTTAGTCTGCGGCGTGGTGAAATCGGCCGGAAGAGAGGGAGAAGGTGCAGAGGTGATGTACTTGTCAGAGCTGGAGGAGTATCCGGCAGATATGTTTACAACGGTCTTTATAGGAAATTCCGAGACAAGGATCATAGACGGGCGCATGGTAACGCCCAGAGGATATCAGAATATCTGAGGGAGAGTGTGAGATATGGAATCATATTATGCAAAGCAGCTGGAGTGTCTCTGCAGCCAGGTAAGACCGGGAGACAGGGAAGCAATGGAAGCATCAAAAAGGCACTGGAATGGGATTGCAAAGCCTCTGGATGGTCTGGGCCGAATGGAGGATTTGCTGGTAAAAATCGCAGGAGTAGTCCGCAGTGAGAAGCTGTGTCTGGAACGAAAGGCTGTTGTGGTTTTTTGTGCGGATAACGGTGTGGTAGCTGAGGGTGTAACCCAAACCGGCAGTGAGGTAACGGCTGTGGTAACGGAAAATATTGCCAGAGGCATTGCAAGCGTCAATCGAATGGCTTCAGTAGCCGGAGCTGACGTAATTCCGATAGATGTGGGAGTGAAAGGAAGGCTTCAGGAGACGGGAATCCGAAACTGCCGGATTGCAGACGGGACGGCAAACCTGCTGCATGAGCCAGCAATGACCATGGAACAGACTCTGGAGGCGATTCATACAGGAATTGCTCTGGCAGGGGAGTTAAAGGACAGTGGTTATGACCTGCTTGCAGTGGGAGAAATGGGAATTGGCAATACCACAACCAGCAGCGCCATTGCAAGCGTTATGCTGGAACAGCCGCCGGAAGCAGTGACGGGACGGGGCGCCGGACTTTCTGGAGAGGGACTGGAGCGGAAGATCCAGGTGATCCAAAAAGCCATTGCCCTGCATTGTCCAGATCGGGAAAAGCCTCTGGAGGTTCTGTCAGCTTTGGGAGGACTGGATATCGCAGCTATGACTGGATTTTTGCTGGGAGGAGCTATTTACCGGATTCCTGTGGTTCTGGACGGGATGATTTCTGCGGTGGCAGCCCTTTTGGCAGCGGCGCTTTGTCCAGGAGTGACAGATTATCTTCTGCCTTCCCATCTGGGGAAGGAACCGGCCTGCCGCCTGGTCATGGAGCGTCTGGGATTTGAGCCGGTCATTCACGGCCAACTGGCACTGGGAGAGGGAACCGGAGCGGTGATGCTGTTTCCTCTGTTAGATATGGCGGCAGCAGTTTATGAGGAAAACAGTACCTTTGCAGATATAAAAATCAAGGCTTACGAAAGCTTTGAAGACTGAGAAAGGTCCGGGAAAAGGAAATCCAGAAGCGGTACAAAAACCGGAAAAGGGATAAAGCAAGAAAAACCGGAAAAGCAGGGGTTGGGAGAGACAGGAAAGGAAGGCAGGCGGATATGGTACATTTTATCGGAGCAGGACCGGGAGATCCGGATTTAATTACAGTGAAGGGAAAACGGCTGATTGAGGAGGCTGATGTGATTATTTATGCTGGCTCTCTGGTAAATCCTCAGGTTCTGGCAGGGGCCAGACCAGATGCAGAAATATATAACAGCGCCCAAATGACGCTTCCTGAGGTGGTTGCTGTCATGAAGAAGGCAGAAGAGGAGGGGAAAACTGTAGCCCGGGTACATACAGGGGATCCTGCAATTTACGGAGCTCACAGAGAGCAGATGGTTCAGTTGGATGAACTTGGAATCTCTTATGATGTAGTGCCGGGAGTCAGCTCTTTTCTGGCAGCAGCAGCAAGCATGAAAAAAGAATATACCCTTCCGGGAATCAGCCAGACAGTGATTCTTACCCGAATGGAAGGAAGAACGCCTGTTCCGGAAAAAGAGCAGATAGAAGCCCTGGCAGTTCATCAGGCATCGATGGCGATTTTTTTAAGCGTAGGACAGATGGACGAGCTGAGCAGCCGTCTGATCAAAGGCGGATATCCGGAAACAACTCCGGCAGCAGTGGTGTATAAGGCTTCCTGGGAGGATGAAAAAATTGTGACCGGAACCTTAAAGGACATCGGGGAGCGAGTGCGTCAGGCAGGGATACGGAAAACTGCCATGATCACAGTGGGACGTTTTCTTGGAGATGAGTTTGAGCTTTCTAAGCTGTATGATGAGAACTTCACTCACGGCTACCGGAGGGCAAAGCAGGAGAGCCGGAAGCCGGAGAAAGAAGAGGCAGAGAACAGAGAAGCAGGGATGGAGCGCTGAACAGGACAGGAGGACGGAAAATGGCAAAAAAAATTATGATTCAGGGAACCATGTCCAATTCAGGAAAAAGCTTTCTGGCAGCAGCGCTTTGTCGGATTTTTCATCAGGATGGTTATCGGACAGCGCCTTTTAAGTCTCAGAATATGGCGTTGAATTCTTATATCACAGATGACGGGCTGGAGATCGGCAGAGCCCAGGCCATGCAGGCAGAGGCAGCAGGTATTCTGCCTTCAGCAGAGATGAACCCGATTCTGTTAAAGCCTACCAGCCATATGGGAAGCCAGGTGGTGATTATGGGAGAGGTTTTCGGCAATATGAAGGCCATGGATTACTATCGGAGAAAGCCGGAGCTGATTCCCGTAATCAAAGACGCCTTTGCCCGTTTGGAAGAGCAGTACGAGGTAATCGTTTTAGAGGGTGCCGGAAGTCCTGCGGAGATTAATCTTCGAGAAAATGATATTGTAAATATGGGAATGGCAGAAATGGCAGACGCTCCGGTTCTTCTGGTTGGAGACATTGACCGGGGCGGTGTATTTGCCTCTCTTTACGGAACCGTGAAGCTGCTTTCTCCACAGGAGCAGAAGCGGATCTGTGGATTAATTATTAATAAATTTCGGGGAGATGTGGAAATACTGAAGCCGGGACTGGATATGATAGAAGAAAAGGTGGGGATTCCGGTGGTAGGAGTCATTCCCATGGAGCAGATCGATCTGGATGATGAGGACAGTCTTTCAGAACGGCTGGATGCGGGGAAGAGACGGGGATATCAGACAGAAGCAGGAGATGAGCAGCCGTATCTGGATCTTGCAGTCATTCACCTTCCCCATATTTCCAATTTTACAGATTTTAATCCTCTGGAACAGGGCAGTGGAGCAAGGCTTCGGTATGTAAGCTGTGTTTCTCAGCTGGGACAGCCGGATCTTCTGATTCTTCCAGGAACGAAAAATACCATGGCAGATCTGGCCTGGATGAGGGAAAATGGACTGGAAGAAGAGGTGATTCGCCTGGTGGAGGAAAAAAAGATTCCCCTGATTGGAATCTGCGGCGGTTATCAGATGCTGGGAGAAGGCCTTCAGGACCCAGAAGGAGCAGAGGGGGTACCCGGAAGCTCTATGAAGGGAATGGGGCTTCTTCATGCAGAAACCATATTTGCCTCCAGAAAAACAAGAACAAGAATCACAGGCCGCATACAGGCTGGAAGCGGAATTTTTTCAGCAGGGCAGGGAAGCTTGATTTCCGGCTATGAGATTCATATGGGGATTACCAGAGCGATTTCTTCGGAAGAAGAACATGCGAAAACAGCAGTTTTTCTGGAGGACGGACGAAGAGACGGCCTTTGCAGGGAGGATGGCCTGGTATTTGGAACCTATCTTCACGGACTGTTTGATAATGAAGAATGGACAGGGAAGCTGCTGTCTGGCCTGGCAGAGAAAAAGGGAATTCTGTGGAGCAGCCCAGAGGAAAGCCGCAGGGCTTATAAGGAGAGACAGTATGACAGGCTGGCCCAGCTGGTGCGGGAAAACCTGGATATGAAGAAGATATATGAAATCATGGGAATGGATGCGAAAAACACAGATGAGACGAAACAGGCAGAAGGAGAGTTGACAGTATGAAAGAACAAATGCAGTGGATTCGGCCAGAGGAGATCGAAGCCCGCAGTATGGAAATCATTGAATCAGAAATGCCCCAGGGGAGGTGGAGCCCCGAAGAACTGGCAGTAGTGAAACGGTGTATTCATACCTCGGCAGATTTTGATTATGCAGAAAATCTGTATTTTTCGGATCATGCTGTAGAAAAAGCTCTGGAAATCTTCAAAAAGGGCGGATTTACCATTGTGACAGATACGAATATGGCGGCATCCGGCATTAATAAACGAGCCCTGGAAACGCTGGGCGGCCATGCAGTATGCTTTATGGCAGATCCGAAGGTAGCAGAGGAGGCAAAGAAACGGGAGGTAACAAGAGCTCTTGTCAGCATGGAATATGCAGCAAGGCTTACAGGCCCTTTAGTATTCGCCATTGGAAATGCCCCCACGGCTCTGATCCGTCTTCATGAAATGATGGAAGAGGGAAGCATTCATCCGGATTTTATTATTGCAGTTCCTGTAGGCTTCGTAAATGTAGTAGAATCGAAAGAGCTGATTGCGGCAGATCCGGCACCCTGTATTGTGGCAAAAGGGCGCAAAGGGGGAAGCAATATTGCGGCAGCTGTCTGCAATGCCCTGATGTATCAGCTGACCAGAGGCTGACAAAGGGGAAGGAAGTTTGTGAAAAACCTTTTTTTTCTTGCTTTTTTCGACAAAAATAATTATAATGATTCAATAACTATGCGTATAAAAAGGTGGCTTTTCTATGGCAGAAAAACAATTGGAAACGGGAGTGGATATTGAACTGGAAAATCCTGCGGACTTTACCAGTCCGGAAGTACTGTATCAGGATTTGATCAGAAGTATCAGGAAGTACCATCCGTCTGATGATATTTCCCAAATTGAAAAAGCATACAAAATCGCCAGAGAGGCGCATAAGGATCAGAAGCGAAAGTCGGGTGAACCATATATTATTCACCCTCTTTGTGTTGCTATTATTCTGGCAGATCTGGAGCTGGACAAAGAAACTATTATTGCCGGAATTCTTCACGATGTGGTAGAGGATACCATTATGACTCTGGGTGAGGTGGAGAAGGAATTCGGTGCTGAGGTGGCTCTTCTGGTAGATGGAGTTACAAAACTGACTCAGCTGTCCTGGTCCATGGATAAGGTGGAGATTCAGGCTGAGAATCTGCGAAAGATGTTTTTGGCCATGGCCAAGGATATCCGTGTGATTCTGATTAAGCTGGCGGACCGCCTTCACAATATGCGTACTCTTCAGTATATGAAGCCGGAGAAGCAGAAGGAAAAGGCTCGTGAGACCATGGACATTTATGCACCTATTGCTCACAGGCTGGGTATTTCCAAGATCAAGGTGGAGCTGGATGATCTGTCTCTGAAGTATTTGGAGCCAGAGGTTTATTATGATCTGGCAGAGAAGATTTCCCTGCGCAAGGATGCCAGAGAAGCCTTTGTACAGAGTATTGTAGACGAGGTGTCTGCTCATATCCGCGAGGCCGGGATTGAAGCTCGGGTAGACGGAAGAGTGAAGCATTTCTTCAGCATTTACAAAAAGATGGTAAACCAGGACAAAACCCTGGATCAGATTTACGATTTGTTTGCAGTCCGGATTATTGTGGAGACAGTGAAGGACTGCTATGCGGCTCTGGGTGTGATCCATGAGCTTTACAAGCCCATACCGGGCCGGTTTAAGGATTATATTGCCATGCCCAAGCCCAATATGTATCAGTCGCTGCACACGACTCTGATCGGCAGTACCGGCCAGCCCTTTGAGATTCAGATTCGGACTTATGAGATGCACCGGACGGCAGAATATGGTATTGCAGCTCACTGGAAGTATAAGGAAAGCGGAAGCGGTAAGATTGCAGCAGGAGATGAGGCTGCCAAGCTGTCCTGGCTGCGTCAGATTCTGGAGTGGCAGAGAGAGGCAGATAACTCCAAAGAATTTTTGAATATGGTTAAGGGCGACCTGGATCTGTTTTCTGACAGCGTGTACTGCTTTACACCTACTGGAGATGTGAAGAACCTGCCCAGCGGTTCTACGCCGATTGACTTTGCCTATTCCATCCACAGCGCAGTGGGCAATAAAATGGTAGGCGCCAGAGTCAACGGAAAGCTGGTGAACATTGATTATGTGATTCAGAACGGCGATCGAATTGAGATTATTACCTCCCAGAATTCCAAAGGCCCCAGCCGGGACTGGCTGTCTCTGGTCAAGAGCACACAGGCAAGAAATAAGATCAATCAGTGGTTTAAGACAGAGCTTAAGGAAGACAATATTACCAAGGGCAAAGAGATGATTGACCGGTATTGTAAGGCCAAGGGTATTAACTATCCGGAGATTAACAAGCCGGAGTTTCAGGAAAAGGTTATGGCCCGGTATGCTTTTAAGGACTGGGATTCTGTTCTGGCTTCCATTGGACATGGCGGATTAAAAGAAGGTCAGGTCATCAACAAGATGCTGGATGAAAAGGCCAAGAAGCAGAAAAAAGAGGTAACGGACAAGGCGATTCTGGACGGCATTGAGGAGATGACAGGAAAAGCTCCTGAAAATAAAAAATCCAAAAGCGGAATTGTTGTTAAGGGAATCCACGATGTGGCTGTGCGTTTTTCGCGCTGCTGCAGTCCGGTTCCAGGAGACGAGATTGTTGGTTTTGTTACCAGAGGCCGTGGAATTTCTATTCATAGAACAGATTGTATCAACATTATTAATCTTCCCAGTGATGAGCGGGTTCGTCTGATTGATGCAGAATGGCAGCAGCCGGAGGGAGAAGGCAATAAGGAGCGGTATTCCACGGAAATCCAGATTTATGCCAACAACCGAATTGGAATGTTCGTAGACATTTCCAAGGTGTTTACGGAGCGTCAGATTGATATTACTTCTATGAATGTACGCACCAGCAAGCAGGGGAAGGCTACGATTATCATGACCTTTGATATCCACGGGATTGAGGAGCTGAACCGTTTGACGGATAAATTAAGACAGATAGAGGGCGTTCTGGATATTGAGCGAACTGCAGGTTAGATAGGCAGCCGAATTTGATAGGAACGCAGAAAAGAGAGAACAGAGGCAGATAGAGGATATTTGCTTCTGTTCAAATTATATAAGAAGAGAAGAAGGGGAAACATCATGAGTGATTTTCGGATACAGACCTGTGTGATGGGGATGGTCAGCACGAATTGCTATATTGTTTACAGAAAGGGCGGAAAATCTGCGGTGATCATAGATCCGGCAGACAATGGAGCCTATATTCTGAACAAATGCCGGGAGCTTCAGGTGGAGCCGGAGGCAGTGCTTTTGACCCACGGACATTTTGATCATATTATGGCAGTTGATGATATCCGGCGGGCATTTCATTGTAAGGTGTATGCTCACATGGATGAAACAGAGCTGCTGAGAGATCCGTCTATGAATCTGTCAGGAACCATGGGAACAGAGCAGTTTTCTGTGGAGGCAGATGAGCTGCTTCGCGATGGACAGATTGTAAAGCTTCTGGACTGTGACTGGAAGGTGGTGGCTACGCCGGGGCATACAAAGGGCTCTGTCTGCTACTACCTTGCTTCTGAGGAGGTGCTCTTCAGTGGGGATACCTTATTTGCAGAGTCCCTGGGACGAACGGATCTTCCGACAGGAAGTGTTCAGCAGATTGTCCGGTCCATTGCAGAGCGGCTGTTTGAGCTTCCGGAGGATACCATGGTTTATCCGGGGCACGGAGATCCCACAACCATTGGCCATGAAAAAATATACAATCCGGTTGTGCCGTACTGGAAGAAAAACCGCTGAAAACTGTTTCAGAGGAAAACATCTGTGAGGATAATATAAAATGATAGGAATTTTATTAAATGATAATGGATATGAGCAGGATATCCGCGAGCTTTTGATGGCATTTTATCCGGGAGAGACCTTTGTTCATGAAGAGCAGGATGACCAGGAACATGTGCGCTTTTATGCAGAGGGAGAGGTAAATCAGGAAAGACAGGTATTTTCTCTGTCTTTGCGTTTTCCGGGAGCTTCCCGGTTTTATGTGCCAGAGGATCTGGAGCCGGAGGTCAGAAAAGAGTGGGAAGCAGCCAGTGAAAGCACGGAGATTTCTGTGGATTATGAGGATCGGTTTGAAACAAAAAACAGGATCAAGCGGCGGCTGTATGTGCTTTTAATGGGGGAGACAGGAAAGCAGCTTCCCTGGGGAACTTTGACTGGAATCCGCCCCACGAAAATTGCTATGACAAAGCTGGCCGAGGGGGCTTTGCCGGAGGAGATTTTCCGCTACATGAAGGAAACGTATTTTACCAGTGATGAGAAAATACGTCTCAGCATTGAGATTGCTCAGAGAGAGCGCCAGCTTTTGTCAGCCATTGATTATAAAAATGGCTACAGCTTATATATCGGCATTCCCTTCTGCCCGACCACTTGTCTGTACTGCTCCTTCACCTCTTACCCCATTGGAAAATGGAAAGAGAGAACAGGGGAATATCTGGAGGCTTTGTTCCGGGAAATGGATTATGTGGCAGAAGAAAAGCGCGGCTGCACGCTGGATACGGTATATTTTGGCGGAGGAACACCGACCTCTCTCTCTCCGGAGGATCTGGATATTTTGATTACCAGGCTGAAGAAAACCTTTGATTTTTCCACCGTTCAGGAATTTACGGTAGAAGCGGGAAGACCGGACAGCATTACCAGGGAAAAGCTTCAGGTGCTGAAAAATCATGGAGTAACCAGAATTTCCATCAACCCTCAAACTATGAAGGAGGAAACCTTAAAGCTGATTGGACGCCGCCATACGGTTGAGGATGTGAAGGAACGGTTCCAAATGGCCCGGGAGATGGGATTTGACAATATCAATATGGATCTGATTATCGGACTTCCGGAGGAAGGGCTGGAGGATGTGCGGACGACCATGGAAGAGGTGAAGGCTCTGGCGCCGGACAGTGTAACCGTTCATTCTTTGGCGATTAAGCGGGCAGCACGGCTGAATACCATGAAGGAAGTTTATAAGGATTTAAAAATTACCAATACGCAGGAAATGATTGATCTGACAGCGCAGTATGCCCGGGAGATGGGGCTTGAGCCTTATTACCTGTACCGGCAGAAAAATATGGCCGGAAATTTTGAAAATGTAGGCTACACAGCTCCAGGAAAGGCGTGTATTTACAATGTGCTGATTATGGAGGAGCAGCAGACCATTATCGGCTGTGGCGCGGGGACTACGACCAAGCGTCTGTTTCCGGAGGAAAACCGCATTGAGCGGGCGGAAAATGTAAAAGACGTGGAGCAGTATATCAGCCGTATTGATGAAATGATTGAGAGGAAAAGGCGCCTGCTCTCGGAAAAAACCATTGCTATTTAACTGTGAGAATAGTATAATCGATAAGCAAACGCACTTGCCGCAGGGCGGCAGATGCAGAAGAGGAACGGAGAAAGGATATCATGGCATTGAAGAAAAAGCCGGTTACCGGCATGAGAGATATTCTGCCTGCAGAAATGCAGGTACGGGAATATGTAATGAACCAGATTAAGGAAACGTATCGAAGCTTTGGATTTACGCAGATGGAAACTCCCTGTGTAGAGCACATTGAGAACCTGACCAGCAAGCAGGGCGGGGACAATGAAAAGCTGATTTTTAAGATTTTAAAGAGGGGAGAGAAGCTGAATCTGGAGACAGCAGAGACAGAGAATGATCTGGCGGACAGCGGTCTGCGCTATGATCTGACCCTGCCCCTTTCCAGATATTATTCTAATAACGGAGCCCAGCTTCCCAGCCCCTTTAAGGCACTTCAGATGGGAAGCGTATGGCGTGCCGATCGTCCTCAGAGAGGGCGGTTCCGTCAGTTTACCCAGTGTGATATTGATATTCTGGGAGATGCCACCAATATGGCTGAGATTGAGCTGATTCTGGCTACTACCACAGCTCTGGGAAGGATCTGTCCGGACAATGGTTTTACCGTGCGGATCAATGACAGAGAAATTCTGAAGGGAATGGCTTTATACTGCGGATTCCCGGAGAATGGACTGGATCAGGTGTTTATTACACTGGATAAGATGGACAAAATTGGTTTGGAGGGAGTCAGCGCAGAGCTTTTGGAGCTGGGATATGAGTCAGAGAGTGTTGAGAAGTATACAGGTCTTCTGGCAGAGCTTGGCGATGATGCGGCAGCTGTCCGCAGCCTTGGTGAGAAGCTGTCTCAGGTACTTCCTGTGGCTGTGACAGAGAATCTGGCTTCTATTATGGATACGGTGACAGAGGTGGCAGAGACAGATTTTAAGCTGGCTTTTGATCCCACTCTGGTTCGCGGAATGTCTTACTATACAGGAACGATTTTCGAGGTTTCCATGGAGGGCTTTGGTGGTTCCGTGGCAGGCGGCGGCCGCTACGATAAGATGATCGGCAAATTTACTGGTCAGGATACCCCGGCCTGCGGATTTTCCATTGGTTTTGAGCGGATTGTTACGATTCTGATGGAGCAGGGCGGCCGTGTTGAGGACGGTACTGTGAGAAAAGCATATCTGGTGGAAAAGGGAATGGATTCTGCCCGGTTCAGTCAGATTATGAAGCAGGCTATGGACGAGCGCCGGGCCGGTGTTCAGGTACTGGTTTCCCAGATGAACAAGAATAAAAAGTTCCAGAAGGAACAGCTTGGAAAAGAAGGTTACACAGAATTTGTGGAGTTCTACCGGGAAGCATTAAAATAGGCAGAATTTTAGAAAGAGATGCAAATAACGGCGGCAGGTTCCGCCGGGAGATAAATAAAAGGAGATTATGATCATGGCAGAGTCTATGCTGGGGCTGAAACGGTCCCATCGCTGTACAGAGCTTGGCACAGCCAATATCGGTGAACAGGTAACGGTTATGGGCTGGGTGCAGAAAAGCAGAAACAAAGGCGGAATTATTTTTGTGGATTTACGGGATCGTTCCGGAATTCTGCAGATTATTTTTGAGGAAAATAACTGTGGAGAGGAAAGCTTTGCAAAGGCAGAGAAGCTGAGAAGTGAATTTGTCATTGCAGTAACAGGAAAAGTAGAGGCCCGTTCCGGCGGTGTCAATGAAAATCTGGCTACCGGAGGAATTGAGGTTCGCGCAGAAAGTCTGCGTATCCTCTCAGAGTCTGAGACTCCTCCATTCCCCATTGAGGAAAATTCCAAGACAAAAGAGGAGCTTCGCTTAAAATACCGTTTCCTGGATCTGAGAAGACCGGATATTCAGAGAAACCTGATCCTCCGCAGTAAGATTGCCATTCTCACCAGACAGTTCCTGGCTGAGGAAGGCTTCCTGGAGATTGAGACTCCTACTCTGATTAAGAGTACTCCAGAAGGTGCGAGAGACTATCTGGTTCCCAGCCGTGTACATCCGGGATCCTTCTATGCACTGCCGCAGTCTCCGCAGCTGTTTAAGCAGCTGTTGATGTGCTCTGGCTATGACCGTTATTTCCAGCTGGCTCGCTGTTACCGAGATGAAGATCTGCGGGCAGACCGTCAGCCGGAGTTTACCCAGATCGATCTGGAGATGTCCTTTGTAGATGTGGACGATGTAATTGATGTCAATGAACGTCTGCTTTACAAGCTGTTTAAGGAGCTTTTGAATGTGGAGATTCCTCAGCCGATTCCGAGAATGACCTGGCAGGAGGCTATGGATCGCTATGGCTCCGATAAACCGGATATCCGTTTTGGTATGGAACTGAAAGATGTTTCCGAAGTAGTAAAAGACTGTGAATTCGTTGTATTTAAGGGCGCTCTGGAAAATGGCGGAACGGTTCGCGGCATCAATGCCGAGGGACAGGGAGGAATGCCCAGAAAGAAAATTGACGCTCTGGTTTCCTTTGCAAAGGATTACGGCGCAAAGGGACTGGCTTATGTAGCAATTCAGGAGGATGGAACCCTGAAATCCTCCTTCGCAAAATTCATGACAGAGGAGCAGATGGCTGCTCTGGTGGCCGCTATGGACGGAAAGCCTGGCGATCTGCTGCTGTTTGCGGCAGATAAGAAGCAGGTTGTATGGGCAGTGCTGGGTGCTCTGCGTCTGGAACTGGCCCGTCAGCTGGATCTCCTGAAAAAGGATGATTTCAAATTCCTGTGGGTAACGGAGTTCCCGCTGTTAGAGTATTCTGAGGAGCAGGGACGTTTCGTAGCTATGCACCATCCATTCACCATGCCGATGGATGAGGACTGGCATCTGATTGATTCTGATCCAGGCGCTGTTCGTGCAAAGGCTTACGATATTGTATTAAACGGAACAGAGCTGGGTGGTGGTTCTGTCCGGATTCACCAGAGCGATATTCAGTCCAAAATGTTTGAGGTACTGGGCTTTACTCCGGAAAAAGCACAGGAGCAGTTCGGTTTCCTGTTAGAGGCATTTAAGTATGGAGTTCCGCCTCACGCAGGTCTGGCTTATGGTCTGGATCGTGTGGCTATGCTGATGGGCGGCTGCGACAGCATTCGTGAGGTGATCGCTTTCCCGAAGGTAAAGGATGCGTCCTGTCTGATGACAGAGGCTCCGACTCCGGTAGATCCCAAGCAGCTGGAAGAGCTTGGCATTGAGATTGCCCCTGAGGCAGCGGATGCTGAATAAAAGCAAAATTACAGTAGAATAGAGAGAAGCGGAAAATGGAGAACCGTCGTGTGAAAAACATGCCGGTTCTCTGCTTTTTTGGTCTCTGATCTGTGAAAAGTATGTGAAAACATGGAAAAACAGACTTTAATCTGATACAATGAGGGTAACTATTCAGGATGGCGTGAGAACTGAACAGTTACTAATGAAGATATCTACAGAAGACAGAAATGTTGAGCAGAAATTGAAGCAGAGAGAGAGGATTCCTATATGGGAACAGATGATTTAAAGGTACTCGTTGTAGATGATGAAGCGAGAATGAGAAAGCTGGTCCGGGACTTTCTTACAGTAAAAGGCTTTTATGTGCTTGAAGCAGAAAATGGAGAGCAGGCAGTCGATCTGTTTTTTAAGCAGAAGGATATTGCTCTGATTATTCTGGATGTGATGATGCCGAAAATGAATGGCTGGGATGTGTGCAAAACCATTCGCCAATATTCCAGAGTTCCGATTATCATGCTGACAGCAAGAAGCGAGGAGAGGGATGAGCTCCAGGGCTTTCAGCTGGGAGTAGACGAATATATTTCCAAGCCCTTCAGCCCCAAGATTCTGGTTGCGCGGGTAGAGGCGATTCTCAGACGCAGCAATATGGCAGTGTCAGACGTGACAGATATAGGCGGCATCCGCATTGATAAAGCAGCCCATCAGGTAACGATTGACGGACAGCCGGTAGATTTGAGCTATAAGGAATTTGAATTGCTGGCATATTTTGTGGACAATCAGGGAATTGCTCTTTCCAGGGAAAAGATTTTAAATAATGTGTGGAATTATGACTATTTTGGTGATGCGAGAACCATTGATACCCATGTGAAAAAGCTCCGCAGCAAGATGGGAGAAAAGGGAAACTATATTAAAACCATCTGGGGAATGGGGTATAAATTTGAGGTAGATCAATGAATAATCAGTCATATTTCAGCAGGCTCAGGCAGCGGTTCAGCCTGAGGCATTCCATTCGCCGCCGGATTATGGTGATTTTTATTGGCCTCATGGCCAGTATGCTTCTGGCTGTCTGGGCGATTAACAATTTCTGGCTGGAACGCTATTATGTGTCCCAGAAGCAGGAGGTGATGGAGCAGGCTTACCTGGATATTAACTGTGTAGTAATGGAGCAGGTTCAGGCAGGAAAAAGCGTCAGCGATATCATCACGGAGGAACAGCATCAGGAGTGGGAAAATTGGGTTGAGGACAGAAAACAGTCCGGTTCCCGGGGGAATGATTCAGAGAGCCTTCCAAAAGCTTCCCCCGAAAGCAGCAGAAAAACGCTTTTGGGTACCATTCGAACTTATGGGGACCATAACAACATTACCACGGTACTGATTGACAGCTACACAGGAACCATTCTTCTGCGTTCAGACTGGGAAACAGATTTTCTGGCCAGGAAGGTTCAGCAGTATGTGCTGGGAATGGATGCCGACAGGTCCAAGGTTTTAAAACAGGGGGAAAATTACGTCATTGAAATGAATTACGATTCCCGAACGAATGCAACCTATGTGGAGAGCTGGGGATATTTTTCTGACAATAAGACTCTGTTTATTATGTCTATGCCTCTGGACAGTATCCGGGAAAGCGTTGGTCTGTCAAACCGTTTTATTACGTATGCGGGTCTTATCGTGCTGGTTGCTGGAAGTGTTCTTATGTATTTTGCAACGAACCAGGTTACAAGACCGATTTTGAAGCTGGCATCTTTGTCTGAGCAGATGTCAGAGCTGAATTTTGACGTAAGCTGTGACGACAGCCGTTTGGATGAAATCGGAGTTTTGGGACGCAGTATGAATACTCTTTCGGATAAACTGAAGGAAACCATAGGAGCGCTTCAGGAGGCCAATCAGCAGCTTCAGCATGATATTGATGAAAAAATCCAGATCGATGAAATGCGAAAGGAGTTTATTGCCAATGTTTCCCATGAGCTGAAAACGCCCATTGCCCTGATTCAGGGATATGCAGAGGGACTGACAGAGGGAATGTGCGAGGATGAGGAGAGCCGGAACTATTACTGCGAGGTCATTATGGACGAAGCTAATAAGATGAATAAAATGGTAAAGCAGCTGCTCACTCTGACAGCATTGGAATTTGGAAGAGATATGCCGTCCATAGAGCCTTTTGACGGGGCGGAGCTCATTCGTGATCTGGTAAATTCCTCCAGCATTCTGCTTCAGCAGAATGAGGCCCGGGTAGAGGTTTCTGTTCCTGAGCATCTGGAGGTTTTAGGAGATGAGTTTAAAATCGAAGAGGTGGTGACAAACTATCTGACAAATGCCATTCATCATCTGGACGGAGAACGGCTGATTCGGATTAGTGCAGAAGTCAGAAAAGAAACAGGACAGGCTGTGATTCGAGTGTTCAATACAGGAAACCCGATTCCAGAGGAAGACTTGCCGAATCTGTGGACCAAATTTTACAAAGTAGATAAGGCAAGAACCCGTTCTTATGGCGGAAGCGGCATTGGGCTGTCAATTGTTAAGGCTATTATGGATGCTCATCATCAGGATTGCGGTGTGGTTAATAAGGAAAATGGAGTAGAGTTCTGGTTTACACTGGCTATGGCGCAGACCAAAGAGGATGATTCACGGGAAATGATACAGAAGGGAAGCCTGTGATGGAACTGCCATAACAGGAAGAACATAGAGGGGAAATGCCGGATTTTGCATAGGAAAGGTCCGGCGGAAAAATGAACCCCAAATAACGAAAGGAAAGAGAAAGCATGAAAAAAAATCAGGAAAACTGGAAGCAGGATCTTCCCGAATTTCGGGAAAAAACAGCCGCATTTTATGCAGGAGAAATGGATAAGGGCGCGTATAAGGGATTTTCCGGCTACTATGGAAGCTATGCACAGAAAGGCGGAACAGCCAGTATGCTGCGGCTGAGAATGACTGCCGGACAGGTTACAAAGGAAAAAATGGCATTTGTAGCCAGAATGATTCAGGAATATCAGGTAAAGAAAATGCATTTTACTACCTGTCAGACGATTCAGTTTCATGATCTGAATCAGGAACAGGTTTTTGGTGTTATGGAGCAGGCTCTGGATGCAGGGATTATTACCATGGGAGGCGGCGGAGATTACCCGCGTAATGTGATGTGCTCTCCTCTTTCCGGAACCGAAAAAGATGAATATTTTGATGTACTGCCATGGGCAAGAGAAGCGGGAGAATATCTGATGACCTTTATTAAGGCAGAAAAAATGCCGAGAAAGCTGAAGGTGGGATTTTCCAATTCTCCAAAAAACATGACCCATGCCACTTACAGAGATTTGGGATTTGCAGCCCGTCCAGATGGACTCTTTGACGTATATAGTGCAGGCGGACTGGGAAATAATCCCTGTTTTGGCGTTCTGGTGGCAGAGGGAATCAAGCCAGAGGAGATTTGCTATTATATAAAGGCGATGTGGCTGACCTTCCGGGCTTACGGGAATTACGAAAATCGTGCAAAGGCCCGTACACGCTTTATGCAGGAGGCTTTAGGAGGCGCTGATGCATACAAACATGCATTTTTGGAAAAGCTTCAGCAGGTTCGGGAGTCTGGTGAGGATCTGACGGTTCAGGCTGTTTTGACGGAAATAAAGAAAAAAGGAGACGGAAGTGAAATTTCAGATGTTCGTGTAACACCTCAGAAGCAGGAGGGACTGTATACCGTAATGTGGCATCCGATCGGAGGTCTGGCTTCCACGGAAAAATTCTGTGCGCTGAATGATGCACTGCAGAAAATAGACGGCGCAGAAATGCGGCTGGCTCCTGACGAGACTGCTTATATTATCAATCTTACCGGCAGTGAGGCAAAGCAGATTCTGGAATTGACGGATGACAGTGCAAAAACTCCGTTTGAGGCTTCTGTCAGCTGTATCGGTGCATCGATTTGTCAGGTAGGCGCCCGTGACTCTCAGGGACTTCTGACAGCATGTGTGGAGGCGGTTCGGCAAGCACAGCTTCCAGCTTCTGCTCTGCCGAAAATCCATATTTCTGGCTGTCCGTCTTCCTGCGGAACCCATCAGACAGGAGAAATGGGATTCCGTGGTGGAGTGAAAAAAGTAGACGGAAAGGTTTGCCCAGCCTTTGTACTGTATGTAGGCGGCTGTGACTACCAGGGAAAGGAGACAATGGGACAACAGCTGGGAACTATCGAAGAAACAAAAATTCCGGAATTTCTGGTAACTCTGGGACGGCATGTGGCTGAAAGCGGCATGGAATTCCATGAGTGGCGTCAGAAAAATCCGGATATGCTGGAGAATCTGGCAAAGCCTTATCTGGCATAGGCTTTGTCAGGACTGTTTCTCTGATGGGGAGGAATTCTTCTTATTTTGAACGAGTGCCAGCAGCTCCTGCATATTCAGCCGCTGATCCTTCATTTCACTTCTGGTACCAGGCAGATAATGCTCCAGAATGGGAAGGAGGATCAGAACGGTGATTCCTGCAGTAAAGCCTCCGTTGTACAAAACAAAACCACCGTGAACCGCGCTGGTTGCGGTACACATGGAGGCACAGAGAAAGCCGCTTAAAATGCCTACGCGGAAGCCGTAATGGCCAACTAAGGGGCTCATTCCCGTTGCAAAGGCAACACCATTTAAGTATCCCTGAGTAGAAAGGGACCAGGTCAGCTCACGGCCGTTCATGTGACAGAAAAAGCCTGTAACAAGATAAAGCATCTGATATCCGATCAGGATAGGAAGTACATTTCGGGGATGCTGTCCCATGGCAGAAAAGGTAAGAGCTGCCAGCATAATACCAAAGGTGGGGCCGGTGAATCCGGCTCCATTTGTAAAGAGAATTACCAGATTCAAATATAGTAAAAACAGAGAACCATAAATTCCAATATTCATCAGACATACAGACATTCCGTATTTTTCTGCAAAATCACTTCGAAAGCCGGTATCCTTTAACAAATGAGAAAGACCCTTCAGGCTTCGTCCATTTAAAAAATAACCTGTGAGAAAACAAAATAAAAAAATCAGCAGATAAAAACAGTTTCCATAAAGCCGATAGCTTTCTCCAAAACGGATATAAATGGGGTTTTCTACAGTGATAATCTCCGGTGGGACAATTCCCATGGTCCGATACATCAGGTTGAAAACGAAAAAGCCAAAAACTCCGAAAGCCAGACCGCCATTGTACAGATTATAGCCCTTATGCCATGCCCGGGCCCCCGGCAAAATAGCCGGAGTGACGTAGCCCATCATCAGGCAGAAGCAGACAGCCAGAATCACACCCTTTAGCTCCAGCTGAGCCTGACCGAAAAGAAAGGTATCTCTCTGGGTATAGCGGAAAAGAAATTCGCTGATAAACGGTGCAAAGGAGGTTGTATACATACAAATATGGAGATTATCTTTATAATCCAGTTTCTGGCGGTGAAGATATACAAAAGGAGCCAGAAAGCAGGGCATCATATTCAGCAGGTTCAGTCCGTAGAAGCAATGGGCAACTACAAGAAAGTATCCAGATAAGGTATTGGTATGAGAATTGCCTGGAAGGCCAATCATAAACAAAAAGCAGACCATACCGCATACGCCGGCATTTAACATGGCGCTGGCCAGGCCGCCTATGGCAAAATAATCAGTCACCAGAGGACATGGCGTAATAAGAATCCTGTACCAGTTCTGAAATACGGATCCCCATTCACCAGTATAAATTGCTGCAATAAAAGCGGAAATCAGAAATGCGGCAGAAAAGCCAAAAGCGATTCCGTTGATGATCTGACTGTTGTTAAATTTTTTAATTTTCATTTGTAAATCTACTCCCCTAAAAATGATGCCCCGTCCTGAATAGTTACGATTCCTTTATATCATCTTAACATGAAAAAAAAGATTCTACAATCCGTGGAAGCATTGTCTATGAAAAAGTACAACACCTGTTATTTCTATAAAAATATATAGAAGAAACTGCGAAGAAAAAAGAGAATCATAAGGGAGAGAAGAGAGTCGGGCGGATTGGGAAGAGGAAAAATGAGAAAGGAGGCAGATACAAAAAATATGGAAAAGCAGCATAAAACAGGAAAAAACGAATAAAAACGAAAAAATAAAAAAATTGAAAAAAGCTGTTGACATTTGTTGGAAGGTTTGATATTATATAACTCGCCGCTGAAAACGGCGG
>OLRK01000259.1_pt1 | contig 65950 bp, 56 predicted proteins | sample 1672911 | NCBI WGS metagenome assembly OLRK01 (sample SAMEA3136736, study PRJEB25190) | human gut metagenome | biome: human gut; feature: human-associated habitat; material: faeces | place: Austria | collected 2013
CGCTCTTGTTCGGTTCGACGGCGACAAAACCGGGGCGCGAATGGATTGAGAGCGATTTTACATCCGGTCTTGATCCGGAGCAGACAAAAACTTATGATAAGGTACGTCAAACCGGTGCGGATCAGCGCACGGTATACAATCTGCTGCGTGATCTGGCTGGAATGTCTGATAGCTTTGACCAGCGCGATTATTTGTTTGAGTTTGGCAATCTCAGCAATGAGCAGAAGCGGGCGATTGATCGCGGCGTGATTGCCGGAGAGGGCAAACCTGCGGGTTATGCTGATTATGACAGTATGATTTTGTCAAGCGAATACAGCGATGACTCTAAGACTTCGCAGGCCGTGCGTAAGCTCAAGGATACATACGATGTTCCAGTATACATCACGCATCGTCTGCTTCAAGGCATTGATAATATGGCAAATGTTACGCACACGGATGACCAGAACCTACTGATGAGTATCAACCGGGCACAATACCTGGACAACAGGGAGAAGGATGCGCTTGCGCTTGAACTCATCGTCAATGCCACAGAGAGCCGGGCGAAAGGCTGGGAAGAAGATGTAAAGGGCAAGATGGATGTACGCCAGTATGCCGGATATGCGCTTAAATTGGCTCAAATCAAGAAAGGGTATAGCGGCCAGGACGATGCAGACAAAAAGGCAGACGCTGATATGTGGGCATATCTAAAAAAAGAAGATTTGTCCGAAGATGCCCGGATGGCACTCTGTGATGCCTTGTCGATTGACATTGTACCGGAAAATTATAGTATGCTGACCAATAAGAATCAGATACAGCAGCGAGAAGCGCTCGAACAGTCTGAATTGCCATTCGATACTTATATGCGTGTGTGGGAAATGAAAAAAGCCAAAAACGAGGATGGCACCCATACATATAAAAAGGCTCAGATTGTAAGCGAGATGGAGCGTATGGGGTTGACCAAGGCACAAATCAATGCGGTTTGTCTGTCGTTTGACTGGGCGGCTCCGTATAAATCGACCGGCAGTCGCAAAAAAAACTTCTTCGGGAAAGAGTAAAAAGACTTCTTCAGGCAGCAGCACCGAAAATACGTTGCGTCGGCTGACTGGCTTACCGAAGCTGCCGAAGTTAGGTAAATGAAAGGAGTATATAAAATGGCATATAAGGTATTTTTGGGCGTAGGTCATGGCGGCACGGATACCGGCGCGGTGGCAGACAGTTATCGTGAGAAAGATATGACCCTTGTAATGGCGCTGGCGTGTCAGGAAGAGCTTGCACGGCATGGTGTGCTGGTTAAGCTCAGCCGTACCAAGGATGAGAATGATCCGGTAAATGAGGAGGTGCGCGAGTGCAACGCCTATGCGCCTGACCTGGCGCTTGATATTCATGTTAACGCGGGCGGCGGCGACGGCTTTGAGGCGTACCATGCGCTGAGCGGAGGCAAGGGGAAGACTCTTGCCCAGAACATCGAAGCCGAAGTCAAAGCTCTGGGGCAGAACAGCCGAGGCTGCAAGACCAGAGCGGGCAGCTCGGGACGCGACTATTATGCGTTCATTCGGGATACAGCCTGTCCGGCAGTCATTGCTGAGATTGGATTTATTGACAATGCCAAGGATCGCGCAGCTTTCGATACGGCCCAAGAGCAGCAGGCATTTGGCAGAGCGTATGCGAGGGGTATTCTCAAGACGTTGGGCGTGCCGGAAGCGCCGATTGCATCAGAGGATGCAGAGACGATGATTGCCGCGCAGACGATCAAGAAGAAGGCAGGGCTGGAGGATCAGACGATCCGCTATTTACTGAATTATCAGTATGGCGAAGCACTGATCAAAAAGCTGGCAAAGGCAATGGAGTAAGAAAAAAGGGACTGATTGATAAAATCAGTCCCTTTTCAATATAATTCCGAATAAATATGGCGATATTACATACGCTTTCGGATTATTTGGTGCCGGTAGCCGGAGTCGAACCGGCACGGTGTCGCCACCGGCGGATTTTGAGTCCGCTACGTCTACCAATTCCATCATACCGGCGTCTAAAATATTATAGCAGATTTTTAGAAGGCGTGCAAGAGCCTTGAGAAAAAAACATCTGCGTGGTATCATACATATAGATAAAATATACCATGAAAACACGGGGAGGGTGTGGGAAACGTGAACTCAAAAACCAAAGGTATCCTGTTTATTCTGTGCTCAGCATTCTGTTTTGCACTGATGAACGCGTTCGTTCGGCTGGCGGGCGACTTGCCGCCGGTGCAGAAAAGTTTCTTCCGAAATGCAGTTGCGTTCGTGTTCGCCCTGATCATTCTGATGCGGAAGGGCGGTGGATTCCACTGGAAAAAGGGCAATTTACCGCTTCTGATCGTGCGTGCAAGCTTTGGCACGATTGGTATTCTGTGTAACTATTATGCAATCGACCATCTGCTGCTGTCTGATGCGTCCATGCTCAACAAGCTGTCACCGTTTGCATCCATTATCTTTTCGCTGATCTTCCTGCACGAGAAGGTCAAACCGGTGCAGGCAGCTGCAATCATCGTCGCGTTCGGCGGTGCGCTGTGTATCATTAAGCCCAGCTTTGATTTGACCGAATTTTTCCCGGCGTTGGTGGGATTTTTCGGTGGTGTGTGCGCGGGTGCAGCGTACACGGCAGTACGCGCGCTCAGCCAGCGTGAGGAACGCGGTGCATATATCGTATTCTTCTTTTCCGGCTTTTCCTGCCTGTCGGTTGTGCCCTGGCTGCTCATGCACGGTGAGCCGATGACGCTGGCTCAGACACTCAGCCTGCTGGGTGCCGGTTTTGCCGCGACTGGTGGTCAATTCTCGATCACAGCGGCTTATTCCAACGCACCGGCGAGCGAAATCTCGGTTTTCGACTATTCTCAGGTCGTCTTTGCCGCCATTCTGGGATTCTTCCTCTTCGGTCAGATTCCCGACTGGCTGAGCGTTCTGGGTTATTGCATCATTTGCGGCGTGTCCATCGGTATGTTCTGCTACAATCGACGGGCAATCAAATCTTATTAAAACGAAAGCGCACGGCTCATGGAACCGTGCGCTTTTTCTGTCAAATGTTCTTGTTCTGCGGGATGTCGGGCAGGGAGTCGAAACCAACCTGAAGATCGGCGTCAGTCGGGATATAGTCGTTCATGTTGCCGCTGAGATAATTTTCATAGGCAACCATGTCGAAGTATCCGGTGCCGGTTAGACCGAACAGAATGGTCTTGGCCTCGCCACTCTTCTTGCACTTGAGTGCTTCGTCGATCGCGCAGCGGATGGCGTGTGCGGACTCGGGCGCGGGCAGGATGGTCTCGCGCTTTGCGAACAGGACGGCGGCATCGAATACCTTGGTCTGCTCGTAGGAGACCGCCTCAATGTAGCCGTCGTGATACAGTTTGGACAGAATCGGGCTCATGCCGTGATAGCGCAGACCGCCTGCGTGGTTGGCAGAGGGGATGAAGCCGCAGCCCAGCGTGTACATGCGCGCCATGGGCGTGACCTTGCCGGTGTCGCAGAAGTCGTATGCGTACTTGCCGCGGGTCAGAGACGGGCAGGAAGCAGGCTCGACGGCGATAATACGGGGGTTGGACTTGCCGGTGATCTTGTCGGCCATGAACGGTGCAATCAGACCGCCCAGGTTGGAGCCGCCGCCTGCGCAGCCGATGACAATGTCGGGGTATTCGTCCAGCTGCTCCATGGCAATCTTGCTCTCCAGACCGATGATGGACTGGTGTAGCAGTACCTGATTGAGCACCGAACCCAGTACATAGCGCTTGGAACCGTTGCTCTTGACAGCAGCTTCAACAGCCTCTGAGATGGCGCAGCCCAGGCTGCCGGTGGTGTCCGGGTGATCGGCCAGAATCTTGCGGCCGACCTCGGTGGTTGTGGACGGGGAAGGGGTGATACTGCCGTCAAAGACGCGCATGACTGCCTTGCGGAAGGGCTTCTGCTCATAGGAGCACTTGACCATGAACACGTCACAGGTCAGATCAAAGTAGCTGCACGCTTCGCTCAGCGCGGTGCCCCATTGACCGGCACCGGTCTCGGTGGTCACGCCGGACAGACCCTGCTGCTTGGCGTAATAGGCCTGTGCAACAGCTGAGTTGAGCTTGTGCGAACCCGAGGTATTGTTGCCCTCAAACTTGTAGTAGATCTTTGCCGGGGTTTCCAGTGCTTTTTCCAGTGCATAGGCGCGAATCAGCGGGGAAGGACGGTACATTTTGTAGATTTCCTGGATTTCTTCCGGGATATCGATGTAAGCGTGGGTTTCGTCCAGCTCCTGACGGGCGAGTTCCTCGCAGAAAATGGGGTAGAGATCGCGCTCGGTCATGGGATGGAGGGTTGCCGGATGCAGCATCGGGTCGGGCTGTTCTTTCATGACCGCACGCAGATTGAACCACTGCTTGGGCATCTGGTCTTCGGTCAAATACAGGCGATGGGGAATCTTGGTCATGATCATACACTCCTTTGAAAATCAGTTGATTGCGGGAAGAAGGCATGAAAAAAACGCCATCGTCCCAAGGAACAATTCTGGGACAAAGGCGCTGAAACCTCTGCGGTGCCACCCGGATTGACGTATAAATACGTCCGCTCAAATTCTGCATCGAGATCAATGCAGGCTCCACTGATAACGGGCGGAGTCCCCGTCGCACTACTGAGGTCAAAACTTGACCCGTTCGATTTGCCCTCCAAAGTCCATTCCCCGAACTGTCCTCGACCGCGCTCCCACCATGCCGCGGCTCTCTGTGCGAATCCGAATTTCGGGTACTCTTCTTTTTCATCGGTTTAGGAATTTAATTGAGTACAGTATATAAGCGGGAAGGTGATTTGTCAAGCATTTTTTTGAAAAATATTTAGAAGATATCTGTGGACAAGATTGACGAGATGATTGTGGGCGAGGGTAAGTCCTGATAAAAATTTGTGGAGTCATGAAAATAATATTTACAGCATGGGAGTGTTGTGTGAGGTCGAGGTGACAGGATTCGAAACACACACCTTCGGTGTGGTTTCGGCTCGCGGCGCGATTAAAAGCAGGTTCGAATCCTGACGGAAAATTATGCAGACATGAAAAAACAGCACTCAGATAAACTGAATGCTGTTTGTGATGGTCGAGGTGACAGGATTCGAACCTGCGGCCTCTTCGTCCCGAACGAAGCGCTCTACCAAGCTGAGCCACACCTCGATTTTTTGTTGTTCGCTGTCGTTTTTTCTTGACTCTCGCTGACAGCTTCTTTATTATATCTATAACAGGCCTTTTTGTCAACACTATTTTTAAAATTTTTTTGGATTTTTTTGGAGGGCGATTTTTGATGCAAATAGAGCGCTTTACCAAGGCACAGGCAGATGCCTTACTGCCCGGTCGAAAGCCGGAGACGAGCAAGAATGATTATGGTCGGGTGTGGGCGTTTTGCGGCTCGAGTGGCTATACCGGTGCGCCGTACTTTGCCGCCCAAGGTGCGGTGCGCATGGGCAGCGGGATTGTGACGCTGGCCGTTCCTGCAGACATCTATCCCATTCTGGCGGTCAAGCTTAACGAGCCGGTCATCCATCCCTATACCGAGGATAACTGGCAGGATGCCTTGCATCATGCCGAGCGCAGCGCAGCTTGTCTGATCGGTTCTGGTCTGGGACACTTTGGCGCGTTCCGGGAACTGACCCTGACTGCGCTGGCCGCGCTTCCTTGTCCGATTGTTTTGGATGCCGACGGCATAAACGCGCTGGGCGGACATATAGATAGGTTGTGCAGTACCGCGCACCCGGTTGTGCTGACACCGCACGCGGGTGAGTTCTCACGCTTGACCGGCATTGACCACCCGACGGCAGAGGACGCGGCAGCGTTTGCTGTGCGCTATGGCTGTGTACTGCTGCTCAAGGGTTACCGGACGGTCGTAGCCGCGCCGGATGGCACGGTGACGTGCAACACGACCGGAAACCCGGGCATGGCCAAGGGCGGCAGCGGCGATGTGCTGGCTGGTATGATTCTGTCGCTGATTGGTCAGGGGCTGCGTCCGGCAGACGCGGCGCGAGTCGGTGCATGGCTGCATGGACGCTGCGGCGATGTGTGCGCCAACCGTCTGAGCGAATACGGCATGACGCCGACCGACATGCTGGGTGTCCTGCCCGAGGTACTGCACGAGTACAATACAAGGGAGTGGTGACGGCTGAAGCGATTGTTTGGGTGTGTTTTGCTGCTTGCTCTGCTCACAGGCTGCGGCAGTTCTGCCCCGCCGGCAGGGGAAACCGTGCGCGCGTATTATGAGGGGTTACAATCAGCGCAAACACACGCTAAAATTTTATCAGATTTCGGTGATTCTGCGCTGGAATACGAGGTCGATTACGAGTATAATAAAGAGGATAACGATTTACTGACAATCACTGCCCCGGAGAGTATTGCGGGCGTACAGGTCGAGATCTCGGGCGAGCATGCGGACGCATTTACGCTGCGCTATGCCGGGGCTGAGCTGATGTTTGGCGGGGACAACATCCCCGGACTGACACCGGCAGACGCCATTGCCGATCTGCTGTACGATCTGCGCACAGGTGAGCCGATCGAGGTCAGCACCGAGCCGGTCGGAGACATCACCGCAGTGCGCCTGCACTACGAGACCGCCGACCAAAGCCCGGCTATCGCCAAGACCGTCTGGGTAAATCCTGACACCATGGCGCCGGTCTATGCCGAACTGCACTGCGATGGGGACAAACAGCTAACGCTGTACTTTGAGCAATTCCAGTGAACAACGAGGAGAACCGAAATGGCAATGAATCAGAACCGGGCTTGGGCAGAGATCGATCTGTCCGCTCTGGAACATAATTTTGACGTCATCCAAAAACATGCAGGCCGTCCGGTGCTGTGCATCGTCAAGGCAAACGCGTACGGACACGGTGCGGTACCGGTCGCACACTGTCTGGAACGACGCGGTGCGGCGTACTTTGGCGTCGCAACTGGCGACGAGGCACTCGAACTGCGCGCGGCAGGCATCCGCACGCCGATTCTTATTTTGGGCTATGTTGATGTCATTGATATGCCGGCCATCGTACGCCATGAAATCACCGTCCCGGTCTACGACCGAGAGACTGCCGAGTTGTTCTCGCAGGCCGCTGTCGCAGAGGGTAAGCCGATCAAGGTACATTTTGCGCTGGACACCGGCATGTCTCGTCTGGGCTTCCAGGCAAACCGCACCCAGCAGACCATCGACGAACTGCTGGAGATCGCCAAGCTGCCCGGCATCGAGGTTGGCGGTGCGTTTACGCACTTCGCGGTTGCGGACACGGCAGCGCCCGAGGACATCGAATTCACTCACAAGCAGCTCGAGCTGTTCCGTAAGGTCTGCGACGGTCTGGAACAGGCCGGTCTGCCGCTGCCCATCAAGCACTGTGCCAACAGCGGTGGTGTCGTGCAGTATGCCGACAGCTATCTGGACATGGTGCGCGCGGGTATCATTCTGTACGGCTACCAGCCCGACCCGGCAAATCCGGTGCGCATCAACGTCCGTCCGGTTATGACGGTCAAGACCCACATCGTGCAGGTGCGTGAGCTGGAAAAGGATCGTCTGGTCAGCTACGGCTGCACCTACCGCACCGAGGAGACCATCCGCGAGGCGGTTGTCGCCATCGGCTACGCCGACGGCTATCTGCGTGCCTGCTCGGGCCGTGCGGCTGTTGTCGTGGACGGACAGGCCGTTCCGGTCATCGGACGTGTGTGCATGGATATGCTCATGGTACGCCTGCCTGAGGGCGTGAAGGCCGCACGCGGCGACGTTGTGACCGTGTTCGGTGACGCGGCTGTGACCGCAGACACCCTCGCAGAAGCGGCGGGTACGATCTCCTACGAGGTGCTGTGCGCGGTATCGCACCGCATCCCGCGCGTGTACTTATAAGACACCTAAAAAATTCCGGTTTGGTACGGTTATATCTGCCTCCGATGCGGGGAAAATAGGAGTACAAAGTCCTATTGAGAAAACGGAGGTTGAACAGCGTGGAACATAAAGTCAAACGCGGAGATATTTACTATGCTGATCTCAGTCCGGTGGTCGGCAGTGAGCAGGGCGGCATCCGGCCGGTACTTATTGTCCAGAATGACGTGGGCAACCGATACAGCCCGACCGTCATCGCAGCCGCCATCACCTCGCAGGTCAACAAGGCAAAAATGCCCACACATATCTCGCTCGGTGCGCGATCGTTCGGACTGACCAAGGATTCGGTTGTCCTGATGGAGCAGATTCGCACACTGGACAAAAAGCGTCTGCGCGAGAAAATGGGTACACTGGACGCAGATCACATGCGGCGGATCGATCAGGCACTGGCGGTCAGCTTTGGGCTGGGCGCATCGGGCGCGCCGCAGGGATAAACAGACAACGGAGTGAATGGGATGAAGATAAAACAACAGAGATTTATCACCTCGACCGCAGCCGTGCTTATGGTCTGCCTGCTGGTGTCGGGTTATTTCGCGGTGGCGCAGTCCGGGTCATCGGACGATCCGCTGGTGACCCAGAGCTATCTGGATGCAGTCATCACGCCCAAGGCTATGCAGACGGCTGAGAACGCGGCCAACGCACAGGCCAATACCCTGTCGGCACGCATCAATGAACTGTCGCAGAAGCTCAACGAGAGCATCACAGCGGCAGCGGCAGCGGTTGCGTCGGACGAGACCTTCTTAAAGCGTGTGTCGGCCGCAGGCGGCGGCACGGCGGCGGACAGCGGCACTTGGCAGTCGCTGACCCTATCGGCGGGACAGAAGGTCTATCTCGCAGCCGGGGCAGAGGTCGTACTGCGCAGCGGTGCGGCGACCTGTGTTGAGAGCGGTGGTCGTGGACTGGTTAACCTGTCCGAGGTGGGTGAGCTGTCCGAGGGCGAGGCGCTTGACCTGTACGCCCTGTACACCGCGACCACCCAGTCGGCGGGCTTGCAGGCGACTGAGCGCACCAAGGTGCTGATCTCGGGCGATTATTCGGTGGCATAAAAGAAAAGCAAGGCGCGTATCTATGAGAAGTAGATGCGCGCTTTTTGTATGCGCGGAAAGGGGAGGGCGGCGCATGGAGGTATCGTACCGGGGACAGACGGTAGGACGGGTACAGGTCGAGGTGCAGGATGATGGCGTGCGCTTTGTGGCCGAATGCCGGGTGCAGACCGATGATATCTTGCGGCTGTACGGTCTGCGGGACGGCTGTGCGCCGCTGCGCATCGACGTGGCTGAGCCAGTGGAGGACGGTCTGCGTGTCCAGCGTACGCTGTCGTGGTATGCGCTGCGCACGGCAGGATACACGGCAGACAACCTGCCCACGCGCTATGTGTTGGATGCCGGGGACGGCAGCGGACTGACGGAAAACCGACCGGCTGTGACCGGAGATGCCAAGCTGGACGCACTGATTACGGGCGGCATGGTGCGCTGTCAGCCGGAAGCCGGAGGGTTCTGCATACAAGCCCCTTTTGCCGCAGGGCGAGCATGTCCGTTGGCCTTTGCCCTGACTGCCTGCACGATTACAGACGGACAGGCGGTTTTGCATGTACGCCGCAAGTCTGCCCCTTTTCAAGCAGGGCGATAGATGATAGAATAGGAGGACAGAACAGAAAGAAAAGGAGGAGCCTCCGTGAAACATGCAATGGATCACCCGATCACACCGACATTTCTGCTGCGCTTTACGCTGCCATCCATCGTTATGATGATTGTACTGTCCATGTACACCGTTGTCGACGGTACACTGGTGTCGCATCTGGTCGGAACCGAGGCGTTTTCAGCCATCAATGTTGTGTATCCCATTCTGGGTGTTGTGGTTGCACTGGGCACCATGTTCGGAACGGGTACGACCGCCATTGTCTCGCGCAAACTAGGACAGGGCGACCAGAAGGGAGCAAATGAGATTTTCTCCTTCGTCCTGTCGGTCACCATCGTCATCGGCATTGCCTTTGCCGCTCTGGTGCTTATTTTCCTGCGGCCGATCATCCGCATGCTGGGTGCCAATGACGTACTGTTCCCGTACTGTTATGGTTACGCATTCCCGGTTGTCTGCTTTCTGCCCATGAGCATGCTGCAAATCCAGTTTCAGACTCTGATCGTGGCCGCAGGCAAGCCGCAGATCGGATTGATTCTGACGGTCGGCAGCGGCATTGTCAATGTCGTGCTCGATCTGGTGTTTATGGGTGTCTTTGGATGGGGTATCTCTGGCGCAGCCATCGCGACTGGAATCGGTTTCTGCATTCCGGCGATTTTCGGCCTGTGCTATTTCCGCTTTTACTCCAAGGCAGCTTTTCGTCTGGTGCGTCCGACCCGCAACTGGAAGCAGCTGGCGCACGCGGCGGCAAACGGATCGTCCGAGATGGTCAGCTATTTATCCGAGAGCGTGACCACCTTCCTGTTTAACATCACCATGATGCGCCTGCTGGGACAGGACGGCGTAGCCGCGGTCGCGATCGTGCTATACTTGGACTTCGTGCTGGTCGCGGTCAGTCTGGGCTATGCGATGGGCGTCGCACCGCTCATCAGCTACAATTATGGAAAAGGGGACAAGGCCAACATTCGTAAGATTTTTCGTCTGAGCGTGCTGTTATGCTTGTGTGTTGGCGTCTGTATGACGCTGGGCACGCGTTTATTCGGTGGTACGCTGGCGACCGTGTTCACGCCGGCAGGCAGCGCAGTATATGTGCTTGCGGTCGAGGGCTTGCGCTGCTACGGTTTGAGCTACCTGTGTAAGGGATGCAACCTGTTTGCTTCGGCACTGTTCACTGCCTTCGGCAATGGACGCGTCTCGGCGTTCCTGTCTTTCCTGCGCACGCTGTTCTTCCTGTCGGGCAGTATTATCCTCATGGCGGCGCTGTTTGGCGTGACGGGTGTATGGTTTGCCGCACCCATTGCCGAGGGATTGGCGCTTTGCGTGTCTATTTTTTGCGTGTGGCGCTATCGACGGACATACCCGTATGGTGGTTAAGGCGAGAAAATGCACGAATGTTGTACAATATAACAAAAACGCGCGCAAAAATTTTGGAGAATATTTGGTTATATAGCGCTTGCAAAAAGAAAAAGACATGATATAATAATAACCGTAGTCAGGAGGCATCCGGAATCCCTTGAATCGGATGCGTGCCAACTCCTGACCATCCCCCCTCTTTGATATGCTCCCACTGTATGAACGCGTGGGAACATGTTCTACCCCCTGAATCATCCTCAAATTCTAAAATCCTTGTGACAAAGCCACCGGCTTGCCCGGTGGCTTTGTTCGTTTTTGTCAGGTCTTTCACAATGGGGAATCGATTACATCTTACTGTCTATTTTGAGACTGCGCCGCGCATACATGCTGCGGACAGCTGCAAAGACTTTGTTGCAAATTTAACAGATGAGCGCTTGTTTCCCACAAAGAATTTTACCATTTGGTCAAAAATTACTTTACATGCCTGCGGGAACGCGGTATACTGGGAAAAACAGGTCAGAGCGAGAGGGAGAGATGGGCGATATGATCGAGCGTTTACAGCACTGCGCCCTGTTTGCAGGGATTACACAGCAGGAAATAGAGGCTTTGCTCGGCTGTCTGCGGCCGGTGCGCCGTACCTATCCGAAGGATGCGGTGATCTGGCATGAGGGCGAGCGGGTACAGAGTGTGGGACTGGTGCTGAGCGGCAGAGCGGTCATCCTGCGCGATGACTTCTGGGGCAATCGGAGTATTTTGGGCGAGTCTGCTGCGGGCGACTTGTTCGGAGAATCCTACGCCTGTGCACCCGGCGCACCGCTCACCGTGAGCGTCATTGCAGCCGAGGACTGTGAGGTGCTCTTCATCAACATTGCGCAGGCGCTGACCATGTGCACCCACGTCTGTGCATTCCATGTGCGTCTGGTCAACAACCTCATGCACATTCTTGCAGGCAAAAATCTGATGCTTTCTCGCAAGATCGATCACCTTTCCCGTCGCACAACCCGAGAGAAACTGCTCGCTTATCTGTCCGATCAGGCTGAAGCGCAGGGGGGTTCCAGTTTTGATATTCCGTTTAACCGCCAGGAGCTGGCTGATTACCTGTCTGTTGACCGCAGTGCCCTGTCTCAGGTGCTCAGCTGTATGAAACGGGAAGGACTGCTGGATTTCCAGCGCAGTCATTTTACGTTGTTCACCGACCGATCAGAGTCCTGATTGTGCCGGTGTTCTGTTTATCACAACGAGAATGGAGAGAAAATATTTTAGAGCGAAAGGGGAAATCTTTGGCTTATGAGCAGAATGTACATCGAGACGCCCAGCCGCGCACAGACCGTGGTGGAAGGGCTCTACCGTGACGTAGAACGCCGCATTGCCGCCAGCCCTCCGGGACTGTGCCCAGTCGACATGGCGCTCTCCTTCCTGCGTCTGTGCCACGCGCAAACCTGCGGTAAGTGCTCGCCCTGCCGTATCGGTCTGGGTCAGCTGACCCGACTGGTCGAGTCGGTACTCGACGGCGAGGCAAGCCTCGAAACCATCAACCTGATCGAAAAGACCGCGCGCGTCATTGCCGATTCGTCCGACTGCGCCATTGGTGCCGAGGCGGCCGAGATGGTACTGCGCGGCGTGCAGGGCTTCCGGGAAGACTATGTCGAGCACGTGGTTAACCATCGCTGCATCACCGGACTGACCCAGCCGGTGCCCTGTGTCTCTCTGTGTCCGGCGGGCGTGGATATTCCGGGTTATATCGCACTCATCAACGAAAAGCGCTACGCCGATGCAGTGCGTCTCATTCGTAAGGACAATCCGTTCCCGAGCACCTGTGCATTCGTCTGTGAGCATCCCTGTGAGGCAAGATGCCGCCGCAGCATGGTGGACGCGCCGATCAACATTTGCGGCCTCAAGCGCTATGCGGTCGAGCACGCAGGCGTGGTTCCGGCTCCGGCTTGCGCACCCTCGACCTGCAAGCGTATCGCGGTCATCGGCGGCGGCCCGGGCGGTCTGTCCGCAGCTTATTTCCTGTCGCTGATGGGGCATCAGGTTGTGGTCTATGACCGCCTGGAAAAACTCGGCGGTATGCTGCGCTACGGCATTCCCGATTACCGTCTGCCGCAGGCTGTGCTCGATGCCGACATTGATTGCATTCTGTCCACCGGTGTCGAGGTACATACCGGTGTGAGCATTGGCGAAGATATCTCCTTTGAGCGTCTGGAAGATGAATTTGACGCAATCTATCTGTCTATCGGCGCACAGAACGATAAAAAGATTGGCATTCCGGGTGAGGACAGCAAGGGCGTACTGTCGGCAGTTGAGCTGCTGCGTGCAACCGGCAGCGGCAAAGCACCCGACTTCACCGGTAAGCACGTTGTCGTCATCGGCGGCGGCAACGTCTCCATGGACGCAACCCGCACTGCGCGGCGCCTGGGCGCGGCTTCGGTTACCTGTATGTACCGCCGCCGCGTGGAGGATATGACCGCGCTGGCCGACGAGATTGCCGAGGCAGCCGAGGAAGGCTGCGAGATCATGCCGCTTCAGGCACCGGTTGCCATTGAAGCCGACGAACAGGGCAACGTCTGCGCGATTGTCACCCGTCCCCAGCAGATCGGCCCGGTGGGCAAGGACGGCCGTCCGCGTCCGGTCAATGCCGGTCTGCCCGACCTGCATACGCCCTGCGACATCGTGGTCGTGGCCATCGGTCAGGGTATTGACTCCAAGACCTTCGAGGAGGCTGGTATCCCGACCGTGCGCGGCGCGATTTCGGCGCTGCCTGACTCCTTCGTCAAGGAAAAGTCCAAGGTCTTTGCCGGCGGCGACGCAGTCACCGGCCCGGCAACCGTCATTCGTGCTGTCGCTGCCGGTAAGGTCGCGGCGGCCAACATTGATGCATTCTTGGGCTTCCATCACGAGATCAGCGCAGACGTGACCGTTCCGCCTGCTCGTCTGACCAACACCCCGGCCTGCGGCCGGGTACAGCCCGGATGCCGTCCGGCGGCTGAGCGCGTGTGCGATTTTGAGCTGGCATCTCTCGGTATGACCGAGGGAGAGGCTATGCAGGAATCCTCGCGCTGCCTGCGATGCGATCATTTTGGCTACGGCAATTTCAAGGGAGGGAGACAGGAAAGATGGTAAACGTAACGATCAACGGTATCACCGTATCCGCGCCCGAAGGCACGACCATCAAGGAAGCGGCGGCGCAGGCCGGAATCGTCATTCCCACCCTGTGCTACCTCAAGGACTTAAACGAGATCGGCGCGTGCCGTGTGTGCTGCGTCGAGGTCGAGGGCGAGCGCCGTATGGTGACCGCCTGCAACAATCCGGTGCGTGAGGGTATGGTCGTACATACCAACTCGCCCCGCGCCCGTGAGACCAGAAGAGTTAACGTTGAGCTGATTCTGTCTCAACATGACTGCCACTGCGCAACCTGTGCGCGCTCGGGCAACTGCAAACTGCAGGAGCTGGCCAACGATCTGGGCATTCTGGTTAATCCCTACGAGGAAGACCTGCCGCACGGCATCCACGCTATGTGGACGACCACCTTCCCGCTGTATCGTGATGCCAAGAAGTGCATCAAGTGCATGCGCTGCGTGCAGGTGTGTGAGAAAATGCAGTCGCTGGGCATCTGGGAGCTGACCGGTTCGGGCGGCCGCTCGACCATCGACGTATCGTATAACCGTCGCATCAAGGATGCCGACTGTGCCCTGTGCGGCCAGTGCATCACCCATTGCCCGGTCGGTGCGCTGCGCGAGCGCGACGACGTACAGCGCGCGCTGGACGCTCTGGCTGACCCGGATATCGTGACCGTTGTCCAGATTGCACCGGCTGTGCGTGCAGCTTGGGGCGAAGCCTTTGGCCTGGCACCCGAGCAGGCGACGGTTGCCCGTTTGACTGCGGCCCTGCGCCAGATGGGCTTTGACTATATCTTTGATACCACCTTCTCGGCTGACCTGACCATCATGGAGGAGAGCGCGGAGTTCCTCGAGCGCCTCAAGAGCGGCGCCCTGCGCAACGGTTCCATGTTTACTTCGTGCTGTCCCGGTTGGGTGCGCTTCCTCAAGTCGCAGTATCCCGACATGACCGCGCTCCTGTCCTCGGCTAAGTCGCCGCAGCAGATGTTCGGCGCAACGGCCAAGACTTGGTTTGCCAAGAAGATCGGCGTTGATCCCAAGAAGTTGTTCTGTATCTCCATCATGCCTTGTCTGGCAAAAAAGTCCGAGTGCGATCTCAGCACCATGCAGAATGAGGACTATGGCAAGGATGTCGATCTGGTGCTGACCACACGTGAGGTCGACCGCATGCTGCGTGCCGATCAGATCAACGTCAAAAATCTGCCCGAGGAGGCGTGCGACTCGCCGCTCGGCACGGGCACCGGTGCGGGCGTGATCTTTGGCGCGACCGGCGGTGTTATGGAAGCCGCACTGCGTACCGCTTATTACATGGTCACCGGCGAGAATCCGCCTGCCGATGCCTTCCGCGATGTGCGCGGTGACAAGGGCTGGCGTGAGGCCGATTTTGACATCGCAGGCACGCCCATTCATGTCGCAGTGGTCAGCGGGCTGGGCAATACCCGCAGACTGATTGAGGCCATGCGCGAAAAGCGCGTCCGGTATGACTTTGTCGAGGTCATGGCATGCCCGGGCGGCTGCGCGGGCGGCGGCGGTCAGCCCATCCACGACGGCGAAGAGCTGGCATACAGCCGTGGTTCGGTGCTGTACGGACTGGACGAGGTCGCAAACCTGCGCTTCTCGCATGAAAACCCTGACGTGCAGGCGCTCTACCGCGAGTACCTGGGACAGCCGTTGTCCGAACTGGCTGAGACGCTGCTGCACACCGAGCACAGCGGCTGGTTCATGCCGACCCATCCTGATTATAACAAGCGCTAATCAATTACTTCTACTTCCTATCAAAAAGGAGTGTCGCACGAGATTGTGCGGCACTCCTTTTGCGTTTACTTATATTTATCTTGTACAGACGGGGGATAGAGACTGTCGAAGTCGTAGTTTGCCATGAGTGAGCGCAGATGGCTTGCCATCGCCTCGACACCCGAAGCGTCAAGCGGCGGATTGTCGGCCATGTAGTCGACAATGTAGCGGTTGACCTCGCTGCGGTAGTGCACCATGTCGGTGTAATTGTCGTAGTTTGTGGTGATGGCGTTCTGGTCGATGAAGCTGTAAAACTTGACGTTTTCCTTATCCTTATATCGGTTGGCTGTGTCGTAGAGCAGGAACATCATCGCGTCAATCTGACCCTGACGCTTGATGCTGTCAAAGTACAGTGTCGAGTAGGGCGGGAAATAGAGGTAGAAGGTGGTCTCGGGGTGACCGTCCACCCATTTATCAATGATTTCCAGATTCTTGCGCAGGTCCTCGTTGAAGACGTGGCGGTCGTACTGGAATCCGATATCCTTGGGACGCTCGTAAGACGCGATGGCGACATCCAGACCGTATTTGGTATCCTCGGTCTCCCAGACAAAGGCCTCGTCCAGATCGGTATGGGTTCCGGTCAGCGTGGCAAGGACGGTCTGTGCACATGACTCGAGCAGGATATCTTTATTCAGCAGATACTGGATATCGTTGAGCGGGTTGAAGTCGTAGAGATAGGTGGGCATGGACTCGCTGTCCTGTGGGTCGGCAGCCAGCAGACGGGGGTCGAGGCTCCAGTAGACGCGCTCAATGTCGTGGGTGGCGTAGATGGTTTCGAGTGCAATGTCGAAGTCTGCGAATGTACCGCCCGGATAGCTGACCTTGAGCGTCTTTCCGCCGAAGCGTTCGTCAAACCAGCTTGCGCGGAAGTTGGAGGTGACCGATGAGCCGATGCACACCGAATCATAGTCCTGATTTTTAATCAGACCGGCATTCTGATAGCGTTCATTGGTGTAGGTCGCTTCGATGCCGGGCAGGGGCAGGTGATACTGGAACGCCGGGTCGAGCACAAGTACGGTCGCGGCGGACAGCAAAAGCAGGCCGACGACCACACCGATCAGGCGAAGGACATACTTTCGATACATGGTTGGCCTCCTTTAGAAATTGAAGTACAGGAAGGTGCTCACGCCGGTGAAGGACAGGATTGCCCAGACGAGCAGGATGGAGGATACGGCCAGCTGGATGCCGGACGGCTGGAAGCGCTCGCCCAGAGTGCGGTCGAGTGCGTTGCGCGGCATGAGGCAGAGCACAAGCGACAGAACCAAGAAGAAGACGGTTGCGGTCAGACCGAGCGTCTCACTTTGCAGGCCGAGCACCTGATTGACGACCTTGAGTTCGGTGGTCATAAAGCAGGAATATAAGGTATAGGGCAGACGCGTCCATCCGGAGAAGAACTTGGACAGGAAGGTCAGCGCTGCGGTCAGGCTGGGTGCACGGAAGAAGACCCATGCGATATTGACAAACAGGAAGGTGATGAGCCAGCCGAGCGGACGGGGCAGACGCTTGTCGGTGTAGCGGTCGCGAATCTTGGACAGCGTCAGCGCCAGACCGTGCAGACCGCCCCAGATAATGAACGTCCAGCTTGCACCGTGCCACAGACCGGATACCAGAAAGACAACCAAGGTGTTAATGCAGGTGCGCACAAATCCGCGCCGCGAACCGCCGAGTGGGATGTACAGATAGCGGGTGAAAAAGCGGGTCATGGTCATGTGCCAGGTCTTCCAGAATGCGGTGATCGAGCACGAACGATAGGGAGAATCGAAGTTGCGCGGGAGATCCAGACCGATCATGCGTGCGGCACCGGTGGCGATATCGCAGTAGCCGGAGAAATCAAAGTAGAGCTGGAAGGTGTAGGACAGCATGGCAACCAGTGCGGTCGAGGTTGACAGGCTGCCGACATCGGTCCAGGCGGTACTCACTGCCTTGCCGAGCGTGTCAGCCAGCAGGACTTTCTTAGCCAGACCGTAGCTGACCAGCGTCAGTCCGCGTGCGATGTTCTCCCAATCCAGCGTGCGGCGCTTGGGGTCACGCAGTTGCGGGATGATCTCGCTGTGAAAGGCAATCGGGCCGCTCGTGACATAGGGGAAGAAGGAGACAAAGAGCGCGTATTCATCTAATGTATAGTGCTCGGCCTTGCCCTGATAGGCGTCGACCAGATAGGCGACCTGCTGGAAGGTGAAGAAACTGATGCCGAGCGGGAGCAGCAGAGACACCGGGCCAATCGTGGTACCGGTGAGGCTGGACACGTTTTCGAGCACAAAGTTCGTGTACTTGAGCACACCCAGCGTGCCAAGGTTCAAGATCAGTCCCAAAACCAGCAGCGGCTTTTTGGGCGATTGGGTCAGATGGCGTCCGATGAGCCAGTTGACCACAGCGCTGACGAGCAGGACGATAAGACCGCGCACGTCATTTGCGGCGTAGAACCACAGGGACAGTGCTAACAGAAAGAGCGTGCCCAGACGCGGCGTGCCGCGCTTTGCGCAAAAATACCAGCCTGCGGTACACAGCGGCAGAAAAATCAGCATGAATAAATAAGAATTGAATAACATGATCTCCTCCGGCGCGTATTTTACAGAATATTTCTCATTATATCATAAAACTGGGTGCAGGGATAGGTTTTTTGTGCACGCATACGATGAGGAAAAGAATACAACGAATGAATATTTATGCAGAAAAAATGCGGTTTCCGGAAAAAAGCCAGGGATGTTTGTAAAAAACGCCGATTTTGACCGGAAATTCCTTGTAAAAACTGTCTCTTTGGCGGTAAAACTTGTGCAAAAAGCGGTTGCAATTTATGTAAATGGGTGTATAATAATACTCGATCAAACATTGAGGATGTTATCAAGGAGGAAAATACAATGAAGAAGAAGTTAGCAGCACTGCTCGCAATGTCCCTGCTGGCAACCGGTGCACTGACCGCTTGCGGCGGCAGCGAGACCCCGGCTGAGGACAGCACCGCAGACCAGAGCCAGACCGAGGGCACCGAGGCAAACACCGGCGCTGAGGGCGGTACCCTGCGCATGGGTACCAACGCAACCTTCCCGCCCTACGAGACCGTAGACGAGAACAACAACGTTGTTGGTATTGACACTGACATTGCAAAGGCAGTTGCAGATAAGCTGGGCAAGGATCTGGAGATCGTCAACATGGAGTTTGACTCTCTGATTCCGGCACTGGGCGCAGATCAGATCGATATCGTTCTGGCTGGTATGACCGTAACCCCCGAGCGTCAGGAGCAGGTTGACTTCACCGAGTTCTACGCAACCGGCATCCAGTCCATCATCGTTCCGGAAGACTCCACTATTGCAACCGTTGAGGATCTGGCAGACAAGACCGTAGGCGTACAGACCGGCACCACCGGTGACATCTACTGCACCGGCGATCTGGGTGAGGAGTATGTACAGCGTTTTGAGTCCGGTGTTGTTGCAACCCAGGCTCTGGTAAACGGTCAGATCGATGCAGTTGTTATCGATAACGAGCCGGCAAAGGCTTACGTTGAGGCAAACCAGGGTCTGAAGATTCTGGACACCGAGTACGCTGTTGAGGATTACGCAGCAGCTGTCAAGAAGGGTAACACCGAGCTGCTCGATCAGGTCAACTCCGCTCTGGAAGAGCTCAAGGCTGACGGCACCATCGACGAGATCATTGCAAACTACATCCACGAGTAATTTGCACAAAAATAGCAGCAAAAACAAGGGACGGCTCGTGCCGCCCCTTGTTCCGTCCCTTATCATTTCCCGGAAATAGAAAAAAGGAGGTATGAATCGGTGGGATTTGTAACGTTTGCAGATTGGGTAACGACCATGCCCGCTTGGGTGCAGGGATTGCCTGAGGGTCTGCAAAATATCATCTATCAGATTTTTCAGACATTTGTCTTTGAAGACCGCTGGCGCGTATTCTGGCTCAATGGCCTGAAGACGACCTTTATCATTGCGCTCGGCGCATTGGTTTTGGGTATTGTTGTCGGTATTCTCATTGCGGTTGTGCGTTCGGCGCACGACTCCAAGCGCACCCGTCCGGGTGTTGTACTCCGCGTACTCAATGCAGTGTGCAAGCTGTACCTGACGGTCATTCGTGGTACCCCTGTCATGGTTCAGCTCTTGCTGATGGGCTTTGTTATCATGGTGCCCAAGCTGGGTTCGGCTGAGGCAACCGTCTGTGCGGTCATTACGTTCGGTATCAACTCGGGCGCTTACGTTGCTGAGATTGTCCGTTCGGGTATCATGTCTGTCGATCAGGGACAGATGGAGGCCGGCCGTTCGCTCGGTCTGAACTACGTCCAGACCATGCGCTACATCATCGTACCGCAGGCAATTAAGAACATTCTGCCCGCACTGGGCAATGAGATGATTACCCTGGTCAAGGAGACCTCGGTTGTTATGGTCATCTCGGTACAGGATCTGACTCAGGCAGCAAAGGTTATTGCCAGCAAGACCTATCTGCCGCTGGTGCCGTACATCAGCCTTGCGCTGATCTATCTGGTCATCGTTCTGATTATGACCAAGCTGCTGGCAATCTTTGAGAGGAGGCTGCGCGAAAGTGATCGACGTTAAAAAGCTAGAAAAAGCCTATGGTTCGCACTGTGTGCTCAAGGGCGTCGACGAGCACATCGAAAAGGGCGAAAAGGTCGTTATCATCGGACCGTCCGGTTCGGGTAAGTCGACCTTCCTGCGCTGCCTGAACCTGCTCGAGCAGCCGACCGGCGGTACTATCACCTTTGAGGGGGTTGATATCACCGACCCCAAGAACGATATCAACAAGATGCGTCAGAAGATGGGAATGGTGTTCCAGCAGTTCAACCTGTTCCCGCACCTGACCGTTAAGGAAAACATCAAGCTGGCACCGGTTAAGCTGGGCCTGATGAGCCAGGAAGAGGCGGACAAGCGTGCACTTGAGCTGCTCGCGCGTGTCGGCCTGCCCGACAAGGCGAATGCTTACCCCAAGCAGCTGTCCGGTGGTCAGCAGCAGCGTATCGCGATCGCACGTGCGCTGGCGATGAATCCTGACGTGATGCTGTTTGACGAGCCGACTTCGGCACTTGACCCGGAAATGGTCGGTGAGGTTCTGAACCTGATGAAGGAGCTCGCAGACGAGGGTATGACCATGGTCGTTGTTACCCATGAGATGGGCTTTGCGCGTTCGGTTGCAACCCGTGTGCTGTTCATGGACGGCGGCGTGATTGCAGAGCAGAACGACCCTGAGACCTTCTTCCAAAATCCTCAGCACCCCAGACTCAAGGAATTCCTGTCCCAGGTGCTCTGATTTTTCTTCTTGTATGGATAGACCGCGCTTCGAACAATCGAAGCGCGGTTTTTATGAGCGTGCGAGAATACAGAGAAAATTGATGTGTCATGTTGCATAAAAGGGTTTGAAGAATATATACAAATTGACAATTTACGAGAAGAGAGCGAGGAGGTAAAATCTAATCATAGAAAAACTTAGAAACAAACATGGCGGGTAGGCCTTTGATCGCATACTGTGTGAGGTGTTTGGGTCGTGAGTGTCGAAAAAATTTGGCTTAAAGCTGGTGTACTGGCGGTCGTTGTGATCGGAGTAATTGTGTATTGGTAATTGTGTATTGGTTTTCTCCCAAGCCAATTGTGTCTGATACGGAAGATACGTGGATCAGCATGTTTCTTGCGCGAAATGCGGATGAAACGGCGGGACTCTACAAATTCGTTGAGAATTTTGATGAGCAGGCGATTTTGAATGTGCTGCACAAGGCCAAACAGCGCCAGACCTTGTACAATTACCAGATGTACCTAAGTCATCAAGTGGATATTGATTTGATTATATCGGTGCATGAAAAGGAGAAAAGTTACAATGTATACCTTGGAAGCGAAAGTTTTGTCTTTTATTCGGGCGGCGATTTCAAGCATTGGGTGCTCGATCAAGAACAAGTGCTGCGCGATGTCGCGGCCTTGATCAACCCGGAGGAGCTGAAGGGGACAGTGCTGGAGCAGAAATAAAAAAAGGGTGTGGACTGATAGTCCACACCCTTTTCCTGTCTTTAGTTTTTCGGTGCTTTCTTGACCAGCGATGCCATATTGCTGGTGTACCATACATTCTGGCGAACGATCAGGTCGTCGGCTGCAAACAGGCGTTTCTGCACCATCTGCAAGCGGAAGCCGTTGTCACGGACGTTGACGTAGGTGCTGGTATTGTACGAGCCGTAAGGGTAGGCAAAGAACAGCTCCTTCGCGCCCAGTACCGAGCGCAGCGACTCGTAAGCGCGTTCCAGCTCGCGGTTGAATTCCGGGCCGCTGACTGTGGTACAGTCGATGTGATCGATATTATGGCTGTACACCTTCACATAGCCGCTTTCCTCCATTTCCTTGGCCTGTGCGGCGGTGAAGTAGTTGCCCTGCTCGTTTTCCATCTCGCGGACGATGGTGAAGATGGAGGCCGGAGCCTTCTCTTCGACTAGAACCGGATAGGCGAGGGTGTAGTTATTCATATAACCGTCGTCAATCGTGATGATAAAGTATTTTTTACCCTTTTCGGTCTTGCCCTCGTAGTAATCTTCGAGCGAAATCAGCTCGTAGCCCAGCGCACGCATGTCGCGGATATCGCAGCGCAGCTTCCACGGGGACGTGTACAGATTAGGCTGTGCAGCGAGCAGGTTGGGGTCTTCGGTGAAGGCGTGGTACATATAAACGATGGTGTTGCCCTGCTTTTCAAAATAAGGACGTTCGGGATTGAGCTCGACACGCTTTTGCGCGCCGTTGTAAATTACCGACCAGTCAAACGCGCGGCCAAGGTCGCGCAGTTTGAAATAGTTATAGCCCGAGATGCTGTATCCCTGAATGTCGGTTTTCTGGCCGTTGATATAGACCGTTTGCAGGGTCGGGCGGGCGTAGGCCTTAGATGTGGTCTCAACCGGGTTGCTCTCGACCGACGTATCGTAAGATTCACCCGAGGTCAGGGAGATGGAAGAGGTGTCCGGATCGTACACGAGCGAACAGCCGGTGACGCGGGCAAAATCGCGCGCGCGGACGTAATTATTTCCGTTTACATCGTAGGAAGAAAGGTTGGATTTTTGGTTATAAACGTAGATGTTTTGATTCGAACGGGTAGCGGTCAGTGCAGAAGCCGAAGAGACTGTCAGGATGGCTGCACAGACCAGTGCAAGGGGACGGGAAAGACGCAAAACAGTTCATACCTCCTGAAAATGCAACAAAAAAGACGGTTTCCACAAGAAAACCGTCTGTATTTTTGTCTAAAATACACTTGACTATACCTTGGAAAATATGGTATAATAAATCGCTTATCGAAATGAAGATAATTTTTCCGATAACCATCTTCATAATAGCACGCTTTTCAAAAGAGCGCAAGAGTTATTGAGAAAAAATAGCCACGCCTCCGGGCGTATGAAGTCCACGGAAATTCAGAAACGGAGTGATGGGTTCAACATGATGGTGAAAGACGTACAGCACGGCAAGACCACAAGAAAGAGCTTCGCGCGCATCGAGGAAATCCTCGAGATGCCCAACCTGATCGAAATCCAGAAGAAGTCCTACGAGTGGTTCCTGGCCACCGGCCTGCGCGAGGTCTTTGAGGACGTCTCTGCGATCACCGACTACACCGGCAACCTCGAACTGACCTTCCTTGATTACTCGCTCGACGAGCCGAAGTACAGCATCGAGGAATGCAAGGCAAGAGACGCAACGTATGCATGCCCGCTCAAGGTGCGCGTTCGTCTGCGCAACAAGGAGACCGGCGAGATCAAGGAGCAGGAGATTTTCATGGGCGAGTTCCCGCGCATGACCCAGTCTGGCACCTTCATCTTCAACGGCGCGGAGCGCGCAATCGTTTCGCAGATCGTTCGTTCTCCCGGCGTATACTACGGCCGTGAGCTCGACAAGACCGACAAGGCAATCCTGTCGGCAACGGTTATCCCGTACCGCGGCGCTTGGCTCGAGTACGAGACCGATATGAACGACGTATTCTACGTTCGTATCGATAAAAACCGTAAGATTCCGATTACCTCGCTCATCCGTGCGCTGGGCGTCAAGACCGACGCCGAGATCCTCGAGATGTTCGGTGAGGACGAGCGCATTCTGGCAACCCTCGAGCGTGATCCGTCCAAGACCGCTGAGGAAGCATTGATCGAGATCTACAAGAAGATGCGTCCGGGCGAGCCGCCCTCTGTTGAGTCGGCTACCAACCTGATGGATGCTATGTTCTTCGACACCCGCCGCTACGACATTTCTGCGGTTGGTCGTTACAAGTATAATAAGAAGCTGAACATCGCACGCCGTCTGGTTGGCCGCAAGCTGCTGACCCCGGCAGTCGATCCGATGACCGGCGAGATTCTGGCAGAGGAAGGCACCATCCTGACCCGTGAGCAGGCAGTCAACGTTGCTGCACGCGGCGTAAACTCTGTCATTCTGGAGTCCTCTGACGGCCGTCCGGTACATGTATTGGGCAACGGTATGGTTGATGTCAACGACTTCAGCGATTACCTCGGCGGTATGACGGCTGACGATCTGGGCATCAAGGAGAAGGTTCGCTTCACCGTCCTCAAGGAGATCATCGATTCCGGCGTGACCGGCGACGAGCTCCGCCAGACGGTTGAGACCCGCATCCACGACCTCATCCCCAAGACCATCATCGTCGACGACATTCTGGCAACCATCTGCTACCTGCTCAACATCGGCAACGGTGTCGGCGTGACCGACGACATCGACCATCTGGGCAACCGTCGTCTGCGCTGCGTTGGTGAGCTGCTGCAGAACCAGGTTCGCATCGGCTTCTCTCGTATGGAGCGCGTCATCCGCGAGCGCATGACCATCCAGGATATGGATACCGTCACCCCGCAGTCTCTGATCAACATCCGTCCTGTGACCGCAGCGATCAAGGAGTTCTTCGGTTCTTCTCCGCTGTCGCAGTTCATGGATCAGAACAACCCCCTCGCAGAGCTGACGCACAAGCGCCGTCTGTCCGCACTGGGCCCCGGCGGTCTGTCGCGTGACCGCGCATCGATGGAAGTTCGAGACGTACATTACAGCCACTATGGCCGTATGTGCCCGATCGAGACCCCTGAAGGTCCGAACATCGGTCTGATCTCGTACCTCGCAACCTATGCGCGTATCAACGACTTCGGCTTTATCGAAGCACCCTACCGCATCATCGACAAGGCAACCGGCCGCGTCACCGACGAGGTTCGCTACATGACCGCTGACGTCGAGGATGAGTTCATCGTATGTCAGGCATATGAGCCGCTCGACGAGAACGGCTGCCTGAAGAACGAGCGTATCACCTGCCGTATGCGCGACGAGATCATCGAGGTCGACCGCAAGGATGTAGACCTCATGGACGTATCGCCCCGCATGATGGTATCGGTCGCAACCGCATTCATTCCCTTCCTGGAGCACGATGACGCAAACCGTGCACTGATGGGCGCGAACATGCAGCGTCAGGCTGTGCCGCTGCTCAAGACCGAGGCTCCGGTCGTTGCAACCGGTATGGAGTACAAGGCAGCAGTTGACTCGGGTATCATCCCGCTGGCTGAGGGCGACGGTGTCGTTACCCGTTCGACCGCTCGCGAGGTTGCTGTCCGCTACGACAACGGTGAGGAGAAGTCCTACCACCTGACCAAGTTCCTGCGCTCCAACCAGTCGACCTGCATCAACATGCGTCCGATCGTTGATCTGGGCGAGCGTGTCAAGAAGGGCGACGTTCTGGCTGACGGTCCTTCGACTGATAAGGGCGAGATTGCACTCGGTAAGAATGCACTGATCGGCTTTATGACCTGGGAAGGTTACAACTACGAGGACGCCGTTCTGCTCAACGAGCGTCTGGTACGTGATGACGTTTACACCTCGATCCACATCGAGGAATACGAGTCCGAAGCGCGTGACACCAAGCTCGGACCGGAAGAGATCACCCGTGACGTGCCCAACGTCGGTGAGGACGCACTGCGCGACCTCGACGAGCGCGGCATCATCCGCGTCGGTGCGGAAGTTCATGCTGGTGATATCCTGGTCGGTAAGGTTACCCCGAAGGGCGAGACCGAGCTGACTGCCGAGGAGCGCCTGCTGCGTGCGATCTTCGGTGAAAAGGCACGTGAGGTTCGTGATACCTCGCTGCGTGCACCGCACGGTGAGTCCGGTATCGTCGTTGACGTTAAGGTATTCACCCGTGAAAACGGCGATGAGCTGGCACCCGGTGTCAACATGGTTGTCCGCTGCTACATCGCGCAGAAGCGTAAGATCTCGGTCGGCGATAAGATGGCAGGCCGACATGGTAACAAGGGTGTTATCTCGCGCATCCTGCCCCAGGAGGATATGCCCTTCCTGGCAGACGGTACCCCGCTTGACATCGTCCTGAACCCCCTGGGCGTACCTTCGCGTATGAACATCGGTCAGGTACTTGAAGTGCATCTGGGCTTTGCAGCTAAGAAGCTGGGCTGGAAGGTTGAGACCCCGGTATTCGACAGCGCAACCCTGGAAGACATTCAGGAAATGCTGGTCAAGGCTGGCTACGATGCAGACGGCAAGAGCTGGCTGTACGACGGCCGTACCGGCGAGCGCTTTGACAACCGCGTTACCGTTGGTTATATGTATTACCTCAAGCTGCACCATCTGGTTGATGATAAGATCCACGCACGTTCGACCGGCCCGTACTCGCTCGTTACCCAGCAGCCTCTGGGTGGTAAGGCACAGTTCGGCGGTCAGCGTTTCGGTGAGATGGAAGTTTGGGCGCTTGAAGCATACGGCGCCGCTTACACGCTGCAGGAGATCCTGACCGTTAAGTCGGACGATATCACCGGCCGTGTCAAGACCTACGAGGCAATCGTCAAGGGGCACAACATTCCGCAGCCGGGTGTACCGGAGTCCTTTAAGGTTCTGATTAAGGAGCTGCAGTCGCTGTGTCTGGATATCAAGGTGCTCGACGAGAACATGGAAGTCATCGAGCTGTCCGAGGATGAGGACGACGAGGTAGATTTCGGCCGTCCGATGGCTGAGGTTCCGACAAGTGGTTCAGATGAGGAGTTCGCAGCAGCGGGCTTTGCCATCAACGACGCGGAAGATGGAGACACCGATCTCGACGCATTCGACAGCGCAGCCGCAGAAGCCGGTGAAGAAGATGATTTCGCCGGAGAGGACAACTACGGCGACGGCGATTTTGACGAATAACGCGGATACAGGAGGAGCTTTCTAAATTATGGGATATAACACGTTCAATGCCATTAAAATCGGTCTGGCTTCGCCCGAGCTGATCCGTGAGTGGTCTTACGGCGAGGTCAAGAAGCCCGAGACCATCAACTACCGCACCCTGAAGCCCGAGCGCGACGGCCTGTTCTGCGAGCGCATCTTTGGACCGACCAAGGACTGGGAATGTCACTGTGGTAAGTACAAGAAGGTACGCTACAAGGGTAAGATCTGTGACAAGTGCGGCGTTGAGGTCACCCGTGCCAAGGTGCGCCGTGAGCGCATGGGTCATATCGAGCTGGCAGCGCCCGTTTCCCACATCTGGTATTTCAAGGGCATCCCCTCCCGCATGGGTCTGATTCTGGACATCAGCCCGCGCATTCTGGAGAAGGTGCTGTACTTTGCAAACTATATCGTCACCGATCCCGGTGACACCCCGCTCATGCTCAAGCAGATCCTGACCGAGACCGAGTACCGCGACATGCGCGAAAAGTACGATGAGGATTTTGAGGCGATGATGGGTGCTGAGGCTATCAAGAAGCTGCTGCAGCAGCTGGATCTTGAGAAGCTGTCCGTGGAGCTGCGCAATGAGCTCCGCGACGCTTCCGGCCAGAAGCGTATGCGCATCATCAAGCGTCTGGAGGTTGTTGAATCCTTCCGCCTGTCGGGCAACAAGCCCGAGTGGATGATCATGGACGTTGTTCCGGTCATCCCACCGGAAATCCGTCCGATGGTACAGCTGGACGGCGGCCGCTTTGCGACCTCTGACTTAAACGACCTGTACCGTCGTGTCATCAACCGTAATAACCGTCTGAAGCGCCTCTTGGAGTTGGGTGCGCCCGACATCATCGTGCGCAACGAGAAGCGTATGCTGCAGGAAGCAGTTGACGCTCTGATCGATAACGGCCGCCGTGGCCGTCCGGTTACCGGCCCGAACAACCGCGCCCTCAAGTCGCTGTCCGACATGCTGAAGGGTAAGCAGGGTCGTTTCCGTCAGAACCTGCTCGGTAAGCGCGTTGACTACTCCGGCCGTTCGGTTATCGTCGTCGGCCCGGATCTGAAGATCTGGCAGTGCGGTCTGCCGAAGGAGATGGCACTCGAGCTGTTTAAGCCGTTCGTCATGAAGCGTCTGGTCAAGGACGGTCTGGCATCCAACATCAAGTCGGCTAAGAAGATGGTCGAGCGCGCAAAGACCGAGGTCTGGGACGTTCTCGAGGACGTCATCAAGGGCCATCCGGTTATGCTGAACCGTGCACCTACCCTGCACCGTCTGGGTATCCAGGCATTCGAGCCCAAGCTCGTCGAGGGTCGTGCAATCCGTCTGCATCCGCTGGTATGTACCGCATTTAACGCGGACTTCGACGGTGACCAGATGGCAGTTCACGTACCGCTGTCCGCTGAGGCACAGGCCGAGGCACGTCTGCTCATGCTGTCGGCGAACAACCTGTTAAAGCCGCAGGATGGCAAGCCGGTTACCGTTCCGTCGCAGGATATGGTTCTCGGTTCTTACTACCTGACCATCGATAAGGCAGACGAGCCGGGTGCAGGCAAGATCTTTGCATCGCCCGATGAGGCTATGCTGGCATACGATGACGGCGTCGTTGGCATCCATGCACCGATCAAGGTTCGTATGACCCGCGTCATCGGCGGTCAGACCGTATCCCGCGTGGTTGACGCAACCGTTGGCCGTCTGATCTTTAACGCACGCATCCCACAGGATCTGGGCTTCGTCGAGAGAAATGACGAGAACCTGCTCGATCTCGAGATCATGTTTACCTGCGGCAAGAAGGAGCTCGGTAAGATCATCGACCGCTGCATCCGTGTACACGACTTCAACAAGACCGCTGAGGTTCTGGACTCCATTAAGGCAATGGGATACAAGTACTCGACCAAGGGTGCACTGACTGTAGCTGTCGCCGACATGCTGGTTCCGGACGAGAAGCAGCTGATGGTTCAGGAGTCCGAGAAGAAGGTTGCACAAATCGACCGCAAGTACAAGCGCGGCTTCATCACCGATGATGAGAGATACCGTCTGGTTGTACACGAGTGGGAAGAGACCACCAAGAAGGTTGCTGCAAAGCTTCAGGACAACATGAAGAAGGAGCGCTACAACCCCATTCACATGATGGCAGAGTCTGGTGCGCGTGGTTCGATCAACCAGATTCGTCAGCTGGCAGGTATGCGCGGCCTGATGGCATCTACCTCCGGTAAGACCATCGAGATCCCGATTAAGTCGAACTTCCGTGAGGGTCTGTCCGTACTTGAGTACTTCATCTCTGCACGAGGCGCTCGAAAGGGTATGGCCGATACCGCACTGCGTACCGCAGACTCCGGTTACCTGACCCGTCGACTGGTTGACGTTTCGCAGGATGTCATCATCCGTGAAAATGACTGCGGCGCAACCAAGGGTATCTGGGTTGAGGATATTAAGGAAGGCAACCAGACCATTGAGCTGTTCCACGAGCGTCTCATCGGTCGTTACCTGGTTGACGACCTGTACGATAACGACGGCAATTTGGTCATCTCCAAGGATCACATGATGACCGAGGCTGACGCGGACAAGATCATTTCCATGGGCATCACCCGCATTCAGATCCGTTCGGTTCTGGAGTGCCGCGCACGCAAGGGCGTCTGCACCCACTGCTACGGCATGAACCTGGCATCCGGCGATCCGTGCGGCCTGGGCGAGGCAGTTGGTATTATCGCTGCACAGTCCATCGGTGAGCCTGGTACCCAGCTGACCATGCGTACCTTCCATACCGGTGGTGTCGCAGGTTCGGATATTACCCAGGGTCTTCCCCGTGTCGAGGAGCTGTTCGAGGCACGCAAGCCCAAGAAGGTTGCAACGCTGGCAGAGATCTCCGGTCGTGTCAACATCGAAGAGTCCAAGCGCACCACGCTCAAGACGGTCAACATCGTCAACACCGAGAACGGCGACACCTGTTCTTATCAGCTGGCTTCTTCCTCCGGCATCCGTGTCGAGGATGGTCAGTACGTCGAGCAGGGTGAGCAGCTCAACGACGGCGCACTCAGCCCGCACGACATCCTGCGCGTACGCGATCCGCGTGCTGTTCATGACTACCTGATTAAGGAAGTCCAGAAGGTTTACCGTCAGCAGGGCGTAGACATCAACGATAAGCACATCGAGGTTATCGTTCGTCAGATGATGCGCAAGGTTAAGGTTGAGGACGCAGGCGACGCAAAGGTACTGCCTGGTTCTGTCATCGACCTGCTCGAGTTCGAGGATTACAACAATGAGGTACAGGCACGCATCGACGCTGGCGAGACCGATCTCAAGCTGGCAACCTGCAGCCCGACCCTCATGGGTATCACCAAGGCATCGCTGGCAACCGAATCCTTCCTGTCTGCCGCTTCCTTCCAGGAGACCACGCGTGTCCTGACCGAGGCTGCGATCAAGGGTAAGGTTGACCCGCTGCTCGGCCTGAAGGAGAACGTCATTATTGGTAAGCTCATTCCGGCTGGTTCCGGTATGAGCGAGTACTGCGAAGGTCACTACGAGCAGACCGTCAATCTCGACTGATTGACCTGCTTTCCATAAACGCAACAGCAGAGCCCCGAAACCTAAGTTTCGGGGCTCTTTCTAAACTGACAGACAAACTGCATACTGTTTGCAAAACCTCTGCTTTTGTGTCGATCTCGGATACAAATCCCGGAAACCGACCGCATTCTCCTGAAAAGCCCTGAAAATTCATGTATTTATCAGAGTGAAAGGGGAAAAATAGACAGGTCGGACGGGCTCTGGAACGATTTTCTTGTGAAAAAAAGGGAATCGAGAAAAAATGCTTGACCTGAGGGCGTTTGGGGGGTATACTGTAGGAGTATGCGGTATAGGAGGTTAGAATATGCTTTCTGAATTATCGCAGGCGGCAAAAGTCGTCGGCGTAAAACAGTCAAAAAAGGCAATCCGCGAGGGAAACGCGCAGACCGTTTTTGTGGCTGATGACGCCGAACAGCGTGTGATCCGTCCGATCCGTGACTTGTGCTGCGAACTGGGTGTTGAGCTTTCCGAAGTTCCCACGATGGTTGAACTCGGAGACGCCGCCGGTATTGATGTCGGCGCTGCCGTTGTCACCCTGCTCAAATCTGCTAATTAAACAGGGCAACCTGTTTAATATAGAATATCTTTGAAAGAAGGAGGAAATAGAATGCCTACTTTTAACCAGCTCGTTCGTAAGGGCCGTGAGACCGTTGTTGCAAAGTCTACCGCTCCTGCTCTCCAGGTTGGTCTGAACTCTCTGAAGAAGAAGACCACCGAGCAGTCTGCTCCGCAGAAGCGCGGTGTCTGCACCACCGTTAAGACCATGACCCCCAAGAAGCCGAACTCTGCACTGCGTAAGATCGCTCGTGTAAAGCTGACCAACGGTATGGAGGTATCTGCTTACATCCCCGGTATCGGTCACAACCTGCAGGAGCACTCTGTTGTAATGGTTCGCGGCGGCCGTGTAAAGGACCTGCCTGGCGTACGTTACCACATCATCCGCGGCACTCTGGATACCCAGGGCGTTGCAAACCGCAAGCAGGCTCGCTCCAAGTACGGCGCAAAGCGCCCGAAGGCTGGCAAGTAATCCGCATTTCGTTTCCGTATTGTTCGATAGATGACTGCGCGGCTTAAACCCCGCGCCCTCGTCCTCGGTCTCTACGAAAACCTGCCGGAAATTTGTCTGCATCAAAGTCTTTGAGAGCTTTTCACAGCTTCACAAAGCAACCGTTCGGTCTGCCCAAACCTTGAGCAGACCGGCCCACCGCTTTGTCCTGTTTTTCCGAGTGAAAACCCGGACAGGCGCAAAACGGCACGAGAAGAATGTGCCGAGTACCAATGAAATCATTTCTATATGAAGGAGGGAAGTAAAGTGCCAAGAAGAGGAAATGTTCCCAAGAGAGACGTTCTGCCCGATCCGATGTACAACTCCAAGCTCGTCACCAAGCTGGTAAACTCTATCATGCTCGACGGCAAGAAGGGTGTCGCGCAGAAGGTCGTTTATGGTGCTTTTGACATCGTTCGCGACAAGACCGGTCGTGAGCCGCTGGAGGTTTTTACCGAGGCGATGGAAAATATCATGCCGTCTCTGGAGGTTAAGGCTCGCCGTGTAGGCGGTGCTACCTACCAGGTTCCGATGGAAGTTCGCCCGGAGCGTCGTCAGACCCTGGGTCTGCGCTGGATCACCAAGTACTCCCGCGCACGCAGCGAGAAGACCATGCGCGAGCGTCTGGCTGGCGAGATCATGGACGCTTGCAACAATCTGGGCGGCTCTGTCAAGAAGCGTGAGGATACGCACAAGATGGCAGAGGCAAACAAGGCATTCGCTCACTACCGTTATTAATTAGCGGCAGGAATTTGAAAGGAGAGCCAATATGCCTAGAGAGTATTCGCTTGAAAAAACCAGAAATATCGGCATCATGGCGCACATCGATGCCGGTAAGACCACTACGACCGAGCGTATTCTGTACTACACCGGCGTAAACTACAAGATCGGCGATACCCATGACGGTACCGCTACCATGGACTGGATGGAGCAGGAGCAGGAGCGTGGTATTACCATTACCTCCGCTGCTACCACCTGTCACTGGAAGGATCACCGCATCAACATCATCGACACCCCGGGTCACGTTGACTTCACCGTTGAGGTACAGCGTTCCCTGCGCGTACTCGACGGTTCTGTTACCGTATTCTGCGCAAAGGGTGGCGTAGAGCCGCAGTCTGAGACCGTTTGGCATCAGGCTGACGACTACATGGTTCCGCGTATGGCGTTCGTCAACAAGATGGACATCATGGGCGCTGACTTCTTCAATGTTGTTGACATGATGAAGGATCGCCTGAAGTGTAATGCGGTTCCGATTCAGCTGCCGATCGGCGCTGAGGACACCTTCAAGGGTGTTATCGACCTGATCACCATGCGCGCTGAGGTTTACTATGATGACCTCGGTAAGGACGTCCGCGATGAGGACATCCCGGCTGACATGATGGATCAGGCTCAGGAGTACCACGATGCTCTGCTCGAGGCAGTTGCTGAGCTCGACGAGGACCTCATGATGAAGTACCTCGAGGGCGAAGAGCTGACCATCCCGGAGATCAAGGCTGCTCTGCGTAAGGGCGTCTGCAACGTACAGATTATCCCTGTACTGTGCGGTACCGCTTACCGCAACAAGGGCGTTCAGCTGCTGCTCGACGCAGTCGTTGACTACATGCCCGCTCCGACCGACGTTCCTGCAATCAAGGGCGTTAACCCGGACACCGAGGAAGAGGACGAGCGTCCGTCTTCTGACGATGCTCCGTTCTCCGCTCTGGCGTTCAAGATCATGACCGACCCGTATGTAGGTCGTCTGACCTTCTTCCGCGTTTACTCCGGTACCATCGGTGCAGGTTCCTCTGTACTGAACGCTACCAAGGGTCAGCGCGAGCGTCTGGGCCGCATCCTGCAGATGCACGCTAACTCCCGTAAGGATATCGACATGGTTTACTCCGGCGATATCGCTGCGGCAGTAGGCTTTAAGAATACCACAACCGGTGATACCCTCTGCGACGAGAAGCACCCGATCATCCTGGAGTCCATGAACTTCCCGGAGCCGGTTATCCGCGTTGCAATCGAGCCCAAGACCAAGGCTGGTCAGGAGAAGATGGGTATCGCGCTGGCTAAGCTGGCAGAAGAAGATCCGACCTTCCGCACCTACACCGATGAGGAAACCGGTCAGACCATCATCGCCGGCATGGGCGAGCTGCACCTCGAGATCATCGTTGACCGTCTGCTTCGCGAGTTCAAGGTTGAGGCAAACGTAGGCGAGCCGCAGGTTGCTTACAAGGAGACCATCCGCCGCGACGCGAACGTCGATATGAAGTACGCTCGTCAGTCTGGTGGTAAGGGTCAGTATGGTCACGTCAAGATCATCGTTGAGCCGAACGAGTCCGGTAAGGGCTACGAGTTCATCAACAAGATCGTCGGCGGTGCCATCCCGAAGGAATATATTGAGCCTGTTAACCAGGGTATCCAGGGTGCTATGCAGGCAGGCGTTCTGGCCGGCTATCCGGTTGTTGACGTCAAGGTTACTCTGTACGATGGCTCCTTCCACGAAGTCGACTCCTCTGAAATGGCGTTTAAGATCGCTGGTTCTATGGCGTTCAAGGAAGCAATGCGCAAGGCTGATCCGGTTCTGATGGAGCCCATCATGCAGGTTGACGTCATGGTTCCTGAGGACTACATGGGCGACGTTATCGGCGGCCTGAACGCACGCCGTGGACAGATCCAGGGTATGGAGCCGCGCGGCGGCGTAGAGGCAATCTCCGCAGCAGTTCCGCTGTCTGAGATGTTCGGTTACGCAACCGCTCTGCGTTCGAGCACCCAGGGCCGTGGCCAGTACACCATGCAGCCGAGCCACTACACTGAGGTTCCGAAGTCCGTACAGGATAAAATTGTCGACGCACGCAATAAAAACGACAACTAATAGTTGATTTTTTTGCGAAAGTATTTTAGAATAGTCTTATCACTGGACTCTTATTCTAGATGATCGTTCTTTGTAATAAGAGCGATTCCAAAAACACACAAGGAGGCTTTCTCAAATGGCTAAGGAAAAATTTGAACGTAATAAGCCGCATCTTAACATTGGTACCATCGGTCACGTCGACCACGGTAAGACCACTCTGACTGCGGCAATCACCAAGGTTCTGGCAATGGCTGGCGATGCTGAGTATCAGGCATACGACGCAATCGACAAGGCTCCCGAGGAGAAGGAGCGCGGCATTACCATTAACACCGCTCACGTTGAGTATCAGACCGAGAAGCGTCACTACGCTCACGTTGACTGCCCGGGCCATGCTGACTACGTTAAGAACATGATCACCGGTGCTGCTCAGATGGACGGCGCTATCCTGGTTGTTTCCTCTGCTGACGGCCCGATGCCCCAGACCCGTGAGCACATCCTGCTCGCTCGTCAGGTAGGCGTTCCCTACATTGTTGTATTCATGAACAAGGTTGACCAGGTTGACGATCCCGAGCTGCTCGACCTCGTTGAGATGGAGATCCGTGAGCTGCTGTCCACCTACGAGTTCCCGGGCGACGACGTTCCGGTAATCCGTGGCTCCGCTCTGAACGTTCTGACCTGCGAGTCCAACGATCCCAACGCTCCCGAGTATGCTTGCATCCGTGAGCTGATGGACGCTGTTGACTCCTATATCCCGGATCCGGTTCGTAACGACGAGCTGCCCTTCCTGATGCCTGTCGAGGACGTATTCTCCATCACCGGTCGTGGTACCGTTGCTACCGGCCGTGTAGAGCGTGGTATCCTGAAGCTGTCCGAGGAAGTTGAGATCGTAGGCCTGATGGACGCTCCCCGCAAGACCGTTGTTACCGGTATCGAGATGTTCCGCAAGCTGCTCGACTACGCTGAGGCTGGCGACAACATCGGTGCTCTGCTCCGTGGTATCCAGAAGACCGATATCGAGCGTGGCCAGGTTCTGGCTAAGCCCGGCAGCATTCATCCGCACACCAAGTTCAAGGGCCAGGTTTACGTTCTGAAGAAGGAAGAGGGCGGCCGTCATACTCCGTTCTTCAACAACTACCGTCCCCAGTTCTACTTCCGTACCACCGACGTAACCGGTGTTATCTCTCTGCCGGAAGGCACCGAGATGTGCATGCCTGGCGATAACGTCGAGATGGACGTTGAGCTGATCACCCCGATCGCTATCGAGGAAGGCCTGCGTTTCGCTATCCGTGAGGGTGGCCGTACCGTAGGTTCCGGCGTTGTTATCAAGGTTAACGAGTAATTTTCGTTTCCTTGCCTCAATGACAAGCTACAAAGTCCCTGCCGAAAGGCAGGGGCTTTTTTTATCTTTTGCACCCATCTCACCCGATGCGCATAGGATGCGGTAAGGAGGTGCGGGCGCATGGGATTTTTTGCACAGTGCGCAGTCGGCATGCTGGCGGCAGCCGGCTTGATTTGCATTTTGAAAACAGTCTATGATATAATCTTTCATAGTACAGTGTGCGTGCGCGGCAAGGCTGAGCTGTATCTCTACCTCGATCCCGACAGCGCCGAGGCCGAACAGCTTTTGCGCCAGATCGATCAGGCCAAACGGACATTTCTGCCCGGTCTGACCGTCATCTGGGTGGACACCGGCACCACATACGAGGATTTCTCCTGTTCCGGGACGCAGTCCAAACAGGATTGGAAAGGAAACCGACAACGTGCAGGAACAGCAAACAATTTATGGCACGGTCACGCAGATCGTGTTTCAAAATACTGAAAACGGCTATGTCGTCCTGCGCCTGCTCGCCCGGGACGGCGAGGAGGTCACGGTGACAGGCATCATCCCCAATCTCGGACTGGGTGAGGAGCTGATCTGTAACGGCACCTGGATCACTCATCCTTCTTATGGCGAGCAGTTCCAGGCAAACAGCTTCGAGCGCCGCCTGCCTGAGTCCGCACGCGGTGTGGCAGAGTATCTCGGCTCGGGACTTATCCGCGGCATCGGTCCCAAGCTTGCCATGCGCATCGCCGAGACCTTCGGCGCAGAGGCCTTCGACGTGCTGCAAAATGAGCCCGAACGCCTGACCGAGATTCGCGGCATCACCGCTCGCAAGGCACGAGACATCGGTAAGCAGTTCACCGAAATGAGCGAAATGCGCCTGCTGATGGACTTTTTGACCGAGAATGGTCTGCCGGTCTCGCTCACGCCGCTGCTCTATAAGCGTCTGGGCGTAGCGGCAGTCGACGCACTGAGCGAAAATCCGTATATGCTGTGTGATGAATACTACGGCATCGAGTTTTACATGGCCGACCAGTTGGCCGCCCATCTGGACATTCCCAGACTGTCCCCCGAGCGGTGCGATGCAGGTATCCTGTATACCATGCGCTTCAATCTAGACAACGGACACACCTTTATTCCGGTAGAAAAGCTGGTCAAGGCGGCAGCCGACCTGCTGAGTGACGATGATGTCGTCATGGAACCCGAGCGCGTCGAGGAGGGCATCATGCGGCTGGAGAGCAACGGCCAGCTTGTGCGTGAGTTCATCTGCAACCGCGACGCGGTCTATCTGCGCGTCATGCACGAGGCCGAGGACTATCTGGCGAACAGCCTGCGCGTGATGGCTGAGCGCGAATACCAGTACGACTTCGATCTCGAGGAGCTGCTGGCCTCGCTGGAAGCCGACTCTGACATTGACTATGCACCGCTCCAGCGCAAAGCCATCGTGGCAGCGGCAAAGTATGGCGTAACTATCCTGACTGGTGGCCCGGGTACCGGTAAGACCACCACCGTGCGCGGCATGCTGGATTTGTACGAGGCATTGGGTCTGACCGTCCTGCTTGCTGCACCGACCGGCCGTGCGGCCAAGCGTCTGAGCGAGCTGTGTGGCATGGAGGCCAAGACCATCCACCGTCTGCTCGAAGCCGGGTACGCCAATGGCGGCAGACTGGCGTTCCAGCGGTGTGCGACCAATCCGCTCGAGTGTGATGTAGTTGTACTCGACGAGGTATCCATGGTCGACGTGGTACTCATGCAGGCGCTCATCGAGGCCATGCCGCAGGGCGCACGTCTGGTACTGGTAGGCGACGCTGACCAGCTCCCACCCGTCGGACCGGGTAACTTCCTGCGTGACTTGATCGGCTCGGGCTGCGTGCCGGTCATTGCGCTGACCGAAATTTTCCGTCAGGCACAGCAGAGCGATATCGTCATGAACGCGCACGCGATCAATCTCGGACAGATGCCCGCACCGTCGCGCAAGGACGGCGACTTTTTCGTGATGAAAAAGGACAATGCAGCCGATATCATGGCGACTGTAGTCTCGCTGTGCAAGGAACGCCTGCCGCGCTACTACGGATTGAATCCCAGTCAGATTCAGGTGCTGTCCCCGGCCAGACGGCAGGGCGCGGGAACCATTCCGCTCAATCGCATGCTTCAGGAAGCACTCAACCCACCCGCAGCCGGTAAACCGGAAAAGCGGTTCGGTGACACCATCTTCCGCGAGGGCGACCGGGTCATGCAGGTGCGCAATAACTATGACATCGTGTGGGAGAGTCTGGACGGCTCGGAGACCGGTACAGGCATGTTTAACGGCGACGTGGGTGAGATTACGCAGATTTATCCAGCACAGGAATGCCTGATCGTGCGCTTTGACGACAAGTTTGCAACTTACACCTATGATATGCTGGGTGAACTCGAGCTTGCTTATGCCATGACTGTACATAAGGCGCAGGGCAGTGAGTTCGAGGCGGTGGTCGTGGCTGTGTCGAACGGCATGTCCCGGCGTCTGCTCACGCGCTCTATTCTGTATACCGCGATTACCCGCGCAAAGCGTCTGCTCGTGCTGGTGGGCAATGGGGATGCTATCGAGTACATGGTCAAGACCAACGCACGCAACAAGCGCTATTCGGCGCTGCGCACCCGTCTGCGCATGATCGACCCCGAACAAGTATGAAGCTATTTGACTTATTCTTCCCGCCGCGCTGTGTGCTCTGTCACATCGGATTGACCGGAAGCGGTCTTTTGTGCCCGGCGTGTGCACAGGAGGTGCACGAGCGGTACCGAACCGATCAGGGAAAGCCAGTCGAGGGCGCATCCGACAGCGCAGCCGCGCTTCTGTATCTGGACAAGGTGCGCCGTGTGCTCATCGACTGCAAGTATCATGACAAGCCAGCACTCGGCAAGTGGGGCGGTGGTCTGGTTGCGGCAAGCCTGCTGCGCAGACTGCCCGACTGGCAGCCTGATCTTATCACCTACACGCCCACGACACTCGGGCACTGGTGGAAGCGCGGGTTTAATCTGGCGCATGTGCTGGCAAAGCATGCCGCTGTGCGCAGCGGTCTGCCCTGTGTGCGTACCATGCGCCGGTCGTGGTTCGGCAAGTCTCAGCTGCGCATGAAGGATGCAGCGGCTCGCCGACAAAATGCCGATCGCACCTATGCACCCATCCAGGGCTGTGACCTGACCGGCAAGCGCGTGGTGCTGGTCGATGACGTGCTGGCGACTGGTTCGACCGCGGCTTCCTGCGTGGATATCCTGCGGCAGATGGGTGCGTCCGAGGTGTTTTTCCTCTGCCTGGCACAAACGCCCACATCTGCAAAAAAGTGACGAAAAATGCAGGAAAACAGCCCGCAGAATCGTGAATAATTCGTGAAAATTTCGGTCGAGTCTTGCATTTGCCCAAAATGCAGTTATAATATAAATAGCTGAGAATATATTGCTTCAGAGGCCGGGCGTTTGCCCGCAGAATGTGAAAAGGCTGGTTGTCACCGTATGATTTTTTCAAGCGATATTGGTATTGATCTGGGCACGGCTTCCGTGCTTGTTTATGTAAAGGGAAAGGGTGTCGTATTAAACGAGCCCTCTGTTGTTGCGGTCGATAAGCAGACCGGCAAGATCCTGTCGGTCGGTGAGAGCGCACAGAAAATGCTCGGACGTACCCCAGGCAATATTGTTGCCATTCGTCCCATGCGCGAGGGCGTTATCTCGGACTATGAGATGACCGAGCGCATGATCAAGGAGTTTATCCGCAAGGTCATGGGCTTCCGTCTGTTTAAGCCCAATGTTGTCATGTGCGTTCCGTCCATCATCACCGAGGTCGAGGAACGTGCAGTCATCGATGCAGGCACCCAGGCTGGTGCAAAGCGCGTGTTCCTGGTTGAAGAGCCGCTTGCAGCTGCCATCGGCGCAGGCATTGACATTGCCCAGCCCAACGGCAACATGATCGTCGATATCGGCGGCGGTACGACTGACATTGCGGTTATCTCGCTGGGCGGTATCGTCGAGTCCACGTCCATCAAGATTGCGGGCGATAAGTTTGACGAGGCCATCATCAAGTTTATTCGCCGCAAGCACAATGTGCTCATCGGTGAGCGCACGGCAGAAGAGATCAAGATGCAGATCGGCTGTGTCTATCCGCGTCCCGAGGAAGTCTCCATGGAGATCAAGGGCCGCTGCCTGATGACCGGTCTGCCGCGCACCTTTACCGTCACTTCGACCGAAGTGCTCGAGGCATTCGAGGAAGTCACGACTTCCATCGTCGAGGCGGTACACACCGTACTCGAGCGCACGCCTCCCGAGCTGACCGGCGATATCTCGACCAATGGTATCGTTATGACCGGCGGCGGCTCGCTGATCTGGGGCTTTGACAAGCTCATCGCGGCCAAGACCGGTATCCCGACTCACGTGGCAGAGGAAGCGATCTCGTGCGTCGCTTACGGCACCGGTAAGTGCCTCGATCAGCTGGCATCCATGCAGGATGGCACTATGAATCTGTCCCGTCGCCGTCAGATGATGGGCTGATTTATAACAAATCAAGAATTTTGACCGCTTTGTCACCCGAAAAGGGCGTGCAGGCGGATATGGCAAGAGCAGCGCCCTTTTCGGCGCTGCTTTTTGCGTTTACGAGGAGGTAAGATGATGGGTCTGTTTGGACTGCGAGAAGAGAAAACCGATAAGGACGTGCAGCAGGAACAGTTGTACGCTGCGAGAAATGCGTACGATGATCGCCGGACGGCGTTTCGTGATGTCGGGGATACGATTGAACTGGACTGCCTCGAGGGGCTGTCGTGGCTGATCTATAAGTGCGTGCGCCTGCGCATTGATTCTGATGCCTTCGTACTGTTCCCGGAGGTCAACCCCTATGATTTTGCCGATCCCGAGGCGCTAGACCGCCTGACCGAGATTCGCTTGCCGCGCACAGTTTACCGCTTGGAACACACGCCGCCGGTGCGTGAGCCGGTCAAAGAGGAGGGAGACCACCTGTTCTTCCAGTGGCCGAAATTTGAAGTTAGGCTGACAGGGGAACAGAACGCTGTACTCAGGGCGCATGATCTGCACCGCGCATGTACGTTCTTTGCCAAACATTCCGATGTTGTATCCGCGCATGCGCTGTTTGACCTGTGGGACGGCCCGGACTATTCGGTCGTCTTTTCCAGAGAAAATCCACCGGAAGGATGCCCGTCTGGGCGATACGACATGTGGCGCGAGGGTGACGACCTGTATTTTTACCAGCCACCCACTCTGTACGCGCGCAAGCCGGAATTTTTGGAGGTCTGGCACTGGAAGGTGTCCGCGATTACTTATTACCGGGCACAGGGCGAACTGTCGCACGAGTATATCACCTCGGGCGGAGAAGTCGAGTTTGATTATGGCGCCTGTTGGCGGCCGCACCTGACGCATGTGGGCTTTCTGGAGGATGCTGTTTCGGTCACACCTGTGCACACCGAGAAGATTGAACATGATTCGCGCTACACCGAACTTATGATGGCAGACGGGCGCATGCTCAAACTGTCGTACAGCTCGCTGGATAGCCTGCGTCAGCTCATGCCCGAAAAGGAGTTTGACAAGCTGCCGTTACAGGCTGCAAAAGCACCGCAGACCGTGCAGGGACGTGAGCCGACCCCGGTGGAACAACTCAAGATCTTGGCCGATCTGGTCGACCGTGGATATCTGAGTCGGGAAGAGTACGACGCAGCAAAGGTACGGCTGCTCGAAAAGATATAAAAAACCATCCCTCACCAGAGCACAAGTTTTGTGCTTTAGTCAGAGGGATGGCAGAATACACGTATGGGAAATTTTATTCCCGTCGAGCGAGAAAACGCCGCGTCTCGGCGGAGACCTCACCCGACAGCGTCCAAAGGCCGATGAGGTTGGGAAAGGACATGCAAGCGGCTGAAATGTCGGTGACGAGTAAAAGTGCGGTCAGCGGGACACAGCCCGCAAGCGCGGCCGAACACACGATGCCGACCGGATAGAGAGACAGCAGAGCCGGTCTTGCGCCCAGCCACTTGAGACAGGCCAGACCGTAAAAACTCCAGCCCAGCACGGTCGAGACTGCCAGAAAGACCACAGTAATCCCGATAAACCACGGTGCAGCATCGCCCAGAACGGTGGCAAATGCACGTGTGGTCATGGTCAGACCGTCGGCACCGCTCTGCCATGCGCCGGTCGTGAGCAGCACCAGTGCGGTCAGCAGACAGACGACACAGGTGTCTACAAATACTTCGACTGCGCCCAGTATCCCCTCGGCACAGGGCGATTCACAGTCCGACGAGCCGTGTGCGATGGGCGCAGAACCCATACCGGCCTCGTTGGAAAAGATACCCTTTGCAAATCCGTCTGAGATCGTGCGTGCGGTCAGTAAACCGATCAGCCCACCGCCGCAGGCGAGCGGTTCCATCGCGCTGGATACGATTAGCGCCAGAGCGGAGGGAATCTCGGACGCATGCGTGACCAGCACCCATCCGCCGACTGCAAGGTAGCTCACGGTCATGATCGGGACGAGTACTGCCGATGCGCGTGCAATGCGCTTGCCACCGCCGCGCAGAATGGGCAGCAGAAGCAGGCTGACAGACAGCGCAATCAGACCACGGGGCAGGGGAACGATGGGCGTGAGCGCTTCTGCAATGGCGCTGCCCTGTGCGGCAGCACCCGTGCCCAAGGCCGAGATTACACAGCAGATCGCAAAGACTTTGGCCAGCCCTGGCAGACCGGCTCCACGGGACAGATAGACCATCGGCCCGCCAAGCGGCTCAGGCGTGTGGATGCGGTATTTGACCGCAAGTACAAGCTCGCTGTACTTGGTCGCCATGCCCAGAAAGGCGGCGACCAGCATCCAGAACACCGCACCCGGACCGCCGAGCGTGAGTGCGGACGCAACCCCGGCCAGATTGCCAACACCTAGTGTACCGCCCAGTGAGGTGCACAGCGCCTGAAAGGGCGTGATGCCATCCTTGCGGCGCGTGGACGACGGACGCAAGAGCTGACCGACACACCAGAATTGTACCCCACGTGCGCGCAGGGTGAGCAGGAGGCCGGTTGCGGCGATGAGCACGACGGTGAACGGCCCCCAGAGCGTATAACGCAGTTTTAAAATCCATTCCATGTTTCTTTTTTATGTGCATGGGCTGGTCGATATGCGAAAAATATGGTATGATAGTCAGGCAAAAACCGACAGGAGGACGCAAGCCCATGACCGAACACGAAAAATTTATGAATGCCGCGCTTAAACTCGCACGCAAGGCGGCTGCTGAAGGCGAGGTGCCGGTGGGCTGCGTCGTGGTGCGCAACGGCGTGATCGTCGGACGCGGACGCAACCGACGGGAGACCAAAAAGGACGCACTCGGCCATGCGGAGATCGAAGCCATTCACAAGGCGTGCAAAAAACTGGGCGGCTGGCGGCTGCACCAGTGCGATCTGTACGTCACCCTTGAACCCTGTCCTATGTGTACCGGCGCAATCATCAACGCTCGTATCAAGACCGTTTACTACGGCGCACCCGACCTCAAAGCCGGGTCGTGCGGCTCGGTCGTTAATCTCTTTGATCTGCCCTATAACCATAAACCCGAACTCGTTTCAGGTCTGATGGAACAGGAATGCACCGAGGAGCTGCAAAAGTTCTTTCGGGAATTGCGTGAACGCAAAAAATTGGAAAAACAACTGCGTAAACAAGCCCAAATGAACGATCTGAACGAAACCTGACGCACCCAACACTGAAGCTTTCGCCAGCCTTTCTCGAAAGGCTGCGGGTTCTCAGGGCAGAGCCCTGAGCCGTGTCCCGCAGGACACGGAATCCCCTTTTTGATTTTCGCTTCTGCGAAAATCAACTAAAAAAAGAATCAAAAAGCGCGTCCGCAGACGCGCAATTTCCTGCACACAAAAAGACCGTCTCTCACCGAGACGGTCTTTCTTTTATTCCGCAGCACTTCCGGAAAACTGTGCGCCACACACAGCCTCTAACGCCGTTAAAACATCCGCATCACTGCCAATATACCGCAAAATGATATTGTCCTTGCGATAGAAATGCGGTGCATCCGCCCAACCGGTCTGTACCCCGTACCCGGTGCCATCCGCGCTTTCTCGGTTGTACCCAAACCCGTCAGCACTCACACAGGCAGCATCAGCCTGAGCCGCATCGGCATCTTCATAGACAAACACACTGATCTGCGCACCGGTCTCGGTCGTGTAGGTGTAGGGCGTACCGATCAGGGTCTGCATCCGGCTCTGTGCAGCGGTCTCCACCGTACCAGTCAAACCCTGCGTGTCCAGTGCCTGTGCAATCTGGTCTGCCGTCTGCGTATTGCCTGCATTGCCCGCACAGCCGCTCAGAAGTGCCGCGGCGAGCAGTCCCAGAAACCATTTTTTCATCGATTTCCCACCTTTCTATTCAAATAGACGATAGGACGCGGAAAAAAGTTCCATCAAACACGGATGCAAAATATAAAAACTATAATGCAATATATACTTGACATAATGGAAGATAAAGCATATACTGTAAGCACAGAGAGAGGTGAGCGCATGAAAAATAAACGGCTCAAGCTCGCACGGATTGAGAAGGATTTATCACAGGCTCAGCTGGCCGAGGCCGTGGGCGTGACGCGTCAGACCATCGGTTTGATCGAGGCGGGCGGATATAATCCCACGCTCAACCTGTGCATCGCCATTTGCAAGACATTGGGAAAGACACTGGATGAACTGTTTTGGGAAGAATGATAGGAGGTCAGCAAGATGACACAGAAAAAAGTTGTGGATGAGCGCATCGTGCACGAGGTTGGACAGGTATACCGCATCGCCTATTACCTGTTTAACGCCGTAGTCGGCCTTGATTTGATGATTAAGTCGTGCGTCGATCGTATCCCGTCCGGCATGGCCGGATTCCAGTACATCGGCTTCGAGTTTATCGCGTTTGTGGTCGTCAATTTGGTTGCGCAGGTACTGCTGTGGCGCAAGGGACTTATGGATGATGAGTCTGGATACGCCGAGGCGGATACCTTCCCATGGAAGCACTATCTGCTGGAATCGGTTGCCGCTGGTGCGGCCATCGGTCTGATTTCCTGCATTCTGCGCGCACTCCGGGGAGAAGGTTCGCCGCTGGCTTATGCGATTATGCTGGTCTCGTTTGTGGTCTGTATGGTCGTGTGCGTCATGCCGGTGACATACCTCAGTTTTCGCATCGCCAAGCGCCGCAGAGCGCAGATATATGATTCGGATGACGCGCAATAAATCGCATAAAAATTGCAATTTTGTCTAGACAAGCGGGTGTATTGGTACGTCCGCTTGTTTTTTGTTCATAATTTATTCACGAAAATGTGATGGTTTTGAGATGAAAGTGTCGAGATCGCGTGATATCATATATTTATACGATAAAGTGCAAAAGAGCAAATGTGATACAAAAGGAGGAGAACGAGAATGCCGCAGGAAGGAATGCTGACGGTTACACCGGAGATCGAGACACTGGCGGGCGTCTGTCGTGAACATACCAATATACCGACCGAACTCTATCGGGAATACGATGTGAAGCGCGGATTGCGTGATCTGGACGGCGTGGGCGTGCTGGCCGGACTGACCAATATTTCGTCCATCATTTCCAGCAAGCAAGTGGACGGCGTCAAAGTACCTATTCCGGGCGAACTGCGTTATCGAGGCTATGATATCAAAGACCTGGTACGTGGTTTCCAGAAGGATGGCCGCAAGGGATACGAAGAGACCGCATATCTGCTGTTGTTCGGACGACTGCCGGATAAGGCTGAGCTTGCGACATTCAAGTCTCTGCTGGCCAAGGGACGGACGCTGCCGACCAACTTCACGCGCGACGTCATTATGAAGGCACCTTCGCACGATATTATGAACAAGATGTCGCGCAGCGTGCTGACACTGGCATCCTACGACAACAATGCCGACGATATCAGCCTGCCCAACGTGCTGCGCCAGTGCCTGATGCTCATTTCGGTATTCCCGATGATCGCGGTTTACGCCTACCACGCCTACAATCACTATGAAAAGGGCGGCAGTCTGTATATCCATTACCCCGACGATACGCTCTCGACCGCTGGTAACTTCCTGCGCATGCTGCGTCCGGACATGAAATACACACCCCTCGAAGCCCAGGTGCTCGACCTCGCACTGGTCCTACACATGGAGCACGGCGGCGGCAACAACTCGAGCTTTACCACCCATGTTGTCACCTCGTCGGGCACCGATACCTATTCGGCGATCGCGGCCGCTATGGGCAGCCTCAAGGGCCCCAAGCACGGCGGTGCAAATATCAAGGTCGTGCAGATGTTTGACGATCTCAAGCGGAATGTTGAAGATCCAACCGATCAGGAAGGAGTCAAGGAGTACCTGCGCAAGATTCTGAACCGTCAGGCCTTAGACCAGAAGGGTCTGATCTATGGCATGGGTCATGCGGTCTATTCGATTTCCGACCCGCGCGCGCAGATTTTCAAGTCCTTCGTCGAAAAACTCGCCCATGAGAAGGGAAGAGACAGCGACTTCGCGCTCTATACCATGGTGGAAAACCTCGCACCCGAGGTCATTGCCGAGGAACGCCGTATTTACAAGGGCGTCAGTGCAAACGTGGACTTCTATTCCGGCTTCGTCTATTCCATGCTCGACCTGCCCTATGAACTCTACACCCCGATGTTCGCCATCGCGCGCATCGTCGGCTGGAGCGCACACCGCCTGGAAGAGCTCATCAACGTCGACAAGATCATCCGTCCGGCCTATCGGACGGTTGCCGAAGAACACGACTATATTCCGCTCAGCGAGCGATAAAAAAATCCCCCGATCTAACGTCGATCGGGGGATTGCTTTTTGTATGGATTTGTCTTATTCGCCCTTGAATGCGTCCTTGACCTTATCCCAGAAACCCTTGCGCTGGGTCTGGTTTTCATCGGTGGTAGAAGCCTCAAAGTCGCGCAGCAGATGCTTCTGATGGTCGGTCAGATGGGTGGGAACTTCGATGTTGACACGCACATACTGATCGCCGCGTCCACGTCCGTTAACGTTCTGAATACCCTTGCCGCGCAGACGGAAGACCGTGCCGGTCTGGGTGCCTTCGGGGATGGTGTATTCGACCTTGCCGTCGATGGTCGGCACTTGCAGGGTATCGCCGAGTGCTGCCTGCGGGAAGGAAATCGGAATCTCACAGATGACGTTGTTGCCATCGCGGGTGAAGAGCGGATGGGGACGGATGGAGATGGTAACGATCACGTCGCCGCTCGGGCCGCCATTTACGCCGGCATTACCCTGACCGCGCAGCTGGATGGACTGACCGTCATCGATACCAGCCGGAATCTTGACCTTGAGTGTGCGGCTCTTGCGCATTTTGCCGGTGCCGCCGCACTTCTTACAGGGCTTGCGGATGATCTTACCGGTACCGCGGCAGTTCGGACAAGCGCCCTGGGTCTGGAACATACCGAGCGGGGTGCGCTGGGTCTGCATCACGACGCCAGAACCGTGACAGTTCGAGCAGGTCTCGACCGAAGTACCCTTTTCCGCACCCGTACCGCCGCACTCGTCACAGGACTCGGTGCGGTTGATGGTGATTTCCTTCTCACAGCCGAACGCAGCTTCCTCGAAGGAGAGCATGATGCGCTGCTGGAGGGTCTCGCCGCGCTGGGGCGCATTGCGGCGCGAACGGGACGAGCTGCCGCCGAAGCCGCCGCCAAAGAACGAGCCGAAGATATCGCCCAGATCGCCCATGTCAAAGCCGCCGAAGCCGCCGCCAAAGCCGCCCTGGCCTGCGCCGTAGTTGGGATCAACACCGGCGAAGCCGAACTGGTCGTACTTTGCGCGCTTGTCCTTATCGGACAGAACCTCGTAAGCCTCGTTGAGCTCCTTAAATTTTTCAGCCGCTTCCGGGTTGTCGCGGTTTAAGTCGGGATGGTATTTCTTGGCGAGTTTGCGGTGTGCCTTCTTGATCTCGTCGTCGGACGCACCCTTTGCCACGCCAAGCACTTCATAATAGTCTCTTTTATCAGCCATGTAGATTTACCTCGCACAGTGGGATAGACAGCGGAAAACGGAAAGGATGTCGGGACATCCTTTCCGCCTTATGTTCCGTGTGTCTTACTTCTCGTCCTTCACTTCGGTGAAGTCAGCGTCCACAAAGTCGCCCTGTGCACCCTGTGCACCGCCGGCCTGCTGGCCGCCCATGTTCGGGTCACCCTGCGGAGCCTGCTGTGCGTAGATCTTCTGTGCGATCTCGCCGAACTTCTTGGACAGGGAGTCGGATGCCATCTTGATCATCTCGGTGTCGGTGCCCTTCAGAGCTTCCTTCACCTTATCGATCTCAGCCTGTACAGCGCTCTTTTCGTCTGCGCTGATCTTGTCGCCAAGCTCGTTCATTGCCTTCTCAGACTGGAATACCAGCTGCTCTGCGCTGTTGCGTGCATCGACTTCTTCCTTGCGCTTCTTGTCCTCAGCAGCGAACTGCTCAGCCTCACGCATAGCCTTGTCGATCTCTTCCTGGGACAGGTTGGAAGAAGCGGTGATGGTGATCTTCTGCTCCTTGCCGGTGCCCAGATCCTTCGCGGAGACGTTTACGATGCCGTTTGCGTCGATGTCGAAGGTAACCTCGATCTGCGGAACGCCGCGGGGAGCCGGAGCGATGCCGTCGAGGGTAAAGCGGCCGAGGGTCTTGTTGCCGGCAGCCATCTCACGCTCGCCCTGCAGGACGTGAATCTCAACAGAGGGCTGGTTGTCAGCTGCGGTGGAGAATACCTGGCTCTTCTTGGTCGGGATGGTGGTGTTGCGCTCGATCAGACGGGTGCATACGCCGCCCAGGGTCTCAATGCCCAGAGACAGCGGGGTAACGTCGAGCAGCAGAACGTCCTTGACTTCGCCGCCCAGGACGCCGCCCTGGATTGCTGCGCCGATTGCAACGCACTCGTCGGGGTTGATGCCCTTGAAGCCTTCCTTGCCGGTGATGTTCTTAACAGCTTCCTGAACAGCCGGGATACGAGAGGAACCGCCAACCAGCAGAACCTTTGCCAGATCGCCGGACTGCAGGCCAGCGTCGCTCATTGCCTGACGAACCGGGCCCATGGTTGCTTCGACGAGGTCTGCGGTCAGCTCGTTGAACTTTGCACGGGTCAGGGTCAGCTCGAGGTGCTTCGGGCCGGTTGCATCAGCCGTGATGTACGGCTGGTTGATCGAGGTGGAGGTCATGCCGGACAGCTCGATCTTTGCCTTCTCAGCAGCTTCCTTCAGGCGCTGCATAGCCATCTTGTCAGCCGACAGGTCGATGCCTTCCTTGTTCTTGAACTCCTGAACCATCCAGTTCATGATGCGCTGATCGAAATCGTCGCCGCCCAGGTGGTTGTTACCAGCGGTTGCCAGAACTTCCAGAACGCCGTCGCCGATATCCAGGATGGATACATCGAAGGTACCGCCGCCGAGGTCGTAAACCATGATCTTCTGCTCGGTTTCCTTATCAACGCCATAAGCCAGTGCAGCAGCGGTCGGCTCGTTGATGATACGCAGAACTTCCAGACCTGCGATCTTACCAGCGTCCTTGGTTGCCTGACGCTGCGAGTCGGTGAAGTATGCCGGAACGGTGATGACAGCCTGCGTAACCGGAGAACCGATGTAAGCCTCTGCGTCAGCCTTCAGCTTCTGCAGAACCATTGCCGAGATCTCCTGGGGAGAATACTGCTTGTCGTCGATGGAAACACGGTAATCCGAGCCCATGTGACGCTTGATCGAGCTGATGGTGCGGTCAGCGTTGGTAACAGCCTGGCGCTTTGCAACCTGGCCAACCATGCGCTCGCCGGTCTTGGAGAAAGCGACAACCGACGGGGTGGTACGAGCGCCTTCAGCGTTTGCGATAACAGTCGGCTCGCCGCCTTCCATAACGGCGACGCAGCTGTTGGTGGTACCTAAGTCAATACCAATAATCTTGCCCATAATTCAAGACTCCTTATCTAATAAAAACAGATGTTTTTTCAGCAAAATTTAGTTTGCAACCTTGACCATCGCGTGACGGATGACCTTGTCGCCGAGCTGGAAGCCCTTCTGGAAGACTTCCGCGATGACGTTCTCACCGAACGAGTCATCATCGATGTGCATTACTGCATTGTGCAGGTTGGGATCGAAAACCGTACCCGGCTCAGAGACGATCTCGGTGACGCCCAGAGACTGGAAGCTCTCCATCATCTGGTTGTAGGTCATCTCGATGCCCTGTTTGTAGGCAGCGTCCTCGGTGGGCTGTGCCAGTGCGCGGGACAGGTTATCAACGGTTGCCAGCAGCGCCTTGACGGCGTAAGCGACGGCCTCTGCATGTACGCTGTCGCGCTCGGCGCGGCTGCGCTTGCGGAAGTTGTCATACTCGGCAGCCATGCGCAGGTAGCGATCATTCAGCTCGTCGTACTGCGCCTGCAGTGCGCTCAGTGCGCTCTCTTCCGTTCCTGCCTGAGTCTCAGCGGTTTCATCTGCCGCTTCGGTCTGAACGGTCTCCACTTCCTCTTCGGTCTGGAGATTTTCCTTTTCGTTTGCCATTGCAATACCTCGGTTATTTATTTTCGTCGTAGAATGTTTCAGCGATCAGCCGGTTTAAGCCCTTGGCGAAGCCGGACAGCCGTGCGGACAGCGATGCGTAATCCATACGGGTGGGGCCGACGATGCCGATGATGCCCTGACCAATGTCGCCGATTCCATACTTGGCGTAGATCATACTGGTGTCGGACAACGGGTTTTCACCGTTTTCCGAACCGATGAAGATCTGAACGCCGTCGATCTCTTTCTGTAAGGGAATGAGGTGCTTTTTGTCATCGCTCATGTAGGCGAGCAGCGTCTGCGCCTTGCTGGTGTCGTGGTATTCGGGGAAGCGCAGCAGCTTGTTTGCGCCCTCGAGGAATACCTTCTGCCTGCCCAAGTCTTCGATCAGTTCGGAAATGAACTCGGCAACCGGTGCAAGCAGAGCGGTCAGCCCTGCGGCACGGCGGACGACGTCGAAGCGCTCGGCGGTGATCTGCGCCATGGGGATGGCGGTCAGCGTCTGGTTGAGCACGTAGGTTAAAAGCTCAGCCTGTTCCTTGGTGACCGGCGCGGCGGTGTGGACGAGTTTGTTCTTGACCACGTTGGCATCGGTGAGGATGACGATGACGTAGGTGGTGTCGTTGACCGGGATAAGCTCAAACTGCCGAATGGTCACACGCGATAAATGCGGGGTGACCGCGACGGCGGCGTAATCGGTCAGCGAGGAGATGAGCCGTCCGGCCTCCTGGATCAGGCGGTCGAGTTCTTTTTCCTTGAGGGTCATCAGCGCGGTTTGATCGCTCAGACCGGCGGGGAAGACCTCAGGACGGCGCATCAGATGATCGACGTAGAAGCGGTAGCCCTTGTGGGAAGGGACGCGTCCGGCAGAGGTGTGCGGCTTTTCGAGGTAGCCCATTTCCTCGAGCTCACTCATCTCATTGCGGATGGTGGCGGAGGAGAAGGACAGCTCGGGAAGGGCGGCAAGCGCCTTGGAGCCGACCGGCTCGGCCGTGCGGATATATTCGGCAATGATCGCTTTGAGAATTTGCTGTTTGCGTTCGGAAAGCTCCACTTTGCCAATGCTCCTTTATGTCTGATGTTCTTGTTAGCACTCGGTATCTCTGAGTGCTAAACTTAATTTACCACTGCCGCCCGTTCCTGTCAAGGGTATTATGTGAATTATTTGTGAATCTATATGGACAAATCGTAAATGATCGCACGAAGCACGTAAATAATAAGGAAAAGGTCAAAAAAGACCGCTGTTCGGCAGAACCGGACGACGGCGAGAAAAATTAGCGGACGACGCATGTCATTGCCAATCAGCACAGAGAAATTACGATGGTATACTGGCAGAGTCGGCCCTTGAATTGTGATAAAAACCGCCGTCCGGGAACCCGAACGGCGGCAGGAAAGATACAGGGACGGTTTTTCAAGGCAGTCGTACTGCCGAGCAAACCCGATTTATTTTGCAGTCGCTTCGGTCGAAGGTACTTCCTTGATTGCGATGACTTCACTGCCGTCTTTGAGGGTCAGACGGATCGAACCGTCGGGCAGAGTCTCGCGCGATACGACATCCAGAGAGTTTTCTACATCAATCGGGTTGGTGGAAGCGTCAACGGAAGTGATGGTCACTGTGATTCCGTCATCACCAGCATTTTGTGAAGTCTCGTTATTTGCCACAACGGTTGCCGTTTGGCAAACAGCGGCTTGATTCTGCTCGGGAACATTGGTGGCGAAAGCCGAGGTGGTGGTCATTACAACGGCAGCGGTCATCAGGACGCTGATCATAGAACGTTTTTTGAATGTCATAATAGAATAAATCCTTTCTTCCAGATCGCTGGTTCCGAACGTGCTGTACAGAGGCGCAGTGCGCGGGGCATGGGCGAGGTTGAGCAGAGCACCGGCATAGGCAGCGCGCTGATCGCCGGAAAGGGTGTCCAAAACGGTGGTGTCGCAGGCGCGTTCCAGATCACGGCCAGCGGCACGGCACATCAGCCATACGAGCGGGTTGAACCAATGCACACAGCGGACAACCTGAAACAAGAGCTTGCGCAGGCAGTCCAGACGGCGGATGTGTGCCAGTTCGTGCGCCAGCAGGTAGGGCATAGATGCATCTTCTTCGACCTCCAGATCGACCGGCAGCAAGATGACCGGCCGCATAATCCCAAACGTACAGGGTACGGTAATTGAGGGATGCGTACGCACCGAGACCGGACGACGCAGACCGGCGTTCTGCACAGCTTGTAAGATCGATGGGTCACAAATTGGCTGTGCATTGCGGCAGATATGCAGCAGACGAAGGTAGGACAGCGCCAGATGTGTCAGAGCAAACGCGGCACCAATCGCCCATACGACCCCGAAAATAGACGTAGGGGACAAGGGATTGACAGCAAAGACAGTAGATTGTGTCAGAGACGTGGACAGGGTGTCGGGCTGTGGTGTATGCGCCAGTAGGCGATAGATGCTGAAGGGCGAGGGGAGATTAAAGGGGATGAAGAGACGTACAAGGGCGGCAATCCAGAGTGCGTCCAGACAGCCGGAAGGCAGCCTGCGGACGCGGCGCAGCAATAGGATCACTGCGATCAGACCGGCAGCAACGCCGCTATTTTGTACAAACTGTATCAGCATAGGCACATCCTTTATTTGAGCGCATCGATCAGAACGCGCAGGCGTTCGATTTCCTCGTCGGGAAGCTTCTGACTGTCACCCAGCAGAGAGGCGACCAGAGAGGACGGAGAGCCGTCGAACAGCTTGTCGACCAGTTCGTGCGCCTCCTGTCGCTGAACTTCCTCGCGTGTGATGCATGCACGGCAGCGAAAACCGGGATCTTCGCGCACAGCAGCACCCTTTTCGATGCACTTTTTGAGTACGGTATAGGTGGTGTTTTTGTTCCAGCCCACCGAGTCGGCCAGTGCGCGGGCGATGTCCTTGGCCGGCAGTTCACCGCCCTGCCAGAGCACCTCCATGACCTTGCGTTCGGAATCAAATAATTTCACTTTCATAAGATGGGGCCTCCTTGGAGTTTTGCGCAAGAGCCGCATCGTCCGACGTCAGGACGGATGCGGATTGCGACGGACTATTGCAATAGTATGGATATAGACTATCACGATAGTCTGACACGGTCAAGGCCTTTCGGCAAAGTTCACACAAACAACACCAAACGGTCACAATCATAAAAAATGCCGTCCGGGGAACCGGACGGCGGTATGGGTCTGATAAAATTCGTGGACAACGCGCTTTAATGGCCTCTGCCGTGCTTGGACACGTACTTGGGCGAGGTCGCACCACACCAGAGCATGCTCACGCTCGCACCGGCGCACAGGGCAACCGGGATGGTGAGCGCCGCGGGCTGGTGGACGAGCCATGCGGGCAGGGTGGATAGGAAGGGCTGCAAGATCTGTGCGGCAGTGAACGCCGTGCACACGATGAACAGCAGCGCCAGTACAACCAGCATGAGCGCGGGCAGACGGCGCAGACGGTAGTAACGGCAGAATGCACGGGCGAAGGTCAGACCGATGAAGAACAGCAGAACCCATTTGAATACACCGACCGCAGCCAACCCAGCAAGATCGGTGGGCAAACGGGGAAGCAGTGCGCGTGTCCAGAGGAAATATACGATGGTCAGAATCAAATATGCAATCATTTGTACAGATCACCTCACTGAAATCGACGATTTACGACACTTATCATAGCATATTTCACCGCGCTAAACCATCGGAATTTCAGACAAACCCGGACGGGAAACTTGTATGTCCTGCACAAAGGTAATACCATTTTCCTGCGGAAAATACCAAAAAAACCGGCCCGAAAAGCCGCAAATTCGGCATTCCGGGCAGCGGGTAAAGGTGAGAAATTCTTGTGAGAGGCGTTTTTTTCTGATATAATGTATCCTATCTAATAAAGAAGAACATCAGGGCGCGTATCCTTGCGCCCGATCACTTTACATGAAGGAGTATTTGTGTGAAGAAACAAGAAAATATCCGCAATTTTTCCATTATCGCGCACATCGACCACGGTAAATCCACCCTGGCCGACCGCCTGCTCGAACAGTGCAAGGCCGTCACCCAACGTGAGATGGAGGAGCAGCTGCTCGATAATATGGATCTCGAGCGAGAGCGCGGCATTACGATCAAGGCACGCGCGGTGCGCATGGATTACCAGGCAGACGACGGCGAGATCTATCACATGAACCTCATCGACACCCCGGGGCACGTCGACTTTAACTATGAGGTTTCGCGTTCGCTCGCCGCGTGCGAGGGCGCACTGCTGGTCGTAGATGCCGCACAGGGCATCGAGGCGCAGACGCTGGGCAACACTTACCTTGCCCTTGAGGACAATCTGGAGATTGTGCCGGTCATCAACAAAATTGACCTGCCCGCAGCCGACCCGAAGCGCGTCAAGCAGGAAATCGAGGACATCATCGGCATTCCGGCCGAGGATGCACCCGAGATTTCGGCAAAGGTAGGCCTGAATATCCACGAGGTGCTCGAGCGCATCGTATCCGATATCCCGGCGCCGACTGGCGACCCGGACGCACCGCTGCGTGCGCTGGTCTTTGACAGCCAGTACGACCCGTACAAGGGCGTTATCGTTTATATGCGCTTGATGGACGGCCACATGGAACCGGGCATGAAGGTGCGCATGATGGCGACCGGAGCTGAGTTCCAAGTCATTGAGTGCGGCTACATGCACCCGCTGGGACTGTCCCCGACGCAGGGACTGTCGGCCGGCGAGGTTGGCTATTTCACGGCATCCATTAAAAATGTAGCAGATACCTGTGTCGGTGATACGGTCACCGGCGTGGAAAATCCGACCCCTGAGGCGCTGCCCGGCTACCGCAAGGCGCAGCCCATGGTCTACTGTGGTATCTACACCGAGGACGGTTCCAAGTACCCCGACCTGCGCGACGCGCTGGAGAAGCTCCAGCTTAACGACGCAGCGCTGTCCTTTGAGCCCGAGTCCTCGGTCGCACTGGGCTTTGGCTTCCGCTGCGGCTTCCTGGGTATGCTGCACATGGAGATCATTCAGGAACGTCTGGAACGCGAGTTTGACCTCGATCTGGTCACCACGCTGCCTTCGGTTGTCTACGAGATCGTCAAGACCGACGGCACGACCGTTATGATTGACAACCCGCACGAGTATCCCGATCCGGCAGTCATCGACGAGGCACGTGAGCCCTTCGTCAAGGCTTCCATCATCACGCCGCAGGAGTTCGTCGGCAACATCATGCCCATGTGTCAGGAGCGCCGCAGCGTGTTCAAGGATATGCAGTATCTGGACACCAATCTGGTCGAGCTGCACTACGAAATGCCCATCAACGAGATCATCTATGATTTCTTCGATGCCCTCAAGGCGCGTACCAAGGGTTATGCTTCGCTCGACTATGAGCTGAGCGATTACCGTAAGAGCGATCTGGTCAAGGTCGACATGCTGCTCAACGGCGATCAGGTCGATGCCCTGTCCTTCATCGCGCATCGCGAAAAGGCATACGGCCGAGCACGCCGCATCTGCGAAAAGCTCAAGGAGAACATCCCGCGTCAGCTGTTCGAGATTCCGATTCAGGCAGCAATCGGCGGCAAGGTCATCGCCCGCGAGACCGTCAAGGCTGTGCGTAAGGACGTGCTTGCCAAGTGCTACGGCGGCGATATCACCCGAAAGAAGAAGCTGCTCGAAAAGCAGAAGGAAGGCAAGAAGCGTATGCGCACACTGGGTACCGTTCAGGTACCGAGCGAGGCGTTTATGGCCGTGCTCAAGCTGGATGAAGAATAATTTCGGACTTTATATCCATGTCCCGTTCTGTGCGTCCAAGTGCCGTTACTGCGATTTTTATTCCTTCGCAGGCAAGCAAAGTCAGATGGATGACTATGTCGAGGCGCTGTTCTGGCACGCGGATAAGTTTGCGCCGCAGTTTGCCGGACGGCAGGCTGATACCGTCTATTTCGGCGGTGGTACGCCCTCGCTTTTGGGCGGAGAGCGCCTGACGCGCATGCTGGACGGTCTGCGTGAGCGGTTTGCCATCCTGCCCGATGCCGAGATCACGGTCGAGTGCAACCCGGACTCGATGACCGATAATCTGCTGAGCATGCTCAAAGATGCGGGCGTGAACCGCCTGTCGGTCGGCGTGCAGTCGGCATACGATGACGAGCTGCGCATGCTGGGTAGACGGCATAATTTTGCCGAGGCACGGGATGCCATCCGCCGCGCACAGGACGCAGGATTTGACAACATCAGCTTAGACCTGATGTACGGTCTGCCCGGACAGACTCAGGAGTATTTTATGCAGTCGGTCGAGGCGCTGCTCGCGCTGTCTCCGGCGCATCTGTCCTGTTATAGCCTGAAGCTGGAGCCGGGTACACCGATGGGACGGGAAAATCCGGTCTTACCCGATGGGGACGCACAGGCAGATCTGTATCTTGCCTTGTGTGACCGCTTGCGGCAAGCTGGATTTGAGCACTACGAGATTTCCAACTGGGCAAAGCCCGGTCGTGCGTCCCGGCATAACAGCCGTTATTGGACGTTGTCCGACTATCTCGGCCTTGGACCGGGAGCGCATTCGTATGTTGCCGGACGGCGCTTTGCCGAACCGTCCTCGCTCACCGCATTCTGCGATCATGTACAGGTTGTGGACGAGGAGGATATCCCGGATTTTTCCCCGCACAGCGAATATATCATGCTGCGCCTGCGCACTGCCGCGGGCGTGGATGTGCAGGACTTTGCCGCACGCTTCGGACGGGACTTTGCCCCCTATGAAGCGCACCTTGCAGCTCTGCAAAAACCGGGTCTGACCGAAAAGACCCAAACCGGATGGCGGCTGACCGAAGCCGGTTTTCTGGTTTCCAATCTCATCATCACCGATGTGCTCAGCGTCGATGATATAGAATAAGCGACGGTTATTTTGCCGCCGACGCCCACACTTTTTCATGTATTTGGAGGATATGAAACATGCGTGCAGTCATCACAGTCGTAGGTAAGGACAGAACGGGTATCATTGCCGCGATCTCCCAGAAGTTATCCGACCATAAGGTAAACATTCAGGATATCTCCCAGAACGTTATGGACGAAATGTTCGCCATGGTTATGTTCGTGGATATCACTGCTTGTACGGTTCCGTTTGACGCGCTCTGCGCAGAGCTGGACGGTGTCGGTACTGAGATGGGTATGAAGGTGCACTGTATGCATGAGGATATCTTCAATGCGATGCACCGCATTTAATCGGAAATCAGTTTGAGGTGCAGATAAATGGCAATGATTAACACAAGCGATATTGTAGAGACGATCAAGATGATCGAGGAAGAGCATCTGGATATTCGAACCATCACCATGGGTATTTCGCTCCGTGACCTGGCTTCGGATGATATCAAGGTGCTCAGCGACAAGATTTACGACAAGGTGACCCGCCGTGCCGAGCATCTGGTCGCAACCGGTGAGCAGATCGAGCGTGAGCTGGGTATTCCGATCATCCACAAGCGTATCTCGGTTACCCCGATCGCCATGATCGGTGCAACCACCAACGCGACAAGCTATGTACCGATTGCACAGGCACTTGACCGTGCAGCTTCCACCACCGGTGTCAACTTTGTCGGCGGTTTCTCGGCACTTGTCCAGAAGGGCTTTGCCAAGGGCGACGAGGTACTGATTCAGTCCATCCCGGAAGCACTTGCAACCACCAACTGTGTGTGCTCTTCGGTCAACGTTGCATCCACCAAGGCCGGCATCAACCTCGATGCCATCGAGCTGATGGGCCGCATCATCAAGGATACCGCCGAGATCACCAAGGATAACGGTTCGATGGGCTGCGCAAAGCTGGTTGTATTCGCAAACGCAGTCGATGACAACCCGTTCATGGCTGGTGCATTCCACGGTATCGGTGAGCCTGAGACTGTCATCAACGTCGGCGTTTCCGGCCCGGGCGTTGTCCAGGCAGCCATCAAGCGTGCAGGTGACTGCTCGATCGGTGAGGTCGCAGAGATCATCAAGAAGACCGCGTTTAAGATCACCCGTATGGGTCAGCTGGTCGGCTCCATCGCGTCCGAACGTCTGGGCGTGCCCTTCGGCATCGTCGACCTGTCGCTCGCACCGACTCCGGCAATCGGTGACTCGGTTGCCCGTATTCTGGAAGAAGTCGGTCTGGAGACCTGCGGCGGCTGCGGTACGACTGCTATTCTGGCAATGCTCAACGACGCAGTCAAGAAGGGCGGCGTTATGGCTTCCTCAAGCGTCGGCGGCCTGTCGGGCGCTTTCATCCCGGTTTCCGAGGACGAGGGTATGATCGCGGCTGTTCAGCAGGGCGCACTGTGCATGGAAAAGCTGGAAGCAATGACCGCTGTCTGCTCGGTTGGTATCGATATGGTTGCCGTTCCCGGTGACACCACCGCAGAGGTCATTTCCGGTCTGATCGCAGACGAAATCGCAATCGGCGTTGTCAATAATAAGACCACCGCTGTCCGTGTCATTCCGGCAGTTGGCAAGAAGGTCGGCGAGGTTGTTGAGTTTGGCGGCCTGCTCGGTTCGGCACCCATTATGCCGATTTCGACTAAGTCCCCAGCCAAGTTCATTCATCGCGGTGGCCGTATCCCGGCTCCTATCCATAGCCTGAAGAACTAAAACCCGCCCGCGGACGAACTAAAGCTTTCGCGCAAGCCTTTCTCGAAAGGCTTGCGGGTTCTCAGGGCAGAGCCCTGAGTCGTGTTCCGCAGCCCATAGGCCACTATCCTCATTCCCACGCCGTGCGCGGATTAAATGAGTGTGACACGAAATCCCCTTTTGATTTTCGCGCATGCGAAAATCAACTAAAATAAAAAATCATCGCTCGCCGCAGCGAGCGAAATACTCTTTGCGCACAAAGTGCGCTCATAGGAAAGACCGTCCGAAAGGGACGGTCTTTCTTTTTGTATATTTGGGTTGAAACCCGAGCCGGGCATCGGGTTTCAAAAGGAGAGTTTCGCTCGCTGCGGCGAGCGACTTGAGGCGCTGCCTCAAGACTCCGCAAACCTTTGAAAAGGTTTGATCCAAACTTCATTTTGCCTCTTTGAGCAGCTGCCATGCCCGTCGGATGACACAGCACGCAAGCGCAATCCGTGCCAGCATACAGATCGCAAACGCCGCACCAAAAATGACCTCACTGCGCTGTAAAATACCGGTCTCAAACACACCGGCTGCCTCATACACCGCATAGGAAATAGTGCGCGCACCCGCAGCACCGAGTACCGCACCCGCACGTAAGACAGTCAGTCCGGCCAGCACCGCTGCACAGCCGGTACCAACCAAGACCGACCCACTCTGCGGTAACTGCTCGTCATCTCCTGTAAACAACAATGCCAGCACAGTCACCGGCAAAATCATACGCAGCGGACGCAATAGACCACCGAGCGAAAACACACCGAGTGAGGGGTCAAACTGCCAATCGGGGAGAGACAACACCAGTGACAGCACGATGATTCCGCCAGCCAGCCACGCCATCGGTACTGCCCATAAGCACAGCGCAGGCGCACCGCGGGACGCGATCAGCCAGCACAATACTAACAGGACAATCATTCCCGCCCAGGGTGACCACTCAGGCAATGCTGTGTCGTATAAAAATCTCGCACTGTTCCAGGATGTGCACACGGCAACCCACGCAGCAAATAAGATCAGCCCTACGCCAATAGCTTTTTTGGCCCAGTTTGGCACGCGCCGAAGGAGTGTCCAGAAGTCCTGAAACTGCCATCTTTTAGCCGCTGCCAGCCAGAGCATGTTCAGTCCCAGCGCGAAAAGTCCCGCAAGCAGCACGCTCGGCCATGAGATCGATGGAACGAACAGCACATGTGCCAAAAGCACCAGAAAGAACAGTGCACCTCGCCCACGAGGAAAAATTTTATCAGGCAAGCCCTTCACCTCCCGAAAAACCGGTCATACGGCCCAGCCGAAAATCTGCCTGTCCGGCAGGGATGACGCGCCCGTCTTCGGTCAGCGTCAAAGCAGGCAGAGAAAAGTCCGCGCCTGACAGAATGCGGTCGGATACCCGACAGAGGGGCAGGTCAGGCAGACCGCCCTGCACGGCGTGCGCGTCGAGCAATGCACCCAGCGCTTCGCCGGGGATTTCCTCGACCACCGCTTGGGCGCGGACGATCTCATCGGCGGTCACGTCCCGTGCGACGGCCAGCCGCAGCGTCAGGCGTACGTCATCCTGTGCCAGCAACGCCTGTACCAGCGGTGCGATACCCTCCCGTGCGACCGCCTCGTCGATGACAAAGGTACGCGCATGGCTGAGGTAGAGCTGTCCGGCTAAGAGCTGTTCCGCTCCTGTGAATAACGCAGCGGGATCCTCTCCGGACGTGGTCAGATAGAGCGAGGCTGCGTTGCCCTCCAGACTATCCTGTCGCACGGCTTCGGCGGTCAGCACCAGTTGTCCGTCGGACGATGCACTTACGCCTGCGCTCAAGATGGGCAGACGATCGCCCGCGCCCCGGCCTTTTCCGCCCACGCACGCCAGCAGGACGGCCACAATCAAAATTAACATCCGCTTCATGGCTTGTCCTCCTCACGCGCAAGAAAGCGATGCCGAGGCATCTTACGCCAAGAGGCGCGCAGCCAGGTATCGTCGGTGCGAGCAGCGACACGCGGGATGAGGTTGAGCAGATAGGGGGTGCTGAACGAACTCAGCGTGCACAGATGGGCGACGGCCAGCGCAAGGCCAAACACCAGACCGTAAATTCCACCCAGTGCACCGGCGGCCAGCAGGGAAAACCGCAGCACCAATGCTGCCGATTGCAGTTTGGGGACGGTCAGACCAGTGACCGCCGCGATGGCGATGATGATGACCGAGGGTGCAGACAGAAAACGAGCCGAAACGGCAGCTTGTCCGAGTACCAGACCGCCGACGATGGACATGGTCGAACCCATGACGCTCGGCGTACGCGTTCCTGCCTCCTTGAGCGTCTCGAACACCAGAAGCAGCAGCAAAATCTCCCAAAACGGCGGCAGCGGCACGCCCTTTTGCGCGGCAGCGATGGCGAGCAGCAGGCGCGTGGGCAAAAGCTCCTGATGGAAGACCAACAGCGCAACGTACAGTGCCGGAATCACGATGGATAGGACAAATCCAATCGCACGCAGGGCACGGGACACAGCGGCCTGCCGCACTGCGATATAGTAGTCGTCATTGGCCTGAAAACATTCTTGCAGGATGCAGGGAGCGGACAGTGCAACCGGGCTGCCGTCGGTCAGTACGACCACACGGCCTTCGAGCAGACGGGCAACGGCAACGTCCGGGCGCTCGGTCGTTCCTAGCGTTGGAAAGGGTGATTCCGGCGCATCACGCACGCATTCAGACACATAGTTTGCATCCAGAATACCATCGAGCGAGATCTGCCCGATGCGGCGTTGCATCTCGTACACCAGCGTGGGTGGGGTGATGCCCTTCATCCAGCACACGCAGACCACCGTGTTGGTCTGCCCGGCGTAGCGGGCAAAAGAGAAGGTCAGACGGGGATCGTTCACCCGTCGGCGCAGCATGGACAGATTCATCATAAAGGACTCGGTGAAGCCCTCGCGTGGGCCGCGCAGAACCTTTTCGCTTTCGGGTTCGGACGGCGAGCGCAGGGAAAACCCTTTGGTATTGACCACAATGGGGTGACAGTCGCCATCGACTAAAATCACCGTGTCACCGTAGAGCAGGGCGGACAGCATGGCATCGGTATCTGGAACCACTTTGCAGTCGTTGATTTGCAGCAGCCCCTGTGCGACGGCCTCGGCGGTCATGCCGGCGGTTTGCCCGTGCACGAGCGGGCGGATGACCGACTCGTTGATGGCGGTGTTATTGACCATGCCGTCGAAGAAGAAGACCGCGCAGGACAGACCGGCCGGACTGCGCACGCGGCGCGTAATAAAGGTATTATCACCCGAAAATACCGTCTGCATGACCTTGATATTTTCGGACAGATCATCCGTAAACTGGACAGACAAGGAAAAACCCCCTTTCGGGGGATAGTTTGCGCGGGAATTGCCATCTTATGCAAGCAGACGGTCGGCCAGCACATTGCCGAATAATTTGACTGCGCGGATGGCTTCCTGCAAGGTGTTTCCTGACGATCCGCACTCGAGCAGGATGGAACCCGACCGCAAATGGGTGTTGAACCGCTGGGAGCGCAGGTTGACATCGCGCATGAGGTCTGGATAGGCACCGTTCAGATCAGCTTGCAGGTTGACGGCAAAGTTCATGTTGTCCCGCCAGTTAGGATGGGACAGACCGTTCGCGTCGGTGCCGATGACCAGCATGAGCTGGGCGACTTCCTGACCGTCCAGGGTGGTGGCGACGCGGTACTGCGACCCGTCGTTGTTCAAAATCGCATCGCGGTGCAGGTCGATGGTGACCGCAATGTCGGGATACTGTTCAAGTACCTGCTCGGCGGCAGTCAGCGAGCGGCCATACGAGCCATTGTACGCCGGATCGTCAAAGATATCGGTGATATGAATGACGCCGATGCCACGGGATTCCAGCACCTTGGTTAGCTCGGTGCCCACACGTACGACATTCTGGTTGGTGTCGCGCGTGCGGTAGTCACCTGATGCCATGTATGTATCATTGCCTTTCGGCGTGTACGCCTCGGTCGAGTGGGTGTGATAGATGAGCACCTGCGGACTGCCGTCGGCAGTCACCGAAATGTCAATCGGGTCATTGAGCATGGTATCGACATCGACCGACAATCCGGCATCATTGCGTACGCTGATGTCGGTATCACGCTTGTCCTGCGGGGACGGAAGCGTGTCGGTGTTCGTTTGCGCGGTGTCTGTCTCGTCCACAGGAGGCGGAGCACTCTCGACCGCGACCGCAGTCGCCGGGGTCTCCGCCTGCGGCTGTGCCGCAGGTGCGGCAGCTTCCGGGACGGAGACACCGGTCTCGAGTGCGATCGACGAGGTGATAAAGGTGCGATTGTTCGCAATCGCATCGAGCAGTGCGTCCACCTGCGCATCCCCACCCATGCGGTGACCGATGAGCAGCAGGGCGGCGCACAGCAGGGCGACGGCTGCGGGCACAAAGATGCCGGTCGACTTGCGGGATGGACGACGGGACATAGGGCAGTCACTCCTTTTTTCGATCTCGGTCTAACCTATGTGCCCGAAGGGGAAGGTATGCAGACAAGTTTAACTGAGCAGCAAATCAAGGTCACCGATAGACAGATGGGGCTGAAGTGCGCGGTTGATTGCATAGCCGATCACCTTGGCCGCGTCGTGTACCTGTTGATCGATTTCACGTGGGGTCACGAAGACCGGACCGGACAGCTCTTCCAGCTCGGGACATACCGCGCCCTGTTGCTTGGCATGCCAGAGTAGGCTGGCACCGTCCACGACCGTAGGCAGGCCGACTGCAATCACCGGAACCCCGAACGCCTCACGATTGAACGCCTGTCGTGCATTCTCAACGCCTGAACCGGGTACGATACCTGCATCGGTCACCTGAATGGTGCGCGCCAGATGGGGAAGAGAACCGGCGGCCAGCGCATCGACTACGATGACAGCACAGGGCTTGACGGTATCGTACAGGCCACGGGTGAACTCGGCGGCCTCTACACCGGTCTGTCCCAGGACGCCGACGGCTGCCGCTGAGACTGCACACCACGAGCCGAACTGCTCGGGCAGTGCACTGCGCAGGTGACGGGTGGCGAGGATATGCTCGATACACAGCGGCCCGACGGCATCGGGCGTAATCGCACGGTTGCCCAAGCCGATGACCAGTATCGATGCATCATCGGTCATTTCGGGCAGCAGCTCAGAGAGAAGACTGGATAGAACCTCGACCGCATGCGGAAATGCCTCGGATTCTCGTCGGGTGAGCGGTGCGAGCGTCATGGTACAGTATGATCCGCATGGTTTTCCCAGCTCCTCGGCAGCCTCGCGGCTCAAAACCTCCACGCAGTCGACCGTAAACCCGTCAATCGTCCGTTGCGTCTGCCGAATCCCGGCTGCGTTCCGTAAATTTTTGCTGTGGCTGAGCGCTTCACGCGCCAAATCTGTGCGAAATGCCATGTGTACATCGTTCCTTTCTTTTGCATTTGTGCATTGCTCCTAGACTGTGAAAAAAATTTAGCCGATATGCGAAAAAATTAAAAAAAAGCTTGCAATTTCATGGAACTAGTGGTATAGTAAAACTACTGATGACTAGAAGCCGAAGGAGGTGGAACCCAATGCCGAATATCAAGTCCGCTAAGAAGCGCGTAAAGGTAACCAAGACCAAGAATCTGCAGAACCAGATGGCTAAGTCCGCGCTGAAGACCGTTCTGAAGAAGTTTGACGCGGCTGTGGCTGCTGGCGATAAGTCTGCCGCTGAGGCTGCTTACAAGGTTGCTGTAAAGGCTGTTGATCAGGCTGCTGCTAAGCATCTGATGCACAAGAACAACGCTGCTCACAAGAAGAGCGCGATGACCCTCAAGCTCAACAACGCACAGTAATCCGTTTTGAGAACACAACACCGTCAGACCATTGTGGTTTGACGGTGTTTTTTTGCATATTTTTTGTAGAAATCTCACAGATATTTGTTGTTTCTGGCGAATGAACCAGCAAAATACAGATATACATTTTCCGTGCAATGTGCTATAATTGTTTGGAAAATCTGATATTTTTGAAAATAGGAGGTTTTTACATGCGAAAAAAATGGATTCGTACCGTGTTGGCCGCACTCATGAGCGCGGCTGTACTCATGAGTTCGGCCTGCGCTGCGGACATGAGCGAGCAGTCCGAAGACATCGCCGCACAGGCTGAAGTTGTGCGCGAAGGCGGCATGGCGTTCATCCCGGAACGATCGGTCTATTTTGCCGATGTCGATACAAGTTACAGCTGGGCGTTTCACGCTATCGATTACCTCGCTAACACCGGCGTGGTGTCGGGTACGGGCAACTTGATTTACAGCCCGGGTAAGTCGCTGTCCCGTGCGGACTTTGTACTCATGCTGTATCGTGCATACGATATGGAAAAGTATGCCGAGGGTGAAAATTTCGCTGATGTATCGGCTGATGCGTACTATGCGGACGCTGTGCTTGCCGCGCGTGCAATCGGCATTGCCGCAGGCGATGAGAACAACAACTTTAACCCGTCCCGGACCCTGACCCGTCAGGACGCAATGGTTCTGCTCAAGCGCACCTTGGATCGCACCGGACTGCAATTTGCAGAGGGTGATCTGTCCGGCTTTACCGACGCAGATCAGATCGCAGACTATGCGGCCGATTCGGTCGGCGCACTGGTCAAGGCCGGTATCATCGGCGGCTCGGATGGTAAACTCAACCCGACGGCTCCGGTGACCCGTGCAGAAATGGCGGTTATGTTGTACCGTGCGCTGCATTTGCAGACAGTAGACGGCGTGGCGTACTATGAGACACGCCCGGCTGTTCGTCTGGTTTGCGTCGGCAGTACCATTTATCCCGACGTTGAGATCGAGAATTACCAGTCCAGTACGTTCTATGCCGGTCTGTATGAGCTGACGCAGATGACCAAGGATGAAGACGGTTATTCGATCACTTTGGGCCAGTCGCAGTCGATCGACGATCAGATCGTCTGGGATGGCACCAATTTGAGTGTCAACGGCGAGGTCATGCAGGTCGCAGATGATTGCGAGGCCATTGCAGTCGATATGTATTCCAAGCGCACAGCTGGTCTGTGCTCGACTGGCGATGAGTATAAGGCTGGCGCAGTGTCGGTTGTGGATGGACTGGTACAGACAGTCTACTATAAGAAGTAAGACAAACCCGTCCGTAGACGAAATGAAGTTTGGATCAAACCTTTTCAAAGGTTTGCGGAGTCTTGAGGCAGAGCCTCA
>OLRK01000261.1_pt1 | contig 65882 bp, 53 predicted proteins | sample 1672911 | NCBI WGS metagenome assembly OLRK01 (sample SAMEA3136736, study PRJEB25190) | human gut metagenome | biome: human gut; feature: human-associated habitat; material: faeces | place: Austria | collected 2013
TCCGATCTTAATTGACTACGTAGTCCCGTTCCTTCCACTGCTCGCTGGCCAGCACCGACAGCGTAAAGTCCGTGATGGGCGCTCCCACCGTCCTTCCGCTCACGTGGCCATTGGCGATGGCGATGATGTCGTGATTCGGTTTCCGGCAGTCCCGCAGGACCACCTCTGTGTCCTCTCCCATCACCAGTCCCAGGAAATCCACCAGTTTTTTGTAATAATCCAAAATATCCACAACGATCCCCTTTAAAGTCCCGTGACCTGATTATGATACTCTCTGGATCTCCAGCACCTTATACTGGATGGTGCCTACCTGTGTCTCCACATCCACCACGTCGCCCACCCGTCTTCCGATCAGCGCCTGGCCCACGGGGGATTCATTGGAAATTTTATTCTGAAGGCTGTTGGCCTCGGTGGAGCCTACGATGTAAAACTCCATCTCCTCGTCCTCATCCATGTCGTTTACCTTTACCTTACAGCCCACGTTGATCTTGTCAAGGTCGATCTCATCCTCAACCACAACCTCAGCGTTCTTTAAGAGTTTCTCCAGCTCCTCGATTCTGGCCTCGATGTCTCTCTGCTCATCCTTGGCAGCATCGTACTCCGCGTTCTCGGACAGGTCCCCCTGCTCTCTCGCCTCTTTGATCTTCTGTGCTACTTCTTTCCGTTTGAATACTTTCAGATTCTGCAGCTCGTCCTCGTATTGTTTCAGACCTGCATAGGTCAAGATGTTCTTCTTCTCAGCCATTTCTTCTGCTTCCTTCCTTACCTTAAATTTCTCACCTGCCGGGCTGTAACCCTATACAGTATACGACAGGCTACCTTCTCGCATTCACAGTATTATAGCTTAAACCATTTCTGATGTCAAGAAGCCGGTGCGCCCAAATCCGGCGGCCTCAGACTTCCCCCGGCGGGAACCGGCCGGGCCGGTCATTTCCGCTCCATGAGGCACTCCAAAAACCGGCCCCGGATCAGCTGTTCTAAGCCGGCGTAGTCCTCCGCCAGGTTCACCTCGTTTCGGAGGGCCGCCGAGTGGGGCAGGCCGGTGGTGTACCAGGCCACGTGCTTGCGCATTTCCCGGATTCCCGGCAGCTCGCCCCGCAGCTCCACCTGCATCCTAGCGTGGCGCAGGATGGTCTCGCAGATCTCCTCCGCCCCCGGCCGCGGCAGCAGCTCGCCGGTGTCCAGATAGTGGTTGATTTCCTTAAAAATCCAGGGATTTCCCTGGGCGCCTCTGGCCACCATCAGCCCGTCGCAGCCCGTCTCCTCCAGCATCCGCTTGGCGTCCTGGGGGGTGAAAATGTCGCCGTTTCCGATCACCGGGATGGACACCGCCTCCTTTACCCGGCGGATGATGTCCCAGTCCGCCCGGCCGGAGTAATACTGCTCCCTGGTTCTTCCGTGGACGGCGACGGCGGAAACGCCGCAGCTCTCCACGATCTTGGCAATCTCCACGGCGTTTACGTGGCCGTCGTCAAAGCCCTTGCGGATCTTTACGGTCACCGGCTTTTTCAGCCGTTTCACCATGGCGGTGAAGATCTCCTCCACCAGTTTCGGATTTCTCATCAGGGCGGAGCCTTCCCCGTTATTGACCACCTTGGGGACGGGACAGCCCATGTTCACGTCAATGAGGTCGTAGGGCCCATCCTCGATCCTGGCGGCCATGGCGCTCATGATCTCCGGGTCGGAGCCAAAGAGCTGCACCGCCACCGGCCGCTCCTCCTGACGCACCTCCAGGAGACTGGCGGTATTCTTATTATTATAGAGGATGGCTTTGGCGCTCACCATCTCCGTGTAGAGAAGGCCGCAGCCCTGTTCCTTGCACAGCAGACGAAATGGCAGGTCGGTCACCCCTGCCATCGGTCCCAGCGCCAGCCGGTTTTCTATTTTCACGTTTCCAATCTGAAATCCCATGGCCTACTCCTCTGTCCCGGCGTCCTCCGGGTCCAGCCCCAGGTAAAACACCTTAAAATAGAGCTCCAGGGACTCCAAAAGCTCCTGCCTCTCCTCGCGGAACTGCTTGATCTTTAAATAGCTGCCGATCTCGTCAATGGTGCCGTCGTACTCGTTGGCCTCCGTCCGGAACTCCAGGCTGCCGTCCGGCGTAAATTCTAACATCAGCACGCCGCCCACCTCCTGGACGAACCACACGCACATGATTTGCAGCTCTTTTTTTACGCTCTCCGGCAGGCCGTTAAACTCGTCGTTGAAATAGTATTTCTGGTTGTAAGCGTTTGCCCCGCAGAGCACCACCTTTTCGTCTCTCAAATTTCTTCCTCCGCTCTGTTTTTTGCATTGGCATTTATTGTAGCATATGCGGGGGGAAAGTTCAACGGTTGGAATCCCTTATTCTGGGGCTTATTCTGGGGCATTCTGAGGCATTCCCCGGCAGCCGGCAACATTCCCGCCGTCCTGAAACGATCCGGGGCAATCCGCGGCCGGACAACTGGTTCCGTCCGCGGATTGCCCCGCCGGGTTTTCCCCGTTCTGTCAGCCGACCACCGCCTGTCTCATCAGTTTCATGGCCAGCTCCTCGATGATCAGTATAACCACCAGGCTGAACACCGAGGCGAGAACATGGCTGCTGACGCCTCCTAAGATGGCCACATAGATGGCCAGGCATATGGCGTTGATCAGGAAGGTAAACACCATTTTTCCCCCCAGGGTCACCGTCAGGCGCCAGAGAAGGGCTTTTCCGAAGGACAGCCCCGCTGCCATCAGCCAGATGGTGGAAAGAATGGTGGTTCCAGCCACCGCCACCAGCCCCATGGCCACGGACAACGCATAGCCCAGGGCATTTTCCAGGCTGGTCATGATCCACTGGCACAATCTAGCCGACACCACCGCCAGAAGGGGAGCCGTCACGATCTTTAAAAGGGTGGACTTTATGGTGTAGGACGGCCCTTTCATAAACTTTTCCCGGTCCTCCCAGTCCCCATCCGGCACCTTCAGGAAAATGGCGCTAAGCAGGCCCACCACCGGCCCCTGAATCAAAGCCATCACCGCCAGTTTCAGCAGATCCTTTGTCACGCTGCTGCCGGTGATCAGGGGCACGGAATACTGGTATTTTAAAATCTGGCACACTTTTCCCGTAATCATGCCGGCAAAGGGCAGCGCCCCTATGAGGCCGCCAAAGGCGGCGGAAAGATCCTTGTCCGTCAGGATGGCCGTCCGGAACTCCAACACCAGAGCCACGGCGATGATCACCACCAGAAGCTTGGACACCGCCTTGCCGATCAGGTTTGACATTCTGTTTCCTCCTCATCTCCCACGGGGACGTCTATGGTCTCCTCCGTCTCATAGGTGCGGCCGTCCTCTCCCACGTGAAATCTCCTCACGGTCATCTGGACGCAGGGGATCTCCGGGAGCTCCACTCCCTCCGGAAGTTCCATGCCCTCCGGGAGGAGAATCTTCATCGCCGTCCGGGGAGAAACGGGCGGTTCCTCTTTTCCGCTCTCTGTCTCCTCCCGTCTGATTTCTTCGTCTGTCACTGCGCTCCGCCTCCTCTCTGTTCCCACAGCACCTTCAGCCGCAGATACACCGCCCGGGCGTATCTTCTCGGCTGGGGATTGTTCCGGTACTCGGAATACGCCTCGGCGATAAACTCCATCACGTTTTCCTCCGCATATACGGACAGGGTGGAGCCGGCGTCTCCGTTTTGTTTCATCTCGTGATACAAACCATTGATAATCGGGTCGTTTTTGGCCCCGATCAGCCGGTCGATCTCGTGTCCGATCTCGTGGTCTACCGTGGCCTTCGGGCTCCCGCATCCGATAGGATGGAATCCGGACGCCACGTTTCGCTCGCTTGTGGTCATAAACTTTGTGTAATTTCCGCCAAAGTCCTCATTCAGGCCCACGCCGCAGTAGCGCAGGGGACCGCTGGCCGCCTCCCCGGCAGAGCCGGGAAGGACGGCTGCCGGGACCAGAAGGGACCAGCCAAAGCAATTCTTCCACTGATCCAGCCCGTGCTTTTTCACAAACTGATCCGCGTTGTACCTCCCGATGGTATCCGCGTCCTCTTTTGAGATTTTCCCATTCCCCGCCTGGTAGACCGTCCGGGCGTAGAGTTTCGCAAGCTCCTCCTTAAAGCCCCCGATCTGATGGGCAATGCTGCCGAAATACGTCATATGGAACCCTGGAAAATCCTTCGCCGCCGTCTCTATGGCCTCCAGGGCCTCGGCGGACACCTGGGCATCCAGGTCCGTCAAATCCATCTGCTGCGCTGCTCCCGTCTCGAGCAGCTCCTGGAACCGGCGGTGCGCCGCAGCGCCGCTCCCAGGCCCCTTTATCTAATCCAGAGTCCTGAATTTTCTCAGGACCTCCCCGTACCGGTTCAGGCTCTTGCAGACTTCGCCCACCGGTTCCATCGCCTCCATGGTGAGCGCGTACACGCCGCGGACCACCGTTTCCATGTCGTAGTAGCTGTCATCCATGCAGCAGCTCCTCATGACCCGCAGGTTCATCCCCAGATCATTCAGGGCCTCGCGGATCCCTCTCACTTGCCGGATCAGGTCTCTGGAAAGGGCTTCCGCCTCCTCCGGGGAACCCATTACATAATCCACCGCCATTGATACTCTCCTCTCACGCTGTGTTCTTTACAGATTGCGATACCGATCCAGGATTGCCGCGTACTCGTTCAGGCTCTTGCAGACCTCGCTCACCGGCTCCATCGCAGCCATCGTCTCCTTAAACACCGCTTTCACCGTATCCTCCACGTCCTGATAGCCGGCGTCCTGGAACGAACCTCCCAAACTCTTTAAATTCGATTCCATCATGCTGATTTCAGAACAGAGCGCCTGCATCTGTGTTTTCAAATCCCTCGACAGCTCTCTCGCTTCTTCCGGGGAACCGATTACTTTATCAGCCATAAAATCCTCTCCTTTCCCTCTTTACCGCTCCAGTGCTTCCAGCTCCGCCTGCTCTCTTTTGGCATTGGACACCATATCCCGCACCCGCTCCCTGGCTTCCCCGCGGTCCACGATATTCTTCAGCCTCATGGATATTTCATAAACCTTCTGGATATTCCGTTTCGATACCTCGTCCTTCAGGCTGCTCTCTGCTTTGCCGGCATCCGATGCGATTTTTGTGGCAATCCCGCTGACCGAGTCGCAGAACTGGTCAAACTGATTTCCAAATTTGATGATTTCCGGAAAGCCTCTGTTTTGTCCCGATGATGCCATACTCCTTACCTCCTAATTATAATCCAAAAACACCTGTACATTACTCCGTCTTCCCTGCCATCACCTCGTCGGTGAGCTTGTAGGGAAGGAAGTTTCTGGAAAACTTACCGCCGTCGTAATAAGCTGCCTGGCCCGCCTCTAAGTTTCTGGTCAGGCCCCGTTTTCCGAAGTAGTCCACACTGCTCTCCTCGTCCATCTGGAACCCGATCTTGCAGAGGAAATTTTCCAGTTTCAGGAAACGGGCTTTCTTCAGGGGCAGGAAGGACGGCATAAACAGGAAATGGTGGATTCCTCTTTTCGGTCCCTCTCCCACCAGCTCGGCGATGTCCTCAGTGGCGTTGTAGAGAATATCCTCCTCATCTTCCTCCTCTGTCTCCGGAACCTGCGGCTCCGGGGCCGGGGCCGCGGGAGAATCGTCCCCAAAGAAGGAGGCGAACATACTGTCTAACTCCGACATCATGTTCAGGCTGCTGGCCGGATTCTTTTTCTTCTGGGAACCGGAAATCGCCTTCAAGGACTCCGGTTTCTGCTCCGGGTAGAAGGAGAATTCCAGGGCCATATTGTCCATTCCCAGCCAGAACACCATGATGTTTTGCTTTTTCTGGACTCTCCGACGGCTGTACATCTCCTGCTGGAGCTCGCACACCGTCCGGCAGATGTCCCCGTAGTCTGTGATCAGCTCCACGTCCTCCTCATTTCCAAGGCGGCGCAGCTGGGTTTCATATTTTAAGAAAATATCGTCGTTTTCGTCCGCCAGGATGTAGATCTTCCGCTCCGGCTGGAGACGGAAACTGGCGATGGCGTGGAACAGAACGGAGGCCTGCAGCTCCTCGTCCTCCCCGATGCTGATTAAGTTCTGGCCGAAGTTGCGGCGCAGGCGGATGCAGAAACACCGCTCCAGGTTGGACGGCTTGCCCAGATGAAGCCAGCTGTTTCCGCCTCTCATATTCTCCCTGTCATAGTCCCGGATCACGTCCCAGTCTGCCGCCACCCGGTTCTTTCCGTCCACGATGATGGGAGCTTCCCCGGCCTGGAAGGTCTCTCTGGCCCTCTGACACACGTACTCCCTCATCTCGTCTGTGATGTAGACCACCTTCTCGCAGTCCAGGGCTGTCTGGGTGACCTTGTTGCCGTCCGCGTCCACCGACTCGGTGAACCGTTTGATGGTAACTTCGCCCATTCCCATAGGGCGGATGTTGTGCTCCTCGGCAGCGGTGATGGCCAGGGTTTCCCGGATCTCCTGCATCTGGTCGTTGGACATGGCCAGCCTGGTACGGATCTGCATCCGTCCGGCCTCGGTCAGTCCCCTTAGTCCGGTGCTCACCACCTGGTCGGAGAACACGCAGACCATGCCTGCCGCGCGGGCCTCTTTTAAGAACTCCTCCAGGATCGTAGTGTAATCCGTCCCCTGGATCTGGTTCGTCATCACGTGGAACTCGTCGATGATAATGACGATGCGGGCCAGGCTGTCCTTGCCGAACTTCTTCTTGTAGTCGGTGATGTTGGCCACGTTTTCCTTCTTAAACAGGGCCAGCCGTCTGTCCAGCTCCTTTTTCATATGGTCCAGGAAAGCGAAGGTAAATTCCTCGCTCCGGTCCAGTCCCACAAACTTCACATGGGGCGGAGTGTTCCTCACATAGGCGGAAAACTCCACCAGCTTGTAGTCCACCAGCCAGAGCTGCACATCCTCCGGGGTGTAGTTCATCACCATGGAGTTGATGAGCATATGAAGGAGGGTGGATTTACCGGAACCGGCACTTCCTGACAGCAGGGCGTTGGCGTAGTACGTATGGGAGCCGAGGTACAGCTCCCCGATCCTGCCGCGGGCGTTGATGGTAAAGGGAACGGTAATCCACTTGGTGGAGTCCCCCTGGCCAAAGGGAGCGTTTAAGTCAAATACCGACTCAAACCGGTTGTCCACGTTCCTGGCGGCGTTTAAGATCTCCATCACGGAGTCCACGTAGGACTGGCGCCGCTCATACATATCGTTGATGAGAAACGGCCCGCGGATGGTGTCAAAGCTTAACTCCTCCTCGTCCTTTCCGCAGTACACCAGGCCGTAGTCGCTGTTTTTTAAGCCGGCGTCCCGGATGGCCGCCTCAAACTCCGCCTGATAGGCGCTTCCCATGGTGACAATCACAGAAATGCCGCAGCGGCTGCCGTTTATGAGGAGCTTGCTCAGCCGCTTTTTGCTGCCGTCGTTTAACCCCTCCGGGTAGGCGTCCATGATGAAGAACAGGTGGGGGATCTTCTTTTCTGCCGTCTGGTTGTACTCGGCGGCGGATTCCGTTCCTCCCAGCATTCTGGAAACGGAGTCGATATACCACTCCAGGAAATCCAGGGTTTCCCCGATCTGCTGTTCCGTAGCCGCCATGGTGAGCATCTGATACCGCTCCTTGAAAAGCTCCGTGCGGATGCCCTCGGCGTAGGTGTCCACGAACTTCTCCAGCCCTCTCAACTCCCCCAGATAGCTGCCTGAATTTTTATAGTCCAGGCAGGTGAACTGGTACTGATACAGGGGGAGGTGGCGGATCACCTGGAAGATGATGGAGCGCACCAGCCCGCTGGCCTTCTGTTTCTCCATGTCGTTGGAGTAGACGATGCCCAGTTTCACCGGGGTCTCCAGATCCAGGATGCAGGGGGCTAAAATCCCCTGGCTGCCCCAGGCCTGATGGAGGCCGGATTTTAAGACCATCTCGTCCTCCGGGCTGTCGGTGATCTCCATGGTCATGTCGCCGATGTAAACCTGGGGCTTGTCCTCCTCCGGCTGGTGGTATTCCTCCCAGCCCGCGCCGAAGGCGCTGGAATAGGCCTCGTACACTCCCCGGTATGTATCTTCATAATCCTGAATGGCCTGGCCCAGGCCCTCTTTCAGATCATCCATACGGGTCTCTGACTCTTTTACCTGATTGTTCGTATAGTCCCGGAGGAAATCCAGACGGTCCATCAGGCTGTTGTACTCATTTAACTGCTTTTCCTTCAGGCCGAAAAACCGTTTCAGCCTGGTGACGATGCTCTCGTCGAACACCTCCTGCTTTAACTGCTGGATCTCCGCCTTCGTCACCGGCTGCTGCCAGGAGCCGCGGATCCGCTCCAGTTTCCGGCCGTACTTGCCGTACACCTGTTTCCAGATGTTCTCCGCCTGTTCGGCCTCATTTTTCAGACTCTCACACTCCGCCTGCCGTTCCTCCAGCTCGGAGAGAAATTCTTCCATCTCCTCGATTTTGGAAAGGCTATGCTGAATCCTCATACTCCCACCTACTTTCCTAAAAAGCTCTTAAAGATAATGTAAAGCACGAAAATGCCCACCAGGACAGGTAAGACTGCCATCACAAGGCCGATGGCCGTGTACACCAGCATATTGATCAGCACGCCCAGGATAAACACAGCCGCCACGCCAAGCAGGTAGGCCGCCACGCCGCCCACCGCGATCAAAGCGGTATTTTCCGACGGCCCCAGCAGTTTCAAGTAGGCAACCGCCAGCGCGATGCCGCCGGCCAGAACCGGGAGCCAGCCCTGGCACATCAGCCACAGGGCGATGTCCATGCTGTCCGAGTTCGCCAGAATTCCCACATACAGGGGGAATAACAGCATCTTTGCAACCACGGAAAGAAGGATGGCCTCCACCACCGGAATCAAGAGCGCCACACCGCTCGGCATGGAAATGCCCTTGGACGACGGTTTCGGTTCCTCCGGCATCCCCATGTCCACCGGCTCCTCCGCCGTCTCCGCACTGTAATCATAGTAAAGGAAACCGGCGAACCGGCCTCCCACGTAGAGCATATCCACCGGGGAGTAGGGAAGGCTGCCGCCGCTGCCCTCCAAGGCCATGCGCACTTCCTCCTCTCTCTCCCTGGTGCGGAGCCCGCGGTCGTAGATGCGGGCAAACAGGGTTTCCTCCCTGCCCTTTACGTGGTAATCCTGGCAGCCCGCGTCACTGCGGGCCGCCTTATTTTCAATGGAATATTTTATTTTATTTCTGCCATATGCGATCATACTCTTTCCCTCTAGTTCTTAATACTCGTCCCTGTACTGATCGCTGTAATCCCGTCTGCTTTTCCAGCTCTCAAGCAGGGTAGCCGCTGCCAGGAGCACACACATGAGCAGGCGCATAAGCCATGGAAACAGGCCCAGCTTGTTCATGCCAAACTCCACGCAGAAGGCCGCCAGCAGGCTGCCGATGATAGAAGAAATCAACACGGGCTGGGTATCCAGCACGGACTCGCTGATGTAGGTCTTCAGCCCTGCCAGCAGCACGCCGATCACCAGGACGGCCACAAAGCGGAGGATGGTGTACAGGAAATCAAACTTCACGTCACTGCGGTAGTCCAACAGGTTCCGGCTGCTCTCCTGCCTCACCGCCTCCTTCATGGCATCGTTTAACTGGCTGGCATCGTCCACGCTGATATAGACGCCGCCGGTCTTGCCGGCGATCCGCTCCATCAGATCGTCGTCCGGGTCGCCTAAGCCCACGGCGCTGATGGAGAGATTTGCCTTGGAAAACTTTTTTAATACCCTTCCCAGGCCGATTTTCCCAAACCCGAACAGGCCCATATCCGTGGCGTAGCCGTCGGAGAACAGGATCACTTTGCCGTTTTTGCCGGGATCTATGACTCCGGAATCAATGTCGTCGTAAAGGTCCTCCAGCACCGTGCGGATCGCCGTACCGCCGTAGGGTTCTTCCATCTGGAACTCCGTTCCCTGGGAAACCGGCCCCATATCTCTCACCAGAGTGCTGTCGTTGGCAAAGGTATACACGGCGAAGGGGAAATCCTCCTCCTGGTTCGCCAGCACGCTCTGAATCGCTTCGTACCTGCGGTTCTCCGGGTCGTTTGCCTCCATGGAGCCGGAGCTGTCCATCAGGAAAATATAGGAACCAGGCTCCCGGTTTCTCCCGTTTAGCTGAAGCTCATAGAGGAACTCAAACAGGGCTGCCGCCGCGAACACCGCCAGAAACAGCAACAGGCTGCGCAGCACGATGTCCCGGTAGCCCTGGTTGTAGTGGTACATGAGGGCCACGATCGCCGCGCACCCAAGGGCCACAAACACCGCCAGACCGAGGAAGTAAAGCCCGATCAGCAGGGGCATGGGAAGGATGTCCTGGAAGGCGTTGTAAAAGATTTCTCCGATGACAAAGTACACGGCTCCCACCAGCACGGTGCCTATGAGCATTCCTTTTGAAACATTCATCCGTCAGTCCTCCCTACGCGTACAGTGTTTTCATCAGCAGGACGATCCTGGCGATCACCAGGACGGCAGACAGCACCGCCATCACAATCAGCAGGGGAACGGAGGCCAGGGCCGTCAGCACCGCCAGGGCCGCGCTGATGGCAGCTCCCACCGCCGTAACGGCGAGAACAGCGCCGCCGCTCTGCTCAAAGAATTCCTTTATGTCCGTCTCCCCAAAGCGGATGTTGAGGGCCAGGGCCGCCACAGCCAGGATTCCCGCCGCCACGGATGCCACAATTCCCAGGATCTGGGAGGACTGGAACGCCACGCGGCAGCCGATGACCACCGGAGGCATCAGGGCCGCGAACATCATCCATTTCTGTACGTAATCCCACAGGCACATCATCCGGTCGTCCGCTCTCATAGGCGGGAAGTACAGCAGGTACACGTTCCTTAAAAGGGCCATTCCTCCCTGTCCGTTCTCCTTTTCAAGAGCCTTTAACTGCTCCTTAAATTTCTCCAAAACCTCCCCGTTTCCGTTTAACAGCCGGGAATCCAGGAATCCGCCGGCAAGGTCCGGGGTATGCAGATACATATTTCTGTCGCTGTCTCTTAAATCCATGGCCACGGCGTGAAGGTCGAAACCGGACTCTCCCCGGTAGTTGGCAAGCAAATAGCTGTCTAAGGGGACGCCGGGCTTTGCCTTCATGATCTGGCGCAGCTCGTCCACTAAAGCCTTTCTCTTTTTGCTGTCCTGGATCACGCTGCCGGATAAAAACGTCTGCTGAAACGTCTTTAAATCCGGGCTTTCCAACAGCATCCTGCCGCCGTCCACCAGCTTTCTCACCGCGTCGGGAATGGGCATCCCTCTGTCGTAGAGTCCCATCTGCGCGTACTCCTGATCCCGGCTGTACTCAAACTGGGAAACGTCGAAATGGTTCCAGTAATTCTCTTTTAACAGCCGAGAGAAACCGGCCATCCGGTCCGGAAGGGCAGCCCCGGGAATCCTCCCGTACTCCTCATACCGTTTTGTCAGAGCCAGGAGCCCCTCATTTCCGGAAACGGAGGCTGTCTCTTTTTTCAGCAGGCGCCCCAGAATATCGAATATCCTGGCAGCCACATTGGCGTCCAGAGGGCCGTTTTTCTGGCTCACAAACTCCTCGTAGCGGGCCGCGGTGTCCAGATGACGGTCCAGATAGTAGTCGAAATAGTAGGCATTGACAAATTCCGGCCGTTTTTCTTCCAGATACCGTATCAGGTACTCATAGTCCCCGGGCCGCTCCGTCTGGAAATGGTACATGGTCTCGTAGGCCCCTGTATTCCCCGGCAGGCACATATGATCCGCGTAGTAATTGCAGAACATCTGCCGGAACTCCTGGTTCTCCGTCTCCACAAACCTTCTCTGGAGCTTTTTATAAATCTCCGGCCCGGGAAGCTCTTTCCCAATCCTCCAGTACGCCCCCAGCAGGTCTCCCAGATAGGCGTCCAGCAGGTCGTAACGGTAGGCCTTCACCCCAGCCGCGTCCTTCATCAGAACATCCAGCCGCTCCGGCGTCACGTCACGGCGCACCGCGCCGCAGGCCAGCTCCATGTGGTGAAGGCGGACGGCCTCGTAGTTTCCTCCGTAGGTGATGTCGGAAAATTCCTCCATCTCTGCCAAAAGCTGTTTCCTGGCGTCCTCATCTCCCAGGGAGGTGCAGGCCTGGATAAATCCATAGCCCGGGGCCTCCGGCCCGTATCCCATGCCGGTGTCCAGATCAAAGACATTCTCATGGCCCTCCGCCTTTCTGGAAAAGGTGAGGAAGGCTCCCTGTCTGTCGTAGGAGAACACGGAGAGCTTTAAGCGGAACAGGTAGGGAAGTCCGTCATACACCAGGAAAGCGATCTTTTTCGCCAGCTCCTCAAAGTTCTTCTGCTCGGTCTTTTCCGAGCACACGCATACGTTTCCGCCCACAGCGGACAGGGCCGCGTACACCCTCTCCATCAGGCGGCGGTAGCCCTCCTGATCCAGTCCCAGGGAGGCGAGTACCTCGTATTTATCCATGGGCTCCGCGGGCAGTTCCTCCAGGAGCGGCAGCTCCCGTTTGCCCTCGTAATTTTTGTCAAACAGCTCCGCGGGGAACCCGACTGCCCGCCACGGCTCCTTCACCAGCTCCTTAAAATCCTCCGCCCGGAGCACATACCCGTGGACGAAGGAAACGCCGCGGGTATCCGTGTCGTCACCGATGTTTTTGCTGATATAGTTTACATGGGACAGAAATACGTAGCGCTCCTGGATCTGGATGTCCCACACCTCCGGCGGCATCTCGGCGCCTGTTCTGGCGGACACCAGGTTTGACGCCAGTTTCTCAAAGATATTCACCGCAAGCTGGGGAGTGCCCTTCGTCCCTCCTGACACCTGCCAGCCCGCCCCGATGCCCTGACGGCCCAGGCGGGTGTATTGCAATTGATATATATTCATACCGCTCCCTCCGTTCCTTACGTGTTATTGGCGGCTCTTACGATACCGAACTGGTTCATCAGCCATAAGAACGGCTCCTCAATGCGCAGAGGCATGGGATGGGATACGGGAATTCCCAGCTTTACGATCTCTCCATTCATTTCCACTTCCTCCGTTCTCGTGCCGCAGTTTAAGGCGGAGAACGCGAAGAACCCATACCGGCTGAAACAGTTTTCCAGCAGCACCATCAGCGCGCTGCCCTCCGGGGTATCTCTCAGGAAACGTTTCACCTCTCCCATCACATTCCGGTACTGTTTCATATCGAAGGCCCGGTTCTGGGGATCATACTGAATGTCCCGGAAGATATTGGAATTGGGGTTCACCAGGCTGCTGCCCTGGAGCTTATCGCTCTTGGAAAGGGCCAGGGCCAGGGGGATATTGGTCTTTCCGCCCACATTCTGGGAACTTAAGAACGCGTTGAACATGGCCTGAAGCACAGCCTTTGGTTTCGCGATATTGTCGTCCATGTCCTCTCTCACCCGGCTGAACTGATCCGGATCCAGGATCATAATGATGCCGTCCGCATTTTTGATAAAGGGGCCGAATTTCTCCATTCCCTCGGCGACCACGCAGTTCTCACCGGCCACATCGTAAAACACCAGGGTGTGGCGCTGCCCGTTGTTTAAAATCACGTAGAACAGCGGCTCGCTGAGGGCTCCCGGCGTATTGCCCTGCGGCAGCGGCACGTCCTTTTTCACCGGATAGTCGTGGATAAATTTCTCGTCCGCCTCCGTCATGGACACGGTGCTTAAGCCCACATTTGTCATGATCGTATCCATATTCCTCATGAGCTGGGACAAGTACACCGTCTTTCCGGAGGAGGTGATCCCCACGGTGGCGATAAAGTGCACGGGATACTTTCCGTAGCCTACGGGCAGCGGATTGTGGCAGTGGGGGCAGATACGGATTCTGGACGTCTCTCCAAACACGTCCTCCACGCTGTCCACAAAACCTTCCATATCCATCTTGAAGCCGCCGTTCATCATCCGGCCGTCCTTGTTGGTGATCACCGGATAATTGGCGTACTTCCAGTTCGGCTTGTTGGCGTAGCGGTTCCAGAAGTTCTGGTACAGGCTGTCCTTCTGCTCCGTAAAGAGCTGCTCCAGGGACTTGTCCACGGTCTCGCTGCTCTCCTCCTGTTTCTGGGCCCCGGAAAAGAAGTCAAACGCTTCCTCCTCCTCGTCCGCCAGGAAATCGTCCAGCATATTTTCCCCGGACTCCCCGGCCTTCAAGGTCATGGCCTTAAAGTGCACGTCCTTGTGGCTGAACTCTTTAAAGCAGTAGGGGCATTTGATTTTGTCATAATTGATCTTGGCAGGGGCGGAGTTTGGCTGGTTTTTGGAGCCGCTCTTTGACCCCCCTGAAAATAAACCAAAAAGTCCCATTATCTATCATCCTTCCTCAACTTTTATCATGTAAAACTGTCTGTATTTTTCCGTCACCAGAAGGGACAGGCTCTCTCCCTTCGGCATGAGCACCGCCAGTTCCTTTCCCAGACAATTCCCCGCGATGGGGAAGGCGTGCCGGCTAAAGGACGGCTTGCAGGCGATCATCCCGTCCACGTAGCCGGGGATCTTGTCAATCCGCAGGCAGCCGGTGGTCCGATTGGAAAAGAGCGGGGTTTTATAGCGGATCGCTCCCATAACCGCCACCGGCACCGCCGTGCGGTTTTCCTTCTCCCTCGCCTGATAGACCGCAAAGGCGTTCCCTTCCATCTCGCAGCAGTAGACTGCCACCTGATAGGGGGTCTGGTTCTTCACCTTCTGGCGGCTGATGGAGTAACGGCCCCGGTTGGCCATGAACTCCTGCTCTTTTACAAGGAAAAGCTGCAGATTCCGCTCCTCCACCCATTTCGTGGTCATCAGCTCCTGCCCCCGGTCCTTCAGCACCGGGATGATGTCCGTTTCCAGATCCATCTCCTCGATCCCGGCCATAACGGCCACCAGGAAAAAGCCGGCGTTTACGAACTTCCAGGAGAATACGTGCTCCATGGGAGCCGCCGTCCTGGCCAGGTTCTGGATCGTATGTCCCTCAAAATCTTTCTTTATCTCAATGATCACTGCATTTCACCTGCCATTTCTATGAGATCACAGTAGCCGTTCATGGGATCCAAATCGTAGATCGCGATCTTTTCGATGCAGTCCTTCCGGTTTAAGTGGAAAAGGGAATATTCCACGGATCCGCTCAGGCGTTTCGCGTACTCCGCGTCCTTGTTCACCAGATAGTAGGTGCCCCGGATGTGGTTGGCGTAGGTGAACCGGTTCCAGTGGAGACGGCCGTTTCCTTCGATCTCCTTCTCCAGCTCATTGGTGTCGGTGAGCTCCCGCTCCTCGTCGCTGACGTTGGCCAGGCGCTGCTCTCTCTCCTCCTCGAAGGACAGGCTGTACACCTCGTTCTCCCGGATGAGCTGGGAGAACAGCCCTCTCACCGCCTCCGCCATGGCCTCCTGGCTGTAGCCTAAGCGGAACACCTGACGGAGCTCTTTTTCCGCGTTCTTCTTCACGAATGTTTCCGCGATGTTGCGGTAATAACGCTCGATGGTCTTCTTCTCCATCCGGTCGTCCATGTCCTCCTGACGGACCTCCGAGAGCAGTTTCTCATAGTCCGCGGAAAGCCGCTCCGCCTCTCTTAAGACCTGTCTCAGATAATCGGCCAAAAGGCTTCTCATCCCCTCGTAGAAGACCTTTTTTACCTTATCTTCCGCCTCAAAGCACATCCGCTCCTCCAGGGAATCGCTCCCCCGTCTGGGAGACACCGACTCCAGCTCCTCCACAGAGCGGATCACATCTCCGTCCTTCAGGCCGTAAATGGCGTCAAAATATCCCAGTTTCTCGCCCCAGGCCGCCCGGATCTGCTTGACGCAGGTCTCCTGGAATACCGGGTCCGCCATCTTTTTCGCCACCGGCTCCTCAAAGGCCGACTGGTAAAAGAGCTCCCAGTTTCCTCCTGTCCTGGCGTTTAAGACGTTCCAGTTTATGTTTTTGTCCCTGTGGACATCCTTTGCGTCCTTCTCTGACAGATAGGGGAGACCTTCCAGCTCGTCCGCCCTGGGAAGAATCACGGCGATCTCGTTTCGGAAGATTTCCTCCAGGCAGTTTATCCGGCCGGGCTGGATGCCGAGGCGTTTCTTTAAATCGTCCGTGTAGGCAAAGTTTCTGGTGGGATCCGGCCCGAAAACCAGTTCTCCCTGGTCCTCCAGCGCCTCCATCACTCCTAAGAGGGAGACGATGGCGATGTTGCGGATCTGCTTTTCCACCAGGGCGTAGGCCGCCGTCTTAATGCAGTCGTTCTGGTAAACGGCCTGGATCTTTTCCTGCCTGCCGCCCGCCCCCCGGTTGCCGCCTAAGAGGATGATATTGGCCACCAGGCGGTAGTTTAACCGCAGCCGTTCTCCCTTTAACATGGTGCCGTTTTTTAAATAGTTGCTGAGCAGGTATACCGTCCCCAGCTCCTCCCTCGTCGTCTCCCGGTGCTCCGTAATATAGGAGAGAAGCCGCCGGGTGGCGAGCTTCTTCTCCTTGTCACTCTCATCCATCATGAGATAGAGAGTCTTTAATACGGAATAGCTGTGGGAGCGGTTCAGTTCCAGCATCAGGCGGTAATACGTCTCTCCGTCCTCATCCTCCCCGCAGAGGATGAATTCAAATTTTACCCGGTTTTTATCCTCAAACACATAGTCCTCTGTGGCCAGCATCTCCACCACCGCCTGCTCCAGAAAGCGCTCCGGGTCGCTGCCCTCGCCCTTTCCGTCCAGGTCCCGGCAGAGAAAGCCGTCCCCGTCTTTGACGATGCTTAAGTATTTTAAGAACTTGGAGTTGTTCCAGTTGTCCTCCAGGGTGTCCCGCACGGCGGAAACGAAGGGCTGGGTTTTCTCACCAAAAAATACCAGGATGACGGGATACAGGGCCCGGTTGCTCCCTGTATCCACTTTCTGTTCCACCTTCAGAAGCCTTGTGCAGTCCTCTACCAGTTCTCTTCCGTTCACGCTCCGTTCTCCTTCCTACATCTGATAGGTGCGCAGATAGGTCTGGAGCTCCTGCATGAAGTCCTGATAGAAGGCCTTGATCTCCTCCCGGTTCCGGTCTGTAGCCACGTTGGACAGCACGTTCTTTAAGAAATCGGGGGTGTATCTGGCCTTGATCTTCTTGGCCACCTCCAGATCTTCCTCCTCCAGGTTATCCAGCTTATCAGCCGCCTCCTCGATGATGCGCAGGCGCAGCTCCTCGTTCAGATCCTTAAAGGTGAGGTATGCCTGATAAACCGCGCATCTGCCGTAAGGCATCTTGTTGTTCTGCAGGTCCAGAACCTCCTCCATGCCGAACTCCTCATATTTGTACACGATCTTGCTCAGGCCCATCTCGGCGACTCCGGTGAAGATGGCGTTAAAGAAGTCTTTCTTTAACTTATCTTCCAATCCGCCAACTGACAGCTCCTCCTCAAGCTCTGTGATCTTCTTCTCCAGGGCAGCAGCCTTTGCCAGCTCCTCCTCCACGATCACTTCCACATCCGGGAATCTCAGGTAGTTGTCGCGAAGCACATCCTCCTCCGCGCCGGGTTTCGCTCCCTTGATGCTGATCGGCACGGTCTTGATGACGTTCTTCTCGGCGTACATATTGGCCTGGCAGTCTTTCAGGCTGTCGATCACATCCACCAGCTTGCTCTGGTCTACCTTGCCGCCAACGTGGTAATCTCCGCACATGGCATCCAGATCCAGATCCTTCGTCACCTTCACCAGCCAGTTGACCGTATCGTAGAACACGATGCCCTTGGCTTTTGCCGTCTCCAGCTCATCCCCAAGCTTTTTATTCCGATCGATAATGCGGTGCATCTCGTGGCCCGGTACCCGGAAACTGTCCGGAATGGGGGAGGGAAGGAATTTTCTCCAGTCCACTTCTCCCGCCTCGTAGAGGTGGCGGCCGGCGGAGGTATCGGCCTCATAGGCCTTCTCCAGCTCCACCAGTCCCTGGTAGGCGTACAGCGGCACTCCGGTGTAGAACCGCATCATAAAGATCCGGTCCGTCAGGCCCGTCTTACGGATGGAGACGCCCTCCGGCGTTCCGTACTCCTCTGCCGCCTCCACGATCTCCGGCGTGTTGAAGGGAACGGAAATGGTGGAGTTCTTCGCCACCTCGTCCATGTGGAACAGGGAGTTCCTCCAGAACAGAGGGTCTGCCTTGGTGGCCAGCTGAGCCTGAATAATATCTGTCTTGATCCGGTTCTTCAGGATGATCGGATCCGTAGTGTTGAACTTGATCTGCAGGAAATCCTTGATGGTCTCCTGGGTGATGTCGGAAAACTGCCTGGTGATAAAGTCGGAGATCAGCTGGGTGATCTTATTGGGATCCTGGGACAGCCACTTGGGATACTCGTCGAACATCCGCACAATGAAGTTCTTCATCACCAGGCTCACATCCAGATTCTTCACCGCGTCGTCCAACTGGCTCTGGATGTCCGGGATGTCCAGGATATGCCAGGTATAGCTGTTGGTCGCCCGGACTCCGGAAACCAGGATCCTGGAGTTGTCCTCAAAGGTGTCCTTCAAGGTGTCTAACACGGTGGTGAACACCTCGAAGAAATTGTTGTTTAACTCCTGCACCTGGGATCTCAGGCTGCGGAGCAGGTCCTGCATATATTTGAACTTGTCGATGTTTAACAGATGGACGTACCAGTTGTTTAAGGCCTCCAAATAGTCGTTGGCCCGCTTGTCCGCATTGCCGAACAATCCGGTGTGGGCGCTCCTCAGCTGGGCCTCCGCGTTCTCCAGGTCGTTTCTGCGCAGCTGATCCTGACGGACCTCGGCGGACATCTTCTCATCATTCTTTGTGATGTAGCCGTCGATGATGTGAAGCAGGTTCCTATTGTTCCTGCCGCACAGCATCCTCATGGCAAAGATGGGGCCGTACTTGGGATCCGTGGCATAGGAGGTGTACAGGCTGCTGTAAATCAGGGAGATCAGGGAGGTGGTGGTATCCGGGATCTTGTAATCCTTTAACTTCTCCTCCATGGCCTTCCGGTTCTCCTGGAACTTGCCTAAGGAGGTGGCGGTCCAGGCGTCTGCCTTCTCCACCGGCATCTTGTTGCTGGCTATCAGATCTTTCGCGTCGTACTTGGGGAAGGGCACTTTAAAGCCCACACCCTTGGTGAGACGGTTTAAAATCTGCTCGTAGGAGAGCTGGTTCTTCGTCACAAACTCCTGAAGCTGGTTGTCTGTGGGCGCGGCGTCAAACATGGAGTCGAAGCGCTCAAACAGCTTCGCCCCCAGGTAGGTGGCGATCTCCGACAGAGGCATCTCCGCGTTGGCCGCTCCGATGATGTTGTAGTCGATGGACGCGCCGTGGATCTTCTTGATGCTGTTCTTCGCCTGCTCCAGGTTGGAGATATGGCCCTGAAGGGTCTGGCCGCCGTCTGCCGCTCCCGCCGCCACTCCATCGGGAAGGGTGACCTTGGACATAAAGGAAATCACGTAGTCCACAGCCACGCTCAGGCCGTAATCGTAGCCGTTCTCCACAGCCACTCCGCCGGAGGTGGTGGAGGAAATCAGGTAGCACAGATCCACCGGAGCCTTCACCGTATCAATGCTGAAGGTGGAGTAGTTCTGTTTAAACCGTCCCTTGTTCTCCTCCAGGTTCATCAGGTAGTCCAGCTCCTTCAGAGCGGAGTAGCCGTTCACCCGGATAAAATTGCTCACCAGGGGATCGCTGACGATCTCCGGCTTGGCCAGGTTCACATCGGGAAGGAAGAAATAGCCGCAGACTCTGGAACTTCCCGTCCGTCCCATGGACTCCAGCACGTTCTGGACGATGTAGCAGGTGTCCACAAAGCAGCCGCTGCCCGTTCCGCCGGAAAGGCCGGAGAAAATGTGGATGTTCAGCTCTCCCGTCACCCCTGCCGTCGCTTCGTTAATCATAGCCGTCAGCTTGGCCTTCAGGGCCGGGGCCTTGTCGATCAGCAGGAAACGGCCCACCTGGCGGATACCGCCCGCTCCGTTTCCGGCGTCCCGGATATTGATCTCCTCGTGGTTCAGCCACTTCATCTCATTGCGGCGGTTTAAAATATCTTTGGCCGCGAAAGCTGCCTTGATGTCGCCGTTGGAGACGTCGAAATACTCCGTCTGACGCTGGATCTCCCCAATGTCGGACTGGGCTCCCAGCTTGGACGCGTCGGAGTCGATCAGCAGATATTTGATATTCTTATAGGTGGGGAGAGGGGCGTCCTCATCGTCTGGTTTTAATCTCTTGTACACCTCTCGTTTCAGTTTCTTGATCGCGTCGGATCCCGTTCCTCCGATGCCGATGCAGATGGTTGCATCCGGCTGTCTCTCGGATTTCTGGAAGTTGTTGATCACACCTCCGCCGGAACCTACCGACAATCTGTTATAAATGGCCATACTCGTTTCCTCCTGTTTTTGTATTTATTTGAAATTTTCATTTCCAGCAATGTCATAGCGGGCGGCTGCGCCGGCAGCCATTCCCTTCTGCGCAGGATCCTTCCTACGCCTGGTAAAGGAGCAGGAACTTCCGCAGCGCCTGCAAAAATTCCTCATAAAACCGTTCCACAGACGCTCTGTCCGGGTCCCGTTTTACCGCATCCAGCAGAATCTCCAGAACCTCCGGAGAGTGCCTCTCTCTCAGTCGTTCGGCTGCTTTCAGGCTGTCTTTCGTCAGATGGTCGATCCGCTCCTCGGTCTCATCCTGGATCAGGGCCGCCATCTCGTCGCTTACGTCTTTAAAATTTAAGTATGCCTGGTAGACCGCGCATATGCCGTAAGGCATTTTGCTGTCCTGAAGGACTAAAGTCTCCTCACTCCCCAGGTCCTCATACCGGTAAACCATTCTGGATACCTCCGTTTCGATGGTACCGGCAAATATGGCGTCAAAGAACAGGTGCTTTCTCCTGTCCTCCTTATCCTTCTCCAGAAGGGCCGTAAGCTCCGCGATCCGTCCGTTTATCTCCCGGATCTTCTCCAGTTCCGTTTCCACAAGCATCTGGATATCCGGGAAACGCAGGTATTCATCCCGAAATACCGCGTCCTCCAGCCCGCTTTTGGCATTTCCCATGGGGATCTCCACGATCCGGTCCAGCCGTTCCCCGTCGTACCTGTGATCTCTGTCATCCTTCAGCCTTTGAATGACGGCCGCCGCGTTCTCCACGGAACAGGGTTCCAACACCATCTTCCGATCCAGCGCCCTTGAAATTCTTACGATCCATCTGTCCCGGTCAAACAGTACAATCTTCTGTTCCTTTGCTTCCTCCAGCCTTTTGATCAGGCCTTCATTGCGGGCTTTGATGCGGCTTTGCTCATATCCAGGGACGCGGAAACTGTCCGGGATGGGAGAGGGAAGGAACTCCCTCCAGTCCAGAGACTCCGATTCATAGAGGTGGCATCCCCGTTTATGGGGAATCTCCTCGTATACCTGCTCCAGCTTCAGCATCCCCCTATAGGCACAGAGGGGGGCCGCGGTGTAGCTCAAGCAGACGATCCGGTCACACAGCTCTATCCTCCTTGCGCCGCCTTCATAGCCGTTTGGCAGCCGCGGGACATCTCGGGGAATCAGGAACCGGCTCATCTCCGGCATCTCACTTTCAGGATAGAAAGGTTCCATGGAGGCACGCCGGCGCTCCTCTGTCTGTTCCGTCAATTCCAGGATCGTCCCGCGGATCACCTCCGCCAGCTCCCGTTCATTTTCTGCCCCGTACCGTTCCTTTAAAAAGTCTGTCACGGTTTTTCCCATGATGTCCGGGAACTGATTCGCGATGAACTGGGAGAGGATGAGCGCCAGGAGCTCTGGCCCGTCCTCACTGCCAGATCCCCATGGATACTGTTCCGTCATCCTGGTAAGAAGACCGGCCATGGCCGCATCTCCATTTATCTCCTCTGCCGCATGATCCAGGCTGCGCTTAAACTCCGCCGTATCCCAGATATGGAGGCCGCAGCCTGTTTCTTCCCCGCCGGTTAAAAGGAAATCCCGTTCTTCCTCAAAAGCGTCGCCCATGTCCCTCAGCGTCTTTTCCATGTCCTGGAAATACGTATGGTACAGCTCCTTTGCCTGGGCTCTCACCCGCTGAAGGAGTTCCCCCATCTGGCGCCATTTCTCCATATGCAGCCGGTGGACATACTGTTCGCCCAGCGCCTTTAAATACGCTTTGGCCCAGCGCGCCCCGGCTCCCAGAAAGCCGGCGCAGGACTTTTTCAGCTGAACAAGGGATTCCTGCACCGCCTGTGCCAGAAGCTCCTCCCGGCTCTGTTCCTCCGCCAGCCTGGTTTCGCTGTCCGCGATATAGCCGTCGAGGATCTGGAGCAGATTCGGCCCCGGCTCGCCTCCCAGCATATTGGCGGCGAAAAACGGGCCGTAATTTCCATCTCTCACATAATCCAGAAACAGGCTGGAATATATCCTGGAAATCAGGGAATCTCCCTCCCGTTCAGGCTCGTACCCCCTTAAGGGCTGTCCCAGGGTTTTTCCCTTTTCCCGGAGCTTTTCTTTCTCCTGGGAAAGCCATATTTCCGCGAAATCCACGGGAAGGCGCTCCTTCTGGATCAGGGTCTCCGGCTCATATTGGAGAAACGGGACCTCAAAGCAGCTGTCCTCTGCCAGCCGCTCCAGAATCTGATCCAGTGACAGCTCATTTTTTTCTATAAAAGAGGAGAGATGGGATCCCTCCGGGGCCGCGTCACGGTCAAAGGAAAACCGTTCAAACAGCTTTGCCCCCAGATAGGAAAGAATCGGATCCCAGGGCACCTTTACTTCCGCCCCGCCAGGAATGGCGTATCCGCAGTACGCGCCATACGTTTTTTTCACAGTATCCGACAGATACCTGCATTCCGTGGAAATTTGGACTCCCAGACAGTCCATATAACCAGGCTCCGCCGGTTTCACCAGCAGAGCAAGGGCCCAGTCTGCCGCCATGCACAGGGTCCGGCGGTAAACCGCCTCCCCGTCCTCATCCGTTTGGCCTGCGGCAGGAATGAGGCAGCACAAATGTACCGGGGCTTTCTGGCTGTCAATGGAGAATGTTTCGTAATCCTGCCGGAACCTTCCTCCATTCTTCTCCAGGCTCATCAGATAGTCGATCTCTTTCAGGGCCGCGTATCCGTTCATCTGCAAAGCTTTCGCAAGCTCTGGATTCCGGCCAATGGCCGGAATGGACAGCTGCGTCTCCGGAAGAAAGAGGTATCCGAAAAGGGTCACTATACGGCGCTGCATTCCCATACAGGCTGCAATATCCTGAATGATATAGCACACATCCGCAAAAATCGCTCCCCCCGTTCCGCCGGAAACGCCAGTGTAAATGTAGATGTCAACATCCTTATCCCTTTTTGCCGCCTCGGTGAGCAGCATTGCCAGCCTCATTCTCAGCCTCCGGGCATTTTCCATCAGCAGAAACCGCCCCACCTGGCGGATCCCGCCGGCGCCGTTTGCCGTTTCCAAAGCCGGAAGATCCTGGTTCAGCCACTGCCTGTCCCTTCCGTTCTTCGCCTTTGTCAGCGCTCCCGCCATGTTTTCACAGCGTAAGTAAAAATATTCCGACTCATCCGGACTCTCGTCTGAGGATTCCTGACCGGTTTCCCCGCAGCCGTCGGAGTCAATCACCAGGAATTTTATGTTCTGATGTACCGGCGCCCCGGCCCTCTCCTGGTCCGGCCGAACCCATTTGCACACCTCATTTTTTATATGCGAAACCACATCGGCTCCCGTTCCGCCCAGCCCGATATAGATCGTGGTCCTCTCGTGGGCGTCTGCTTTGGGGAGTGGATTGCAGAGTTCCCCGTTCCGTTTCAAAGATTTTCGTTTCTCTGCCATTGCCCTCACCTCCTTTCTTCATCTGCCTTTTCCTCCCCCTATCTCCTTCCCCGCAGTTCCTCCGGGATGGGGGACGGGAGGAACGTCCTCCAGTTTAACTCCTCCGTCTCGTAGAGATGAAGTCCGGCGGAGTGGTCGTCCTCATAAGCCTGCTCCAGCTCCCTCAGGCCGCCGTAGGCGTAAAGCGGGAGTCCGGTCCAGACGTGATCCAGGACGATCCGGTCCGTCACATCCGTATAGCTTACGGAAACGCCGCCGGGATTTCCTGGGATGACCGCCGCATTCGCCAGCACCGGCGCATTGGAGGGGACAAAGAAGGCCGATTCCACGCCCAGCTCCCCCGTGGGAAATCCTGCGCTCATCCAAAACCGTGGTTTCGCCCTTTCCACCATCTCATACAGCGCGGCGCCTATGTGATTTCCAGGATAAATTCCGTGGAACTGCATCATACTCATCAGGATGATCCCCGGAAACTGTTCCCGGATAAATTTTGAGATCATCTGGGATATTTCCATCGGATTTCCAGGCATCCACCGGAGGGACTGGTCAAACATTCGCACTGAGAGATCACGAATCACCTGGTTAATATCCAGGCTATTCACCGCGCGGTCCAGCTCATATTTCAGTGTGCCGTCCAGCCTGCCGCTCAGCACTCCGGCATTGTCGTCGAAGGTTTCTTTCGCGTTCCACAGGACGTCTGCAATCCCACCGAACAATCCCTTCTTCATCTGCTCCAGCTCAACTCTCAGGCGGTTTAAAACATCTTTCATACAGTAACACTGCACCATGCAGAGCCGGTGCGAATACAGGCTGCTTAAGGCTACCAGGTAGCCATCGGCCTGTTTCTTCCCGTTGTTGAACACCGTAAGACGGGTGTTCCTTAACTGAGCCTCTGCCGCTTCTGCATCATCCTCCAGCTTTTTCTCCAGCCTCTCCTCGACAGCGAGGATCCCCTTATTCTCCGTGATACATCCATAGAGGATGGCAAACAAGCCAGGGTATCTGTCATCCAGCATCCTCGCGGCAAAAACAGGGCCGTATCCGGGATTCGTGGCATAGCCGGCATACAGTTCTTTGTATATCTGGAATACCAGGCTTTCCATATCCGTCAGGGGTTCCTTACTTCCCAGAGGCGCGGACTCCATATTCTGCCTCATTTTATCTTCGGCGTCTCTCAGCCAGGCCTCCGCATCCGCTCTGGGGTTTGCGATACCGTAGATCAGATCCTTCGGGGGATATTCGCGGATAGGAAACGAATCGACTACCCCCTTCATCAGGTGACGCTGGATATTCTCATAAGAGAGAATCCCCTTTGCCATAAACGCCCGGAGGTCTTCCTCCATGGGCCTGGCGTCATACATGGGGGTAAGCCGCTGAAACAGTTTCGCCCCCAGGTAAGTGGCGATGTCCTGAACCGGCATTTCCGCGGCGGCGGCGCCCAGGATGCTGTAACCGCTGTACGCTCCGTACCGCATTGACGCCTGTGGATTCCCCGGCGCTGCCGCCATCCACAGACGCGATTTCATCAGGCGGGTAAATACGTGTTCTGCCGCAGCCTCCAGCGCCCGGTCATAATCATCCCGCACACGGGTTCCATCGGGGGCAGAGGTGGCGCCGGAGACCAGGAAACACTGATCTACCGGAGGACGGACCGTGTCCACGAGGAAATCCCCGTAGTCCTGCCGGAACCTCCCCCCGTTCTGTTGCAGGTTCATCAGGTAGTCCAGCTCCTTTAACGAGGCGTAGCCGTTGGCCCTCAGATGTTTAGCGATCAGAGGACTTTCATAAAAGATCCATTTCGACGGATTCACATCCGGCAGAAAGAAACAGCCGTATATCCGGCTCGGTCTGCCGCCTCTTACGTCCTCTAATACACTGCGCACAATGTAGCAGGTATCCAGGAACCCGCCTCCTCCCACGCCTCCGGAGAGTCCAGAAAAAATATAAATATCCACCTGGCCGCTTTGGCTGCACGAGGCGGCCTCAAGGATCACAGATGTCAGCTTTTGCCTTAGCTCCCCGGCCTTGTCCATCAGCAGAAAACGGCCCAACTGCCGGTTCCCGCCTCCGCCATACGCCGCATCATACACCTGCAAATCAGGATTCAGCCATTTCATTTCCTTCCGTCTTTTCAGGATCCCGCTCGCAAACGCTTCTCTGATATTGCCGTTCGAGATGGAAAAATACTCTGACAGCCGGTCAAGCCTGCCGGTCACCGGCCCCTGATTCGCCATCTGGGCATCGGCGTCGATCAGCAGATACCGGATATTGGTGCAGCTGGGAGGTGCCAGGGGATCTTCGCTGTAAGGTTTTAAATGCTGGGATACCTTCTGTTTCAGCTTGACAAGGGCGTCTCTCCCCGTCCCGCCCAGCCCGATGCAGACTGCCGCGTCTGAGGTTCGGTCCCCTCGGCAAAAAGGATTGTCCACCCCGCCGCCGTCTGCGATGGAAAGCCATTTATAGATCATCGCGCCATTCCTCCTCATCCCACGGCAAATCACGGTCCCCACGACCGTCCGTTTCCGCTGTCGGGAACGTGCCTTTGCCGGAAATCCCGTTTTGCAGGGCGGAGAATCTCCGACCCCTGCAAAACGGGAATGCTTATCCTTACATCTGATCAGACGTATAAGTCAGCTGAATCCCGCAGTCCAGATCGCGGTTCTTGCTGACGGTCACTTCCATACCGCTGAAGATCTTGATCTTCTTCTCCTTCTTATCCGGATTGCCGGAGGAATAGAGGCCGTTCTTGGAAACGATCCAGATGTAGTCGGCGCTCTCGTCCGCCAGGAAGAAGTTCTGTTTCAGATCCACGCCGCCGCCCTCGCTGAGATAGCGGGACATGGGCTCCTTGCCCTGTCTGGGCCTTATGGTCTGGGGAGCGTCCATCATGCCTAAGTTATTGTCAAAGGCGATGGCCATGATATCTCCCTTGAAAGCGTGTTTCTTCGTGCCCTTTAAGATCTTGCTGAGCACAAAGAGGAGCAGTGCCAGGATCAGCAGGCCGATCACGCCGAAAATGATCATTCCGATAAGGCCGGAAACGGCGATCTCCACCACATACTCCTGAGCCATGCCCTGGGAATCCGTTCCGCTTAAGGTCACGGTTCCGTCCTCACAGCTGCCCTTGTCCGCGGCCAGGACAGCGTCTCCGTCCATGTAGACCACATCCTTGGCAAAATCGGATTTGGTGATCTCCCACTGGGTGACATCCTGAGAAAGCTCGCTTAAGTCATACTCTGCCGTTCCGCCGATAAAGGGGATCTTATTGATCTTCCACTGAACGGTGGCGGGGCCGGCCGGGACTGTGGGAGCTGCCGCAGTCGTCTCTGCCTCGCTCTCTCCCTCGCCCACGGTAAACTCCAGATGTCCGCTGGACTTCTCCATTCCGTCCACGGTCACAGTGGCCACCGCGTAGCAGCCGCCGTCCTGATCCAGCTTGGCAGTGGCCTCGTAGGCGTTGCCCTGGCTGTTTAAGGTCATGGGGATGGAAAGGATCTCCCCGTCATTTTCGCTGTTCCGAATGGAAAGGGTGGCGTTTCCGGCGCTGTACACGCTCTGATCTGCCAGATCCTGGCCCTCTCCGTCCTTGATGTGGGCCGTAAATGCCACCTCAGAGCCGGTGCCATAAGAGGTCTGGGACGGATCGGCGTCCAGAGCTACGGTGAAATAGGCGTTGTAAACCATGTCGATCTTCACCGCGTCCCCGGGGATGCCTCTCACCTGGATCTTCCAGGTTCCTCCCTGGGGGGTGGGGATTTTGATCACGGAGAAGGTCTGCGCCTTAATGGTCATGTTCTCCAGCTCTCCAGAGGTGAACGCGAGGCCGTTTGGCTGGAAGATGGAGTAGGTAGAAGACGGGCTTAAGGTGCTGATGATGATATTGACCTCCTCAACTCCCATGCTGGGAACCTCAAAGGGAATGTCCATCACTCCGCCTTCCGGAATTATGTCGTCCACGATGGGGGTGGTGGCCGTGGAATAGATCATATTGTAAAATTTCTCAAATACGGCCTTTAAGTCCTCCGCGTTGTTTACTTCCATAAACACACCGCCGGTAGCGTTGGCGATGTCCATCAGCTCCTCCGGATTTGCCGCGCCGTTGGCGTTTAAGCAGATGGAGTACACCGGGTAGGAATTATTTCTCGCCCGGTTGATGGCGTCCTGCTTGTTGGCCTCAGACTGGGCTAACAGCTGGCCGGTGGTATCGTTGGGGAAATCCGTGTTTCCGTCGGACAGAAGGATGATGGCGGACGGAAGGGAAGTATCCCTGGACTCATCCAGCATAGCCGTAGCCATCTGGATTGCCGTTCCGATGTCCGTGTCTCCGCTCACCTGGGAATTTCTCAGGGTCTGGGAGAGCTGCTCCTTCATCTGCTTTCCGCTGATGGCCTGAAGGTCCACCCTGGTGACGATACCGTCGTTGAACACCACGGCTCCCATGCGGTTTCCTTCATCGGTGGAAAGGCCTAAAAACAAGTCCATGGCCTCATAGCGCCACAGGGAACCGTCCGTCTGTTTCATGGAGCCGCTGGCGTCGATGACAAATACCACGTTGAAATGGTTCGCCGACGACGTGTCCGCGGCAAAGCTGGTGATCAGGCCCGTCATGAACAGCATCAGAGCTGCCAGCAGAGCGCATAAGCCTCGTTTCATCTTTTTCATAATTATGTACCTCTATCTTTCCCTTGTTGTTTCTGTTACGCCGGAGGACAGGCGGCTGTGACCGCCGCGCTCCGGCATACCATTCGATTCTGTCAGAGAGCTGTGTCCCGCTCTAGGGTGTGGGACGCGGCGGAATCGTTGGATCCTCCGCATCCGGTGTCCCCTCAGGCGGAGCCGGGGGAGCGGGCGCCACCGGGACTGAAGGCTCTGTTTCCTTCGCTTTCTCCGTCTCCGGTTCCGTTTTCCTGGCGGCCGTCTCTGGTGCTGTGGTGGGCGCTGCCGTCGTCGCCGCTGTGGAAGTCTTCAGCTCCGTAGCCGCTTTTGTGGATTGCCCAGCTGCCTTTGTCGGCTCCGCGGCAGCCGTACTTACCTCCAGGCTCCGGGCCTCCGCCGGTTTCTCATCCGTCTCGTCCTCTTTCTCTGTTTCCGTTTCCTGCGGACTGGTCTCCGGTATGGTCTCCGGCGCTCTGGTCTGAGCCTCCGCCGGCTCCGGCTCGGCTACAGTCACTTCCTCTGTCTCCTCCGGGCCTTCCGGAGCCAGGGTTTCCTCCCCGACAGCCGCCTTCACGGTCCCGTAATAACCGGCCGTTCCAAAGCCAGCCGCCGCCACGATCATCACAGTGAGAACGATGTCAAAGACAAAAGTCAGGATTCGGATTCCCTTTCTCCGTCTCATCCACGCCATTGCTCCCCACAGAAAGGCAGCGGCCAGACAGCAGCCCAATGCGATTTTTATCATCATGGTACCGTCTCCTTTTTATTCCTCGTAGCTATCGTAATCCGTATCGTAGTAGTCCCAGAAAAGCTCCTCGGTATCGTTTATGAAATCCTCTACCTCGCTGGCGCTCATGGAGCCGTCCAGGGTGTTATGCACCTCTGCCACAAAATCGGAGTGGTATTTGTACTCGTGAAGCAGGTATTTCTCCTGAAGGGTCTGCTCTGCCATCAGAATGCGGTCCTCCACCTTGCCGATGTAGGTCCAGGAGCCAGAGGCATCTCTCTGCATCGCGCATCCTTCTTCGTCATAGCGGATGCCGTCCCTGGTGGTGTTCTTTAAGATGGTGCCGTCCGGCTGGGCCAGATAGTAGTAGGAGCCGTCTGTAAAGAAGGTGTTCTCCGCCATGCTGCCGTCGTCAAACATATAGTAGGTCTTCTGGTCGATCACCAGCCAGCCGGTGTGCATATCCCCCGGCCCGTAGAAGTAGTACCACTTGCCTCCGATATACTGCCAGCCGGTCTGCATGAATCCAGCCGCGTCGAAGTAATACCACTTGCCGTCGATGTACTGCCAGCCGGTCTGCATATATCCGGCCGCGTCAAAATGATAATACCGTCCTCCGATGTTCTGCCAGCCTGTGGCGTAGCTGCCATCGTCCATCTGATACCACCACGCTCCGGTCGTTCCCTGCCACTGAGCTGCCAATGCGGTCATGGGAGCTGCCTGAACGAGGGCGGCCGCCATGAATAATGCTGCTGCAATCTTGTTCTTTCTCATAACATTACTCTCCTTTTTTTGAAATCTATCTAACCGGCAAAAGCCGGGAACTGCCGGAAACCGGACGGGATACCCTTCCGTTCCGGCAGATCAGACCTTGTAAAACCTCATCCCTGAACCATGAGGTCCCTTCCACACCGTCCCTGCCGCGGCAGTTCCTCCGGGCGAAACGGCTGCTCTTACCAAATGATGTTCGGGCCCGGAAGGGTGGGCGCCGCCGGCGCTGTAGTAGGCGCCGGGGTCTCCGGCGGCTGGGTCGGTGCCGGCGTGGGAGCCGGCGTCTCCGGCGGTTGGGTCGGTGCCGGTGTGGGGGCCGGCGTCGGCGCGGGAGCCGCTGTGGTGGGCGCCGGTGTGGGCGCTGGGGTCGGCGCGGGAGCTGCCGTGGTGGGCGCTGCCGTAGTAGGCGCCTCCGTGGTCTCCTCCTGCGGTGACGTCTCCGGAACGGTTTCTTCCTCCGTTTCCGCCTCTGTCTCCTCCTGCGTTTCTTCCTCCGTCTCCTGGGGCGACGTCTCCGGGATCTCCTCCGTCTCCGGAACGGTTTCTTCCTCCGTTTCCGCCGCCGTCTCGGTCCTGGTTTCCGCCTCCTTCGGTTCCGGCTCCTTCGAGCCGCCAAACAGCATCCACGCCGCTACCGCGGCCACCAGGGCCAGAAGGATCAGGGGGAGCGGACTCTTTTTCTTCGCCGCCTGCTGCCCGCCTGCCGGGGCCGTCTTCGGAGCCGTCTCCTTCTTTACCGGTTTCGGTTCCGGCTTTGGCTCTGAGACCTTTTTCGGTTTCGGCTCCGGAGCTTTCTCCGGTTCCGTTTTCTTCGTTTCCTCTTTTTTCGGAGTTTCTTTCGTCTCCTTTTTATCTGTCTTTTCCGCCTGGACGGCCTGGGACTGCTGTTCCTTCTTGCTCTGATTTTCCAGAACCGTCTTTTTCACAATATTCGCCATCCAGAGAAACGCCAGGGACATATCCTCGTGGCTCCCTCTGCGGCTCAGCTTGACCAGTTCTTCCTTTAAATACTCCTCGCTGTCCTCGGCGGGGTTTTTGATCCCCTTCGCCGTGTAATTGCAGAACTCCAGGAACTTGCTCTTTTCCGAAAAGGAACGCTCCACCCCGGCGCTGCTGAGCCAGACCATATCCGGCGTTTTCTTTCCGCAGTAGTGGCGGAACTCCCGCAGCGCCTCCCGGTTGCAGAAGGTGGTGCAGTAGAGGTCCGTATTTTTCTCATTCCACGGAAGGGGCTCTTTCCCGGTTCCGTCCTCGCTGAGGAATACGCAGCCGCTGTTTCCGTTTCGGATCACCAACACGTAATCCTTCGCGGCGATGGCCATGATGATGTGGGCGCTGTAAGCGTACTCCACATTTCTCCCCGACCGGTACACCGCCTTCGGCCGCTCCAGCTCCGGCGTATTTCCGATGGACTCGATTTCTTCCTCTTTAAAGGGGCTGCCGCTCCAGTGTTTCTGCACCCGGTCCTGCCAGCCCACAATAATGCTCCCCTCCAGCTGACGGAGGGCCTGCTCTGTGGCCTGGGCGTCCCGGAACAGCCTGTCCGCCCTCATCTCCTCCGCAAAGGTCTTTCCCGCCTGAAGGGCCACCTCCAGGGCGAATTTCGCGCCCAAATGGCTCCTGAAACACAGGTTCTCCTCCAGACCGCTGGCGATCACCGCGATCTGGGCGTTTCCCGCCGTCTGAGCGGCGGAGTATTCCTTCAGGGGAGTCTGATTGCCCGTTCCCTTTGTGGAGATATGAAATGCCTTATAATCTACCATGCTCACACCTCATTCTCCAGATTTGCCGCCGTTTCGACGACGATCTTCCCTACCCCTGTATCAATGGACATGGGGCCTTTTACCAGGACCGTTTCCAGGTTTCCGACGGTTTCCGCTTCCTCCCCGTCTCCCGTCACCGTCCACGGCTCATCCATCACATTCTGGATCTGGCAGAAATCCGCGCCCCGGCCCCGAAGCATCATTCCGGCCTGGGAGGAGACGTCCATCTCCGCCTTTTCCTTCAGCTGGCACTGGTAAATCACGCCGCCGGGAATAATGGGATACCACTGCTTTCCGCCTTCCAGTTTCCAGTAAAACGCAGGCTCCTCGATCTTATTCCCGCAGGGGCAGACGCCTCTGCCTCCCGTGAGCGACGGAAGGAAATGTGCCCTGCCGCAGCTGCAGGGGGCGATAGACGCCCGCAGGGCAATCAGGGTGCTGTACCATTCCTCCACCGTCTCCCCCGCCATCTCCCCGGACAGTGCCTCCTTGGAAAAGGCCTTCCGGAACTGCTCCTGCAAAAACGCGGGGTACTGGGCCCACATTCCCAGGGGGCCGATGTGGATTCCTTTCACCGGCGGGTTGGAGCCGTCCGCCTTGTCGTAGATGAACACCGGGGCTTTGCCGTAGCACTCCCGTTTCTTCGCCGCCGTCATCACCGGATTCTCCGCCGTTTTATGGCCTTCCAAGGGATGCCCCTGAAAAAAAAGCTCAAAAAGAAGAACGGCGAGAAGATACTCATCCGTTCTTGAATCCGCTTCTCTCTCCCCCAACAGATATTTCGGCGCCATGAGTGTACTGCACTCCGTCAGCTTTATTTTTCCTGTCCTGCTCAGATATTCCGCCCCGGCCAGACGGACCCTGCCGGTCTTATTGTGTACCAGCACATCGTCGTTTGTAAGATTGTGATAGTGATACCCTCTGGCTTTCAGCTGCAAAAAAGCTACCGTCAGGCTGAGAGCCGCGTTCACGATCATCGGCCAGCCCGTAAATCCCTCGTTTCCGTCCAGAAAATCCCGGATCGGCCGAAAGGCCTGGGGATAGGTTTCCATCACGTAGCCAAACCCCGCGTCCGTCTTTGACGTCACATCCACCGGCCACAGCAGGCTGTCCGCCGGCGGGTTCTCCTTCAGATGCTGGCAGAGATTCCCGTAAAAGGCGCTCACGTCCTCCTTTTTCATCAGCCAGCCGGTTTCCTGTCTGGAAATCCAGCGGGCCGGCCTCGTCTCTCCCATATATTCCACGGGTTTCGCATACCCCGGAAAGGCCGTTTCGTCTCCCCGGCTGAAACGGACGCTCTCTTTTTTTACCGTCGTCAGCTCCTCCATGCTCCCCACCTCCATGTTCCATTTTATTCCTTGCCTGCCATGCAACACCTGCCGGTTTCCCGTTTATTTATGTACAAAATTGTCATCAAAGAGGTATAAAACAGGCATATTACTACTAATTATAACAAGCTCCTATTTCACCTCAATATGTGACAAAAAATGTGGCAGTTTTTTCTTTCTGCCTTTTCTTGACGCTCCAAAAAGGCAATGTTAAAATACGGGCTATGACTGAAACAAGTCGTGGGGGGATTGAATTATGAAAAGTTTTGGAAAAATGCTGCGCGGTTTTATCGAAAACAGCGGCTATACCATCTATGGCATTGCTCAGAAAGCGAATATAAACCGTACAACTCTCCAGAAACTCCTTTCGGATGAGAGAAAACCGACCGCGGATCAGGTCAGAAAGCTGCGTCCGTTTCTGAAACTGACGCCTGCGGAAGCGATCGAATTTGATATGTCTTTTGAATTGATCCAGGTGGGGGAAGAACTGTTTGAGCAGAGGACACTGATCAAGCAGCTCCTGGAAAATATTTCCTACGTGCAGCCTGAAAACGGGCGCCCTCCCAGGTATCCGGACGATGACGGGCTCGACCTTCTGCCCTCTCCCGGCCTGCACGAAGGCTATCTCTCCGTCTACCGGCTGCTCAGAGAACTGATCCTGTGGGAATGTGTCCTCCCCAAATCTGCCTCCCCCTGCGTACGGATCAACGCCCCGGCCAATATGGAAATCTTCCGGGACCTGTTTATCCACACCATGCGGGAGTGCCACGAGAGCCAGCTCTCCATCATGCAGCTGACCAGCTTTTTAAAGCCCGGGGCTGCCAAGAACGCCTTTTCCTTCAATCTGGAAATCCTGGCAAATATCCTGCCGTTCCTGCCCCTGTCCGACTTTCAATACCAGGTGTACTATTATTACACCGACGCCCCGGTAACGGACATCCGGCAGTTTTCCTTCCCCTACTACGTCCTGTTTTCCAACACCGCCGTGCTCCTGTCCACAGACTGCCACGCGGCCATTGTGAGCAGGGATCCCGCCCTTCTCCATTACCTGGAAAATCTATTTTCCGCGGCCATGAAGGAAGCCGGGCCCTTTACCCTGAGCTATCACCGGGCTGAGGACGTCCTTCCTCACCTGATGGAAATGGATTTAGAGGATCTGCCCTTTTACTCCCTGGAATATCAGCCCTGCCTCATGTCCTACGTGACAGAGCGGATGATACAAAATTATTCCCGCATCCAGGAGCCGGAAGATGCCATCTCCATCCTCCAGCTCACCTCCATGCGGGCCAGACAGCTCCGCGGCCTGAACCACCATATTTCCATTTTCAGCAAAAACGGCATCCACCATTTTGCCAGGACCGGTCAGATCGCCGACCTGCCCTCCTGCTACGCCAAGCCCTTCTCGGAGAGAGACCGCATTTATATATTGGAATGTCTCTACCGCGACATTTTAAGCGATCTGAGGCATCACCGGGTGATCAATCCCCTTGTGCTCCCGATTTCCGAGCACCTGCTCTGCCTCCTCCACCAGAATTCCGGCCTGGACTTCAGCTACTTTACCAATGACGGGAAAAATTACGGCTATCTGCGCATTGAGGAGCCCTCTCTTTTGGAGGCCTTCGAGGACTTTTTCCAATATATGCTCCGCTCCGCCATGGTAGGGACAAAGGAGGAGACTCTGGCTGTAATCCAGGAGTGCATTGACGAAATTAAACACCCTTAATATACCCCCCCCCTGTATTAAAATCACATTTCCTGATAGTATGCCATCTCTGTAACCGCCGTATCCTCATAGCGGCTCCCCGGATAAACAGATTCGATCTGAATCTCCAGGGAGTCGCAGAGCACCGGCCTGGAAAACTCCAGATACGCCGGCTGCATCCCATCCTCCAGCTCCACCGAAAAGGTTCCCATCTCCTCTCCCTCCCGGCTGCACACCACCTTCAGGCTGGACGGACGTCCGTTTTCCCAAAATGCCTCCTCACTTTTCCAGCTGCCTCCATAAAAGGAAATCACCTTCAGCGGGACGGTCTCGCCGTAAAAGGAGGCCGTAAGGGTCACTCCCTCTCCAAAGCCATCCTCCCCCTCCTGCCAGGAGGTGGATACATCCCCGTCCAGCATCCGCTCCGGCCCGTACACCATCCCGCTGGTCTGGGACACCAGGCTGCTGCTGGCTCCCATTTCCACAGAAACCTGCTCCGTCTGATCCCAGTCCACATCGTCCACGGTACGGACATTTAAGCGGACCTCCTCATTGGAACCGGCCACGCTATCCATCCCTGCCGCCGTGGGAAGGACGGCTCCCAGAGCGGAATAGGAAAGCAGCAGGAGGATCGTCCAGGTAAAGGGCGACGCCTTCTTTTTAAGCTTTTCCTCCAGTAGGCTTGCCTGCTCCCGGATCTGTCCGTCCCGCTCCATGGGGAAGAAGGTCAGCCGGTTGATGGCGCCTCTCTGCTCCCAGAACATGGACTCAGAGCTCACCTTCTCTTTCAGGGCATCCGCCCGCCCGATCAGCTCCTTCACCTCTTTGACGCAGCGGTTCAGCCGGCTCCAGGCCCCGCACCGTCTAAATCCTTTCAGTCCGGACAAAAAGGTCATCAGGGACATGAAAAGGAGAAATCCCCCCAGTCCCTTTGACAGAATGCCTTCCAGATTTCCTCCCGCGAACAGCGAGCCCGCCCAGATGGCCGCCATCACAGCCATAAACATGGCAATCACGCTGCGGATCCGTCCGGGGCGTTTGTAAGTGGTCTTAATGCTCTGGCGCATGGTCTCCAGCTGTTCCTGCACATATCCGGCCCTGGTCCGGTAGCTCTCCACCGCCGCGGCCGCTTCCTCCCGCTGTTTTTCCATTCCCTTCTCCAGACAGTGTTTCGCCTGGATCCGCCCTTTTTCCTTTAAATATCCCACCGGCACCTTGCGGCCGCCTCCGTCGTCCACGAAATAGCCGTCGATGTGTTTCCCGAAAATCGAGTATTTCCCCGGCAGGAAAAATCCGTTCTCATAGAGGAGATAATTGTCCATCATGGCCTCCTCCAGGGACTCCATCCAATCTCCCAGCTGATCCGTAAGGTTTTTAAAATCCTCCGTCCCCGTTCCGCCGGACTCCAGACTGTCCTTGCGGGCCAGGATGTCGCCGCCTACTTTTCCGGACGCCAGATAGAGGTCGGTGTGCTGGAGCAGCCAGTACTCCGGCAGATTCTTTAAAAACTGGGCGCAGAGATTTAAAAGGCTCCTCCTTTTAGACGGGGCCGCCTGCTCCAGAAGGCAGAGGGTGTCCACGTAGCGTTTCTGGGCGGAGGCGCTTTCCTCTAAGCTGTCCTCCCATCTCCTCACCGCGTCTGTGTCCGCCATCCTGCGCATCCAGGCCTTAAACTCCCCGTCCCCCACGCAGTGCTCCATCACCGTCTCCCGTTCTCCCTGCTCCAGTCCGTACAGGTACTCGATCAGGCTCTCTACCGTGTCAAAGATCTTTCCCTGCTCCAACATATATCCCATTTTCGCCATGTTCTCATTCTCCCGTATATCTTTCCTCAGGCTGCCGGCCCTGTCGTTTTTTGACTGATTTTGCCGGCCGCCCATACGTCGATTATAATCGCAATATCCGGGCCGCACAACGCGTGACAAACGGTGTGCCAAAAACTCCATTTTCTCCTGTACAGCCGTTTCTTTCCTTTCATTTATCCACAAACTGTGCTATGATAGGGGCTAACATCCACACAAAGGAGAATTTTATGTACACATATACCTGGTATCAATGGCTTGGTTGTTTCTATATTTATTGCTTTGCCGGCTGGATCTTTGAATCCACCTACGTGTCCATCCGAACAGGACGGTTCGTCAACCGGGGCTTTCTGCGCCTGCCCATGCTGCCTCTCTACGGCACCGGGGCGGTGATGATGCTCTGGGTCTCCCTGCCGGTGCAGGATCATATGATCCTGGTCTATCTCTCCGGCGTCCTGGCCGCCACCGCCCTGGAATACGTCACCGGCTGGGCTATGGAACGGCTTTTTAAAGTCAAATACTGGGACTACAGCAATCAGAAATACAATCTCAACGGCTACATCTGCCTGACCTCCTCCATTGCCTGGGGCTTTCTCACCATTCTCCTCACAGAGGTGCTCCATCCCCCGGTGGAACGGCTGCTGTTTCGCCTCCCTGTCCCCCTTGCGGTGGGCGGGGTGTGTTTTATCACCGTCATCTTTTTATATGATACGGTGCAGTCCGTCCGGGATGCCCTGGCCCTGGGCCGTGCCCTGGAGGCCATGACCAGGCTCAAAGCAGAGCTGGACGACGTACAGGTACAGCTTGCCCTGCTGAAGGCGGAAACCGTCCAGCGCATGGCCGACTACCGGGAGGAGACAGCGGACCGGATGATGCAGCTGCGGGATGAGACAGCGGAGCGGGTGGCTCAGCTCCGGGATGGAACCGCAGAACGCATGGAACAGATGAAAGACGAGACTGCTGTGCGTATGGCTCAGCTGCATGACGAGACGGCAGAGCGGATGGCTCAGCTCCGGGACGGAACCGCAGAACGCATGGAGCAGGTGAAAGACGAGACCGCTACGCGTATGGCTCAGTTGCGGGATGGAACCGCAGAGCGGGTGGAGCAGGTGAAAGACGAGACTGCTGCGCGTATGGCTCAGTTACGGAATGGAACCGCAGAACGCATGGAACAGCTCCGGGGAGAAACGGCGGAGCGCATGGCTCAGATGAAAGACGAGACCGCTGTGCGCATGGCTCAGCTGCATGACGAAACCGCAGAGCGGGTGGCTCAGCTCCGGGATGAAACCGCAGAGCGTATGGCTCAGTTGCGAGACGAGACCACAGATCGGATGGCTCAGCTCCGGGATGGAACCGCGGAGCGCATGGAGCTGCTCCGGGACGGAACTGCGGAGCGCATGGAGCAGTGGAAAGCGGATGCCGCCCGGCTTATGGAGCGGTGGCGAACCGATTCCGCCGTCACCCGCGCCGAATTGAACGAGCGTCTTCCCAAACTGCCCGGCCTCCGTCTGGAAACGCTTACCACTCTGCTGGACCGCGGCAAAGAGCTCTCCGAGAAACGCCGCGCCTTCACCGGTCAGCTGAACCGTCACCGCCGGAATCTCCTCCTCCGCAACCCCTCCGCCGCCTCCCGCCGTTTCAGCGAGGCGTTAAAGGAGCTGCGTGAACTGGCTGAGGAACAGTGGAAGGAGCAGAACCGAAAGGACGGCTGACAGGCAGGAAGTTTCCTCGCTTACATTCCACAACCGGCCTTTTGACACCCAGGCCGTCATAAGAAACGCAATTTCTACTACAATATATCTATGGCAAAAAGGAATATGGCTGCTGACGTAGCCGCGCTCTAGCGCGAAGGCACGCCAAGCACACACCTTTTTATACCGTCTTGCCCGTCTGATGCCGGTATATTTGTGTGCGAGGGCACGCCCATCTATATCGCCGCCATCCGGGGCTTTCATCGTAAAATAAAAAAGCCGCAGCAATCACCGCCGTTCTGTCACGGCCGGTCATCGCTGCGGCTTTTTTATTTTACCGGCGGAAACCATTCTCCCCGTTCTTTGTCACTTTTCCCCTGTCACGTCTTTCTCTGTCACGCCGTTCTCCGCCGCACGTTTTCCACGCTTACGGGACAGGCGCAGACCGCCCTCAGCCCATCCGCTGTTCTCAAAACAGGGGAAACCGTTCCCTCGTCCCATGTTCTCCCGTCACCTCCAGCTCCAGATCCTGGAACCGGCCTGTAGCGGACACCAGCCTGCTCTGGCCGTCCTCCGTCCCCGTCTGTACCTGATGCTCCGCCTCCAGCTCCTCCAGGGTCTCCAGCATCTGAAACCCGTCGTCTGTGCGGTACAGCTCCTGACTGTCCAAAAGCAGCAGATACCCATGTCCCTCCAGCCGCTGGCCATTCTCTAAAAATCCCATGGCTACGGAATTCCCGCTGTTCTCTACCACAAACTGTATCTCTGCGTCTCTGTCTCCAGCGGAGGCGCCGCTCCCGTCCCCATACAACTCTCCATACAGCTCTCCGTACCGCTCATCCACTCCTGCCATATCCACCGAAATCAACTGCCGAAACCCGCTGTCCCCGTCTCCCTGGAGCACAAACACTCCCTGGGGCCCGTGAAACACCAGCAGTCCTTCCTCCGCCGGCCCCCCGGAACCGGCCGCGTCCAGCACGATCCCATCCGCCGGCGTTGTCCCGTCCCAGACAGCGGCCTCATAGGGCACCGGCTCCTCTCCGCCAGCCAGCTTTCCCGCCACAAATATGGAGGTAGGCCCGTCCGCCCCTCCGATGACGGTCACCGCCGGGGCGCTCTCCGTCCCCTGGGGACTGGTGAGCAGCCCGCAGCCCGCCAACGCCGTGCACAGCAGGGCCGCCACATTCACCGCCGCGGCAGGACGTCGAAAAGAGAGCACCCGTTTCATCCTGGCCTTCGTATGGCTCTCCCCAAAGGCCGGAACCTGCAAAATCCCGCTTTTTCGTTTCGCGAAGGACAGCAGGGCACCGGCGTAGCCTTTCCTTCCTTCCAAATCCATATCTCTTACCACCCTTTCGTCACAGCACATCTCCATATCCCGGCACATTTCCCGGAAACTCACCCACGCCAGGGGCTGGAACCAGTGTACCGCCGTGATCAGAAAACAGACCGCCTTCACCAAATGATCCCCGCGGGCGATATGGGCACGCTCGTGGAGAAGGATATAGGAAAGCTCCTTCTCCCCGATCCCGTAAGGCACCACGATCACTGGCCGCACCAGCCCCATCACCACCGGCACATCCGTCCACTCCGACCACAGCACCCGATCCTCTCCCGGCACAGCCACTCCCGTCCGCACCTTCGCCGCAAACCGCAGATACCGCCACAGCTGTACTCCCACGCACAGGATGGCGCCCGCCGCCCACACAGCTCCCAGCGCCGCCAGAAGAATCTGCAGCGGATTGGCCGAGGCAGTCGGAACCGGGGCCAGGCTGCCGGACAATACGGGATTCACCGCCTGGTCGATGAGGCCGATCCCTGTGTCCACCGCCGGCTCTAAATCATATACTATATCCTTTGCCACTGACTCCCGGTTCACCGGAAACAGACTGAAGGCCGTCTCCAGGGCAAAGGGACAGGCAAACCGCCAGAACACCGCCAGCCACAGCACATAGGAATAGATCCTCGGCATTTTCCGCAGAACCAGCCGCAGAACCAGCACCACCACAGCCGCTGCCCCGCCGGCGATGGTCATATTCAGCACCGTGATAAACCAGTCAGTCATCCTCCACCGCCTCCTCGATCATCCGCTGCAGCTCCTCCGCCTCCTCCCTGGTCAGTTTTCGATCCTTTAAAAACGTCGTCAGAAACGCCGGAAGGGAGCCTCCAAAATTCCGATTTAACAGTTCCTCACTCTCGTACTTTCCCACATCCACCTTCTGAACCAGAGCCGTCACCACCGCCTGGTCATTTTTTAAAAATCCCCGCTCCGCCAGCTTTTTCAGCACCGTATAGCTGGTGGATTTCTTCCATCCCAGCTGATACGCCGCCAGACGGGCCAGCTCGGTGGAACGCACCGGCTGTTTCTCCCACACCAGATCCATAAAGCGGTATTCGCTCTCGTAAAGTTTCAGTTCCTCCATGGCCGCTCTCCTTTCCCCTGTTCCACGGAATAGCCGTTTCCCCTATATCAAGGTCCTGTCGGGATAACCGTTTCAGCCCGCATCCATTTTTACAGCCTAAAAGGATCCATAACACAGTCAAAAAGGTCTATCCTGATCGACCTATCCTTACGATAAGTCTATCACAATAGACCTCTTTCCACAAGAAAAACTTTCTTACATTTTTCCGTCACATTTTCCGTCAGGCAGTCCCCCTTTGCCCTGCCGTCCATTTCCCCGCAGACGCTACCTCTTTTTCCCCGTGACCTTCTCCCACACCGCAAAAGGCGCCTCCGAAAGCCACTGGAAAGCGCCGTACACCGGCCCCCAGGCCAGGACGGCAGACAGGGCCACGCAGCCCGCCATCATAAGGAGCACCTGGGCCTTGGAGTGGACGTTTAAGAAACGATACAGGTCAAAATACTGGCACAGGTCCCGGATCAGCCGGTGCAGCACGTACACGGAAAGCGTCCGCTGCCCCAATTTCGTGAGAAATGGCAGGCGCCGGTCCGGCAGAAAAGCGATCAGCCCGAAGGAGAGCGCCCCAGCCGCCCCGTAGCAGATCAGGCGAATCAGCCAGCACAGGGAGTACAGCTCCGGCGAGAACCGGTCGTACATCGCCCCGTAAACCGCCAGCCGGTAGGGCTCCAGAAAATCATAGGTTCCCAGAAAAATCCCCGCCCCCACCAGGGCGCCCAAAATCACCGCCGCGGCACGCCGTCCCCCGGAACAAAGCCCTTTCAGCTCACGGCCCGTAAAGAAATACCCCATAAAAAAGAAGGGGGCGAAGGCAAACACCCGGTCTGCCGCCAGGAAATCCCCCAGACCGCTGCCGGCATAGCCCCCCGCCAGTCCCACCGCCAAAGCCAGGGCCAAAGACGCCCATTTTCCCAGGCGGCTGCACAGAGGGACAAACAGATACCAGATCAGCAAAGCCAGCAGATACCAGGGCGCCCCGCTCTCGTGGAACAAATCCACCCTCCAGCCGATCTGCCCCTCCAAAAGCCCCTCCGTCACGTGTACCCCCAGCTCAAACAGCAGGTACAGCCACGCCAGCCTGGCAAGTTTCCCCCACTTAAACCGCCCGTCCCGGTACACTCCCTTCGCCAGATAGCCGGAAATAAAGATAAAGCAGGGCATATGAAAGGTGTAGATCAGATACTGGCTGTTGGTGGTAAACCTGGTGGTAGAAATAGGCAGGAGAAAATGGCCGATCACCACCAGGATGATCAGAACCCCCTTCACGTTGTCAATTCGGTAATTTCTAGGTGCCATGACAGTTCCTTTCCGTATAAAAAGTGTGCGCAGCAGCCATTCTCCTATGCGCAGAGTGCACACTGGCGCCGCAGGCTCTTATGCCCTAGGGCCCCCGGTTTCCTATGCACAAGCAAAAGGAAGGCGCTGCCAGCCTCCGGGAAATCCTGTGCCCTGCAGCGCCCCCATATTTGTCAATTCCTTACATCATTTTGTCTACCATAGCCATCACAGCGTCGCCCAGCTCTTTGGACTTCTGCTCGCCGTCAGCTAAGGAAGTTCCCTTCACGCCGTAGTAGAACTTGATCTTCGGCTCCGTTCCGGACGGTCTCACGCATACCCAGGCGCCGCCCTCCATGTCGTAGTACAGCACGTTGGAAGAAGGAAGTCCGGTGGGTTTCACCTCTCCGGTGGCCATATCCTTGATGGTGTCGGCCTTGTAGTCCCTTGCGGAAACCACCTTGTAGCCGCCGATCTCCGCCGGCGTATTGTTTCTCAAATGCTCCATGATGGCCTGGATCTTTGCCAGTCCCTCGATGCCGGACAGTCCGATGGACTTCACCGCATCCAGGCAGTAGCCGTACTTCTCGTACATCTCTACCATGGCATCCCACAGGGTCATGTTCTTGGTCTTATAGTAAGCGGCGGCCTCACAGAGGGCAACGGTGGCGGAAACCGCGTCCTTGTCCCTTGCGTAGGTGCCGATCAGGCAGCCGTAGCTCTCCTCCATTCCAAACAGGTAGGTGCCCTTTCCGGTGTGCTCGTTCTTTAACACCTGCTGGCCGATCCACTTAAATCCGGTGAGAACCTCGATAAGCTCCACGCCGTAAGCCTTCGCCACCTCGTCGATTAAGTTGGTGGAAACAATGGATTTTACCACCTGTCCATCCTCCGGGATCAGGTTTCTGGCCTTTTTCTGGCTGAGCACGTACTCACAGAGAAGGGATCCGGACATATTTCCGGTGAGCGGGATGTAGTCGCCGGACTTGCTGTCCTTTACGTATACGCCGAGACGGTCCGCATCCGGGTCTGTGGCCAGCACCAGGTCTGCGTCCTGCTCCTTCGCCAGCTTCAGTCCCAGCTCGAAAGCCTCCTTGGACTCCGGGTTCGGGTAGCTCACCGTGGGGAAGTTGCCGTCCGGCAGCTCCTGCTCCGGAACTACGGTCACATGGGTAAATCCGATCTCCTTTAAAGCTCTGCGCACCGGCAGATTTCCCGTTCCGTGGAGAGGAGTATATACAATCTTGATGCTGTCCTGCATCTGGTCGATGGCATCCTGGTTCACCACCTGGGCTTTTACCTGGGCGATGTATTTATCGTCAATGTCTGCGCCAATAATCTGATATTTTCCAGCCTTCACTGCCTCGTCCACGGTGGTGGTCTTTACGGTGGAGAGATCCTCGATGGCCAGAACCTCCTCCGTCACGCCCTTATCGTGAGGCGGGGTAAACTGCGCGCCGTCCTCCCAGTATACCTTGTAGCCGTTGTACTCCGGCGGGTTGTGGCTGGCGGTGATGTTGATGCCGGCGATACAGCCCAGCTCACGGACAGCGAAGGAAAGCTCCGGGGTGGGGCGCAGGGACTCAAACTTGTAAGCCTTGATGCCGTTGGCAGCCAGAGTCAGAGCCGCTTCCTCCGCGAACTCCGGGGACATATGGCGGGAGTCAAAGGCGATGGCAACTCCCTTTTCCGCTCCGCCCTGCTTGATAATGTAATTGGCAAGGCCCTGGGTAGCGCGGCGGACTACATAGATATTCATGCGGTTGATACCGGCTCCGATGATGCCTCTCAGTCCGGCGGTGCCGAACTCCAGGTCCATATAAAAGCGCTCTTTGATCTCGTTCTCATTTCCGGCGATGGCTTTTAACTCATCCTTCGTCTTTTCGTCAAAATATGGATTGCTCAGCCATTCTTCATAAATTTTCATGTAATCTTTCATTGTTGCTGTCTCCTCCTGAATCCCGCTTGGCTCGCGGAAAAATTTTTCTGCCGGCAAAACACGCTTTTCCACGCGCAGGGGGACAGCAGTAAATCCGTCTGCATCCAGGCACACGCAGATTTACCGCTGCCCCCCTGCACAGCTCATCACCGACGTGGATATTATACAACATTTTGCACAAAAAAGGAAGTATCAACCGCCAATCTGCCGTAAAAAATTCCATCGTTTTTCTTCCTGTTCTTCCAGTTTTTCCAATTTTTCGATGTTTCTCTCCGGAATCCAGGCTTTGTTGGCATTGTAATAAAAATTGATCTGTTTCCAGTATTTCTCCGGATAGAGAAAGAGATAGTACAGGCACTCCCGCTCCCGCCCGGAAAAGGGCAGGGAACGCTGGTAAATGTCCAGCACCGACATCCCCAGGGCGCTGTTCCAGTCGTGTTTTTCCATCACCTTCCGCAGAAAATGATAGAGGTCCGTCACCTGGACGCCCATGTGCATCCGATTAAATTCGATGAAGGCGATGCCGCGGCCGGTCATCAGAAGATGGTGCTGATCCAGATCCCCGTGGCACAAAAAAAGAGCCTGGTCCTTCTCCTCTGTGAAAATCCGTCCCATGCCCTCAGCCGCCGTTTTGGCCTGCTCGTAAAATTTCCCGAATCCGGAAATCACCTGCAGCTCAAAGCCGGTCTTTCGCCGCTTGCCCCGGACAAAGTTCCGGGCGCGCCAGAGCTCCTGGTTGTGGCGGCGCATCTCTCCCGCCAGGGACTCCCCCAGAATGGAGCCCATGCTCCACTCCTCCTTAAAGGGCAGCTCCCGCAGCACCCGGTGCAGGGCCGCGATCCGCTCTGCCGCCTGGAGCACCTCCCTGGTGTCCTTTATGCTGCACTCCCGGTCGGGAAACCAGTCCTTCACAATATATCTGGTGCCGTCGCCGGCGATGGAAAGGAGCCCGTCCTCCCGGTTGCGCACACAGCGGTCCACGGGGATGCGGGCCCTCTCCGCCACAGCTTTCAGCACCTCGTCCTCAAATTCCAGGCGCCGGACCGTCCCCCGGTATTCCTTTACCAGTTTCAGGCCATGGTCGGTCTCGCAGAGCCACGCGCCTCTGCCCTTCCTGGCCGACAACAGCTCCAGATCATATTGCTGCAGAATTTCCATATATTTCTCGTTCACGGCTGCCCCTCCACATTCCTCTTGTTTCCCGCGGGCAGGACTCTCCTGTCCGGCTACTTCTAGGGTATGTGGCTGGGCGGCCTTTTAGAATCGCAGGAGGTATTCTTTTGTGTTGTGCTCCGGATTCTTTAATACCTCGTCCAGCATCCTGGCGAGCCGTTCCCCGATCTGGGGGCCCGGTTTCTCCCCGGCCGCGATCAGGTCTCTCCCCGTCACCGCCAGAGTCTTTAGGGAAATGCAGTCCCCGTCCCGCCGGATCTCCTCCGCCAGGGCCTTCAGCGTCTCCGTCTCCTCCGGAGTGTCCGTGCCAGACGCACACCGGAACTCCAGCAGGCTGTCAAACATCTGGGCGTCCATGGCGCTCATGGCTTTGCGCACCTCGTATTTGTCCGGAGGAAGGGGACGGTTCCACCAGCTCACTAAGAGCTTTGCCCTGGAAATGGTATCGTTGTCCAGTTTCAGCTCCTTTAAAATCTGCTCCGTCTTTCCCCCATCCAACCGCCGCAGGAAGGCTGCCCAGCGGACGGCTTTCTCCGGGGAAAACTCCGGGGTCAGGAAGTTTCGTGGGCGGGAGGAACCGCCGGAGCCCTCCAGCCCCGGATCTCCCGCCTCCGCGAAGTGATCGCTTACGTAGGCGGCGATCCCTGTCTCAAATACTAGGCTCATCCGCTGGGGATGGGGGGATTTTAACAGTTTCGTCAGCTCCACCTGGATCCGCTCCTTGCTCACGTGAACCAGGTTGGGGGCGATCTGTCTCACCGCCGCCATGGTCTCCGCCTCGATGTCAAAGCCCAGCTGGGCGGAAAAGCGGATAGCCCGCAGAATCCGCAGGGCGTCCTCCGTAAACCGGTCCTCTGCCCGTCCCACGCAGCGGATAACCCCTCGTTTCAGATCCTCCATGCCGCCGAACTCGTCCACAATCCCGGTTTTGTGGCTGTAGGCCATGGCGTTGATGGTGAAGTCCCGGCGCTTTAAATCCTCGGTCAGATTGGCGGTAAACTCCACGCTCTTTGGGTGCCTGCCGTCCTCGTACTCCCCGTCGATGCGGTAGGTGGTTACCTCGTAGCCCTGCCGGTTTTCCAGGACCGTCACCGTCCCGTGCTGGATGCCGGTGTCGATGGTCCTGCGAAACAGGGCTTTCACCTGCTCCGGACGGGCGGAGGTGGTGATGTCCCAGTCCTCCGGCGTCCGGCCAAGAAGGGTGTCCCGCACGCAGCCGCCCACGGCGTAGGCCTCAAACCCGGCCGTCTCCAGGGTGTCAATGATCCGTTCTACTGCCTGAGGGATCTCCATTAATACGCCTTCCCCCAATATACCATCTTCGTGGCCGGTTTTCCGCAGCACACGCACTTATCGGAAATCTGCTCCTGAGCGAAGGGCATACAGCGGGAAGTGGCGCCTGTCAGCTCCTTGATCTTGTCCTCACACTCCTGGCAGCCGCACCACATGGCCTTCACAAAGCCCGGTTTCTCCTCCACGGTCTTCTCAAACTCCTCCAGAGTCGTAGCGGTGTAGGTGTGGGCATCCCGGTGAGTTCTCGCTCTCTCCAGCAGGTTTGCCTGGATCTCGTCTAACAGCTCGCCCACCTTCGTCTCCAGCTCAGAGAGGGCCACTGTAACCTTCTCGTGGGTATCGCGGCGAACCAGGATGGCCTGTCCGTTTTCAATGTCTCTCGGCCCGATCTCCACCCGCACCGGAATTCCACGCATCTCGGACTCGCTGAACTTCCAGCCCGGGCTCTTGTCGGAATCGTCCACCTTTACGCGGAAGTTGGACAGTACGCCCTTTAACTCAAAGGCCTTGTCCAGCACGCCCGCCTTCTGCTGCTGAATGGGCACGATCACCACCTGGGTGGGAGCGATGGCCGGCGGGAGCACCAGGCCGTTGTTGTCGCCGTGCACCATAATGATGGCGCCGATGAGACGGGTGGTCATGCCCCAGGAGGTCTGGTGAACGTATTTTAACTTATTGTCCTTGTCGGAGAACTGGATGCCGAAGGCCTTGGCGAAACCGTCGCCGAAGTTGTGGCTGGTTCCGGACTGGAGAGCCTTGCCGTCGTGCATCAGCGCCTCGATGGTGTAGGTGGCTTCCGCCCCCGCAAATTTCTCCTTATCCGTCTTGCGGCCGCGGATCACCGGCATGGCCAGCACCTGCTCGCAGAAATCGGCGTACAGGTTCAGCATCTGAATGGTTCTCTCCTCTGCCTCCTCCGCCGTGGCGTGAGCGGTGTGACCCTCCTGCCATAAGAACTCTCTGGAACGAAGGAACGGACGGGTCGTTTTCTCCCAGCGCACTACGGAGCACCACTGATTGTAGAGTTTCGGCAGGTCACGGTAGGAATGGATGTCCCTGGCGTAGAAATCGCAGAACAGCGTTTCTGACGTGGGGCGGACACACATTCTTTCCTGCAAAGGCTCCAGGCCGCCGTGGGTCACCCAGGCCACCTCCGGCGCAAACCCTTCCACGTGGTCCTTCTCCTTCTGAAGCAGGCTCTCCGGGATGAACATGGGCATATACACGTTCTGCACTCCCGTCTCCTTAAACCTCTTGTCCAGCTCCTTCTGGATGTTCTCCCAGATGGCGTAGCCGTCCGGCTTGATGACCATGCAGCCCTTTACGCTGGAGTAGTCGATCAGCTCTGCCTTTTTCACCACATCCGTATACCACTGGGCAAAATCCTCCTCCATGGACGTGATGGCTTCCACTAATTTCTTGTCGTTTGCCATGATTGTTCTCCTTTTCTTCTTTCTTCCTGATAATGAATTTTGAATTGCAGGCGGGGACGGAGATATACGCTTTTGTTTTCCTGCGCGAGGCGCTCATCTGTTTCCCTGATACCGGGCTGGTCTCAGCATCAAAAACTCTCCCGCAGGCAAGCCTGCATCGGATTTTTGATCCTGAACCCCTGGTATCAAGCAAAAAGAGCGCCCCAGCCCCCTCTCTGCAAAAAAGGGACCGAAACGCTCGGCGGTACCACCCAATTTAGCGGCGCGTCCGGCTCCTTCGGGAATTTCCCCGGTTCCTTCTGCCCGCTCACCTCATGATCCGTTAACGCCGGGATACGCCGCATTCCTCATGCGGGGCTCCAAGGCCGGTTCAGCATTCAGGGACACGGAAACCTCTCACCAAACGGCCTCCTCTCTGGATGTGTATAAATACCTACTATTCCTTTTCACTGCCTTTGTCTTTTGTAGGTTGATTCTACGCCATTTTCCGCCGGTTGTCAACCGCTGTTTCCCGGTTAAATGGGGATACGCCCGAAAGGGCGATAAAACGTGCCCGCTCCCAGCTGCAGTGTCCTATTTCCCGTCCCGCAGACGGCCGGCTATTTTGGCGCGGTCATGTTCCGGGATGTCTAAGGCGGCCATGGCCTGCTCCGCTGTGAGATTTAAGTTTTTGATCAGGTTTTTTATTCCTTCCAACTGGGCGTTTTCCGTTGCCTCCTCATTCATTTTTCTAATCGCCTCACACACATTGATCGCCTCCTCGTCGCTTTTTATGGTGAGTTTTGCGTTGACACAGGTATTCAGCACCTCTACTTCTTCCCTGCCCAGCACCACATCCGCCCCGTCGCCGTTTAACCAGCGTTCCATCCTTTCCTTATCTCTGGAATACTTAATAAATGTCAGCACATTCCCAAGGGAAGTGTGAAATTTCCCGAAATCCTGTTCCGGAATATCCGCCGGGGCTACCAGATGAACGCGGTAATCCGGAATCATAGCCAAAATCGCCGGATCGTCCACATCCATCATCTCATGAAGGGACAGGGGCGCATCCCATTCGTCCGGGGAGAATAAAATCATCAGCGTAATCACTGGCAGGAGCTTATCCTCTCTGTAAAACCCTGACAAAAATTCCCCTTCCCTGCGCCCCTTATAATCCTTTTCCTTCCGGTGTTTTTTCGCTGCCCGCTCCACCTGGTTCACATACTGCAGCACATCATACAGAAGATTCTTCACAGGGGCCGCATAATGGACGGCGGACTGGTTTTCGATTCCCAGCAGCAAATACGCCGCCCTCCCGTCCTCCATAGCCGCCAGCCCTTTAAACACATCCCTGTATTTCTGCACCGGTTTCCCTGTCCGGTCCGTTCCATGGGGAAATGACAGCTCTGCTGTATCCAGCTCGTGAAGGCGTTCCGCAGAAATCACCTGCTTTCCTCCGTATAAATAGAAGTTAAACGCATCGGCAAACACCTCATTCTGTCTGGTATACGCTTTTGTCGCCGTGTCGGCTTTTCCCATCCCCATCCCTTTCCTTTCCGTATTTTTACTATATCATATGAGAAAATTGGTTTCAAGACAGACCTGGCTCCCGGCTGAGTGGAGCCAGGTCTAAAGAAAGTAAAATCGCCTTCTATTTCCCGTCCCGCAGACGGCCGGCTATTTTGGCGCGGTCATGTTCCGGGATGTCTAAGGCGGCCATGGCCTGCTCCGCTGTGAGATTTAAGTTTTTGATCAGGTTTTTTATTCCGGCCAGCTGGGTGTTTTCCGTCGCCCTTTCCGTCGCCTTCTCCACAGCCTCCTCATTCATTTTTCTAATCGCCTCACACACATGGATCGCCTCCTCGTCGCTTTTTATGGTGAGTTTTGCGTTGACACAGGCGTTCAGCACCTCAACTTCTTCCCTGCCCAACACCACATCCGCCCCTGTCACAAGCCCCCTGACTGCTCTCTCTCACAACCCCACTTCAGAGATTTCACAGCTTTTTCGGACGCTCACATTAGAAAGCCCCGGTATGTAGTCCGTAAACGCCAGGATACTCCATATCTGGATATTCCTGTATCTACCATACCACACCGGCCAGTCCATTTCAAGAGCGGCCACAAGACTCTGGTTCCCCTGAGAGACATTTCACTGAAATGAGGCCGCCGGAGGCTCCTTGGGCCGCCTCTCTCACTGCGTCTCAGCCCCCAGGAAGGCGTCGATTCTCGTCTTCACATTCTCCTGAAGGTTGCGGTAAAAGAACTGGTAATCGTACAGATGGTAAACGCCGTCCTCGAAAATAGAAAGCCCCGCCGGGTACTCCTCCGGCGTCACGTCCGTCACCTTAAGCGCCCCCCGCTCCGGGTCAATATAGGCGCCGGTCAGCTCCGGGATCTCAGAAGTGATTTCCCCGCTGTAATTGGTGAAACAGGCGCCCAGATTCAGGCTCTTATCCGCCGCGGTGCCGTCCGTTTTCCAGTTCAGGGGATTGATGGCCAGCGTTTTCGTCCCCGCCGGAATCATGAGGGAATCGCCGACAGATTCCGCCTCAGAATTAAAGGAAACGATCACGCCGGTGTCATCCGCCCCGGCCGCCACCCGCAGATGGGGATACTGGGAAATCTCCTCCTCCGTAATGCTCCATCCGATGGCATAGCAGGCCACCAGCTGGTCCATGAGCTCCTGGCTGGCGAAACAGTCCTTCATCAGGCGGATGCTAAGATCCGCTCCCTGGGAAAATCCGGCCAGAATAATGGGACGGCCGTGGTTTTCATTCTCCCAGTAGTATTCAAAGGCGGCCTTCACATCCTCGTAGGCAATGTCCAGATAAGGCTCCCGGTCCGCCGCATCCATCTCATACACATTTAAGCCGATCTGGCGGTAATAGGGGGCAAAAAAGCGGCTGTCTCCATCGTAAATTCCCTTTTCCATGCGGATGGCGCCCACGAAACTCTCCTTGGTGTCATCATCGGACAGAGACATATTGCAGGCGTCCTCAGATCCCCCGTAAACAGATGGGCAGATAAAAAAGACGTCCGCCGTTTTACTGTCCTCCTCCGGCTCCCAAAACGCCCAGTTTGCCACATCCCCGTAGTCCGGAACGCCGGAAATAAGTTCCTCCCACTCTCCGGCGGCCTGGGTCTCCTCCTCCTCGGCCTGCTCAGTGACCTGCTGGGAAACGGAGGTCTGTGTCCCATCCGCCTCCGGCGCCTTCGGAGCGCAGGCCGTCGCCAGCCCCATGGCCATAACGAGAAGGGCAAACCATTGTTTCCATACCATTTTCTGTTTCTTCATTTTTTCTCCTCCCTTTTCTTTTGCGGAAGTTTCCGGTTTTTCTCCAGCGTTTCTCCCGCCTTTCCCGTTTTGTACGTTTACTATACTATACAGGCAAGTCCTTTTCAAGCTGGGACAGGCTCCCTCCTTTCCTCCACAAATTCCCCCGCCCCCGTTGCCCGGCCCGCCCTCCTGTGCTACAGTTTACCAAAGCGGACAGAAAAAGCGAGGATTTCTCTCCTCCAATGGTCTAAACTATGTGTATGTGCAGGAGGCATGGATATGGAATGGTTGAAACATTTAAGCGACGCCATCGCGTACATCGAGGAGCATCTGACGGACGAGATCTCCATTGAGGAGGCCGCCGGGATCGCCGGCTGCTCCGTCTATTATTTTCAGCGGCTCTTTACCTTCGCCGCCGGGATCAGCCTGGGGGAGTACATCCGCCGCCGGAGAATGTCCCAGGCGGCGCTGGAGCTGCAGCGCGCCGGACGGCGGGTGCTGGACGTGGCCTTGACCTACGGCTACTCCTCCCCCACCTCCTTCAACCGGGCGTTTCAGGCGGTTCACGGCATTCCGCCGGCAGCGGCAAAAAATAAGGAGGCCCCCCTCCGCCTCTACCCGCCCATCCATTTTTCCGTGCAGATCACAGGAGGAAACGCCATGACCTACCACATCACCAGAAAAGAGGCATTTTCCATCACCGGCATCCGCATCCCCCTGACTCCCGACCCGGAGAGAAATATGAGGATCATCCCCGCTTTCTGGCAGAAAGCCTTCTCTCAGGGCCGGTTCGGGACCATCTGCGGGCTGGCGGAGCGCTCAGGAGGAAATGCGGGGGCCGGCCCCGAAGGAATCCTCGGCGTCAGCGTCTATGAAGGCCCCCAAAACCGTTTTTACTACATCGCCGCTGCCGGCAGCCATCCGAAGGAAGACGGAATGTTTGAGTACCGGATCCCCGCCGCCACCTGGGCGGTGTTTGAAAACAACGGCCCGTTTAAAGAGGAGGTCCAGACGGTGTTTCGCCGCTTTTCCACGGAATGGCTGCCCTTCTCCGGATATGAGTACGCCGGACTGCCGGACGTGGAGGTGTACCCCGCCTGCCGGGAGCGGCCGGCCCTGGGCCTTTCCCAGGTCTGGTTTGCCCTGAAGGATCCCCATTCCCCAACATAACTCAAAACGTACGCGCTGCAGCACACCCGCGCCGGAGCGCAGCTGCGCCAGCGACCAGTTTCCCATGGGCGGAGTACGCCTCCCGCCGGAGGCTTTGAGGTTGGGCGAGAAATAGGAAACGCATTTTCCTACTATGACATCCGAAAGGAGAACCCTATATGGACGCAATCCGCGTAACCCACGTGACAAAACAATATCCCAACGGCGTTTTAGCCCTGAAAGGCCTGAGCCTGTCCGTACAGACGGGAGAGATCTTTTCCCTGTTAGGCGAAAACGGCGCCGGCAAATCCACCCTGATCCGCATTTTGACCACATATCTGCGCCCCACCTCTGGGGAAGTCACCGTCCTCGGCCGCGACGTGGTCAGAGAGGGAGCCGCCGTCCGCTCCCGCATCGCCTGCGCCGCCCAGCAGGTTTCCCTCGACTCCCACCTCTCCCTGACGGAGAACATGAGATTTCAAGCCCGGCTGTACCGGATCCCGAAAGAGGAGGGAAAAAGGCGTATGGAGGAGCTGATTTCCGCCTTCGGCCTGGAGGAATTCCGGAACCGTCCGGCAGCCGCCTGCTCCGGCGGCGTGAAACGGCGGCTGGACATCGCCCTAGCCATCCTGTCCCATCCGGGCATCCTGTTTTTAGATGAGCCCTCCGCCGGCATGGATGTCCGCTCCCGGCTGACCATGTGGGAAATGTTAAAACAGATCCGGAAGGAGTTTGGCACCACCATCCTTCTGACCACTCATGACCTGGAGGAGGCCGGCTGCCTTAGCGACACCGTCTGCATCATAAAAGACGGGAGGGAGGCGGCTCAGGGATCGCCGGAGGCGTTAAAATCTGTCCTTCGCCGGGATATGGTCTGCGTCCAGTTTTCCTCCGGGGATGAGGCCAGACGGTATCTGCCTCTGTTTTTGGAGGAGTTTCCCCAGAATAAGCCCTTCGTCCGGGACCGGGAGATCTTCTGGAACGCCGCCGGGGGAGACGGCGGCATCGGGCCGGCGGCGGCCTTTCTTTTGCGGCAGCGCCTCCCCTTTGTGGGGGTGCGGATCGCCAGGCCCTCCATGGAGGACGTGTTCCTGCGCCTGACCCAGGGGGAAATGAGAGAGGAGGAAACGACATGGACACGCTGACGATTTTCCGCCGGGCGGTGGGCTGGCGGTTTCACAACAGGATTACCATCGCGGTTACCCTGCTGCAGCCAATGCTGTGGCTGGTGCTCTACAGCCTGACGGCCGGCCCTGCCATGAAACTTCAGGGAATTGAAAACTATACCGCGTTCCTCTTTCCCGGATTGGTGGTGCTGGTGAGCTTTTCCGCCTGCGGCAGCGGCGGGATGATGAACTATATGATGAAGGCGGACGGCAGCTTTTACCGCATTCTCACCGCCCCCGTCCGGCGGGGCTCCATTGTGCTGGGGCAAATGCTGGAGGCGGTGCTGTGCTCCCTGTTTGAGGTGGCGGTGATGGCGGTCATCAGCCTGTTTTTCTCCGTAAAATTTCCCCAACCCCCCGGATGTCTCGTTCTCCTTCTGGTTCTCGCCGGCTGCGGGGCCTTTCTGGCCGCGGGCCTTTCCTACGGCATCAGCCTGGCTCTGCCCAATGAGATGATTTACGAGACGGCCATGAACGCCCTGGCGCTGCCGGTATTCTTTCTCAGCGCGGCCCTCTTTCCCGCCAGTCAGGCCCAAGGGGTACTGGGCATCCTCATCCGCCTCAATCCCTTCACCTACCTGATCGGCTCCATGCGGGCCCTCATGGTTCGTGGAGAGATCCATCCCCGGGAGACCGCCGCCGTGATCCTGGGCTTTCTCCTTCTGGGCGTCCTCGCCTTCCGGTGGTCAGCGGGACTGCTGGAAAAAGAGACAAGACGGTAAACGGCTGCAACGCCGCCGCGAAATCCCGCGGAAATACTGCCCTCACGACACAGAAAAAGACCGAGGAAAACCGGTTCAAGCGTTCACAGCTCCGTTTTTCCTCGGCCTTTCTTCTTATTTATATGAGTTTAAATCTTTTATATGGGTGTATACCAGTTTCCCCGCCGCCCTGCTGCCGCGGTTTTTCTGAACCGTTCCCCCTTTTTCTAATGCCCGTCCCACGTCCTCTGTGCCGGAACCACCATCAGCTCCACTCCCGTGGCCCGCACTGCCTCCTCCATGGCGGGATCCAGGCCGCTGTCGGTGACTATGGCGCTCACCTCCTGGAGGGCGCAGATCTTCACCAGGCTGGCCTTTCCGAATTTGCCGGAATCCGCCAGCACCACCGTCTGGCTGGCCAGCTGCCGCATCTGATTCTGTACCCTGGCCTCGCTGAATCCCTGGTCCGTCAGTCCCACGGAGGGGTGCACGCCGCTCACGGACATAAACAGCACGTCAATGTGAAGGCGGTCCAGCATGGTGGAGAAATCATTTCCCAGGGACAGCTCCTCCTTATTTAAAATCCCTCCCACCAGAATCACCGTAAAATCCGGGCAGTTCACCAGGGCCAAGGCGTTCTGGATAGAGTTGGTGATCACCGTGAGGGAGCGGAACCGGGCAGCCAGCTCCTTTGCCATCAGCAGGCTGGTGCTGCCGTAGTCCAGGGCCACCACCTGCTTTTCCTTCACCAGGCCGGCCGCCAGGCTGACTATGGCGGATTTCTCCTCCATCCGCTGCGCGTTGCGCGCCTCTAAGGATACGTACGTCTCCACCGGCTCCGCCACCAGTTTCTGAGATACCGGCACGGCCCCTCCGTGTACCCGCTCCAGCATCCCGGACTGTTCCAGGCAGTCCAGATCCTTCCGGACCGTCTCCGAGGAAACCGCCATCACCTCCACCAGCTCCGAGGTACGGACCGTGCCGTCCTTTTTCAATAATTCCATGATCATTTTGTGCCGTTCCTGCGCCAGCATGATTTTCCCTCCCCTTTCGCTCTGTCTTCTATTGTCTGAAAGCGCCGTGTATTCCGCCCCTTTTTCCGCCGCAAACCGTTGGGGACAGGGGCCGTTCTCACGGCCGGATTTTTCCCATCACCATTATAACCAAATAAACGCCCCTTTTATAGTATCATATTCCACAAAATTTCTTTTTATATTTGGATATTTCGTTGAAAATCTGTGTTTAGTTGTGTTTATGCTTGATTTCCCAACAAATAGCAGATATAATCAAACCACATTTACAAATTCGTTGCCAAATTCCCAAAAAACAGCAGCAAAACGAAAGGAGAAACAAAGAAATGAGCAATGAAATGAAATCAAAAGCAATGAAGGCAGCGCCTAACCGCTGGTTTGTGTTCTGCATTCTCACCTTGTCCGGAGGAATCGCCTTCAAGCTGTCCTCCATGAAGGATATGTTCTACGTCCCCATGCAGCAGTTCATGGGGCTGACCAACACCCAGATCGGAGGCGCCTTAAGCGCCTACGGCATCGTCCAGACCATCGGACTGATCGCCGGTATTTACATCTGCGATATGTTCAGCAAAAAGTATATGATCGGCGGCTCTCTCATCGGACTGGGCGCTGTGGGCGTTTACCTCTCCACCTTCCCCGGCTACTGGGGATTCCTGGTGGGATTCGGCATCATGGCCATCCTGGGAGAAGTCACCTACTGGCCCGTTCTTTTAAAGGCCATCCGCCTGCTGGGAGATGAGAAGACCCAGGGACGGATGTTCGGATTTCTGGAAATGGGACGGGGCATCGTGGACGTGATCATCGCCTCCACCGCTCTGGCGATTTTTAAGGCCATGGGCGAAGGCGCTCCCGCCCTCAGAGGCGGGCTGCTGTTTCTGTCCGCGGCCACTGCCGCGGCCGGCGTTCTCTGCCTGATCTTCGTTCCCAACGATGAAAAGCGGGTGAGTGCCGACGGCAAGGAAGTAAACAAGGCTCAGGCTGCCTTCGGCGGTATGATTCAGGCCGTAAAAAGCGTGGACATTTGGGCTGTCGCCCTCAATGGATTTGTAGTATATTGTATTTACTGCGGGCTGACCTACTTCATCCCCTTCTTAAACCAGATTTACCTCCTTCCCGCCACCGCCGTGGGAATGTACGGCATCATCAACCAGTACGGCTTAAAAATGGTGGGCGGCCCCATCGGCGGCTTTATGTCCGATAAGGTGCACAAGTCCGCCGCCAAGCACATCCGGGTAGGATTCCTGGTGTGTGCCATCGCCATGGCCCTCTTTCTCATGGTGCCCCACCAGTCTCTGGGAGAGAGCGGAAACTGGGTTCTGGGAGCGGCCTGCACCCTGAGCTTTGGAGCCATCGTATTCACCATGCGGTCCGTCTTCTTCGCTCCCATGGATGAGGTAAAAGTCCCTGCGGAAATCACCGGCGCGGCCATGAGCTTAGCCTCCCTGGTGATCTACCTGCCAAACGCCTTCGCCTACGTGATGTACGGCAGCTTTTTAGACCGCTATCCCGGCATGGCAGGGTTCCGCATTGTATTCACCATTATGATCGGATGGGCAGTCATCGGCCTGTTTGTATCCACATTCTTGATCCACCGGATCAAAAAGCACCAGAAAAACGCGCAGTAAACGGAAATAAGGAGGACTGGAAACATGATAAAACTGGGATTGGACACGGAGAGCCTTCACCTGTGGTTTCAGAATAAGCGGATGGACATTTTCGGATTCATCGAGACGGCCCACGAATTCGGCCTGGACGGGGTGATGATCAACATCATCAGCGACTACGGCCTGGACCCGGAATGGGGCACCCTGGAAAGCTGTGACCCGGAACACCTTGCCAAAGTAAAGGCGCTCCTGGAAAAGTACCATATGTACGCCGAAATCGCCACCAAGGGCATCACCTACAGCCATCTGGTAAAGGTGCTGGACGTGGCGGAGGCCATCGGCGCCGACATTATCCGCACCGACATTCCCATCACCTTAAACAGCGATCAGGAGCGGAAAACGGGAGGAGAGGGAAAATACGACCTGGGAAAAATCCGTCTGGACTTTGATCCCGCCGTGTTCGACCAGGCAGTGGCCACCCTCCAGGAAATCATCCCGCAGCTGCAAAAGCGCCGCATCAAGATCGGCCTGGAAAACCACGAGTACGAGACCTCCGAGGAGCTGGTGGACGTGGTGAAACGGTTAAACAGCCCCTGGATCGGCCTGCACTATGACTTCGGCAATTCCATGATGGCCTGGGAGGACCCGGAAAAGGCGGCCCGCAACATGGCCCCCTACACCGTGACCACCCATTTTAAAGACCACATCGTCATCCCCTGCCCGGAGGACAAATACGGCTACGTGGTCTGCGGAGTGCCGGCGGGCGAAGGACATATGGATCTGCCCCGTCTCCTCTCCGTGCTCCTAGACCACTCCTCCATCACCCGTCTGAACGTGGAGATGTGTTATCCTTACTGCGCCCAGTTTAAACGCTCCCCCGGCGCAGGGGGCATTGATCACGTGGGAGAAGGCTGTTTCGCCGTGGAACCGCCCCTCTTTGACCCCCAGGTGATCCAGCCCAGCCAGTACTACTATCCCCAGGAAATTTCCCAGGAGCTTCTGGAGGAATTCCTGATCAAACAGATGGACGGCGCAAGGGCCAGCGCAGAGTACGCCAAAAAGCTCTGCCGGGAATACGCCGGCCGCTGACTCTGTTAAAGGAGGACCGCCATGGACCAACTGTTTCGCGCTCTGACTGCTTTTGACAACTGGCTTTGGGGCAACTGGCTTTTATTCGTACTGCTGGGGGTTGGCCTTCTGTACACGGCGGTGACCGGTTTTGTACAGATCCGCCACTTCCCCTACATATTCCGCAAATGCCTGCTGGAACCGTTAAAATCCCGGCAGGCGGATCCCAGGGAGGCCGGCTCCATTTCCTCTTTCCAGGCGCTCTGTACGGCAGTGGCCTCCTGTGTGGGAAGCGGAAACATCATCGGCATTTCCACTGCCGTCCTGGCCGGCGGCTTGGGCGCCATTTTCTGGATGTGGGTGGCGGCGTTTTTCGGCATGGCCACCAAATACGGGGAAATCATCCTGGGACTGATGTACCGGGAAAAGGACGAGGAAGGCGCCTGGGTGGGCGGCCCCATGTACTACATCAAAAAAGGGCTTAAGGCTCCCTGGCTGGCGGCCCTGTGCGCCATATTTATGATCGTTCAGATCATCGGCGGAAACTTCATCCAGTCCAACACCATCAGCGGCGTCATGAAGGAAAGCTTTTCCGTTCCTTACCCGGTCACCGGGGCGGCCCTGGTGATTTTCATCTTCGTCATCACCCTGGGCGGCTTAAAACGGCTGGCCCATGTGACCCAGCGGCTGGTTCCCTTTATGGCGGGCCTTTACGTGGCCGGCGGCCTTCTGATCATCTTGGCAAATATCTCCCTGGTGCCCGGCGTCCTCTCCTCCATCGTAAGAGGGGCCTTCGGCCTGGACGCCATGGCAGGCGGGGCGGCAGGCAGCATGATCATGGCCATGCAGCGCGGCGTGGCAAGGGGACTTTACTCCAACGAAGCCGGCGAAGGCTCCGCGCCGGTGATCCACTCCGCCGCCTCCGTCCGCCATCCGGCCGTACAGGGCATGACCGGCGTGATCGAGGTGTTTCTGGATTCCTTTGTGATCTGCACCATCTCCGGCCTGGTCCTCGGGGTCACCGGGGTGCTGGAGACAGGCGCCCCCGCCAGCGTGCTGGCGGTCCACGCCTTCGGCTCCATCTGGCCGCCTCTGCGGTATGTGGTGTCCATCAGCATTCTCATGTTTTCCAGCACCACCCTTATGAGCCAATGGTATTTCGGCTTTGTGGGGCTGAACTACCTCTTTGGACGGCGGGTGGCGGAGAAGTTTAAATACGTGTTTCCCCTGTTCTGCATCGCCGGGGCCATGGCGGCCATCGACCTGGTGTGGACCATCCAGGACATCGCCCTGGGCCTTCTGACCATTCCCAACCTGGTGGCCATGATTTTCCTGTTCCCGAAGGTGCGGGCCGCCTCCAGGGAATTCTGACAGTCGCCGGAACGGTTTTCTTCTTAAGATCGAAGGAAACGGGCGAGACTGCGCAAAGGGCCATCTTCCTCCGCCCGGAGCCCGTCTCCCCCGGTACTGCCGGTGTGCTGATGGGAAGGAAATGATTTATGACGCAAGGGAGGTGTGACAAGTTGCTGTCACATCTCCCTTTTCTTTGATTTGTTTGATTTTTCTGTGGTTTTGGCCGGACTAGGCCTCCTCCTTCCCCAGCAGCACCTCCACTGCCTCCCGCAGCGTCTCTTTTTCTCCCACATTCCCTGGGAAGATCACGTAAGGGATTCCGGGAAAAGTGCTTTCCGGTCCAGTCTTCCAGACCGGGATTCCAAGGCGGATCTGCCCCAGAACCGTGGCCTTTTTCACCCGCAGCGCCTTGGTGCCCACATCGCTGGAGGTGATCCCTCCCTTGGCCACCACAAAGGCCGGAACTACCTTCAGCTTTCCCACCAAGGACTGTACCGCGTCGGAAATCTTTACAGACCGGAGCAGGGCCTGCTCCGGAGTATCTCCTTCCAGGGACAGCAGGCGGCGTTTCGTGTAGACCACCACGGTCTTTCCGCCGGCGATGAAAGCCTCCTCCTTTGCCACCGTAGCCTCCACTTCCTTGGCGAAGGCCTCGTCGTCCAGCACCAAATCGGAATTAAACTCCAGAAACTCCACGCCCTCCAGACGCTTTAACTCCTCCAGCTGGCTGGTGGTCTTCTGCGTGTGGGAGCCTACCACCACAATCCCTCCATGACTGGTCTCCGTCTTCACCATCTCACTTCTGGTTAAGAGGGCCTTGTCGGAAATTCCCGCAAACTCCTTCACAAACCCGGCGGCAGTGCGGAACAGATACCGGCGGCCCTGAGCCATGGCCCGATACAGGCAGGTGCAGAAAATCTTCAGATCGCAGGCGTCAACAGCGTTTACCACCACCTTGCCGTAATTCCTCACAGCCAGCAGTTTCTCCGTAATCCCTTCGTAGTCCAGCCCCCGCAGCTCCTCCAGCGAAATCTCCGTCACGTCCTCCTTCCGGTAAACACCGCCGGTTTTTTCTTCTATGTATTCCCGAAGATTGGAGGCCCGGTATCCAAAGGTCTTATCCTTCGCGAACTCCGTCTCCCCGGCGGGAACCAGTTCTTCCCCGTACCGGACATAGTGGACACCGCCTATGGTGAAACGGCCGCCTTCTTTAAAATACGGGCATAAAATCTCCCCGTCCACAGGCCTTCCGCCCTCCTCCATGGTCTGGCGCAGCAGATCTGTCTCCAGAGGATAATGGCCCCGCAGCGTGGAATCCCCACGGCTTACGATCACATAATCCCGCCCCAGCTCCCTGGCCACCTCAGCCACAGTCCGCCCGATCTCCAGGTGGGCCCTGGTGGTCTGGTCCACTGTAAAGCCTCTGGAATTGGTGAGAATGTAAAACGCCCGATTTTCCTCCTCAAACCCCGCCCGGACGCTCTCACGGGTCCAGTCCGTATATACGGAAATGCCGTGGACCGTCTGCACGCCGGTGGGATCGTCGTCCAATACGATAATCTTATGGTGATCCTTCTGTATCTCCGTTTCCAGAGCCGCTTGGACAGCGGCCCCGTCTACTCTGGGAAATTGTTCCAGTATTTCCGCTCTCATGTCGTTTCCCCCTTATCGGTTGATGTTTAGCCACGCCCTGGCCTCCGCCGGGGTCATGGGCTCCTTGTCCATGGCCCGCAGAAGTTTCACCGTCTTCTCCACCAAAGGCACGTTGGTCTCCGCCTGGGTGACGGCGTCCAGATAACGGCTGTCCTCAAAGCCAATGCGGACGGTTTTTGCCCCCATACCCACAGCTCCCGCGATCAGGGAAAAATCCCTCCGGTTGGCGTGAGTGATGCCCCAGACAGCCTTTTCCGGGATCATCTGGATCATGGCGGCCAGAGCCTGGGGCGTGGCCGGGGCCTCGCCCTCATGGCCCAGCACGATACTGAACAACACCGGCTCCACAAAGGAATATTTCTCCATCAGTTTCTTCATCGTCCAGGTGTGGCCAATTTCAAAGGTCTCCACCTCCGGGGTCTTTTTCTGCTTTAAAATCTCCTGCACGCAGTATTCCACATCGTCGATAGGGTTGCAGTATACCGCCTTTCCCAGGTTCGTGGAACCCACATTTAAGGAACAGGCCTCCACCAGATCGGAATACAGCGGCACGCACCGCTCTTTCATATTCAGATTAGAGACGCCGCCGGTGGAAACTTCAATAATAATGTCCGAATCCCTGCGGATCATCCTTAAAGTCTCCTCCAACAGGCTCATATCCGGGGTCAGATTCCCCTCCTGATCCCGCACGTGCAGGTGAACCATAGCGGCTCCTGCCTGGTAGCAGTTATACACGTCCTCCGCGATCTTCTCCGGAATGATCACCTTGTCCGTGGCCGCTACCGGCGCCACCGAGATCATTACTTTATTGTCCATATTGCTCATCTGATATACAGCCTCCTTCTTCTGTTTTACTCGTACAGCACCTGGGCGATCAGCACCAGAGGCTCCTGCCCCTCGCAGGCAATCTCGTGGGTGTCTCCCGGCTGGGCGGCGATCATGTCGCCAGGTGCCAGGTGCTGAGTCTCCCCATTAATTTTATGGACAGCCCGCCCGCTGACAATCACCATGGTTTCCATCTCCTGCTCATGAGTGTGGCTCCCGATGGTGACGCCGGGTTTTAAGGTGTGACGCACGTAGGCCCTCCCTTTTCCCATCATTTCCTCCGGAGCGTATAACAGCTTTTCCATGAAAACGGTTCCCTTCCCGCCCATACAGCCCTCGATGGGAGTCACCTCCAACTCCTGTTTTTTCCTATAAATCATAACAAGGTCCTCCTCCTATCCATTTTCTCCTCAGCCGGAAACAGTACGCGGCAGAATGACATAAAAGTGTACGCAGCAGCGCACACTAGCGCCGGAGCGCGGCTGCGTACACAGCCATTTTCCTCTGCGCGGAATGCCCCTCCTTGCGGAGCATTCTTGTTTAACAGGAAACGAAGTTTCCTGTTAAACAAGAAAAGCGGCAGATATTGGTACTCCAACATCTGCCGCCTGTCTTATTCGTTCAACTGCATCCAGTAATGGTAATGCTCCTCCACCACCTCGGAGATCTTAGACGCGTCCCGCTCCCGCAAAAGCCGCATGATCCTCCGGTGCAGGTCCAAAAATCGCTCCTGGGCCCCCTCAGTGAGAAACCGGTCAATGGTCATGGTTCGGGAGCGTCGGGTCACCTTGTCCACGTAGTTGCAGATCGCCTCCAGCATGGTATTCTCCGTGATTCCCACGATGGCCATATGAAAGGCCACATCCGTTTCGTAGATTCGGCGCACCTGCACCTCCTCGGCCTGAAACTCCCGCTCCAGGTCCTCGAATGCCCGCTCAATCTCCTCCATCTTATCATTCTGCATTTCCTCTGCCTTCAGTTTCTCAATGGCCAGCTGAAGAATCCCCACGTCGATCACCTTCCGAAGTCCGATGATCTGGCTGCTGGCGTCCTTCTGCAGAATGATCCCGTAGAGGACAGGATAAAGCATTTTACTGTCGTATTCCTGGCTGACAAATGTTCCTTCCGCCCGCCGGATGTGGACGACCCCATAGGCCTCCAGTATTTTCACCGCTTCCCGGACAGAATTTCTTCCGACGCCCATGGAGTCCGCCAATTCGGCCTCCGTCGGCATCTTATCTCCTGGTTTCAGCTCTCCATTGATGATCGCGTTGGTGATGTTGTCCACGATCTTTGTCACAACGGACTTGCCGCCCACGGATTCTTTCAAAAAACTTCTGGTTTCCATTCTGCCCCTCCTTCACGTTTCATGCTTTTTAGTATACAACATCTAAAAAGGAGGCGCAATCATTCTTTACCTTTTTTAAGGTTCCTTCCCTTAAGCTCCCGGGATCAGGCAGGTGGCCAGCCACGGTACGTACGTGATCACAAACAGGGCTACCAGGGACATAAGCAGCAGAGGCACCATCTTTCGGCAAATATCCTCGAACTTCACCTGTCCGATGTCCGCGGCCACATAAAGGTTGGGGCCCACCGGCGGCGTCACCTGACCGATGGACAGGTTCAGCACCAGGATCACGCCCAGATGGATCATGTTAATATCCAGAGCCTTGGCGATCGGCATAATAATCGGCACCAGGATGTAAAGGGCACTGGTGTTGTCCATCACGCAGCCTGCGCACAGGAACACGATGTTGATGATGAACAGCATAACGTACTTGTTGTCCGTCAGAGTCAGAGCCATCTCCGTCAGGGAGGCGGCGATCCCCTGCTGAGTCAGCACCCAGGAGAAGATCCCGGCATTCATGATGATTAACAGAATCATACCGGTGGTCTTAGCCGTGGAAAACAGAGTCTCCTTTAACTCCTCCAGATGGAGCTCCTTGTAAATGAACACTCCCACAATGAAACTGTACACCACAGCCACTGCCGCGGCTTCCGTGGGAGTAAAAATTCCGGCGTAGATACCGCCCAGCACGATCACCGGGCTTAAAAGTCCCCAGACGGTGTCCAGGAACATCTTCCAGAGCTCACCGGCAGTGGCCCGCTTGGTATCGCCCTTCCAGCCATGCTTTTTTGCCTGGACCCAGACGGCAATACAGAGCATCAGGCCGAAAATCAGCCCCGGAACGATACCGGATAAGAACAGATCTCCGATGGATTCCCCGGTGATCATGCCGTAAATGATAAACGTAATACTGGGCGGAATCACCGTTCCCAGAGAACCGGAAATGGCGGACAGCGCGCTGGAAAAACCGGCGTCATAGCCCTGGCGTTTCATGGCCGGGATCAGGATAGAACCCATGGCCGCCACGGTAGCCGTACCGCTGCCGGAGATCGCCGCGAAAAACAGGGCCGTCACCACAGCCACGTAGCCCAAACCGCCGTGCACCGGGCCGATGGCACTGTCTGCCAGGCGGATCAGACGCTTGGAAATACCGCCCTTGTCCATAATGGCTCCGGCCAGCACGAACAGGGGGATGGTCAGCAGGGAAAACTTCTGCACCGTGGCCTGCATCATAGCCGGAACCACGCCCAGAGGAGATCCGGCTGCCAGCAGGGTCAACATACTGGAAACGCCCAGCACAATGGCAATCGGGATGCCGAGGGCGATCATGATCGCCATAGAACCAAAGAGAATTGCCGCTGACATACTACTCACCCTCCTTCGCTAATTTCACTTCGTACTGCACCATGCGGATAATGGAGAACACCGCGGACAGGGGGATCGCAATCCCGATCAGCCACTGAGGCATTTCCAGAACGCCGGTGAGCAGGTTATAGTGATACTGACGATATACCATCTCCACGCCCCAGATAATCCAGATCGCGTAGTTGGCACAGCAGAGCAGCAGCCGGGCCATCCGATATACCTTTTTCTTCATGCCGGTAAATTTGTCAGTCAGATAGTTAAATCCCATATGGGAGTTGGTCTTAAACACACTGGCGGAGGCCAGGCAGCAGACCCACACAAACATGGTCGTCACCAGCTCCTGCGTCCAGGACATATTAAACCAGGTGATCTTTCTGGAGAACACGTTCATGAACGTGACCAGGGTCATGATAATGAGCGCGATGGAGCAGAGATACTCCTCCAGATTCTCCCAGAAATCGTGAAACAATCCGTTTTTCTTCATCTCATTCTCTCCCCCTTACTCTTTGTAGCCGCCGGTAAACAGGTCGATCACGTCCTGTCCCACCTCTGCCGCGTACTCGTCGTAAATTCCAGCGCAGGTTTCCTGGAAATCAGCCTTCTGTTCCTCGGTCAGCTCCGTAATCGTAGTGCCGCCCTCTCTCAGTTTCTCAATGATCTGGCTCTCGTTATCTGCCAGATAGTCGTTGCCCCAGTCCAGAGCCTCCGTAGCGCACTCCTGTACTAAAGCCCGGTCCTCCTCAGACAGCTTGTCCGCAGTCTTCTGGCTCATCACCCAGATGGTGGTGTCCCGGACGCCGTCCCAGAGGGTCACGTACTGCTGCACTTCCGCGAACTTGGAGGAATCAAACACGGCAATGGGATTCTCCTGGCCGTCGATGGTCTTCTGCTGCAAGGAGGTGTACACCTCGGAAAAGTCCATGGCCGTGGGGTTGGCCCCGAAGTAGTCCCGGTACAGAGTGATAAAGATATTGGCGCTGGGCACACGGATATTCATGCCCTTCAAATCCTCCGGCTTGGTAATTTCCATTTTACTGTTGGAAATCTGACGGGAACCGGCGTTGTTGATTCCCAGCATCACCATCTCCATCTCGTTGCACCAGGTGTTCACCTCGTTAAACACCTTTTCGCTGTGGCAGAAGGTGAGAAGATCCTCCTCCGTGGGGAACAGGAACGGAAGCCAGAAAGCGTAGAACCGCTTGTCAAAGTTGGCAATGTTAGGCGGCGCGCAGGAGTGGATGTCAATATTTCCAGACTGTACCAGGGAAATGGCCTGGGTCAAGTCTCCTCCGGAAAGACCGCAGTTGGAATAAACCTCCACATTGATCCTTCCGCCGCTCTTTTCCTCCACCAGACGCTTAAACTCCATGGCAGTGAGATCGCTGATGGAGCCGGGGCTCTGTGTGTGGGTAAAATGCAGGGTGATTTTTTTGTCCTCCGCCGAACCGCAGGCGGCCAGGGACAGCGCCATGGCAGCCGCTAACGCAAGGGCGGCGATTTTCTTCAGTCTTTTCAGAATCATAATTCTTTCCCCCTTTTCCCCTGTGTTACAGCAAACCTTTCTTTACCAGAGCATCCTTCAAGGCCGCCGCTCCAAATCTGGGGCTGGAAAGCACGGTCTTTCCAAACTTATCGTGGATATATTCTTCACAGTAGGCCATAGAACCCTGAGCAAACAGGATTACATCCACCTGATCGGCGATCTTCCCGGCATACTGGGTCATCAGCTCCTTAAACTGC